>Ga0209476_10001615_pt1 | contig 15131 bp, 15 predicted proteins | sample KloWWTrecipitate_FD_187179 | JGI IMG/M metagenome (GOLD analysis project Ga0209476, IMG submission 187179) | Active sludge microbial communities from Klosterneuburg, Austria, studying microevolution and ecology of nitrifiers - Klosterneuburg... | ecosystem: Engineered > WWTP > Aerobic digester... | reverse complement strand
TCCCAGGGCGCGCGCAAGCCGTCCGGCCTCTACCTGCCCAACGGCCCGCACGGCCGCCCGGTTGAGGCGGTTGGCCGTTTCGATTCCGAATTCGGCAGCAACTGCTGAGAACCAGCGGGCATCGTGTGCGTACCAGGCGCGGCGGACCATATCCTCCCGGGCCTGTGGGTCCAGTTCAGTGTCGTTCATCCTCGTCTCCGAAATGAGTTGTGAAATGCGAAAAGCCCGGAGGCTCCCTGGCGGGGAGTCCGGGCTCTGGGTTCATGACCTCTGGCCTCGAAAGGACCGGCTATCAGCTGGCGGGTTGGCGGTCAGTCATCCGCGCCTCCAGGAGCATGTTCTCCCACGGAATCTGGTGGACTCTCCTGCACCGTCTGCAGAGAATCTCCACTCCGTTCGGAGCGATTCGCGCGACGAGTGCGCCGCAAATGCAGCGCTCGTCCCTCTGTGCCGGGGGTTTGGTTGGCGGCGGGTCCATCTGGTGCCTTTCGCAGAGATTCGATGAACAGGTCACCCCAGGCCTCGACTCGGGCGCGGTCGAGTTCCGCATCGAGACCAAGGTGGTGAACGAGGTCGAATGTGAAGCCAATCGACATAAAGTGCCATGCGGCGATGCGGGGATCGATGTCAGGACGGGCGCTGCCGCGCTCCTGGGCCCCGGCGATCAACGAAGAGATGACCTGGAGCATGTCCAGGAAGTTCGCTGCGATGGTGTCGCGCACCTCCGGGTCGGTCACGTCGCCAAGTGCCTGGAACCAGAGGCGGGTGTAGGACGAACGCCCCTGGGCGTGGTCGTAGTACTCCATGCCGAGCCTGCGCACTACCTCGAGGGGATCAACCGCCACCGGGATGCGCTCACCCCAGAGGTCGAGAAGCCGTGGGCCCGCGTTCCGAAGCGTGGCGAGGTAGAGCTCGCGTTTGCTCGGGAAGTAGCGGTAGATAGCCGCCGGGGAGACTCCCGCGCCACGGGCGACATCGCCCGTGCCGGCATTTGCGTAGCCCGCTGCGGCGAAGACTGCCTGCGCACTCTCAAGGATGAGTTGCTTGCGTTCGGCTGCCGGGCGCCGGGGGGCTCTCTCGCGCATCGCCTTGCTCCACCAGGCTAGTGATTAGTGATTCACTACTCACCAGAGAGAATAAGGATCCACGCAAACCGGTGTCAACGGGGATTGTGTGAACTGGCGCTCGTTACGCCGGGCGTTGGCCGCGGCCGCGGGCCGCCTGCGTCTGGCGCCGTTCATCGCCGCGGCGCCGGAGCTCCGCCGGGTCGATGCCTTCAACGCGCATATAGTTCGCCCTCCAATCCTGCGAAGGCCAGGCGAAAGGAGCCTGGACCGTCGTCCGCGGGAAGCGGGCGGTTTCGAGGAGGTCGAGGGCCATGGCGGTGATAGCCGTCTGCATCGCCGTGTTGTAGGGCTCGCCACAGGGGTTGCCCAGCGGGAAATCGGTGAACAGGAAGCGGGGCACGCCGCATTGCTCCACGATGTCGCGGGCGGAACCGATGACCACGGTGGCGATACCGGCTGCCTCGAGGTGGCGGGCGACCAGACTCACGGTCTGGTGGCAGACCGGTCAGAGGGCGACGAGGATCGAGGCATCGACACGGTCTTCGCGGAGCAGTTCGAGGATGGCGGGCGCGTCACTCTCCATCGTCTTGCGCTGGCTGTATTCGGTTGGTGCGCCGTAGAACCGGGGCGAAAGCGAGCCTATCCTCCCGGCGGCGGCGAACTCCTGGAGGCGATGGATCGGAAAGTAGGAATCGAGGTCGCGGGTGTGGGTAGCTTCCTTATCCCACGCCCGGTGGTTGGTGTAGAAGGTGGTGGGCAGCGGATCGACCGGGGCGGTGAAGACCGGGCCGGGCACGGTGAACGGCGGTGGCACCTCGCCTGGCTCGATAAGGCTCGCGGTCGTGATGAGACCGACCCGGCATTCGCGCAGTGGCTTACCGGGCAGGTGGAAGGGGGCGTCCTGGTGGTAGGCCCAGCGATAGGGGTTCGCATAGCCGATGGCGCGGTAGTACTCGCGCGACTTGTCGATGTAGCTGACGAATACGCGCTGGTCGGCGGGTGCCGGTTCGGTCATGTGCAGAGCCCTTCCCCGGATGTTGCGCGCATTGAAGCACATCCACTGCGGCGCCGCCTGTCAGATGACGGTCGGGGGCCGGTATTCGCCGAAAACTTCGCGCATTGCCCCGCAGATCTCGCCGAGGGTGGCGTAGGCGCGGACGGCCTCGATGATCGGCGGCATGAGGTTGCCGGTGCCCTGGCAGGTTTCGCGCAGGGTTGCCAGGGCCGCCTGGACGCGGGCCGCATCGCGTTCGCGCCGGTGGTGTTCGAGGCGCTTGAGCTGGTGTTCGACCAGCCGCTTATCGACGGAGAAGATCGATGGGCGTTGTTCGTCGCCGTCACAGTAGTCGTTCACGCCGACAACGACTTCACGGTGTTCATCGACATCGCGCTGGTAGTTCCAGCTGGCCTCGGCGATCTGGTTCTGCATCCAGCCCGCTTCAATGGCTGCGACGGATCCGCCCATCTTCGCAATCTGGTTCATGTAATCCTGGGCCGCGCGTTCGAGCTCGTTCGTCAGATGTTCGACGAAGTAGCTTCCCGCGATCGGGTCGGCCGTATCGGTGACGCCCGTCTCGTGGGCGATGATCTGCTGGGTGCGCAGGGCGATGCGCTGGGCCTGGTCGGTGGGCAGGGCGAGCGCCTCATCGAAGCAGCTGAGCGCGATGCTCTGGACACCGCCGATAACTGCCGCGAGCGACTGGATGGCGGCGCGCACGATGTTGTTCTCGGGCTGCTGGGCCATGAGCGTGCTGCCGCCGGTCTGTGTGTGGGTGCGGAGGGTCATCGAGCGGGGATCGGTGGCCCCGTAACGCTCCTTGAGCAGCCTGGCCCAGAGCCGGCGGAGGGCGCGGTACTTGGCAATCTCTTCGAAGAAGTTGTTGTGGGTGTTGAAGATCCAGCTGATACGGGGCGCGAATTCATCGACGTGGAGACCGCGTTCGAGCGCGGCATCCATGTAGGCGCAGGCATTGGCGAAGGAGAAGCCGATTTCCTGGGCGGCAGTCGAGCCCGCATCGCGGATGTGGTAGCCGCTCACGCTGATTGTGTTCCACTGTGGGACTTCCCGCGCGCAGAAGGCCATGATGTCGGCCGCAAGCCTGACGCTGGCCGCGGGAGGGAAGATGTAGGTGCCGCGGGCGACGTATTCCTTGAGCACGTCGTTCTGGACGGTGCCGTTGAGCTTCCCGGCCGATACGCCCTGCTTCTCGGCTGCGGCGACGTACATGGCGAGCATTACCGCGGCGGGCGCGTTGATGGTCATGCTGGTCGAGACGCGGTCGAGCGGGATGTCTTCGAATAGCGTTTCCATATCGTAGAGGGAATCGATGGCAACCCCGACCTGGCCAACCTCGGCTATCGCCATCGGGTCATCGGAGTCGTAGCCGAGCTGGCTGGGAAGGTCAAAGGCGACGGAGAGGCCGGTCTGTCCCTGGCTCAGCAGGTAACGGAACTTCTGGTTCGATTCTTCCGCGGTGCCGAAGCCGGCGTACTGGCGCATAGTCCAGTGGCGGCCGCGGTACATCGTTGGCTGGACGCCCCGCGTGAACGGGTACTCGCCGGGGAATCCGAGGTCGCGGAGGTAATCCAGTCCGGCAACGTCGAGCGGGGTATAGAGCCGCTGGACAGGCTGCGAGCTGGTGGCAAAGTGCTCATCGCGTTCGGGCTGACGCAGGAGGGACTTCGCCAGGGGACCCTCCTCCCAGGCGTGAACGGCACGCGAAAGGGATGCGAGAGCTTCGGTCGAGAAGAGGCTCGGCTGGGTGGCGGTCGAGTCCGACATGGCAACCTCCGGAAGCGGGCGGCGGACGCCCGGATGGGGCAAAAGGTCAGTCAAGTATACGTTTCCCCGGAGGGAAGGCTCATGCGCGGCCGAGGATCGCCCGCGCGGCGCCCGTTACTGAAGCGATCGGATGGATCGCCGTCTCCCCGGTCCTCCGGTCCCGAACCTCCACGCCGCCCTTTTCAAGCGCGCGCGGACTGACGGTGATCCTCACTGGCATGCCCAGCAGATCCGCGTCCTTGAACTTGATGCCGGCCGAATCATCGCGGTCATCGATGAGGACCGAATGGCCACCGGCCTCGAGTTCCCGTTCGAGCTCGGCCAGCGCCGCCGCAACCGGCGCCTGGTCCAGGTTGAGCGCCACGATGTGGACATCGAACGGGGTGACCGAAGGCGGCCAGGTGATGCCGTTGTCGTCGTGGTTGGCTTCGATAGCGGCCGCGAGCATGCGCTCGACCCCGATCCCGTAGCAACCCATGACGCAGGGCCTGCGCTCGCCCGATTCATCGAGGTAGTTGACACCGATAGCCTCGGAGTAGATCGTCCCGAGTTTGAACACGTGCCCCATTTCCATGCCGCGGCGGACTTCCAGGGCCGTCCCGCAGGTGGCGCAGGCATCGCCGCCGCGGGCGAGCGCGATTTCGGCCACCAGGGTGGCGGTCCAATCGCGCCCATGGTTGGTATTGAGCAGGTGGTAGTCGGATTCGTTGGCGCCGGCGGCGAGATTCGGCGCGTTGACGGCGCTGGTATCGGCGATGACGGGCATGCCGGCCAGGCCGACCGCCGAGGCCGAGCCGGGGACGAGCCCCACAGCGCGCACCATCGCATCGTCCATCGGTTCGACGTCCTTCGCCTTGAGCGTGTTCTTCAGCTTCACCTCGTTGACTTCGAGGTCACCGCGGATGGCGACGAAGACCGGCTTGCCATCCGCCTTGTAGAAGACGGCTTTGACCGTCTGGCGCTCCTCGATTCCGAGGAAGCGCGCCAGGTCGGCAATGGTCTTGATTCCCGGCGTGTGTACCTTCTCGACGGGTAAAAGCTCGCCGGCGATGGGTGGGGGAGGAGCGAACTCTGCCTTTTCGGCGTTGGCCGCGTAGCCGCAGCCCGGGCAGAGGAGAATCCCGTCTTCGCCATCGCTGGTGAGGAAGACGAACTCCTGGCTATCCTTGCCACCGATCGCGCCCGAATCCGCCGCGACGGGGATGACCGGGATGCCTGCGCGCTGGAATATCCGGACGTACGCATCAAAGGCGGCGTCGTAGCTCGCATCGAGTGTGTCCCAGCCGGTATCGAAGCTGTACGCATCCTTCATCGTGAACTCGCGCAGGCGGATCAGTCCGCCACGGGGACGGGGCTCGTCACGGAACTTCGTCTGGATCTGGTAGAGCGTGACGGGCATGTCGCGGTAGCTTTGGATGTGGCGGGAGGCGAGGAGGCTCATGCCTTCTTCGTGCGTGGGCCCGAGCACAAAGCCGCGTTCCTTGCGATCGGTCAGGCGGAAGAGGGTTTGCCCCATCGATTCGGCCCGGCCGGTTTGCTCCCACATTTCGATCGGATTGAGGGCGGGAAGATGGACTTCCTGGGCTCCGCTTGCATCCATTTCCTCGCGAATGATGGCCTCTATCCGCCGCAGAACGCGCCATCCGAGCGGCGTGAACGAATAGAGGCCCGCGGCGAACGAAGTGATCAGGCCTGCGCGGAGCAGCAGCCGGTGGCTCGCCAGCTCAGCCTCCGAGGGGGACTCGCGGAGCGTCTTCAACATCAGCTTGCTCATGCGCATGGGCGGGCTCCAGGTTCGGGCGTGTGGAAGGAACGTTGCGGCCCGGCCGCCATTGCGGTCAAGCGCGGCGCGGCAGCTCGAGGTCGGCCGAATCGACGATGATGGTGACCGGACCATCGTTGACGAGGCGCACGGACATCTCGGCGCCGAAGATGCCCCGCGCGCAGCGGATGCCCGCGGCTTCGATTGCGGCGCAGAACCGTTCGTAGAGCGGCTCTGCGAAGGCTCGCGGGGCGGCCCGGTCGAACGAGGGCCGATTCCCCCGGCGCAGGTTCGCATAGAGCGTGAACTGGCTAATCGCGAGCACCTCGCCGCCGGTATCTGCGATCGATCGGTTCATCTTCCCCGCCTCGTCGTCGAAGATGCGGAGGGCTGCGACCCTGGCGGCGGTTCTGTCGGTGATTGCGGGCGTGTCATCGATGGATGCGGCGACGAGTACCACCATTCCGCCACCGATAGCGGCGATCGGCTGTCCATCGACCTCGACCGACGCGTCACGGACGCGCTGGACAACGGCCCTCATCAGCAGCCGGCGTCCACAAGACCGGGAGGGGCGACGAGAAGGGCGCGCCGGTAGAGGAGTTCGCGGAAAGCGGGATCCCGGCAGACCATCGGCGCCTTGTCGCCATGCACCATGACGACCCGCATCGTGACGCCGTTGATGAAGGCGTGGAGTGCGTCTGTCGCGCCGTCGGCCGTCTCGAGATCGGAGGCCTCGACGAAGTGGGCGTGGACGGAGCGCCGCCAGACGGCCCGCGCCTCTTCCCGGAGGGCGCGGGCCGTCTGGTCACCGGCGAGTGTCTGGTTGGTCATCAGGCGCATCAGGTCATGATTACCGGCGATGAAATCGAGCGACTCATCGGTGAGCTCGCGCAGGCGCTGCGCGGTCATTGGGCCACCGGGGCGGAGGCGCCTGAAGCCATCGTGGTCGGGGAAGCGCCAGAGCGCATCGAGGAGCGATTGCTTGCTGGGGAAGTAGTAGAAGACGGCGGCATCGGTGATGCCGCATCGCCGTGCCACCGCCTTTACGGTTGTGGCATCGAACCCATCGCGCGAGAAGAGCTCGAGGGCCGCGGCGAGGATGCGGCTTCGCGTTTCGTCACTCCCGCGGTTCGGTGGATCGCCAGAGTTGCCGGATTGCCTTGCCCCGCCGCTCACTGGCTCAGCCTTTCCCCGGCATCGAGTCCTGCGGCAATGAGGCGGCGGACGCGAAGGCGGAATGACTCCTGGGTCACCACCCGGGTTGTATCGCCGCCATAGGACAGGATCACATCCCAGAGGAAGCCGGAGAGCATGTGGAAGACGAGATCGGCGACCGTTTCGCCGGCCGATCCATAGACCGATGCGATGGGCTCGCGGACCTCGTCGTAGTACTGCGTTTCCGAAGTGAGAAGGTAGGCGATGCTCTCGGGCCGGCCGGTGAGTTGCTCACGCATGAGGAGGCGGATGAAGTCCGCGTTTTGCGCCCACCAGGAGAAACGCTCTTCCAGAAAAGCGGCCAGCACTTCGCGATTGGCGCGCCCCGGGGGCGGGGCGGGGGTGGCATAGGGTGGAGGGACAAGGAGTTGGTCATAGATCTCCGCTTTGGTGCGGAAGTGGTAGTAAACAGCCGGGTCCGTGAGGCCGCAGTCGCGCGCGACCATGCGAATCGAAGTTCCCTGGTAGCCGTGTTCGGCGAAGAGCTTTCGGGCCGCGTCGAGAATCCGCTCTCTGGTGCCCACGGAATGAGCCGCCGCCCCCCGTGGCCGGCGATCGTGGGAGGGTCCAACCATTGCGGGAGTATACGGTGTGAACCACCGCGGGGATAGCGCCGCGGGTGTGAAACGTATGTGAACTAGGTCACGAAGCGGCGCTGGTGTCGGTGGCCGGGGGAGCGGCCGGCGCCTCGCTGACGGAGGGGGTAGCGGTGGTGGTCTCGCCGCCCGAATCGGTCACGGCCGAGCTCTTGTTCCGGCTATCGGTGACGTACCAGCCGCTGCCCTTGAAGACGACCGGGGGTGCGTGAATCACGCGCCGGGCAGTGCCTTTGCCGCACTCTTCGCAGGTGTGGGTGGTTTCGGCATCGAAGCCCTGGCGGAGGTCGTAGGAGGCCTTGCAGCCGGGGCAGTGGTACTCGTACGTGGGCAAGGTTCACCTCGGCGCAGCGGGCCCTTCGGTTGGCCCAGTGACAATCGTCGGGGGCTTAGCACTCTGGTGTCAAGAGTGCTAAGGCGAGCCGGTGCCTTGCCGGGGGCGGCGGCACCTTCCAGAATCGATGGTGGAGAGGTGGCAGAGTGGTTTAATGCAGCCGTCTTGAAAACGGCCGTGGCGAAAGTCACCGGGAGTTCGAATCTCCCCCTCTCCGCCAAACAGCTATCTGCTAGCGCGCCCGGGCGGTAGGATCGGCTGCGCAAACACCTCCCGGAGCACTTCATGAAACTGCACGAATACCAGGCGCGCGATCTCCTGGCCCAGAATGGCGTGGCCGTCACCCGCGGGCGAGTGGCCGCGACCCCGGCTGAAGCCCGGGCGATTGCCCTGGAGCTGGGCGGCAAGGTGGTGGTCAAGGCGCAGATCCACGCGGGCGGGCGTGGCAAAGGCCGCCTGGTTAGCCAGCCCGAAACGGCCGGCATGTACCACAAGCTCACGACCGATGCAGCAAACCATTCCGGGCAGGTGAAGGGCGACCGCGTTGGTGGTGTCCGCCTCGCCGATACCGCCGAAGAAGCGGAACAGGCCGCGGCGGCAATCCTCGGGAAGTACCTCGTGTCCATCCAGACAGGTCCCGAAGGCAAGCTGGTGAAGAACGTCCTGGTTGCCGAACAGACCGACATTGCGAAGGAGTACTACCTCGCGGCCATCATTGATGGCATGCAGGGCTCGGCGCTCATCATGGCTTCGGCCGAAGGCGGCCAGGAGATCGAGGTGGTCGCTCACAATAACCCCGAGGCGATCGTGCGTGTGCCGGTGAACCCGGCTGCCGGCTACGAGGGCTACGTGGGCCGTACGCTGGCCGCCCGGCTTGGCTTCAGCGGCGAACAGGCCGACCAGTTCACGAAGATCGTTCACGGGCTTTACAAGACGCTGGTTGCGACGGATGCCAGCCTCGTCGAGATCAACCCGCTGGCGCTCACGGCCGACGGTCGGGTGGTCGCCGTCGATGCCAAGTTGAACATCGATGATAACGCGCTCTTCCGCCACAAGGACCTCGAAGCGCTGCGCGACAAGGACGAGGAAGACCCCCTCGAGGTGAAGGCCCAGGATCTCGGCGTTGCCAACTTCATTAAGCTGGATGGCAACATCGGCTGCGTGGTCAACGGAGCGGGCCTGGCGATGGCGACCATGGACACGATCAAGCTTGCGGGCGGCGAGCCGGCGAACTTCCTGGATATCGGCACGGTGAACGACCCGCAACGCGTGGTGAGCGCGCTCCAGGTGATCCTGGAGGACCCCTCCGTGAAGGCGATCCTGGTCAACATCTTCGGGGGCATGGCGCGGGTCGACATCATTGCTCAGGGTGTTATCGAGGCGCACCGCCAGCTGAAGATCGACGTCCCGGTCGTGATGAGGCTGATCGGTACGAACCTGGCGGAAGGCGAAAAGCTCGTGCAAGAGTCTGGCCTGCCGCTGATCCGCGCCGAGGGACTGTTCGAAGCCGCCAAGAAGGCCGTCGAGGCAGCTGGCTCGGCCGCCTGACACCCATCCTCGCGGGCGCGCCCGGCGGGGCTTCTGGTACGCTACCTGTAGCCTCGCGCGGAGCTGCCCGTGTCCCTTCGTCTCTATTCCTCACTTGGCCGGGAAGTCCGTGAGTTCCGGCCGGTTACGCCCGGCCGGGTCTCGATGTACGTCTGCGGCGTTACGCCGTATGACGTGACCCATCTAGGTCACGCGTTCTCCTACGTCCAGTTCGACACACTCCGCCGCTACCTGCTGAGCCTCGGCTACGCCGTCAGCTACGTTCAGAACGTCACGGATATCGATGACGACATGATCGTGGTCTCGAAACGGCAGGGAGGGCGGCCGATCCCCGAGATCCGCGATGAGAACGACGCGATCTTCCGCAACGATCTCGACCGCCTGAATGTCCTGCGGCCGACGGCATATCCGTTTGCGACAGATCACATTGCCGAGATCATCGAGACCACCCGGTTGCTGATCGAGCGCGGCCATGCCTACGTTGCCGGCGGCGATGTGTTCTTCGAAGCTGAGACGTTCGCCCGCTATGGCCGTTTGAACGGCGTCACCCTTGAAGAGTTGGCAAGCCGGGAGAACCCGGAATCGAAGCGGGCGCACAAGAAGCGCGGCCCACTGGATTTCCTGCTCTGGCAGGAGGTCGAGCCTGGCGACCCCAGCTGGGCGAGCCCATGGGGTCCCGGCCGCCCGGGCTGGAGCATCGAATGCACCGCGATGTCGGTGCGCCACCTGGGCCAGCAGATAGACATCCACGGAGGCGGCCGTGACCTGATCTTCCCGCACCACGAAAACGAAATCGCGCAGGCCGAAGCGGCGTACGGCGTCGAGCCGTTCTGTGGCTGGTGGGTACATAACGGGATGCTCGAGCTGGACGGCGTAAAGATGAGCAAATCGCTGGGGAACCTGGTTCTCGCGCGCGAACTCATGAAGCGGTACGACCCGGACCACCTGCGGCTCTACCTGCTGAGCTCCCATCTGCGTGCCGATGCCAACTACCGTGAAGGGGACCTGGACGCACTCGCGAGCCGCTTCGCGCGGCTGCGGGCCGTTGCCCTTCGGGAGGATGCCGGCGGGACCGCGGAGGGTGCGGCGGTGACGCTCGAGTTCCGGGCGGCCATGGATGAGGATTTCGATGTTCCCCGGGCGCTTGATGTGCTCGATGGTGCAGCCCGGGGGATCGAGGCCGGCGGAGGTGCGGCGCGGCAGGCCGCGGGGGTCCGTTCGGCTCTCGCTACGCTCGGCTTCGCGTTCGCGGGGGCGCGCGGGCCGGCCAACGGCGACCTTACTCCCTGAGTTTCCGCGCAGGACCAACGACGCCAAGGGCCTCGAGCCGTTCGATCTCGGACCGGGGAAGGCACAGTTCGTCGAGTATCTCGCGGGTGTGTGCGCCGAGTTCCGGGGCCGGCGCTCCCGGTGTGCCCGGCGTCTCGCTGAACTGGATGTGCAGTCCGATGATGCGCTGGGTTCCGAAGGCCGGGTGTTCCTGCTCGACGATGTACCCGTTCGCCGTTGCCTGTTCTTCGCTGGCAATCCCTGCGTAGTCGAGAATCGCTGAGACCGGCACGTCCTCCGCTCGCAGCCGCTCGATCCAGTGTTCGGCGTCACCGGTTTGGAATGCCGCTTCGAGGATTGGCTGCAACTGGCCGCGGTTTTCCCAGCGAGCCGAGCCGCGGGCGAACCGCGCGTCACCGGTCAGGTGTTCGAGGCCGAGCGCCCGGGTGAGCCCCGGCCAGAACTTCTGGTCGATGCCCGCCATCATCACCCACCTCCCATCGCCGCACTGGTAGTGCCCCACCGTTGGGGAGGAGCGGAATTCGCGAGGGCGTTCCTCGCCGAAGTGGAGGTAGTGGAGGAGGTCGGGGGACTGCAGCGCGAGTTGCGTCCCGAGGAGCGACACCTCGACCTTCTGGCCGCGCCCCGTTCGTTCGCGGACAAAGAGCGCGGTCATGATTCCCAGGGCCAGGTTCATGCCGCCGGTCTGGTCGGCAATGCCCGGGAAAGGGATTTCGGGGCGCGTGCCCGGCCCGCCTCCGGCGTGCTGGGCGAAGCCGCTATAGGCCTGTGCTATCTGGTCGAACGATGGATAGCGGGCGAGCGGTCCCTTCGATCCCCACCCGGTGGCACTTGCGTAGATGATGCGCGGGTTCGCCCGGGCGAATGCCTCGTAGCCGAGCCCCCAGGCTTCCATCGCCCCGGGCCGGAAGTTCTCGACAACCACATCGCAGGAGCTTCCGAGGCGGAGGGCAATGTCCTGGCCGTCGGCTTTTCGCAGGTCGATGCAGATCGATTTCTTGCCGCGATCGAGCGCTTCCCAGAACGCGGAATAGCCATCGGCTTCGCGGAACATGCGGCGGGCATAGTCGCCGCGGGGCTCTTCGACCTTGATGATTTCGGCGCCGAAATCGCCAAGGATGACGGTGGCGAAAGGGCCCTGCTGGTAGCGAGTGAAATCGAGAACACGGATGCCTTCGAGCGGGCCTGCCATGAGGGGCAGTCTACCCCGCCGGAGGCGTTACCGGGTGGCCATGGCTGCTGAGCGTTCACTCAGTTGTCACCGCTGTCACCTGGCTCCCGGAAATCCCGGAGCGGTCCCGGCGAGCCCATCGCTCGTGGGGTGTGAAACGAATCTAAAAAGACTCGTATGGGAGCGTTCCAGGCGGGATCCGGGACGTTCACTCCGCGCCCCGGGACGGCGGGTTTTTTTGTGTGATTTCCACCAAATGGCAACAATCCGGGTCTTTCGCCTGTCAGGCTCGCGTTAAGCGACCGATAAGTAGTGTAGATGACGACGACACCGCCGGTACCCTCGCGCGATACCGCGTTCATTGGCGCGACCTTCCTCCTTGGGGTCGCGGCGTTTGCGGGCGCGTTCGCCCTGGAGCGAGTGGAAGAGCCCTTCGCCCTTGGTGCGATTGTCGTGCTTGCGATGATGAGCGAAGCGCTCTCCGTGCGACTCTATTTCGATGGCCGGGTGTCGGTCAGTTTCGTTGGTACGGTGGTGGCAGCGGTGTTGTTCGGGCTTCCGGGTGGCGTGCTGGCGGCCTCATCAATCGCGGCGACCGGGTACTTCCTGGCGAGCCGCAGCCGGCGAAAGCTCGCCTTCAACTTCGGCCACGAGGTGGTTGCCGCCTTTGTCGCGGCGGGGACGGTCTCGGCGATGGGGCTGAGTGGTGCGGACCATGCCGTCGATCGCCCCGGGTGGACGATCTTCGCCGGTGTGACCGGGGCGGCGATCCTCTTCACCGTCGATGCATGGTCGGTTTCGGCGATCATGGCGCTCACTTCAGGGCGCCAGATGAGGAAGACGTACGGCGAGAACTTCGCATGGCTGCTGCCCCACTACCTGGTGCTTGGTGCGGTTGGCGGCGGATTGGCCGTGGTATACGGGCACCTGGGTGTTGCGGCGATCGTGGTGCTGGCCCTTCCGCTGCTGCTAAGCCGCTATTCCATCGCCCAGTTTGTGGAACGCACGCGGGATAACGTGATGCGCCTTGAACGCTCCAATGACCAGTTGCAGCGGGCCTATGTGGAGATCCGCGACATGTCCGCCGAGCTGAAAGATGCCTACACGGGGACACTCGAATCACTCGTGACCGCGCTCGACGTGCGCGACCAGGAGACACGCGGCCACTCGGTGCGGGTGGCACACCACTCGCTTGACCTCGCGAAGCTCCTCGGGATCAAGGACGAAGAAGAGCTGCTGATGGTCTATCGCGGCGCCCTGATGCACGACGTGGGGAAGATCGGCGTCCCGGATGCGATCCTGCTCAAGCCAGCGAAGCTGAACGAGGAGGAGTGGGAGTTCATGAAGCGCCACCCTGCTCTCGGCTATCGCATCCTCGCCCAGGTGCCATATCTGCGGCCGGCAGCGAAAATCGTGCTTGCCCACCACGAGCGCTGGGATGGTGACGGCTACCCGAGGCGGCTGAAGGGTGAGGACATCCCACTGGGCGCCCGGATCTTCGCCATTTCCGACACGTACGACGCCATCATTTCGGACCGGCCATACCGGAAAGGGCAGTCGCCAGACGCTGCACTTGCTGAGATACTGCGCTGCGCGGGGAGCCAGTTCGACCCGAAGGTTGTCGAGGCCTTCGAGGCTGCCTTCCCGAGTTGGCGGGAGGAAGGACAAAACGCCCAGGGGCGCCTGCTCTATCTTCCTGCCTGGAGGCAGGAACAGGATGCGTCAGACCGAGCGGCGGGCTAAGACTCGGGCCGCGCTCGTGCGGGCGGCGGCGGCGGCGTTTGCCGAGCGGGGCTATGACGGGGCTTCAATCGATGCGATCGCGGCTGCCGCGGGGCTCTCCAAGGGCGCCGTCTATGCGAACTTCCCGAACAAACTGGATCTCTACCTGGCGGTCATTGGCCTTGTCGTGGAAGAAGCCGGGGAACGGTTCGCCCTGGTGGCAGCCGTCTTGCAGGGGGGTGGCGATCCCTTGACTGCGGCTTCCGCCTACTTCCGGCCCAAGGGCGATGGATCGCACGCTGCCAACCTGGCCGAACTGTGGAGGGCCGCCAATCGCCACGAACCCGTTCGCCGGCAGCTCGAAGGCTATCTCGAATTGCGGCGGCTGGCATTCAGCCATGCCGTGGTCGAGCGGGGGCAGCCGCCGGCCGAAGCGCTCAGACTGGCCGCGACGGTTGAGCGGCTGATCGATGCGGAATTGCTGTACCGGCGGCTGGGAGAAGGTGCGGCCGCCGCGACTGTCTCCTGAAAGAGCCCCCTGAGCCGGAAGGCATGGAGAAGGCGGGCCGCAAGGCCCGCCTTCCCATTGTGATTGCTCCCGTTACCAGCTGATGGTGAGGGCCGGGACAGCCGTCGAAACGACTGCCACTGCCGCCAGGGCACCAACTACGAGGAGCGTCCGGAGCCTAGCCATAGGCACCTCCCGCTTTTTCCGGCCGTTTGCCGACCGGCCGGTATGTAATACCGCCGGTTGCCAGAAGGTGTCAATACGGTAAATAACGCCCAAACCCGTTCTCAGGTTCAAACCGGATTGTAAAAAGTGATTGCTAAATTGGCTGGCCGGCCCGCGGCGCCTCGCGCCGGTGGATGCTGAGGCCAAGCTGCAACTCCTCGATAAGCGCCTCGGCCACCTCTCGCTCCGCCTCCGCGGGCAGTTCCCCGCGCCAGACATCGAGGGCGATTTCGGCCAGCCGGTTCGCGCCGATTTCGCGCTCAGCGGTGGCCAGCTCCTCGGCGCGGGCCGCCTGGTGCTGGATGATCCGGTCCTTCAGGATGTCACGCACTTTTTCCTCGGCGGCCTGTCGGGCCTCGGTCTCGGAAAGTGGCGGTAGCCGCCGCACCCGGAGTCCCCTGGCCCGAAGCGCGGCGAAGTCATCCTCCGCGGGCTCGTCGAACACGTCATTATGGAGCCAGCGCCGGAAGAGCTCGCGGTTGAGCGCCCCGCTGAACAGCGACTCAGGGTAGTTCCGGTACTGGAGCCGCAGGTGCGGATAGCGCAGGAGGATCGCGAGCAGCACATCCTCCGCGCTTAGCGGTGGCTGCACCTGGCGCGGTTCCGGGCGGGACGCGCGGGCTGGCTGCAGCGCCCGCAGCCGGTCGAGCACGGCATCCTCAGCCACGCCGAGGTGGCGCGCCACGCGCTGCACGTACATCGCGCGCTCCACCGGGTCCCGCACCGCAACGAGCACGGGGCGGAGCCGGTCGACCACTGCCCTGGCCTCCATCGGTGAGGCGGGCTTCTCGGCTCCCATGATCCGCCGCAGGAGGAACTCGGCGAAGGGCAGCGCCCCGTCTATCGCCGCCTGCCACACTTTCGGGTCGTCACGCGCGATCTCGTCCGGGTCCTTGCCAGGTGGCAACGGC
>Ga0209476_10001614_pt1 | contig 15136 bp, 11 predicted proteins | sample KloWWTrecipitate_FD_187179 | JGI IMG/M metagenome (GOLD analysis project Ga0209476, IMG submission 187179) | Active sludge microbial communities from Klosterneuburg, Austria, studying microevolution and ecology of nitrifiers - Klosterneuburg... | ecosystem: Engineered > WWTP > Aerobic digester... | reverse complement strand
GAGGATGCGGTTCGCCTTCAGCCGCGCGAGGTCCTCGCCGTGGTTGGGCACGCGCGCGTCCACGCGGTCGTAGTAGGCGTCCGGCGTGTCGAGGAAGCGCACGCCGCGGCCGCGCAGCAGCTCCACCGTCGCGTGGATGTCGGCGGTCGAGAGCGCGATGTGCTGGATGCCCTCGCCGTGGTAGGCGTCGAGGTACTCCTGGATCTGGCTCTTGCGGTCGCTGGGCTCGTTGATGGGGATGCGGATCTTGCCGCAGGGGCTGGTGAGCGCGCGCGAGGTGAGGCCGGTCTTCTTCCCCTTGATGTCGAAGTAGCGGATCTCGCGGAAGTTGAACAACCGCTCGTAGAACTCGGCCCACACGTCCATGCGCCCGGCGTAGACGTTGTGCGTGAGGTGGTCCACCTCCAGCAGCCCCGCGCCCGCCGGTTCGCGCTCCGCGCCCGCGAGCGGCACGAAGTCGACGTCGTAGATGGTGAGGTCGCCGCCGTTGCCCGGATAGCGGTCGACGAGGTAGATGAGGCTTCCGCCGATGCCCTGGATGGCCGGGATGTTGAGCTCCATCGGGCCCACCGGCCCGTGGTGGGGCCTGGCGCCCAGCGAGAGCGCGCGCTGCCACGCCTTGGCCGCGTCCTTCACGCGGATGGCGAACGCGCAGGCCGAGGGCCCGTGCACGCGCGCGAAGGACTGCGCGAAGCTGTCGGGCTCGCGGTTCACGATGAAGTTGACGCCGCCCTGCCGGTAGAGCGTCACGTCCTTGGAGCGGTGGCGCGCCACGGCCGTGAAGCCCATCTGCCCGAATAGCGCGCCGAGGAGCTGCGGGTCCGGCGCCGTGTACTCGATGAACTCGAAGCCGTCCGTGCCCATGGGGTTGGCGGCGATGTCGGGCGGGGTCATGGCGGCCTCCTCGGTCGGGCGGGGAAACGGCGCATTGTACGCCGCGGGCCCCGCAATGAAATTTCGGACATGCCGCGTGTAACGCGATATCGCGCAATAATATTGCGCCTGGACCCGACAAATCGACGAACATGGCCATTCCCGCCCTCGACAAGACCGACCGCAAGCTCCTCGACCTCCTGCAGAAGGACGGGCGCATCACCAACCTCGACCTCGCCGAGCGCGCGGCGCTCTCCCCCAGCGCCTGCCTGCGCCGCGTGCGGGCCCTGGAAGAGGCCGGCGTGATCCGCGGCTACGCGGCGCTGCTGGACCCCGTGAAGATCGGCCTGGGGCTGCTCGCCTTCGTCACCGTGAAGCTGGAGAAGCGCGGGCGCATGCCCACGGATGCCTTCGCGCGCGCCTGCCGCGACTGGCCCGAGGTGGCTGCGTGCCACGCCACCACGGGCGACATGGACTACCTGCTGCGCGTGCACGTCGAGGACCTCGCCCACTTCTCGCGCTTCGTGATGGACTCGCTCCTCAAGCACCCCGGCGTGATCGACGTGAAGTCCAGTTTCGCGCTCGAGCAGGTGAAGGAGACGACGGCGCTGCCCCTCGCCGCGGCCTCGTGAAGCGCGACCGGTCATACAGGTCATCCAGCGGATCGGCGCAGGCCATTCCCCGGCCCGCGCGATTTGTTGCAGACTATGCGGGCGCCGCGACCCCGCGAGCGCGCCTGTCGCAGCAGCCTCCGGGCGCGCGCCGCGGCAATACGACACCGAAGCGACAAGAACCTAGGAGGAGCAATCCATGAGGCATTTCAGGAAGACCGTCCTGTCGGGCATCGCCATCGCCACCGCCGCCGCCGGCATCGCCGTCGCGGCCTACCCCGAGAAGACCATCAACTACATCATCGCCTTCGGGCCCGGGGGCGAATCCGACGTCTCCGCGCGCCTGCAGGAGCCCTTCTTCAAGAAGCTCACCGGCCAGACCGTCGCCATCCAGTACAAGGCGGGCGCCGGCGGCGCCGCCGCCTGGTCGCAGATCAACAAGGCGCCGGGCGACGGCTACACGATCATCGGCACGAACCTGCCGCACATCATCCTGCAGCCGCTGCAGAAGGACGTGGGCTACAAGACGGCCGAGCTCGCCAACGTGTACTGGTTCCACTTCACGCCGGACGCGATCATGGTTCACGCCGACAGCCCGTACAAGACGCTGGAGGACATGATCGCCGCGGCCAAGAAGGCGCCCGGCACCGTCACCTTCACCGGCTCGGGCACGAACTCTTCCAACCACCTCGCGCAGCAGCGCTTCGACAAGCTCGCCGGCATGAAGACCACCTACATCCCCTCCAAGGGCACGGGCGAGTCCAACACGGCGCTGCTCGGCAAGCACGTCTCCGCCGCGTGGAGCTACACCACGGTCGGCCTGCAGCTGGGCAACCAGGTGCGCTGCCTCGCCGTGGCCATGGACAAGCGCCACCCGGCGCTGCCCGACTGCCCGACGTTCAAGGAGCGCGGCTTCCAGCTCACCGGCGGCGCCTACCGCGGCATCGCGGTGCCCAACACGACGCCGAAGGCCACGCAGCAGGCGGTCTCCGACCTCATCGGGAAGATCAACAAGGACCCGGCCTTCGTGAAGTCCATGGAGGACAAGGGCTTCGCCATGGTCGACGTCGGCGTCGACGGCATGGCCGCCTTCATGGCCGAGCGCCAGAAGGAATACGAGGCGATCGCCCGCGAGATGGGCATCATCAAGTAATCCCGCCGGCCGCCCGGCGCCCCGCCGGGGGCACCGGGCGCCTCGTTGCCGCCGGGTCGCCCGGCGGCAGCACCCTTCCCTTGCAGACACGCACTTCGCCATGCCGGGCATCGAATTCCTGATCGACGCGCTCACGCCGCTCAACCTGCTGCTCGCCGTGGCAGGCGTCGTGGCGGGCACCGTGATCGGCGCGCTCCCGGGCCTCACCGCCACGATGGCGGTGGCCGTCCTCGTGCCCTTCACCTTCGGCATGCGGCCCGATTCCGCCCTGATCGCCATGGGCGCCATCTACACGGGCGCCATCTACGGCGGCGCCTATGCCGCGGTGCTGCTGAACACCCCGGGCACGCCATCGGCCATCGCCACGACCTTCGACGGCTTCCCGATGGCCAAGCGCGGCGACGGCGACCTCGCCATCACGCTCGCGTGCCTTGCCAGCGTCATCGGCGGCCTGGTCGGCGCGACCTTCCTGCTCCTGCTCGCGCCCCCGCTCGCGAAGTTCGCGCTGGAGTTCGGCCCGGTGGAGTACTTCTGGCTCGCCGTCTTCGGCCTCACCCTCATCGCGAGCCTCTCGGAAGGCAGCCTGCTGCGCGGCATCGTGGGCGGGTGCATCGGGCTGCTGCTGGGCACGATCGGCGTGGCCGAGATCGGCGGCGACATCCGCTACGTGGGCGACTTCCAGGCCCTGCTGGGCGGCTTCGACGTCGTCGCGGCGCTCATCGGCCTGTACTGCATCCCGGTGCTCATCGACATGGTGGCCACGCCCGACGCGCACCTCAAGCTCACGCACCAGGTGGCCGGCTTCCGCCTGAAGGAGGCGCTGCGCATCTCCTGGGGCTCGCGGTGGAACCTCGCGCGCAGCTCCGTGATCGGCACGCTGGTGGGCATCCTGCCGGGCGCGGGCGGCTCCATCGCCTCGCTCGTCTCGTATTCCGAGGCGCGCCGCGTCGCAAGGCACCCCGAGCGCTTCGGCAAGGGCGAGCCCGACGGCGTCCTCGCGACCGAGTCCTCCAACAACGCCACGGTGGGCGGCGGCTTCATCCCGACGCTCGTGCTGGGCATCCCCGGCACCCCGCCCGACGCGGTGATCCTCGGCGCGCTGCTCGTCCAGGGCATCCGCACCGGCCCCTCGCTCTTCGGCGAGCAGAGCCAGATCGTCTACACGTTCATCTACGGGCTGTTCATCGCGACGCTGCTCATGCTCCCCATCGGCCTCGTGATCGGCCGCTACGCCTTCAAGTCGATCGTCACGATCCCCAAGGCGGTGCTCGTGCCCTCCGTCGCCTTCCTCACCATCATCGGCAGCTACGCGGTGCACAACAGCCTGCACGAGGTGCAGCAGATGGTGGGCCTGGGCGTGCTGGGCTGGATCCTCGCCCGCATGGGCTTCACGGCCTCGCCCATCGTGCTCGGCCTCATCCTCGGGACCATCGCCGAATCCGGGTTCGTGCGCGGCTACCTCATCGGCGAGGCGCGCGGGGCGCCGGCCGCCGAGTTCTTCACGCGCCCGCTCTCGCTCGCGATCATCGCCTTCATCGTGCTGAGCCTCTTCTACCCGCTGCTCATGTCGCGCATCCGCGCGAAGGGGGTGCCCAATGAGTGAGCGCCGCGAGATCGACATTCCCGGCATCGCCGGGAGCGTGCTCGCCATCGTGGCCGCCGGCCTCGCCTGGTACCACGCCGGCGCCTTCTCGACGATGGGGGCGGTGTTCCCGCGCACGGTCGCGGCGGTGATGGCGATCGCGGCCGCGGCCTACATCGCGGTGGCGATCCTGCGCCCAGTGGCGCGGCAGGCGACCGGGGCCGCGTCGACATGGCGGCGCATCGCGCTCGTGGTGGTGCTGGCGCTGTGGTCGGCCTTCCTCGAGCAAGTCGGCTTCCTCACCACGAGCCTCGCCTGCTTCGCGGCGATCCTCGTGATCGCGAACTACGACCGCTGGACGCCGCGCACGGCGGCGCTCTATTCGCTGGCGGGGGCCGCCATCGTCGGCGGGCTCTACGCGACGTTCCGCTTCGCGCTGCAGGTGCCGCTGCCCGCCGGCTACTTCCTCTAGCCGGCCGCGTTGCATTTGCAAGCGGCAGGGTGTCCGGTTCGTCCCACCCTGTCTATACTCCGGGCAGGACAACGCCTCCACCCCACTTCATGAAACCCCAGACCCTCGCCCTCGTGGCCGCGGCCGCCGTGCTCGCGGCCTGCTCGAAATCCGAACCGCCGGCCCCTGCGAAATCCACCGCGCCCGCCGCGCCCGCGCCCGTGGCGGCCGCGCCGGCCCCCGCGGCCGCGCCCGACGGCGAGACGCGAGAGAAGCTCCTGGAGCGCCTTGCGCGCCAGGAGGCGGCCGCGAAACTCTTCGATGCGCCGAAGCCGGAGCCCGCGCCGAAGCCGGAGCCCGCGCCGAAGCCGGAGCCCGCGCCGAAGCCTGCGCCCGCGAAGGCCGCGGCGGCGCCCGCAGCCGCCCCAGCGGCACCCCCGCCGCAGGCCGCGCCCGCCCCCGCGCCCGCGAAGGCGGAACCCACGCCGGCAAAGGCCGCGCCCGCGCCCGCCAAGCCCGCCGCCCCGCCACCGAAAGCCGAGCCGCCCGTCGCGGTGGCGAAGGCCGCACCGGCCCCGGCGCCCGTGACGCAGGTGGTGCGGCGCGTCGAGCCCGCGTTCCCGCCGGAGGCGGCCCGCGAGGGCTACGACCGCGGCCTGGTGAAGGCGCGCATGACCGTCGCCGCCGACGGCAGCGTCACGAAGGTCGAAATCCTGGAGTCGAACCCGCGCCGCGCGTTCGACCGCGCCGTCACGCGCGCGCTCGCCGACTGGAAGTTCAACGCGGGCGCGGCCGGCCGCACCGTCGACACGGAGATCGCGTTCCGGCGCTGAGCGGGGAGCCGATTCGCGAAACCCCCTGCGCAGGGGGTTTCGCCGCCGCGCCGCCACTTTAGTCTCACCGCACGCCGCTTCCCGCCCGGAGGTGACCGTGCCGGTTCCCGCCCGCCTCGCCCGAACGCTCGCGACCCTCGTCGCGGCCGCTGCCATTGCCGCGATGGCGATGGCTTCGCCGCCGGCGCGCGCGCAGGGCGCCGCGGCGGCGGAAGACACCGCGGCCTGCCCCGCCTGCGAGGGCTTCGCGCAGGCCGCGCGCATGCTCCGGCAGGTGGTCGAGGCGCTCGAGCGCGAAGTCGAGAAATCGCGCGAGGCCTCTCACCGCATCACCAACCGCATCCTCGACGAGCAGCGCCGCGAGACGCCCGACGAGAAGGCCGAGCTCGAGCGCCTCGGCCGGCACATGCAGCGCATCGTCGACGAGATCCTCCCCGCCTGGCGCGAGCAGCTGCGCCAGATGCGCGAGACGCTCAAGTCGTGCAACGAGACCCACTGCAAGCCCGGCGTGACGACGAAGCCCGACGACCGGAGGTACCTCGGGGTCGTCGGCCTGCTCGAGTCCGCGCGCATCCTGCTCGACGTCTTCCCGGAGGACGATAAGTTCGACTACGAGCGGCTCCGCTACGTTTCCACCGCGCGGTGCCCGGCGTGCAAGCCCTTCGAGGAGCGCGCGGCGGCGGCGCAGCGGAAGCTCGCCGACAACCAACGCGAGTCATGGGCAGCGCGGGACCGGATCTGGGAGCTCCAGCGGACGGAGCAGCGCTACGAGCTGCAGCGGGCTCGCGATGAGCTGGAGGCCCTCGACATCAAGGGCGAGCCCGCGGGGTCCGCCGCGCGCACCGCGCTCGAGGGCCGGATCGGCCGCCTCGAACAGCGCCTGCGCGATTCGCGCGCCGAGCAGCGGTCCCTGAAGCGGCGCATCGACGAGCTCAAGAAGCAACGCGAGGAGCTCGAGCAGGAGTGGAACTGGGCCATGGACGACCTCGATCGCTGCAACCGCGAGCGCTGCGGGCAAGGCGGCGTGCGGGTGGGCAGCGTGACGCCGCTGGGCGGCACCAATCCCTTCGACCCGAACAACCCGATCGGGGTGGCGGGCGGGACGCCGCCGGTGCAGCCGCCGGCCGACGGGCCGGGTGCGGTGCAGTTCGCCTCGCCCGCGTTCTCCGGCGGCGAGGGCGGCGCGGTGGCGGTGATCGTCGTGCGCACGGGCGGCGCCAAGGGCGCGGTCGGCGTGGGCTACGCCTCGGCGCCCGGCACCGCCGCCTCCGGCGCGGACTTCACGCCCGCGAGCGGCACCCTCGCCTGGGCCGACGGCGACGCATCCGCCCGGACGATCTCCATCGCGCTCGCCGACGACACCCTCGTCGAGGGCACCGAGACCTTCACCGTCACGCTCTCGGCACCCACCGGCGGCGCCACGCTCGGCAGCCCCGCCGCGGCCACCGTCTCCATCGCCGACAACGACTCGCCGCCGCAACAGCCCGCCGGCAGCATCCAGTTCTCGGCCTCCACCTACTCCACCGCCGAGAACCAGGGCACGGTCACCGTCACCGCCACCCGCACCGGCGGCACCAACGGCACCGTCACCGTGCAGTACTTCACCGGCCCCTCCAGCGCCACCGCCGGCGCCGACTACCAGGCCATGAACGGCACGCTCGCCTGGGAGACGGGCGACGCCTCGCCCAAGTCCTTCACCGTGCCGATCATCAACGACACCCTCGTCGAGGGGCCCGAGACCTTCTTCGTGACCCTCAACTCGCCCACCGGCGGGGCCACCCTCGGCGCGCCCGCCACCGCCACGGTCACCATCACCGACGACGACGTGGCCACCGGCCCCTGCGGCTCCCAGGGCAACGCCTGGCAGCCCAACACCGGCGCGAGCTACGCGTGCTCGGGCAACTGCGACCCGTGCCCCTCGCCGCAGACCATCACCGTCAACGGCGACCGCGTCACCGTCTCGCCCTTCCACGCGGGTGGCGCGGCCACCTTCACCGGGTGCTCGCCATCGCTGCAGTCCGACAGCTCGACGCTCACCTACTTCGGCCAGTCCAACCACCGCGCCACCATCACGCGCACCAGCAACAACGCCTTCTCCGCCAACATCGTGAGCAGCGGCGGCGGCTCCTGCTCGATGAGCTGCTTCCGGGTGGGCCCATGAGGACGATCGCCGCCGCCCTCCTCCTCGCTGCGCTGCTCGCCGCCGCGCCGCAGGCCTACGCCCAGGAAGGCCGCGCCTTCAACCCCATCGCCCGGCCCGCGGCACGGCCCGCGCTCCCCGACGGCGCCGTGCGCGTGAACCCGCCCATCCCGGTGACGCGCGAGGAAATCGCCCGCGCCATGGACGAGGTCGCGCAGGCCTGGAACGACCGCAGGCTGGAGTCCATCCTCGCGCCCGGCTTCCAGCGCCGCGCCGAACTGGCGGACGCGATGCAGGCGAAGGTGCCGCGTGACGCGAAGCTGCGCGTGGTCGCGATCCAGGGCTGGCAGGTGCTGGACCAGCACCGCCGCGAGGGGGAGCTCGTGACGCAGGTGTCCGTCACGGTGCGCACGCAGGTGGAGTTCAGCGATGCCGCCGGCTTCCAGGCACGCGAGGGCACGAGCGAGTTCGTCCTCTTCCTCACCGGCGCCCCGCGCGGGCGCTAGCGCGACCTACTGCACCAGCTCGTCGACGCGGGCGCACAGCTCGCGCACCGAGTGCACGTCCAGTCGCCCGTAGATCTTCTTCACGTGGTCGGCCACGGTGGAGGGCGCGATGCCCAGCGCCGCCCCGACCTGCTGCTGCGTGTAGCCGGCGCGAAGCAGCGCGCACACCTCGGTCTGCGCGATCGAGAGGTGCAGGCCGGCAAGGGCCCGACGCCACGCCACGACGCGCGGCTCCCGGTGCTGGATGGCGACGTGGATGGCGGCCGCGGCGTCCTCGCGCGCCGGCTGCAGCGGCTGCGCCTCGAAGACGAACCGCCCCCAGGCGTTGTCCACGGTGAGCATCACCTGGTGGCGCGAGGCGCGCTCGTGGCTGCGGATCTGGTCGGCGAGCATCGCGAGCGTGGCGAACTCCGGCCCCCTGGGCGCGCGCCCGGCGCTCGCCGGCGTGATGCCGCCGTGGGAGAGGAGCAGCATCTTGTGCGCGTCCTCCGAGAGGTGCAGGAGAGTCCCGTCGCCCGCGAGGTTGAGCACGGCGCGGCGCTCGCGGCGCGCCACGAAGTCGAGCGCCATCGTGCTCTCGCCCTCCAGCCCGCGGGCGACGTAGGGCACCAGGCTCGCGACCAGTGCCTCCTCGTCGCGCGTGAACGCGGGCGCGCCCTTCTCCCGGTAGAGCACGAGGGAGCCCAGCGGGTTGCCGCGCGCGCCGCGCACGATCGCCTCCACGCGCGTGTGCAGGCGCTGCGGGCGCCAGATCTCGTTGTAGAGCGCGGAGCGGAAGAACTCCGGGCGGTCGAGCTCGGCCGCGCTGCGCACGGTCGCGCGCCCGAGCACCCCGTCGCGGAAGCTCCCCATGGCCTCCGCCTCGCGGCGGTTGTAGAACTCCTCGAAGTAGTGCCGCGCGACCTCGGCGTCGATGGGCCCCTCGAAGAAGTAGCGCACGAGGTTGCCGTCGGCGTCCGTCCAGTCGAAGAGGTTGCGCGACGAGGGCACGATGCGGTGCAGCGCCTCGAGCAGCGCAGGGATGAACTGCTCCCCGGGCAGGCCCAGCGAGCAAAGGGAGCGAACGCTGGCGATGGCGGCGGACTGCTTCATCGCGCTTCTCCGATGCCGAGGGGGCGAGTCTACTCCCGCCGCGCCGTCGCAAACCCCCTGCGCAGGGGGTGAAGGCCCGCCGCGGCTGCGGCTACGCTTCGCGCGTGACCCCGGTGGAGGAGCGATGGGTCCTGCCGCCTTCCCTGATCCCGTGCGCCTGTTGCGAGGCTTCGCCCTCGCGGCCGGGCTCGCGCTGGCGGCCGTCACGCCGGCACAGCAACCCCCCGCCTCGCCCCCGCCGCCGGTGCCGGGCGACATCGACCTCACCAAGATCCCCGACGAGCTGCTCACCCCGGAAGGGCGCCGCCAGAAGGAGCAGCTGCGCCGCGGCGCGGACCCCGGGTCGCAGGGGGTCGGCACGGTGGGCAGCGGCCTTCCGGCGGGTGGCGCGCCAGGGGGAACCGGCGCTGGAGGGCCGGCCGGCGACGGCGGCGCGGCCGCGGCCCAGGCGCAAAGCCTCCTCGACACGGCCGAGCCCATCATCCCCCGCGCCAACCGCGACCTCGAGGCGATCCTCGCGCACGCCACGGCGCTGAAGGCCCTCGCCGACGCCTGCAACGCCGCCGAGTGCCCCGTGGTGACGACCTGCGCGACGGCCGCGGCCCTGGCGCAGTCGCTCGTGGACGCGGAGACCTATCTCGACGCGATGCTGGGCGCGCTCAACCGCGCCGCGGCGGACTCGGCAGCCGCCCACTCGAACGTGGTGGCGCAGGCGCGCATCACCTCCGTGAACCTCGACCGCGCCATCCGCTCGCTCGCGCTGCAGGAGTACTTCAACAAGCTCTCGTCGATGCTCTTCAACATCGCTTCCCTCGTCGACGACATCAACAACATGGTGAAGGAGGGCAAGCTCACCCCCGGCGACAACTGGGCGGCCAAGGCCGACGGCTTCTACGAGGCCGCCAAGGACCTCGAGGGCGTGATGGCCGACGGCTTCAAGCTCGGCGCCGAGCTCGGCGGCGGCGACCCCGACGCGGTGAAGACGCCCGTGGGCGAGCTCACGAACCAGGTCTTCGGCACGGGGGACAAGACCGGGCTCGCCAACGACGTGAAGAGCTCGGCCTCCGACGCCGCCAACGCGATCGACGAGCTGCGCAAGAAGGCGAAGGAAGCGAAGGACGCCGGCAAGCCCCTCGACGGCAAGGAGGTCCTCGGCGGGCTCGCCAAGGCGGCCGGCAAGATCGTGTACCGGGACCTCAAGCTGATCTCGGACCGCCTGATCAAGGAGAGCAAGGAGTACGTCGACGAGCTCCTGAAGAACCTGAAGGCCGAGGAGCGCATCCTCGCGGACCTCTTCCTGCAGCGCATGCGCATCGGCGAGCGCCGCTTCGTGGCCGAGGACGCGCTGGCCCGGGTGCGCGCCGCGAAGACCGCACTCGTCGCCTGCCTCGCGCGGTCCTGCGGCAGCCCCTCCCTCACGCGCCCGCGGCTGCCCGACTACTACGCGGCCCCGCCGGGCATGCGCGCCGAGGACCTTGCGAAGCATTTCGGCTGGGGCACGGCGCTGCGCGACCTGAACCCGCGCGTGGCGGCCGTCGAGATCGCGCTGCGCGAGCGGTTCACGGTCACCGACTCCTGCCCCGGCGGCGGGGGCGGGGGCGTGGACGTGCGCCCCGGCGGCATCGGCGTCATCCCGGGCATCGACCCGCGCATCCGCGAGCTCTTCCGCGCCAACTGCCCCGAATGCCAGCCGGCCGCCGACCGGCTCGCCGCCGTCCTCACCGAGCGCAGGTTCGTCGACGGGGAGATCGCGCGCATCGAGGCCAACCTGCGCGAGGCCGAGACGGTGAGCCGCAAGCTCGCCGACGCCGAGCAACGCCTGCGCGAGCTGGACCGCCGCCGCGACGCTCTTCGCAGCCGCATCCGCAACTCGCTCCTGCGCGACATCGAGGCGCAGCAGGACCTCGCGGTGGCCGACGGCGCCCGCGTGGAGCTCATCGGCGAGATCGGCTTCCTGCGCCGCGAGGTGGAGCGGCTCACGGCCGACGAGGGGCTCCTGCCGGGGCTGCGCGACCGCGCCTACGCCCTCATCTACAGCGAGTTCGACGCGAAGGAGGCGCTGCGCGTCTGCGAGGCGCTGCACTGCCAGCCGGTCGTGATCGACACCGTCATCGGCATCACGGGCACGAACCCGTTCGACCCGAACAACCCCATCGGCGTGGTGGGCACCGGCCCGTCGCAGCCGCCGGCCGACGGGCCGGGTGCGGTGCAGTTCGCCTCGCCCGCGTTCTCCGGCGGCGAGGGCGGCGCGGTGGCGGTGATCGTCGTGCGCACGGGCGGCGCCAAGGGCGCGGTCGGCGTGGGCTACGCCTCGGCGCCCGGCACCGCCGCCTCCGGCGCGGACTTCACGCCCGCGAGCGGCACCCTCGCCTGGGCCGACGGCGACGCATCCGCCCGGACGATCTCCATCGCGCTCGCCGACGACACCCTCGTCGAGGGCACCGAGACCTTCACCGTCACGCTCTCGGCACCCACCGGCGGCGCCACGCTCGGCAGCCCCGCCGCGGCCACCGTCTCCATCGCCGACAACGACTCGCCGCCGCAACAGCCCGCCGGCAGCATCCAGTTCTCGGCCTCCACCTACTCCACCGCCGAGAACCAGGGCACGGTCACCGTCACCGCCACCCGCACCGGCGGCACCAACGGCACCGTCACCGTGCAGTACTTCACCGGCCCCTCCAGCGCCACCGCCGGCGCCGACTACCAGGCCATGAACGGCACGCTCGCCTGGGAGACGGGCGACGCCTCGCCCAAGTCCTTCACCGTGCCGATCATCAACGACACCCTCGTCGAGGGGCCCGAGACCTTCTTCGTGACCCTCAACTCGCCCACCGGCGGGGCCACCCTCGGCGCGCCCGCCACCGCCACGGTCACCATCACCGACGACGACGTGGCCACCGGCCCCTGCGGCTCCCAGGGCAACGCCTGGCAGCCCAACACCGGCGCGAGCTACGCGTGCTCGGGCAACTGCGACCCGTGCCCCTCGCCGCAGACCATCACCGTCAACGGCGACCGCGTCACCGTCTCGCCCTTCCACGCGGGTGGCGCGGCCACCTTCACCGGGTGCTCGCCATCGCTGCAGTCCGACAGCTCGACGCTCACCTACTTCGGCCAGTCCAACCACCGCGCCACCATCACGCGCACCAGCAACAACGCCTTCTCCGCCAACATCGTGAGCAGCGGCGGCGGCTCCTGCTCGATGAGCTGCTTCCGGGTGGGCCCATGAGGACGATCGCCGCCGCCCTCCTCCTCGCTGCGCTGCTCGCCGCCGCGCCGCAGGCCTACGCCCAGGAAGGCCGCGCCTTCAACCCCATCGCCCGGCCCGCGGCACGGCCCGCGCTCCCCGACGGCGCCGTGCGCGTGACGCCGCCGCAGCCCGTGCCGCGCGAGCGCGTGGAGGCGGCCGTCGCAACGGTCGCGAAGGCCTGGAGCGACAAGCGGCTCGAATCCGTCCTCGCGCCCGGCTTCCAGCGCCGCGCCGAACTGGCGGACGCGATGCAGGCGAAGGTGCCGCGCGACGCGTCGCTTCGCGTGACGGCCATCCAGGGCTGGCAGGTGCTGGACCAATGGCGGCTCGGCGGCGCGCTCGTCTCGCGCGTCTCCGTCACGGTGCGCACGCAGGTGGAGTTCAGCGACGCCGCCGGCTTCCAGGCGCGCGACGGCACGAACGAATGGGTCATGACGATCCGCACGCGGGAGGGCGGGCCATGAAGCGACTCTTGCCACTTACCCTGGCCCTCCTCTCGGGGGCGGCGGCCGCGCAGGACTTCACCGTCTCCGGCACCAACACCGTGCGCTGGGAGCGCTACGAGACGCGCGGCGCCCTCGCCGGCTCCCCGTACCCGTTCACCACCACCACCGGCTACGACGAGTTCGTGCTGAACCTCGGCTGGCAGCCCTCGTCGTTCGACCGCTGGCGGGGCCTCGTGGCCGGCGTGGTGAACGATTCGCCCTACCGCTCGCCGGACCGCGACGTGGTGCCCGAGCGGCTGCTGCTCGCGCGCGAAAACGGCGAGGCGGCGATTCCCTACCGCGCCGAGGCGGGCGACTTCTTCGCGTTCACGGGCATCCGCACGCAGCAGCGGCCGCTCAAGGGCGCCGCCGTCGAGCTGCAGCCGGTGTTGGATGGCGACTTCCGCACATCCGTCCTCGCCTTCGCCGGCGCCGCCCAGCATTCGTGGCGGCACCTGCAATGGAGCGACGACAACACCGTGGGCCTCTCGTGGCTCTCGGAGTTCGGCAAGGCCCGGTTCACGGTGAACGCGCTGCGCAACTCGCGCGAGGCGAACGCGCCGGACGGCACGGCGCGGCGCACGCAGGAGGTGGCGAGCGTCGCGGCGGAGGCGCCCTTCGCGCTGGGGGCGACGGCGTGGCGCGCGGAAGCCGAAGTGGCCGGGATGCGCGGCGACCACGACGGCGCCTTCGGGAGCGCAGCCACCGTGGTGCGCGACGCGCGCGACAACGGCTTCTTCGCGCAGCTCTCCGGCGCGCACGCGCCGAGCGGCGTCGGCTGGCGGCTGCGCGGCGAGCGCTACGGTGCCGACTACCGCCCGTACGGCACGGCGGTGACCGCCGACCGGCGAAGCCTCGAGGCGCACCTCACGGGGCTCGCGCCCGGCGGGCTCTCGTGGCGCGCGCGCGTGCAGGACTTCCGCGACGGCTTCGAGGGGCCGAACCCGCTCGACACGCGGGTCGTCGGCGCGGGCTTCTCGGGGCCGTGGGCGGCGCTCGCGGCGACCGTCAGCGCGGACGCCTTCCGGCAGGACCTCGAGCGCGCCGACGGCACGCTGGACCAGCGAAACCTCACCGCGAACGCCTTCCTGTCGCGGCCCTTCGGCGCCGTCATCGGGCAGCTCGGCCTCCTCTACCAGCGCGTGGACGACCACGTCGCCGCCGATGCCAGCCCGCGCACGAAGCAGGTGAACGCCTCCGTGATCGTGCCCGTGGCCTTCGCCGGCCTGCAGGGGAGCATCGCCCCGGGCGTGACCTGGCGCGACGTGTCGAACGCTTTCTCCGCCACGCGCGACGTGCACGCGACGCTGCAACTCTTCCTCTCCGGCGGGCCGCACCGCTTCTCGCTCAACGCGGGGCGGCTCTCGCAGGACCCGGCGCTCGCCGCCGCGCCCGACGTGGCCACGGTGAACTTCGGCCTCGACTACCGCTACCGGCGCGGCGCGCACGAGTTCGGCGTCGACGTGACCACCTTCGACCGCCGGCCCACGCCCGGCGAGAAGACCGAGGCGTGGCGCGCGGGGCTAACCTGGGTGTGGCACTTCGACCATCGCGTCCGTGCCGCACCCGCCGCTGCCGCCGCGGTGGCGACCTCGCCGGGCACGGTGCCGCGCGACTTCGGCGTGCTCGCGGCCGTCTCCCCCGGCGACCCGTTCGACGCCACCGTGGCGCGCCTGGCCGCGGCGGGCTACGCCGGCGGGGCGAACCTTCCCGGCGCGGTGGCGTGGGAAGCGCGCCCGCTCGCGGAGATCGAGGGCCGCCAGCGCGTCGTGGTGATCGGCGACTCGGGGCGCGTGGAGCGCGTGGGCGTGATCGTGTCGCTCGCGCCGGCGGGCGGCGGCGACGACGCGGCGCGCACCTGGGAGCGCGTGCGGCGCGCGCTCATCGAGCGCTTCGGCCGCCCGGCCACGACCTTCGAGGAAGGCGAGTTCGGCGCGGGTTTCGCGCGCGATGTCGCCGCCGGCCGCCTCATCCGCATCGCCGAGTGGAACACCGACCGCGGCGTGATCCGGCTGGGCATCCCGCGGCGGCTGGACGGCACGGCGCGGATAGAGATCCACCACGCGCGCGCCTTCGCGAGCCCGCGCGACACCGCCTGGGGGATGGAGGCGATCCGCTAGGGCGCGGGCCGCGCGTCGGCCTCGCCCCAGGCCACGCAGTCGC
>Ga0209476_10001611_pt1 | contig 15161 bp, 12 predicted proteins | sample KloWWTrecipitate_FD_187179 | JGI IMG/M metagenome (GOLD analysis project Ga0209476, IMG submission 187179) | Active sludge microbial communities from Klosterneuburg, Austria, studying microevolution and ecology of nitrifiers - Klosterneuburg... | ecosystem: Engineered > WWTP > Aerobic digester... | reverse complement strand
GCAGCGCATCGCAGCGCACGTTCGCCTTCACGTTCTCGCAGCCGTCGTACACCTTCAGCAACCCGCGATAACTCGTCCGGCCGCCATCCTTGCTCAGCGACTTCGAGATGATGGTTGAGGTCGTGTTCGATGCGGCGTGGACCACCTTGCCGCCCGCGTCCTGGTGCTGCCCGTTCCCCGCGAACGCCAGCGAGAGGATTTCAGCGTGGGCGCCCGGCTCCATCAGATACACGCTCGGGAATTTCGTCGTCAGCTTCGAGCCGAGGTTCCCGTCGACCCATTCCATCACCGCGTTCTCGTACGCCGCCGCCCGCTTCGTCACCAGGTTGAAGACGTTGTTCGACCAGTTCTGGATCGTCGTGTACCGCACCCGCGCGTTCTTCTTCACGATGATTTCCACCACCGCGCTGTGCAGCGAGTCCGAGCTGTAGATCGGCGCCGTACAGCCCTCGACATAATGGATCTGGCTGCCCTCGTCCGCGATGATCAGCGTCCGCTCAAACTGCCCCATGTTCTGCGTGTTGATCCGGAAGTACGCCTGCAGCGGGATATCGACCTTCACGCCCTTCGGCACGTAAATGAACGACCCGCCGCTCCACACGGCGCTGTTCAAGGCCGCATAGCGGTTGTCCCCGGGCGGCACGATCGTCCCGAAGTACTCCTTGAAGATGTCCTCGTGCTCCTTCAGCGCCTGGTCGGTGCCGAGGAAGATCACGCCCAGTTTCTCCAGGTCCTCCCGGATGTTGTGGTACACCACCTCCGAGTCGTACTGCGCGCCGACGCCCGCCAGGTACTTCTTTTCCGCTTCGGGAATTCCGAGCTTGTCGAACGTGTTCCGGATGTACTCGGGCACGTCCTCCCATGAACGCTCATCGCGGTCTGTCGCCCGCACGAAGTAGTGGATGCTGTCGAAGTCGAGCTCCTTCAGGATTTCGCTCGCCCAGGCCGGGTCTTCCTTCTGGTAGAAAAGCTCCAGCGAACGCAGCCGGAACTCCCGCATCCACTGCGGCTCGTCCTTCATGTCCGAAATCATGTTCACGATGTCGGCGTTCAGCCCCTTGTTCGCCTTGAACAGGGCCTCTTCCTTGTCGAAAAACCCGTACTTGTAGTCAGAAACGATGGATTCTGGTGCGGTCGTCATCGCTACCCCCTTCAGGCGGTCGCCGCGGCTGCGGCTTCGAATTCGTCGTATCCCGCTGCCTCGAGGTGCTCTGCCAGTTCCGGCCCGCCCGATCGCACGATCCGGCCCTCGACCAGCACATGCACGAACTGCGGCTTGATATAGTTCAGCAGCCGCTGGTAGTGCGTAATCAACAGCAGCCCCATCTCCGGGTTCATCAGCGCGTTCACGCCCTCGGCCACCGTCCGCAGCGCGTCGATGTCCAGCCCCGAATCCGTCTCGTCCAGCACCGCCATCGCCGGCTCCAGCATCGCCATCTGCAGCATTTCGGCCCGCTTCTTCTCGCCGCCGCTGAAGCCGTCGTTCACGTACCGGCGCGCAAAATCCTGGTCCACCTTCAGGAGGTCCATCTTCTTGAACAGCGCCTCACGGAACTCCCGGATCGGCACTTCCTTGCCGCGCACGCCATTCACAGCCTGGCGCATGAAGTTCACCAGCGTTACCCCGGGGATGGCCACCGGATACTGGAAGGCCAGGAACAGCCCGAGCCGCGCCCGCTCGTCTGCCGCCATCTCCAGGATCGACTGGCCCTTGAACTTCACATCTCCGCCCGTGACGCGGTAGCTCGGGTTTCCCATCAACACGTTCGCGAGCGTGCTCTTGCCCGAGCCGTTCGGCCCCATGATCGCGTGCACCTCGCCCGTGTTGATGGTCAGCGTCAGGCCCTTGAGGATTTCCTTCTCGCCAATGTTGGCCCGAAGGTCGGTAATCTCCAGCAGTGCTGTCATAGCTGCGTTCCCCTTATCCAAGTTCGATGATTTCGCGCTGGGCGCTTCCGTTACGCACCAGGTACTCACAACAGGCCGCTCCATCGACGATCCGATTGAGCTGCTCGACATCCAGCCCAAGCAGGAGCTCGATCGCCTTCCGGTCCGACTCACAGGGCAGCGTCGAAATCTCCGCCGCTTTGTGATACGGACATGAATTGTTCACCAGGTGAAAGCCATCCGCCTCCGACCGCCAGGCCTCCAGGATCCCTTCCGTCTTCAGGCTCGCGGTCACCTGCGCAATGATCTCCTCCATCGCCGCGCTGTCCGGGATCTCGCCCCGGTGGCGCGAAGCCAGCGATTCCGCCACGCTCGCCATCACGGCCGCGATCACCTCGTCCTGTTCGCCAAGGCCCCGCAACATCCGTTCCAGCAGGTTGGCATAGGCCGGCGGCATCGTCTGCGTCGCCTTGTCCGTTGGGAAGTACGCGTGATACGGCCGCCCCGTCGCCTGCTTCACAGCCCGCGCTTCCACCAGCCCGTCCGCCCGAAGGTTGTCCAGGTGGCGCCGCACTGCCGCGGCCGTGATCGCAAATCGCTCCGCCAACTCCTCCGCGCGCGCCCCGCGGTGCTCACAAACGTACTCGAGGATGCGTTCACGTGTTCCTTGCACGCCGCCAGTTTATCGCGCTTTTCGCACTTTAGCTACTTTCTTGTTGCTAAAGGTGAGATTGCCCCGGCAGTGGCATGCCTTCGCCGCCTTCTGCCATGCCCGGCCCCGGCCCTGCCGTCTCGTCGCCGCGCATCGCCGCCCGCCCGAACTCCGCTCCAAGCAAGATGATCGACCCCGCCAGGAACACCATGAAGAGAATCACCAGCGCCGTCCCGATCCCCGTGTAGATTGCCTGGTCCTGGGTGAACGGTGTGAAGCTGAAGACCAGCGCAACGAGGTTCTTGAACAGTTCGAACACGAGTGTCGCAAAGCTCGCGCTCACCACCGCTTCCCGCCAGCCCACCCGGTGCGATGGCACGAACCGGTACATCAGCGCGAAGGTCGGGAATGATACGACCGTGGGCAAAAACAGCCCGAGCAACCGCGCTGCCAACCCCGTATCGATTTCAACCACGCCCAGGTCCCCCGCCCGGTCGATCGCCACCCGGCTGGCAGCTGTCAGGCTGATCGATACCACAACCAGCAGTCCCACCGTCGGCACCAGCGCGAAATCCAGCAGCTTGCTCTGCCAGAATGACCGCGAGCGGGGCATGTGCGTGGTCGCATTCAACCCGCGCCGCAGAGCCCCGAAAATGCCACTTCCCGACCAGAACAGGCCCACCACCCCGAACGAAACACCCGCCAGGCTGAAATCGCTCGCCTGGCTAACGAGCCGGTCCACGTCTTCCCGCACAGAGGCCGTGTCCTGCAGCGCGAACTGATCGAACACGAAATCCACGATCTCCTCCCGGCTGATGAATGCGCCGAAGATCGAGACCGTCAGCAGTGCCAGCGGAACGATGGAGAAGATCGCGTAGTACGCGATCGCCGCCGCGTAGATGGCGCAGTCATCGGCGCCGTAGAAGCGGAACGTCCGTACCACCGTTCCCACGGGCCGCCTGAGAAACCACGGGGAACGCTCACGAGCTGTTCCCAGCCATGCCCGCCAGTCGGGCGCGCTCACCCGGCGTTGGGTCGCCATTCCACCATTCTACCCGCGGGTGCTGTCCCGTCTCCCGGCAAGCGCTTCCATCGCCTCCCGCCACTGTGGGCCAACCGTCTCCCACCCGGATCGGCATGCTGCCGCCCGGATTCGCTCCCGGGGCGGAAGTGGCCCGGTGAGCAGCGCAACCAGCTTCGCCTTCAGCTCCGCTTCGCTCGCGAAAAGCAGGGCTCCGTGCAGGTCCGCTGGCACCAGCGCCGGGTAGTTGTACCCGGATGGCACCAGCGGTATGCAGCCGGCCGCCATCGCCTCGACCATCCCAACGCCGAAGAATTCGTGCCTTGTTGTGCTGATGGCGATGTCGCTCGTCCACAGCAGCTGCCCGTATTCCTTTCGCGATTCGGCAAAACCGAAATGGAGGACCCGTTCCCCGAGCACTTCCCGCGCCCGCCACATCGCCTCACAGGGATTTTCCCCCGGTTCGCCCGCGATGTTGACCCGGAATGGGACTCCCTCGCTGGCCAGCTCGCAGATCACCCGGGCGAACATCTCTGGCCCTTTGTCGAACTCCCAGCGGTGGTTCCACAGGATCGTTCGCGGCTGGCTTTCGTGGCGCTCCCCCCCGAGTTCCGCAATCCACCCCAGCTCTACCCCCACCGGTAGCACCGTGCTCTTCCGCTGGATCTCCTCGATGGCCTCTGCCACCAGCCAGTTGTTCGGCTGCCCGGCCAGCGTCCGCAGCGCCCCAAGGAAGTCATCGCGGTGGAACGCCGAATTGAATGCCACCACGTCGGCCGCCAGCGCCGTCAGGTAGTTCACCTGTCCGAACCACGAATTGAACTTCGTGCCGCGGATTCGCGGATACGTGAACTGGTTCTCGTGGAAGTACGCCATCACCGGCATCCGCTCGAAACGCGGGCGGGTCAACGCCAGGAACACCGGCAGGTCCAGCATGTCGCTCACGATCAGGTAATCGAAGGTTCCCCCGGCCTCGCCGGCCTCGCCGGCCCGCGCCGCGAGCTCTTGCGCCCCCCGTCGCATTCGCCGGCGCCATTCCCCCTCCGGCAGCGTCAGGACCTGAAGCTCATGGCCGCCGTGCACCACCAGTCCATCCAGGAACGCCCGGTGGCTCCCGCCGTAGAACGGCTCCACGAAAAGCCCTCGAACCAAACCCGTTCCCCCCGTCCTACAGGTGCCCGAGCTCGGCCAGCTTCAGCAACGCATTCTCGAACTCCCGGTCCTCCGGATCGATGGCCCGGTATTGGCTCACGCAGTGACCGCCGTACTTCTCCACCAGGTACCAGTCGTCGTCGATGATGAAGTCCGGGTAGGGTCGTACGCGCGGATCCTTGTCGAACATCCCGTCCACCCACTCCTCCAGCCCGTGTAGCCGCACCACCCGCTCCACGTGCGCCATCCCCGCGGCCGACCACACGAACACGCCATGCCCGGCCTCCTTCAGGCGCCGCATCGCCTCGTGTGCCCCGGGGCGCAGCGCGTTCGTGTGCTGGTCGATGAACACGAGGGTCTGGTCTACATCGAAGAAGATATTCAACATTGGGGCCATCTTACGGGGCCGCCCTCCGGTGTTCCCGCCCCTATCCTGGCGGGAACAGTGGGACAGGACACATTCCCGTGAACCGGGGTTCGCTAGGCTCGAAGGAGAAGGTTCGCCCGGCTACCCCGGAAGCAATACTCGGAGGCCCATCCGCAATGACGCTGGCCGTTCCCGCCACGCACCAAACGCCCGATTCCACCCCCGCTCCGCTGATCCGCCTCGAAAGCGCGGAAAAGGTCTACCGGACCGGCCGCCTCTCCCACGCTGCCCTCCGTGGGGTCGATCTCTCCATCCAGCCAGGCGAGATGGTCTCCATCGTCGGCCCGTCAGGCAGCGGCAAATCGACCATCCTCAACCTCATCACCGGTATCGACAGGCCCACCGCCGGCGCCGTGACCGTCGATGGGCAGCGTATCGACACCATGAGTGAGGAAAAACTCGCCGCGTGGCGGGGGCGGCGGGTCGGCATCGTCTTCCAGTTCTTCCAGTTGCTCCCCACGCTTACGGCGCTCGAAAACGCGATGCTCCCCATGGAGCTCGCCCGCCTCTTCACGGGGAGCGAGCGGCCCGCGCGGGCCCGCCAGAACATGGAGCTGGTCGGCCTCGGTGACCGCCTCGACCACCTCCCGGCGGAACTCTCCGGTGGCGAACAACAGCGCGTTGCCATTGCCCGTGCGCTCGCCTGCGACCCGGTCCTTCTCATCGGAGATGAGCCCACCGGCAACCTCGACTCCGAATCCGCCGGCCGCGTGTTTGACCTGCTCGCCAGCCTCAACCAGCGCGGTGTAACGGTCGTGTACGTCACCCATGACCGCGACCTGGCCGAACGTGCTCACCGCAAGATAGCCATCCGCGACGGCATCATCGCGAGCGACGGATAGCGCGATGAGTGTCCTTTACCGCAAGTCGATCCAGGACATTGCCCGCCGCCGTGCTCGCTCCTTCTTCACCATCGCCACCATCGCTGCGGCCGTCGCCAGCCTTTCGCTCTTCGCGCTTCCCACGCTCATGGACAGGGCTATGCAGTCCCGCATCGCGAACGACCGCCTCCACGATGTCCGCATTCCCATGATGGATATCGAACTCACCCCCGCCGACTGCGATTCCCTCGCTGCCTTGCCCGGTGTCGCCGCGATCGAGTCCCGCACTACCTATTTCGGTGAAGTCCGCATCGGCGACCGCCGCGAAGATCTCGTCCTTGTCGGCGTCCGCGATTTCGCAAGCCAGCAGGTCAACGTCGTCGAACTCCAGCAGGGCGAAGTCCCGTCGGGTGACGGCGTACTCAGCGACGCAGAGAACGCGAGCAGCGGCCGCCTCAAGCCGGGCGCCGTCGCCACTCTCCAGGTCGAAGACAACTCCGGCCAGCTCCACGAAGTCTCCCTCTCCGGCGTCGGCCGCACGCTTCAGTACTCGCAGGAGGCCTTTGAGGGCTCAGTCGTGCTCTACGCCTCGCAGGCAACGGTGAACCGGATCGCCGGCGCCCGTGGCGTTAACTCCCTCGAGATCCGCGTTGACGATCCCGCCAACGCACTCGAAGTCACCCGTGCCGTCCAGGAGTGGTTGACCACAGCCCATCCCGAAGTGGTCTTCCCCAACCTCCCCGATACGCGCGTCGCCGGGAGCTGGCCGGGGCAGGACATTTTCAACAACTTCAGCACGCTCTTCTACGTCGGCGCCATCCTCGCGCTGATCTCCGCGGGCGCCCTCATCTCCAACACCATGACCACCATGGTTGCCGAGCAGCGCCGCGAAATCGCGATCATGAAAGCCATCGGCGGGCGCCGCCGCCAGGTTGCGTTCTCGTTCCTCCGCACGGTTGCGCTCCTGGCGGTGGCGGGTTCACTGCTGGGCGTCGCGCTCGGGCTGCCGGGCAGCTATCTCCTGGCGCGCTACGTCGGCTCAGAGGCCCTGGGAGTCACGCCCGGCTGGAGCGTTGTTTGGGAAGTCGTCGCCCTCAGCATCGGCGTGGGCATCGTCGGCACCATCGCCGCAGCCGTCCCTGCCATCGTCCGGGCAACGCGGCTATCCGTCCGCGAAGGGCTGAGCGCCTCCACCGCGGCGCCCCCGGCCGGCGCCGCCCACGTCTTCCGGGTACTCCCCCTCCCGGCGACGGCCAGCATGGGCCTGCGCAATATCATTCGCCGCCGCGCCCGCTCGCTGGGCACGGTGGTCCAGGTTGGCCTCGCTGTCGGCGTTGCACTCGGGTTCCTGGCCCTTGGTGTCACCGTCGCCAGCCTCACCGCCAACACCTGGGACACACTCAAATGGGACCTCATCGTCGCCCAGAGCTCCAGCACGCCACTCGATGCCGGCGCCGCCAGCGTCCTCTCTCGCGTCGAGGGTGTCGAGACCGCCCAGCCCCTCCTTTATAACAACCTGATGGTTGATGGTGACCAGTACGAAAGCTGGGGAATTGGCACCACCACCCGGCTCTACGACCCCGACATCGTAGCCGGGCGCTGGCTCGAACCCTCCGATGCGGCCGACCGCTCACGCGTCACGGTCATCGGCCGGGCGCTCGCCAACAAGTACGGCGTCTGGGTGGGCGATACCCTCACCGTCGGGACCGCCCGTGGCGAAGTCGATCTCACCATCGTCGGGATCGATGCCCGCCTGATGAACAACGCGACCACCTTCTTCCTCCCGTTGGAGTCATTCCAGGACATGCTCGGCCGCGATGATGTGAACGCCTACTGGCTGGTCTCCGCCAGCCAGCTGGAGCAGGACATCGACAGGCTCGCCGCAGCTGCCTCAGATGCGCTCGAGGCGGCCGGCTATCCCGTGTCCACCGAGATCCACTACGTGGAGAAAGAAGCCAACCTCGCCGGCAATCGGCAGATCACTGCCATCCTCGCCGTCATGGGCATCCCGATTGTCGCGATCGGGCTTATCGGCCTTGTAAACATGATGACCATGAACGTCATCGAGCGGACTCGCGAGGTAGGGATCCTGCGCTGCATTGGGGCCAGCGCTCGCGATATCACCCGCATCTTCCGCGCCGAGGCGTTGGGCGTCGCGGCCATCGGCTGGCTCCTTGCCGTGCCCCTCGGCTGGCTCATGGGGAAGGCGCTGGTCGTCCTCGTCGCCGAGTTGTTCGATTTCGGGTCGATCGGCTACCAGTTCCCGGTCTGGTATCCGCCCATCGCCTTTATCCCCACGCTCCTGCTCGCCTGGATCGTCGTCACGCCGCCGTTGCGGCGCGCCACGCGCCTTCGCCCCGGCGACGCTTTGCGGTACGAGTAGCCGGCCGGGAAAGGCTCAGGCAGCGTTACGCGTCGGCGACGTCCAGGCCCCAGACCGGGCGGAACCGCCACGTCCGGATCCCGGCCACCTTGATCTTGTGCTTCTTCAGCAGCGCCCTCGTCTGAGGCACGCATCCCGTCGGCACGTAGAGGTACAGGTTCCCAACCTTCGACATCGGCAGCCAGTCCGTCGTGGCCGACTCATCCGTCAGGGTGTCGGGGGTCTCCACTTCGACCATCATCTGGAGCCACTGGCCGGGCCGGCGGACCACCACGATGTCGGGAAACAGGTCCTTGCCACCATCTGGCCCCACGGTCAGCTTGCGCTTCGGGACATTCACGATTGTCTCGAGTTCGGGGTAGCCGGCTCCCGGGAACGGGAACTTCACCTTCGCGATTTCGGCGATCGCACCCTCTCGGCGCAGCTGGCTCAGGTATTTCACGGTCACGCGGGAACTCCTCGAAGTGCGGCGGTCGCTCCGATTCTACGATTGGCCCCGGGTTGGGTCGAACCTTACGGCCCCGCCGAAGCGACCTCCGGCCGGACGAGCGGACGGAACTGCTCGAAGCTCGCGCGGAACTTTTCCGCCAGCCCGGTGTACACCCGGTCGTACTCAGCCGGGTCCGCCCACACGTCCCGCGGGTTCAACAGGCGCGTGTCCACTCCGGGGACAACGGTCGGCACTTCGAACCCGAACACCGGGTCCTTCCGGAACGTCACGCCGTTCAGGCTGTTGTTCAACACCGCCCGAACCATCTTCCGTGTCTCCTGGATCGCGATGCGCTTGCCGACACCGAACTTGCCGCCCGTCCAGCCGGTATTGATGAGCCACGTCTCCGCCCCGGTCATCTTGAGCCGTTGCTCCAGCAGCTCTGCGTACACCGTCGGGTTAAGCGCCATGAACGGCGCCCCGTAGCATGGGCTGAACGTGGTCTCCGGGTCGGTCAACCCCATCTCGGTGCCGGCCAGCTTGCAGGTGTAGCCACTCAGGAAGTGATACAGCGACTGCTCCGGCGTCAGCCGCGCGATCGGCGGCATCACGCCGAACGCGTCGGCAGTGAGGAGGATGACGTGGGCGGGATGGGGCGCCACCTGCTGCTCATACACGTTCCGCAGAGACTCCAGCGGGTAGCTGCCGCGCGTGTTCTCCGTCACGGAATCGTTATCGAGGTCCACCTCCCTGGTGTCCTCGTCGAAGATCACGTTCTCCAGGATCGTGCCGAACTCCGTCGTCTGTTCGAAGATGTCCGGCTCGGCGTCCTTCGAAAGCCGGATGGTCTTTGCGTAGCAGCCGCCTTCAATGTTGAAGATCCCGTGCTCTGTCCAGGCATGCTCATCGTCGCCGATGAGCAGCCGCTCCGGGTCGGTGCTCAGTGTCGTCTTGCCCGTCCCCGAAAGCCCGAAGAACAGCGCCGACTTTCCCGTCCGCGGGTCCACGTTCGCCGCCGAATGCAGTGAGAGCACACCGTCGAGCGGGAGATAGTAGTTCATCGCCGTGAACACCGACTTCTTCATCTCGCCCGCGTACGCCGTCCCCGCGATCAGGATGATCCCTTCCGTCAGGTTCAAGGCCACCACTGCATCGCTGCGCACGCCGTCGTCCTCTCCATCGAGTTGAAGGAATGGGCAGTGGATGATGGTGATGTCCGGGTCGTGGTCGATCGGCTGGGCTTCCGACGGGATGAACATGGTCCGTGCGAAGAGCGAGTGGTACGCCTGCTCCGTGATCACGCGGACGGTCTTCCGGTGGTCCGGGTCCTGCGCCACAACCGTGTCCTGAACGTAGAGTTCGCGGCCATTGAGGTAGGCGATCGCCTTCGCACGCAGCCGCTCAAAAGTGTCGGCCGGCAGAGGCTGGTTGTGCTGTCCCCACCACACGTGCTCCGAAATATCCGGTGTCCGGACGACGAACTTGTCCTTCGGACTCCGTCCGGTTCGCTCTCCGCTGAAGACCGCGAACGTCCCGCCCTGCAGCAACTTGCCTTCGTGGCGGCGGACCGCGTGCTCATACAGCACAGGCACCGAAAGGTTCTGGTGGATTGCCGACGCACCCGCCAGGATGGCGCTTGCGGTGTTCTTGCGAGCCTCTGAAAGGACCATCTCACCCCTGCTCACGGGCAGTTGCCCAACCCGTCAAGCCTACCCCGAGATAGCGCTTCTGTGAATACCTCGCGCCTCAGCCATAGCACACGGCGATACCCCGCCTACCCGTGGTGTATCGCTCAGGATGCCGCCCGCTGGACCACTCCGACCGGCGATCCCGTTACCAGCTCCATCAGCGCCTCGACCTGCTTCTCCAGGTGCGGGTAGTCCGGCGCCACTGCGCGGCGCTCCCCGGCTGCCGGCGGGACCACGTAACCCGGGAGCAGGCCGTTCCCGCAGACGTAGCGATCGGCCGCTGCCACGCACGTCGCCAGGCTCCCCTCCGCTGCTGCTCCGCTGTGGTGGTTCGCGATTGCTTCACGGATCGCCTCCGGCAGCTTCCATCGCGCAGCCAGGCGACCGCCGACCTCGGCGTGGTCGTAGCCCAGGATTTCGGCTTCGGTCTCCTCGATCGAGACTCCGCGCACGATCGCCTCGGCCACAGCCTGGTCGAGCGCCGCCGGGTCTGCGTAGAACATCGCCAGCCGCCCCATGTTGTGCAGGATGCCCGCCGTGAAGGCACTTGGCACATCCAGCCGCCGGTTCTGGCCCGCCAGTTCGGCAGCCTTGAAGGCCACCGCAATCGAGTGCCGCCAGAATGTCTCAATCCGGAATAAGGCGTTTAGCGCGTCGGGCGCGTACGCCCCCGCGATCGCTCCGCTGATTGCCATGTTCCGGGCCTGGACAAACCCGAGCGTGACCAGCGCTTCCTGCACTGACGTGACCTCTCTCGATCGCCGGTACGCTGCCGAGTTCACCACCCGCAGGATCCGGCCGCTCAGGCCCGGGTCCGAGGAGACAACGAGGGCGAGGTCGCTCGCCGAGGATTTCGGGTTCTGGGCGACCTCCATCACCCGCAGTGCTACCGCGGGCAGAGGCGGCAGCGCCTCAAGCGCTTCGGCGATGTCGGCGCGTTTGCGTTCAGTGGGGTTTGATCCGGTGCCGGCCATGGCGGTCTCCCGTTGGACGTGTTCTCCAACGAGTTTCCGCCCACGGAGTGCAGCCGTTGGATAGGGGACTCCCCGTGATCGCAGCCGCCCTGTCCCTATCCCGGGCGGAAATGGCTAGAAGTGCTCCTGGCAGTGCGGCGCCATGTGCCAGCCCAGCAGCCGATCCGCGAGCGCCACTGCCGACTCTGATCCCGCGATCCTTCCTGCCCGCCACAGGCTCCACGCACTCCCTCCACCGAGGTATAGGCCTGCCAGCTCCTCCGGCCCCATGACCAGGTCCGGCTCCTCATCCGTCCGGCGGCACAGTCCGTCACCACCCGCGCTCACCAGCTCGAACCGGCCGCCCGCGCCCTCAAGGAACCTGTCGCGTACCTCGATCACCAGGCGGCCGTCACCCTGGTACGTCCGCGCGCCAAGCGCCCGCTCGATATCCACAATCCGCACCCAGATGGCGTCGAGCCGCTTCCGCTTCGTTCGCCGGGAGTCCTGCAACATCCAGAGCAGTGGTTCGGCGCTGCTGGCGACGTCGTACTCCACCACCCCCACCAGGTCGAGGTTCAGTACATAGTCCCAGAGCGTGGCGTAGGCCCCCGGTGTTTCCGCCATGCACTCCCGCACCAGCACCTTCCCGCCGGGGATCCAGTCGTGGTAATCCCCCTTGCGCCGGTAGATCAGGTATCCGGTAATTCGCCCGTCCTCTTCGCAAACGAGGTAGTTGTTCGCGCCAAATCCGTCCCGGGAGTCCGGCAGGTCGAGGAAAAAGCGCACGTGCCACCACTCGGCTGAGCGGCTCACGGCGCCAGGAGCCTTCTGCCGGATGCCCTCGTGGACCCCGGGCAAGGCTTCCCTCGCTTCATCTGTCGTCAGCAGCCTGAGGTTGCCGGTTCCCACCGGAGCGTCTTCTCGCAGGTCCCGGTACTCGTGCGGAACCCGCAGGATCTCCATCTGTGTGGCGATCCCGTACCCGAACCGCCCGTAGATCGCGCTCTCCGAGGCCCACAGGATCGCCAGCGCCTCGCCCCTGGCCCGCACTTCCGAAAGCTGCCGGTGCATCATGCCCGTCAACACCCCGCGCCGCCGGTGCGTCGGCTTCACCGAGACCATCGACACGCCTGCCACCGGGAGCGATGCACCCCCGGGCACGGTCATCTCGTAGCTGAAGATCCCGCTCGTCCCCACGATCTGGCCACGGTCGAATGTCGCCAGGCTCCGCTCCATCTCGAAGATCTGCCGCGCGAGCTCAAGGTGCTCGGGGTTGAAGTCGTTTCCGAACGCCAGCCCCTGGCAGCGCCGGAATCCTTCAAGTTCGGCGTCGACGATGCTCCGGATCTCGTATTCCACGTAGGCCCTCCGTCCGGGCATGGTACCGCCATCGAGCACGCCGCGTGCTCGGCCTGCTTCACACAGAAGACCGAAATCAGGCCCCGGTCAGAGCGGGATGTTGCCGTGCTTCTTCGGAGGGTTTCGGTCGGCCTTGTTCTGCAGCATTTCGAGCGCCCGGATGATCTTCGAGCGCGTCTGCCGCGGGTCGATAACGTCGTCGATGAACCCGCGTCCGGCCGGGATGTACGGGTTCGCGAACTTCGCCCGGTACTCGTCGATGAGTTCTTTGCGCCGCGCCTCCGGGTCTTCGGCCTTCGCGATCTCCTCGCGGAACACCACGTTGGCCGCCGCATCCGGCCCGGCCACCGCGATCTCCGCGGTCGGCCACGCGTAGTTCATGTCGCCGCGCAGGTGCTTGCTCGACATCACGAGGTAGGCGCCGCCGTAGCTCTTTCGCAGGATGACCGCGATCTTCGGGACGGTCGCCTCGCTGTAGGCGTAGAGCAGCTTTGCCCCGTGCGTGATGATGCCGCCGTATTCCTGACCCAGACCCGGAAGGAAGCCCGGAGTGTCCACCAGCGTTACCAGCGGGATGTTGAAGGCATCGCAGAACCGTACAAACCGCGATGCCTTCCGGCTCGCGTTGATGTCCAGCGACCCGGCGAGCTGGGCCGGCTGGTTCGCCACGAACCCCACGGCCCGGCCAGCCATCCGCCCGAACCCGACCACCATGTTGGGGGCGAAAAGCTCATGGACTTCCATGAAGTCGCCATCATCCACCAGCCGGTCGATCACTTCGCGGACGTCATATGGACGGTTTGGCTCTGCCGGGACGATTGAAAGCAGGTCCTCATCGGCCCGGTCCGGGTCATCCCCCGAGGCCATCAGCGGCGCATCCTCGGTGTTGTTCGACGGCAGGAACGAGAGCAGCCGGCGAACCTCCGCCATCGTTGCTTCTTCCCCTGCGATGGCAAAATGCGCCACGCCCGAACGCGATGCGTGCGCGTGCGCACCCCCGAGCTCGTCGTGAGTGACTTCTTCCCCGGTCACCGCGCGGATCACGTCCGGCCCCGTGATGTACATCTGGCCGCTGCCTTCAGTCATGAAGATGAAGTCCGTCAGGGCCGGGCTGTACGCGCCGCCCCCCGCCGACGGGCCCATGATCACGCTCAGCTGCGGCACCACGCCGCTTGCCAGCGTATTCATCGCGAAGATCTCGCCGAAACCGCGCAGGCTCTCGGGACCGTCCTGGATGCGCGCCCCGCCCGAGTCGATAATCCCGATGATCGGCGCTCCGGTCGTCATCGAGAGGTCCATTACTTTCAGGATTTTCTCCGCGACCGCCTCGCTCAGCGAGCCTCCCACGAGGGTGAAGTCGTACGAAAACACGTAGACAGGCCGACCATCGACTTTGCCCCAGCCGGTGACGACCGCCTCGCCCGGCGCGTTGTCTCCGCCCCGGGCCCGCACCAGCATGTCCAGCTCATCGAACGATCCGGGGTCGAGTAGCAGGTCGATGCGCTCCCGTGCTGTCAGCTTGCCACGCGCGTGTTGCGCCTCGATCCGCTTGGGGCCGCCACCCTGGGCAACCTTCTCTTTCAGTTCGACGAGTTGCGCCAGCTTCTGCTCGGCGGTCAGCTGCTCGGTCATTCGGGAGCCTCTCAGGAACCCGCGGTCACGCGCGGATGTAGGGGTTTGGACGGCGCATCAATCCCGGCGCCCACGGCCGGGTACCTGCGCCTGCGCTGTCCGAAATGTAGCATCGGCCCCCCCATGGCGCCACGAATGCGCGGCCACCGGCCGGCTTCCGCGCCACCCTTCCGGGGCCTCAGGGATTAGCTGCCCGGCGGGAGCTGGGGCTTACCACCTGACTTCAATGCCTCGAGGCGCGCCTCGACTGCCATGTCATCGATCTCGTCGTCCAGCTCATCGAACTGCGCTTCGAGGGAGCTGACCGACACTTCTTCCATGCCGCGCGCAAGCGCCTCCTGGCGGCGGATGCGTTCTTCGAACCGCGTAAGGTCGCTGGTCGGGTCAGCTACGGAGATGCTCTTCACCGATTCCTGGACCTTCAGCGAGGCCTGCGCCATCTTCGCGCGGGCGATAAGTTCGTCGCGCCTCTGCACGAGTTCTTCGCGCCGCTCCCGCATCGTGTTGAGCCCGGCCTTCAGCTTTTCGGTCAGGACGGTCTGCTGTTCGACCTGCGCGGCGTACGTTTTCGCCTGTTCTTCGAACGAGATCTGGCGGCGCAGGGCCGTCTTCGCCAGATCGTCGAACCGGTCGGCCTCGGCCGTCTTCCCCTCGGCGCGCAGGCCATCGGCCTTCTGTGATGCCGCGAGCGCCTTGGCGATCCACTCCTGCGAGGTCTCACGCGCTTCTTTCAGGTCGTCTTCAAGCAGCCGG
>Ga0209476_10001608_pt1 | contig 15177 bp, 8 predicted proteins | sample KloWWTrecipitate_FD_187179 | JGI IMG/M metagenome (GOLD analysis project Ga0209476, IMG submission 187179) | Active sludge microbial communities from Klosterneuburg, Austria, studying microevolution and ecology of nitrifiers - Klosterneuburg... | ecosystem: Engineered > WWTP > Aerobic digester >... | reverse complement strand
TTTTTCTTTTTTAAGTTGTCACCATTTGGAAATTGGTAAACACCTACATATTTATCTAATACTTCTGAGCTTAAAACCAATTTATTTCTTTCAAATATAAATTGTAAACCTCTACTGTATGTCTCGGATTTTGTACCTGAATGTCCTGTGTTTTCGAGCACTTTTGCAGACATATAAAGATTTGAATATTTTTGCTCCTGAATAAAAGTACTGAATTTTTCAAAATTTTCCCTTCCGCTTTCCACATCGCCAACCGTCATAAAAAGACGAGTAGGTTTTGCAATTGTTTTTTGAGCAAATGTTTTTTGAAATCGATTCAAAACGGTATTATCCCAAGCTATTGCTGGAGTAGCTGCAACATAACCAGAAAACATATCCGTATGCGTAAATAAGGTGTACATAGTAAATAGTCCGCCCAGAGAACAACCCATCAAAGTTCTATTTTCCTTATCCGTTTTAAAATTAGAATCTATGTAAGGAAACAATTCCGATTTCATAAAATCGAGAAACTGATCTGCTCCTCCAGATTGTTTGGTTCCAGGTTCATTTGTAGGAGTATAATCTCTGGCACGTAAAAAATCGGGATTTGGATTTTTTCCGCCCCAAGTAACACCTACAATGATAAGTTTAGGAATAAATCCGTCAAAATATTGTTCACCATAAATCGAATTGATCAGCGGAAAATCCCATTGTGAATCCATTAGATAAACAACTGGATATTTTTTATTGCTTGAATCGTAGCCAGATGGCAAAGTGATATGTAAATCATATTCTTGTCCAGTAACAATTTTCGAAGTAATTTTTCGGAGTTGTGATCCTGGAATTGTAACAGCGGGATATTGTGCTGAAACAGATGTAATGGAACTAATAATAAGGAGCACTAATACAATCTGTTTTTTCATTTTTGAAAGTTTAAAAAAGGTTTAAATAGAAGTATGGAAACATTTAGTTATCTAAATTACACAAATAATTGATTTCATTATCATTAAACTAATTTTAATTATTTTTAAACATCAAAAGCATAACTTAAACCATTTCTTTTTCGATAAAATTATGAATCACGATAGGGAATGGAAAAGTTTTTAAAACTTTGGAGGTAATTCCGTTTTCGATAGTTCCTTTTAGATTCACTTTCCAAAACTTGATATGCAAATGCTGATGCGATAATTTGTGAATGATACTTTCAAGGTTGATTTCTGATAAACTTTTCATTTCGTTTTCTTTGAAAAAGTCAGATTGAATTTGCTGGGCAATGAATTCAAAATCTTCAATTTTCTCGGTTTCAATCAGCGGAAATTCATAGAGATTGTGCCAAATTCCTTTTGCTGTTCGTTTCTGGATTATCGTATTCTTAGTATCATCCGAAACTACTAAATAATTAAAGTATCGATTTCTGACCTTTAACTTCTTTGATTTCACAGGCAATTGGTCTACTTTCTTTTTTTGCAAAGCGGCGCAACTGGTGTTGAAAACACAAATGCCACAATTTGGACTTTTCGGTACACATTGCAAAGCACCAAATTCCATAATGGCTTGGTTGAACATCGCAGGATTATCTTTTGGCATTAATTCGAAAGCCAAAGCAGCAAATTCTTTTTTGGCGGAAGCCGAAGCTATATCAGTTTCTATATCAAAATACCGAGACAAAACCCTAAAAACATTTCCATCGACTACGGGAACGGGTTCGTTGTATGAAAAGGATGCAATTGCAGCAGCAGTGTATTCGCCAACGCCTTTTAGTTTTAGCAAGTCATTATAATTATCGGGGAAATTTCCAGATAATTCTGTTGCAATGAACTGAGCCGTTTTGTGCAAATTTCGGGCACGAGAATAATAACCTAGACCTTGCCAAAGTTTCAAAACTTGTTCTTCATTGGCTGCAGCCAAATCAAAAACAGTTGGAAAAGCGTTTGTAAATGACAGGAAATATGGCGTTCCTTGTGTTACTCTTGTCTGTTGAAGCATTATTTCGGAGAGCCAAATTAAATAAGGATTATCAGTTTTTCGCCACGGTAAATCGCGCTTGTTTTCTAAATACCACCTTATCAATATGTTGGAAAAGTTCATCGTTAAATTTTAGTTAGCAAAAGTAAAAGTTTATGTTGTTAAAATTTAATGAATTAGCTTGAATAATTGTTTTTTTAATTCATATATTTGCAACCTCAAAAAATTAGTATACAATTATAAATTACGAATTAAAATGACAAAAGCAGATATCGTAGCAAAAATCTCAGAAAGATTAGGTCTAGAAAAAGGAGATGTTCAGGCAACAGTTGAGACCTTTATGACAGAAGTAAAAAACTCATTAGAAACTGGAGACAATGTTTATTTAAGAGGTTTTGGAAGTTTCATTGTGAAAACAAGAGCTGAAAAAACGGGAAGAAATATTTCAAAAAATACCACAATCAAAATTCCTGCACACAATATTCCTGCATTCAAACCTGCAAAAGTTTTTGTAGAAGGAGTAAAAACGAATAACGAAGCAAAATAAAAAATATTTATTAATCACAAAATCTTCAGATTATGCCAAGTGGTAAAAAAAGAAAGAGACATAAGGTAGCAACGCACAAACGCAAAAAAAGAGCGAGAGCTAACCGTCACAAAAAGAAAAAGTAGTTTATAACTACTTTTTTCTTTTTAAACGTTCATTGAAATTTGGAAAAAAGATTGCAGATTACAGATTAAAGATAGCGGTTTTAACTGCTGCCTGAAAACTGCCAACTGCTAACTGGACTTCCATCCGGGTTCAATACCTGTTAAAATTATTGTTTAATCCATCCTTACCGAAGTTAGAAGTTGGAAGTTAGAAGTTAGAAGTTTTTTGTAGCTACAAAAATCTGAAATCTGAAATCTGAAATCTGAAATCTGAAAGTCAGGATAAAAATTTACAGAGTGAATAAAGAATTAATCATTAGATCAAGTTCCGAAGCTGTAGATTTTGCCTTATTAAAAGATGGAAAACTAATTGAATTACACAAAGAACAAGAAACAAGCAATTTCCAAGTTGGCGATATTTTTATTGCCAAAATAAGAAAACCAGTTGCTGGACTAAATGCTGCTTTTGTAAATGTTGGCTACGAAAAAGACGCCTTTTTACATTATCACGATTTGGGTCCTAATCTTGCTTCCCAACTGAAATTCATAAAACTTGTAAGCGCAGGTAAAATAAAAGATTTCTCCCTAAAAAACTTTCAGTTTGAAAAAGAGATAGACAAAGATGGTTCGATAACCGATATTATCAATTCGAATCAGTCTATTTTAGTACAAGTCGTCAAAGAACCAATATCTACCAAAGGACCAAGAATTAGCGCAGAGCTTTCACTTGCCGGAAGATTTATTGTTTTGGTTCCGTTTTCTGACCGTGTTTCTATTTCACAAAAAATAGAAGACAAAAAGGAAAAAGAACGTTTGAAACGACTGGTACAAGCCGTCAAACCAAAAGGATTTGGTGTTATTGTTCGCACAGTAGCCGAAGGCAAAAGCACAGTAGAATTAGAAAAAGATTTGCAGAACCTCATAGAGAGATGGACTGCAATGTGTAAAAAATTACCAACCGCTCATCATCCGTCCAAGGTATTAGGAGAGCTCAATAGAGCTTCATCAATATTAAGAGACGTCTTCAACGATACCTTTAGTGGCATCCAAATAGATGATGAAGAGTTGTACAACCAAACGAAGGATTATTTACAAGAAATAGCCCCTTCGAAAACATCGATTGTTAAGTTTTATCAATCAAAAGACACTCCAATTTTTGAGAAATACAATATAGAGAGACAAATCAAGACCTCCTTTGGAAAAACAGTTTCCATGAGCAAAGGTGCTTATCTTATTATTGAACACACTGAAGCTTTGCACGTTATAGACGTCAATAGCGGAAACCGTTCTAATAAAGCATCCAACCAGGAAGATACTGCAATGGAAGTCAATATGATTGCCGCCGCCGAAATCGCCAGACAATTGCGTCTTCGTGATATGGGCGGAATAATTGTAATTGATTTTATCGATATGGGTAATCCAGAAAATCGAAAAGTCTTGTTCGACTTCCTTAGAGAAGAAATGGACGATGATAAAGCCAAGCACAAAATCTTACCTCCGAGTAAGTTTGGATTAGTCCAAATTACAAGACAAAGAGTAAGACCGGAAGTCAACATTAAAACTAGAGAAGAAGATCCGAACAATGAAAATGGCGAAATTGAAGCGCCAATTCAAATCATTGACAAAATCGCTCTTGATCTAGAAAGTATATTAAAAACGAACGCAGATGTTGTGCTTAATGTACATCCATTTGTGGCCGCATACCTTACCAAAGGTTTTCCATCAATACGTTCAAAATGGTTTTTTGAACATAAAAAATGGGTGAAAATCATACCGCGTGACGCTTACACGTATCTAGAATATCATTTCTACGACAAAAAGAAGAATGTTATTATAGAATAAATCAAAAACCGCCTTTCGTGAGATTGGCGGTTTTTTTGTGGTTTTTTTTCAGGAGCTATTTCCAGCTATCCGTTACAATCTTTTCTTTTTTAAAGAAAAAAAGAAAAGGATTTCCACTACTATCTGGGCTAGGGCATTCGTTTTTGTAATACGTTTACTCCTTCACAATCTCAATTTTCCTCCTAATTTCATTTCCAAATTCATCGACCACGGTAATATGATGAAATCCTGTTGCTGTCGAAATTGGCATTTCGTGAAAGGTTTTAGTACTTCCTTTATATACATTATCGACATACCAAAACAGTTTGCTTTCGCGTTGCGAATGAGCCACTTTTAGAATCACAGGCTGTACTTCGCTGTTGAAATTTTTGGTAAGATAGATTTTGCTTTTGGTTTTGGGATAAATAAAATCCATTGTCGTGGTTTGCGTCCCCATACAATCATCCCGAAATGGGGGCAATGGCAAATACTCAATATGCTGGCTTTTGTAATACCAAGCCATCACTGGTGGCAGTACAAACCAATTTTTGGTCACAATATTCTCTATATTTTCACAACTGCTGTTGACTTGAAACTGCTGAGATTTATCCAAATGCACCGTTTTATGATACGGACAAATAGGAGTACTCTTCCCTTTCTTCGGAACCCATTGTTTTATACTTGGACAACCTTCTTTGGATAAATGACCGCTCAAACTACACACTTCAACTTCCTCTAAATCCTTATATGGAGTGTCAAACCATCTTTGTCTGGGCAACAAATTAAAAACATCAAATAAAATGGGTGCCGCACTAGTAACTCCTGTCAATGTTGGTCTTCCTTCGCCTGTTGCATTTCCTACCCAAATACCAACTACATATCTAGAATTCGTTCCTATTGCCCAAGCATCACGATTTCCGAAACTCGTTCCTGTTTTCCATGCGATTTTGAGCGAACTGTCATAGAATTTCCACGCTTCATCTCCTTCAGGACGATTGACTTGCTCCATTGCATTATAGGTAAGCCAAATAGAACCTGCTCCCAAGATGTTTTTTTGCTTCGTTTCGTCTCCAAAATTAATTTGATAGTCATCATCATAATTTAATTCGGCAAATTCGTTGGTTCTATATTGCCCCTGATTTTTATTAAAGTAATTCAAAGTGGAGGACAAACCGGCGTAGCTTCGGCATAAATCCCACAAATTACTTTCGGCACCGCCCAAAATAAGCGACAAACCATAATGATCAGGTGGTTTTGAAATATTCCGCAATTTGAATCGCTGCAATTCTTCGTAAAACTTATTCACTCCAAAATCCTGTAACATTAATACTGCGGGAATATTCAAAGACCGTGATAATGCTCGATGTGCTGGAACCGCTCCGTCAAATGTCAAGTTGAAATTTTGAGGTGTATAGCCAGAAATCTGTGTTGGAATATCTGCTACCAATGTATTCGGTAACAACTCTCCATCATCTAGCATTGCGCCGTATAAAAGCGGTTTCAGAATACTTCCTGTACTTCTTGGAGCATCAATAATATCCACATCTTTTTGATGATTTCCGTCCGTAGATGAATTTCCAACATAACTCATTACTTTTCTATTCGAAACATCGATAACCAAAATAGCCAAATTATGAACTTCGTTTTGCTTGTACTGATTGTAATAATACTTAGCAATTTGATTGACTCTGTTTTGCAACCCAATTTCTATTGTCGTTTTTACTCGAGTTCCTAGTTGGTTCTTTGCCACTCGCTCTAATAAATGCGGTGCAATTTGAGGCAAATCATACGGTTTTTGAGGCAAAGGCTCGTCTATCGAAAGTTCATAGGTTTCCTTGTCGATTATTCCTTCCTGATTTAATTTCAACAAAAGTCGGTTTCGCTTACTCAATAATTTGATTTGGTTCTTTCCAGGATAAATCAAACTAGGTGCATTTGGCAAAACAGCCAATGTAGCGCTTTCTGCCCAAGACAATTGATGGGACTGCACACCAAAATACCGCCAGGAAGCCATTTCTAGACCCACCACATTCCCTCCAAAAGGAGCGTGCGAAGCATATAATTCCAAAATTTTATTTTTAGAATATCCCACCTCTAATCGGGTGGCGAGAATGAGTTCAATTATTTTCTCGAAATAAGTTCTTCCTTTTCCATTTCTGGACAACCGAATCACTTGTTGTGTCAATGTACTTCCTCCACGAACAACTTTTCCCGCTTTTCTGTTTTGCTGAAAAGCATTCGCCATCGCCACAGGATTGAACCCGGGATGTTTATAGAAATATTCGTCTTCAAAATAGACAATACATTTCTTGAATTTATCAGGAACACTGTCTTGTGCAGGAAATCGCCATTGGCCGTCAAGAGCAATTTTGGCACCAAGCAATTCGCCTTCTTTACTTTCAATAACCGTAGAATAAGGTTCCTGAAACAAAGTTCGTGGCAATGAAAAATAATAAACCACCAATAGCAGAAACGCAATTGATGATTTAATTTTATGTTGTTTTATCCAATTGATGATGCGTTGCAGGAACGCAATTAGTTTATTTTTCAAGGTAATTATGATTTAACCGCAAGGGTCGCAAAGTTATACGCAAAGTCCGCAAAGAACATTTCTATTTGAGCTAAAATTATTTAGCCACAGATTATACAGATTCAAACAGATTTTTTTACTTAGTGATTAAAGTCTCATTTCAATCTGCGTAAAATCAGTTCTATCCGTGTCATCAGTGGCCAATTTTCCCTAGCATACTTACTTCACCACCTGAACCCAAAATCCTTTGGTTCTTGCCAAAAACGTATTATCATACATTGCTTCACATTGCAGTCCTGGTAAATAATACGTCCCCAAATACGAGGCATTCAGCAAAATTCTAAAGGTTTTTACTTCTCCCGCTTTCAATCCAAAATAGAAATTGGTTCTGTCGTCTCGAATGTCAATATAATCTGCAATATTATTAGTGGCATCACCATAATCCGTGAAACGAGTATTTACAATTTCAAAACCGGAAGGCAGAATTTGAGATAATGCTACATTTTCTACACGCTCATTTTTCTGGTTTCTAACCGTTACCTCGGCAACAAACTCTGTTCCCTGATTAATTGTGGACACATTGATAACGCCTCCTTTTCTGTTTTTGAAAACAATGGAAGCCGAAACATTACTCTGAATCGCCTTCTCCTGACCAATAGGAAGAATTCCTGTATTCAGCAAACGAACAAACAATCTGTTCTTTCTATTATTTTTTAAAGTCACACTATTCGAACCCATTTTGACAACCAAATTGCTATCGGTGATAGTTTTCATCGTTTTAAATGTCTGCGTTTTTCCGTCTTTGCTAAACTGAACGTCGATTCCTTTCGGTCCGTTATTTGCTGAAAACTTTGCCATTGCATACAAACAATAAGCTGTAGTTTGCGTACTCATCCATTGTTCACTAGACATTTCTTTAGCCAGTTTTAATGCCATTGCAAATGCTTTTTGCTTTTGTCCAAGTAATAATAATGTTTCCAAAGCCATTGCTCGATTTCTATCAGCTGAACCATAATAGTAATAATTGTATTTCGAATCTTCATCAATTGTAGTTTTTAGCAACAAGTTCAAACCGGCTGATTTTTGTCCTGCCAATACATAAGCCAAGGCCAAACGCAATTTACTTTCATTCGAAATTCCTTTGGTTTCACGCAATCTGTTCATCGAAGATAAATCTGGTGCTCCCGCCAAAGCCAAAGTGTATAAGCGATAAGCTTGCGCTAAATCATTTCCATATCTTGTTTCAAATCGCCATTGTTTGGCTTCTTTTTGTTGATACGAAATCCATTTTGATTTAAAATTAATCGGTAAAAAGTATCCTTTTTTCTCAGCTTCTATCATAAAATGTCCAGCATAGGAAGAACCCCAATCGTCGGATTCTGTGCCGCCTTGCCAGTAGGCTAATCCTCCATTCGATAATTGAAAACCTCCTAATCGATTGATTCCTGCCGTGATATTTTTTTGCGTTAATTGCTGACGAGTAGCGTCCAAATCCATAATATCACTTAAATACAACTGCGGAAAAACAGAAGAAGTGGTTTGCTCCACACATCCGTGAGGATATTGAATCAAATACTGTAATCGTCCATTCAAATTGATTGTTGGCATTGATGAAATCTCCAATTTAGCCTTATTACTTCCTGAAACACCAAATGTCTTCCAAGAAATAGTTTTAGCACTATTTGGTTCCAAAATCACGTCGGTAAATGTATTCGTAACCGGATTAGGGTTGGTCATATCAATCTCTACATCATAAACCGATTTGGCTGCACCCGAAGTTGCTACAATCTGAACTTTTCCAATTCCGGTAACAGAACCCACAGCCAAATTGAAATAAGCCATTTTTTCGTCAGGCTGTGCGAATGATAATTTTTGAACGGCACTTCCAATAACTTTTAATCCGTTGTTGGTTTTAATCTGAACCGTAACATTTTTGATGTTTTTTTCCATTGCAAAAACAGTAACTGGAATCGTCACTTTCTCGGATGGCGAAATTTTTCTCGGCAACGAAGCCAAGACCATCAACGGACTGCGAACGGGAGTTGCTTTTTCGACACTACCATAAGCGCTTGTAGTCGCATCTCCGGCAACGATCATTGTTTTTACAGAACCAATGTACTTGGGTAATTTTACCTGATGCATTTTCGTTTTTCCTTTTTCCAATTTAAAAGGTCCCATATAAATTACAACCGGTTTGAAACGATTGGCTTTTTTGGCTTTTCCACCACCCAAATCCTGGTCACCACCGATACTAAAAATCTGATTCACTTTTCCGCCATACGCTCCAATCACATCGTCATAAATGTCCCAGGTTTTTACACCCAAAGCTTCACGTACATAAAAACTGTCCCAAGCGTTTGGCGCTTTGAAACGGGTTAAATCCAATAATCCTTCATCTACAATGGCAATTGTGTAGGTCATTGCTTTTCCGGATTGTTCACTTACTTTTACAGCGAATGATTGCTCTGGTCGCAATACATCTGGCATCACTAATTTAGGTGTTAAAATCGTATTTTTATCAATCACTTCAATCGGTACAATTCCATACATACGGATTGGTAAATCATTCTTGGTCGAAGCGTGTGGCTGTAACAGTGTAATATTGAAATACACGTTCGGCGCCATAGAAGCTGTAATCGGAATGGTTACTTTGGTTTCTCCTTTTTGGGTCTTCGCCCAAAGAGTCTGCACTACTTTCGAGCCATTTTCGATAGAGATAAAAGCTCTTCCTCCTTCACTGGACGGAAAAGAAATCTGTGCATTTTCGCCCACGGCATACTTTTCTTTATCAGTTGAAAAAACCAACATATTTGCCGTTGAAGCATCCGTATTTTTAGTTTTTCCAGACCACATTGGCCAATCGATATTTACCGTTAAAGCTGTTGCGTGTCCGCCATTGGCATCCGAAACCCGAATCATGTAGCGTCCCCATTCTTCATCGGTTAAAGCAAATCGCACATTCCCTTTTCCATTGGAATCGGTATTTATTCTAAAAGTTTTATATGAAGTCGTTGCATCATCAGAATTATAATTCGATAAATTATCGCTTGAAGCATCCCACCACCAACGCCATTCTACTTTATAGACTTTTACTTCCAGATTTCTAACCGACTTTGGTCTGCCATTTTCATCAACCGTAACAATATCGAACTGGTTTACTTTACGCGTTTCCAGCATTCCATATTTATTCGGTTCTGGCGATTTTACACCAACATAAGTGTTATACGGAGAATAAGTTGTGGCAATAACATCGGTACTAAAATCGCCTCCTTCTTCATAGACTTTGGTGATAAATGCGGCTTTCAACATTCCAGGTGCTTGTCCTTGAATTTTTGGGTTAATATCTACATTGGCTTTTCCATTGGCATCCAATTTTCCTGAAAAAATATTGATTTCTTCGGTGTTGAATTTTCGAACTAAATCATCAAAAGTATAGTTGGAATAATTTTTGAAAGTCGTTGTTTGTTGCGAAAATTTGGCCTGCATTTCGACATTCAAATTTTTAGCCACAGCTCCGTGAAGCCAAGCCACTTCAAGATTACTCGTATTTGGATACACAGCCGAAAGTACCGCTCGTTTGAAACTGTTTTTAATTTTTAAACGATTGGGTTTGATAGTTTCGATTTTAATACTTTTATAAAACTTAGCACCACCTACGCTGACCATTGCTTCCCAATTTCCAGTTGGAGCATCCATTTCTGTTGGTACAGTAAAAGCATAGTGATTCCACTCATTCGATTTTTGAACCGTTTGATAAGTCACTTTTCCGTTTGGATTACTCAATCTGAATTTTATGGGATGTCCCAATGGAATTTTATTTGAAGCATCATTCAAAATAAAAGACAAATACAAATTATCTCCAGGTCGCCAAACCCCGCGTTCTCCATATATAAATCCTTTGAGGCCTTTTTGCAAAGTTTCGCCCGACACATTAAAATTGCTGACTGATAATGAATTTCCGTCATCGAGTCGTACATAAGTCGATTGTGCCCCAGAAGTGACAATCGCAAAATAAGCAAAAGTGTTCAGCTGAAAACTGGCAATTCCTTCACTGCTCGTTGTTCCTGTAGCCAATTTTTGTTGTTGAAAACTGTACAAATCCACTCTTGCATTCGAAATAGGTTCGGTTGTAATGATATTGTTTACGGCAAATAAATACGATTTATTTTCGCCTCTTTTGGCAATCACACCAACATCCGAAGCTAAAATATTAGTGCCAATCTTAGCATTGTAATAATATGAACTCGAACAAGGATTTTGGCTTTCTCTCCATTCATAATCGTCGTAATAGTAATCATCATAAGAGTTCTCACTATAATTCACATCATTTTCATCGACTTCTTCCTCTTCATTTTGATTGTCATCCGCTACTAAATTTTCGCATTTATATAAAGAATAGGCTTTTTTATACGAGAACTCCACTCTGTAAATAGCACCAGGTTCTGGCGTTATAATTTTGGACAAATCCAATGCAAACGTGTTCCATTTGCTAGGATTGACTAACTTATTTTCATTTAGATAAAGCGTTGATTTCGCAACGGGCTGTCCTACTCTTTTCAAGTTTCGAGTACCGTTCAATTCATTATCCTGTAAAAACTGAAGGATATTGTTTTTGTAAATTTTATACACCTTTACATCAACAGCACTAAGATTTACGGCTTCAAAATTGAGTTTTAAATTACTCGAACTTGGTAGAATAGTTCCATTTTTGATGAAACGAACATTAGGTTTTATTTCATCAAATGAAATTTTTTCCGAATAATTTTGATTTATTTTTTTGCCATATTCACTTTCAATTCCTTGAAAGACCTCCAATAACAATTCACCCGTGAGTTTTTGTGAAAAAATAACAGGCGCAGGCTCGACGATTTCAACAACTTCTTCAGATTCTTCCACCGAAGCCGTATCTACAGCAACAGCCGTTGAATCTGTAGCAACAGCAATTGCAACCGGTTCTGGTGCTACTTCGACGGGTTTTTCAACAGCTTTGTCATTATTAAAATAAATTTTCAACACATTTCCTTGAGTAGAAAATTTTAAATTACTGGTGTTTTGAATCGCGACTAAACCTTTAAAATCTTGTCCTTTTTCCAATGGTTCGGAAAAATTAATAGATAATGATTGATTGTTCCCTTCCTGCATTTCGGTTTTAATGATTTTGAACTCATTCAAAGCCGTAATTGGAAAATCAATAGTTCCTTTTTGGTCGATGTCATAATCGGTTCCGTTGTATGCAATTTCAACATTACTTTTAGAATCTAATCGTTGAATGCTGTCGATTCTGAATTTGAATTCTTTCCCCACTACATTCGATTTCTCGAAAATAATTTTCAAATCATTGCCGTTATGCTCCGCTTCAACCAATTTTTTGGCGGTTTCAAAATCTATATTGTCGGCTGTTTTTAACACGCAATTCAAATATTGATATTCTTTGCTGTAGGATTGAACATCAAGCGTGTTTATAACAAAATCTTGCTTGATGGTTTTTACTGTAAAATTGAAATTAGCAAGTTCCTTGTTCTTTTCGGCAATCTTTGGTTTTAGTTTATCCAAATGTAAAGTCACTTGATATTCGGTACCAGATTCTAGTTTTTTTTCGGGAATAAAAGCGATAGTATTGCTGGAAAGTGCCATCACTTTTCCGTTGACACTTGGAGAAATTTCGAATAAACCATTGTCCAAAACCTGGTTTACTTTCCAATTTGATTCAAAAGCCAAAACCACGCGAATATCGGATTGCGCAGATACTATTCCTCCCGTAAAACTGACTATATACTCTTTGAATAATGAAAAATCGGAATTAAAATCGGCGGCTGATTTTTTACCGCACGCTTGAAACAAAACACACACACACAAAACGTAAATTAATCCTTTTGTTTTCACTTTTATCTAGAGTTAATGGGTTACAAATTATAATTATAGCAAGATTTCACAATTAAGTCCATAACTGTAAAAGCACACATTATATTGTAGTAAATGTATAGGATTATTTTAATATTTAAGAAGAAAATTCTTTGTGAGATAAAAAGTTTTTGGAAGTGAAAAATCGACAAAAATTAAACTTAAAAGTAATAGATTTATTTTCTCTTCCTTGCAAAAAACCGCTTCATCAATTCCGAAGCTTCCTCAGCCAAAACTCCACGAACAACTGTAGTTTTTGGATGCAATTGTGTTCCCATTTTCTCGAATCCACGATGTTCGTCACTGGCTCCAAAAACAATTTTAGAAATCTGGCTCCAATACAAAGCACCGGCACACATTTGGCAAGGTTCCAACGTGACATAAAGCGTGCAACCCGTTAAATATTTTCCGCCCAAGAAATTGGCAGCGGCCGTTATTGCCTGCATTTCGGCGTGAGCTGTTACATCAACCAACATTTCGGTAAGATTATGACCTCGGGCAATGACTTTGTTGTCGATTACAATTACAGCACCAACGGGAATTTCGTCTTTTTCAAAAGCGATTTCTGCCTCTTGCAAGGCTTTCTTCATAAAATATTCGTCGGTGAAAGGGTTTTCCATACAGCAAAAGTACGATTTTGAAATAATTTTAAATATGTGTTTTAAAAGACAGAGGCTTCTTTTTTAGAAACCTCTGTTTAATTTTAAATCAATCTATTTCTTCAATCCTATAATTTATATCTCCTATTACTTTTTTTGCTTCATAAGCAAAAAATTTATGAAAAAAACCACGGCCTATTTCACAATCTTCTAGTACGGAATAATTTACTTGTAATCCCTCTAATTTTAAACATTCAATAGAATAGGGTAAAAATTTTGCGTCAGGTAATTTTTCTCTAATATAATTTTCAATTTCCAAAAACAATTCTTTATAATAATTATCGACAGGAGAAACTATTAATTCTTCAGTACCCCAACCAATATTACCTCTTTGATGCTTCATATATTTATTAGATTTTACAAACTGAATAGAATAATAATTCTTTATTAAGCTAACGTAAAAATGTATTTGGTGAAGTTCGCACAAATCATCACTCTCATAAAGCTCTATTAACCCTCCTATGTTTGGGACTAATCCTAAAGTTGCTCCTATTATTTTGCGATTAATCCTTTTTTCTAATTCCCCTAAAAAATCTTTTTCCCATCTAGAAACAAAAATTTCATTATTTAGAATATTTTCCTCGATAATTGAATTTAAAGCTTGATTTCCAACATATTCCTTATAAATTGGGTCTTCCATTTTTATCCCTAACGGATAATAGTAATCTAAAGTGTTTGCTAAGTTTGGATACTTTTTTTTTAGCTCCTTAATTGTAATAATGCTTTTCATATAATGTTTATTTATGGACTACAATTACGGCACCAACAGGAATTTCGTCTTTTTCAAAAGCTATTTCTGCCTCTTGCAAGGCTTTCTTCATAAAATATTCGTCGGTGAAAGGGTTTTCCATACAGCAAAAGTACGATTTTGAAATAATTTTCGTTAGTTTTATCATCAGAAACACATGGTATGGAAAGAAAATATAAAATCACGATTCCCGAACCTTGTCACGAGGATTGGAATAAAATGACTCCATACGACAATGGAAGATTTTGTGGAAGCTGTTCAAAAAATGTAGTTGATTTCACTAACATGTTGCCCAATCAAATTCAAGTGTATTTTCAACAGAATAGCAACGTTTGTGGAAGATTTAAAAATTCTCAATTGAATTCCCTGACTATTCAAATCCCGAATGGAGTTTTATATTCGCAAACACACTTTCACAAAATATTTTTATTGGCTTTGTTTATAGCAATGGGAACGACTTTGTTTAGTTGCGCTGATAAAAATGGAAACAAGCAAAAGATTGACAAAGTTGAAGTTGTTGAAGATTCCATAGAAAAACAGTTTAAGGGTGGGATTTTACAGCCATCAAAAGACTCATTAAATGATATTAGTACTCTACAAGTTCAGCCAAAAATCAGTCAAATAAAATTTAAAAAGCCTAAAACGATTATATGTGGTGAGGTATTACCCAATAAAAAAGAAAAAGCAAATAATGAACCCAATGTTATTTTTGAAGATAATACAATATATGGCGGCGTTGGAATTAGTGTATATCCAGAGTATGCAGGAGGAATAATACCTTTTCATAAGTACATTAAACAAAATTTTAAATTTTTAGAAAAATCAAGACACCTAAATGACACATTGATTGCTACTTTTGTAATTGAAAAAGATGGTAAATTAGACTCAATAAACGTTTCAAAGGATTTAGGATTCGGTACCAA
>Ga0209476_10001598_pt1 | contig 15218 bp, 19 predicted proteins | sample KloWWTrecipitate_FD_187179 | JGI IMG/M metagenome (GOLD analysis project Ga0209476, IMG submission 187179) | Active sludge microbial communities from Klosterneuburg, Austria, studying microevolution and ecology of nitrifiers - Klosterneuburg... | ecosystem: Engineered > WWTP > Aerobic digester... | reverse complement strand
GTGTTCATCTTCCCGTGCCTTGGCAAAGCGCGTCGCCCAACCCGGCAGTCAACCGGACCGCCGGCAAGCAGGGCTTGCCGGTTCGCTCCGCGCTGGCGCGCTCCGCCGGCCGGTTACTTCTACGTTATGCCTTAAATTCGACGCCGTCTCGCCAGCGCCGACTTTTTGAATTCAGAGCCAATTGAGGAGATCAAGATGAAATTCACAGTACCGTTTTTTGCTGGCGTAGTCCTTCTGTCAGCAGCGCCCTTGGCCACAGCCGGTACATTCGGTGAGGATTGTCGTGCCTACGCCAAGGCCATTTACGCCGTCGCGGAGGCTCGCGACAACCTAGATGAGCCGTCTTGGGAGAAACTACTTGAACTGCACCCAATCTTGAAAGAGATAAAGAAAAAGGCTCAATTCGCATTAAGTAGTGACAGGCTCATGTAGCGAGCCTGAGGGCTGCCAGACTGTGCTCGTATTAACCGAAGAGCGCAGGAGGAAGGATGAGGCAGCGTGACATGAAACGCCTGATGGCGCAGGTGCCGGAGCTGACGCATGTGCAGCGCCAGGCGCTGATGCGACAACTGGCGGCGGCGGAAGGCCAAGCGGCATCGATTGGCGTAATCGAGGATCGGATGGGCAGTCACTGCCCTCATTGCGGGAGCACCAAGATGGTCAGAAACGGCCACGCACACGGCTTGCAGCGATACAAATGCCGCGCCTGCAAGCGCAGCTTCAACGCGCTTACCGGCACGCCGCTGGCGCGGCTGCGTCAGAAGGGCAAGTGGCTTGCACAGGCCGAAGCCGTGCGCGAGGGACTGACGATCAAGCAGGCCGCCGCCAAGCTGCAGGTGGCCCCCAGCACCGCCTTTCGCTGGCGCCACCGTTTCCTGGCGCTCCCCAAAACCGTTCAGGCGCGAGCGCTTGGCGGAATCGCCGAGGCCGATCAGACGTATTTCCTGCATTCCCTGAAGGGCCAGCGCCGAATCGGGCGCAAGCCCAGGCGACGCGGGGGCAAGGCCGGCAAGCGCGGGTTGTCCAAGGAGCAGGTGCCTGTGCTGGTGGCCCGTGACCGGGCTGGAGCTACGGCCGATTTCATCCTCGCCGACGACAGCAAGGATCATGTCGTGGCCGCTCTCAAGCCGATCCTGGCCGCCGATGCCATCCTTTGCACCGACGCGAGCGGCATGCTCGCCGCTGCCGCAAGACAGATCGGCATCGCCCACCGGTCGGTCAATGTGTCGGCCGGCCGGCGCGTGGTGGCCGGCGTCTATCACATTCAGAACGTCAATGCCTACGACAGCCGCCTGAAGAACTGGATGCGCCGCTTCCACGGTGTGGCCACCAAGTACCTCGGCAGCTACCTGGGCTGGTTCCGCACCCTGGATCGGTCGGCAGGCAGCGGCCTTAAACCCGCACGCCTGCTCGAAATGGCCGTCACAGTCTGAGAGCATCATCACTTAACGCGAATTGAGCCAAGAAAAAAGAGGGCCGTGGGTTTCTCTATGCGCAGATGATCAACCTTCGCGTCATAAACAAAAACGCCAGCCCGAGAGCGTTGATGACCAACTCTTATGAAAGTTGCCAATCAAGCACCGGCCTCTGCATGCTTTACAACCAAGGATGCGGACCGAAGGGCGGAGAATGAACAGGAGAACTCAAATGACCACAATCCAAATCGAAATCCCAGAAATTCCTCACGGCCATGGCCTTTCGTTCAAGAAAGGTGTCGCCGATGGCTTGCTTGACTGCCGTGATCATGAAGAAACACCCCACAACACTCATTCTGCAAGTTACGAACGGGGCTTGGTAGTTGGTGCTGAGCTAAAGCGTGAAGTAGCGAAACTTGTAAAGGCATAACCCGGCACTCCACCGGACGCTGCGCGATAAAGCCGCGCAGCGCCGGTGACTTCTACGTTGGGCCTTTTCCATAGGAGATCGAAATGACTACAAATGACGAAGGTAAAGGCGAGGGTGAATACATCCCCGCCAGCACCAAGGTCACGCTGAAGGACTTGGCGGAACATGGTATTCACCGGCCTGCTCACGCCCGCGACAAGAAGGCAGTCGCACAAAATGTGGCTATTGGCGCGTCAATTGTTGGAGGTACAGCCGCAACAACTGTTGGAGTAATCGCTGCTGGCACGTCCGCAACTGGGGCGATCAGTGCCGCTGGTGCAGCAATTGGCGGTGTAGCCGGCGGCGTACTTGGTTCGGGGGTTGGTCTAGCCACAGGCGGCGTGGGCATGGCTGCCACAGTTCCATTTGCAGCTGCTGGCGCAGCCATCGGTGGTTGGGCAGGGCCCGCACTTGCTCTTGTCGGCATCGGCACAGCACCCGCGTGGGCAGTCCCTGTCGCAATTGGTGGCGGCGTGGTCGCGATCGGTGGCGCAGCGACTGCGCTCTATAAGTTTGCAAAAACCCGAGCAGCAAAAAACAAAGCATAGGAATTGCCTGATGAAAAAGATTGAAATAGCCGCTGCAATTGCTGGTTGCATATTGCTTGCTGGGTGCGGTGGCGCCGAGTCCGAAGCAAAGAAAGCTGTTCTTGCGAACCTGAAAGACCCAGATTCCGCCAAGTTCGGCAAATTCACTCAGGTCGGCGAAAATCTCGCCTGCATGACCGTGAATGCCAAGAATTCCATGGGCGGCTACACCGGAGATAAGCAAGCCTTTCTAAAAAAAGTTGACGGCAAGTGGGAGTTCTATTTCACGCAGGACGTATCACACGGCATGTGCATTGAAATGTGGCCAAAAGTTGGAAAAGAGTGAGGCTTCAAAAGTCGGCGCTGGCGAGACGGCGAAAACAGGCCCAACCCTGCGCTCCAAGGGACGCTGCGCGATAAAGCCGCGCAGCGCCCCTGAGCTTGAACGTTGGGCATCAGGAGGCCGTACTCCGTGATTTCTTCTCTCAAAGGTGCCGGATTGGCCATAGCTCTACTTGGGCTAGGCATTACGCTTCTCGATGCACTTGGGAAATTTCGCAGCCGAGAGAAATTGGAATTTGCTCGGCTCCTGCGCGAGGGCAAAGGTGGTCTACCGCGCTCCACTCCGGGTTTTGCGCAATTCCTGTCCGCTTTCCCACCTCCGGAAGGCGTCGATCCTGCTGCTGTTTCACATGCGACGAAGGACATCATCCAAACCCACGACGGCTTCCCTGTGAGCATTACTGTCCGCTACGTTGCAAACAACCAGAGAACCGCTCCCGTTGCATCTTATGCGGACATCACGGCGTGGGCGGAAAAGACCAGGCAAAAGTGGTGGAGTTTTTATGTGGGGGTAGTTGGCTGGCTCATGGTGGCTGGTGCATTCCTTCTGGAGGCACTCGCGCTTGCCAACTGATGCCCAACCCTGCAATGCACCGGACCTTGCGCGAAAGGCCGCGCAAGGCCGGTGATTTTGAACGTTCGGCCCCATAGAAGCGCGCACGATCGCCCGTTTGACAATCGTAATTAGTGTAGCTACAGTAATGCATGCGTATCGAATTCGATCCAGCCAAGGATGAGGCGAACCAAGCGAAACATGGCGTGTCCTTGCTCATGGCGGTCGAGCTCGATTGGGAAGCTGCGCTGGTGTGGGTTGATGAACGGTTCGAGTACAACGAGATGCGAATGATCGCGCTCGCTCCGAACACGGAAATCCTGTACTACGTGGCCTTTGTAGATCGTGGCAATGTGCGAAGGATCATCAGCCTTCGCCGCGCCAATCGTCGTGAGGTAAAGCACTATGTCGAAAGTCTCTAAACGACCCGCCGTTCGCATGCCTACTGCGGCCGAAGATAGGGCCATTACCGCAGCAGCCAAAAGCGATCCCGATGCACAGCCGCTCACACCTGCTCAGCTAAAGGAAATGGTCCCATTGCGGTCGTTGCGTGGGCGGCCGAAGTCCGAAAACAAGAAGCTGCTGGTATCGGTGCGCTACAGCCCTGAGGTCGTCGCCTACTTCAAGTCCACGGGCGAAGGCTGGCAATCGCGCATGGATGGCGTGCTGCGTCAGTACGTATCGCGCCATTCCCGTAGCGCATAGATATGTGGCCGAACCCGTCGTTCCAGAGGACGCTGCGCGATGAAGCCGCGCAGCGCCTCTGAACTCAGACGTTGGGCGTCACAAGTCCATCGCGTCGCGAGGTTCAGATGAAACCCTTTGCCAGTGCTGAAGTCGCCGCGAAGTTCGACACATATCTTCCGAATGTGCGTCGCAAGCTTCTGGCCCTCAGAGAGCTTGTCTTTCAAACTGCCGCCGCCACAGAAGGCGTCGGCGAACTCGAAGAGTCACTGAAATGGGGTGAGCCAGCCTACGTGACGAAGAACAAGAGCGGCAGTACTGTTCGCATGGACTGGAAGAAGAACGATCCCAATCATTACGCGATGTACTTTCATTGCCAAACAGACTTGGTCGAAACCTTCAGAACCGTGTTTCCTCATGACTTCAAGTTCGAGGGAAACAGAGCACTAGTGTTCTCACTCGAAGACACCCGAACCAGGCGAAATACCCCAGGCAGCGCGTTCTTGTCGTCGCGTGCGACAACTACATCTACTTGGTACCGTTTGTCGAAGAGGAAGAATATTTCTTTCTCAAGACCGTAATCCCGAGCCGCAAGGCAACGAGGGACTATTTGAATCAAGGTGAAACAGATGCCGAAAATTGATGCCTACGAAAATGAAGTCCTCACCGCCTTTGAGAAAGGCCAACTGAAGTCCGTTGCCACGAAGGCCGAGCTAGCGAAATTCAAGGCAGCAGCGCGCGCTACGGCTATTAAGGACCGCCGGGTCAACATCCGCCTGACTTCTGGCGATTTGAGCGACATTCAAGTTAAGGCACTTGAGGAAGGTGTGCCGTACCAAACGCTTATCGCCAGCGTTCTTCACAAGTACGTTACGGGACGTCTGGCCGAGCCGCGCACAACCAAGCAATCAAGCCGTCCAGCGACAAAACGCCGTGCTACTTCTGGCAGTTGAATGTCCGCTGTGGCACCGACGCCTATCCCGTCGTTCCAGGGGACGCTGCGCGATAAAGCCGCGCAGCGCCGGTCCCCTTGAACGTTGAAGCTGTAGAAAAACTCAAACCGAGAAAAATCAGATGGCCACTCAAGAAAAACCGGCCTCATTAAAGGCCCACAAGCGATGATCGGATGCTCAGGAGGGGTTGAGTGACCCCCGAAAATCGTACTCAGCGACCCCTCAGGTAGTTTTCCCACACCCTCGCTGGACGTCACAATGCCGCGTGCCTAGATATCATGTCGCTGACTCGCCAGCCAATGACGGATGAACCATGAAAATCGACATAGACAATTTGACCGAAGACGAACTGATTGACCTTAACAATCGAATCGTTGCCCGGCTTAAATTCATTCTTCAGTTTCGTGCTCATTCGCAGATGCTGGAATTCAGCATCGGTGATCGCGTTTGTTTTCAGCCCGACGGTCATCCATTGCTCACGGGCATGCTCACGCAATACAACAAAAAGACTGTCACCGTTGTCACCGATAGCGGGCAGAAATGGAATGTGGCCCCAAGTTTTCTGCGCAAGGCCGAAAAACCTGCCGCTGGGCCTGCACAATCTGCGACCGTGCTTCACCTCGCAAAGAAATGAACGTCGTGACCGGTCGGGGAGATAGGTAACAGACTCTTCGCTACCAAACAGCTTCCCGGTGCTTGCCCGGGAGCTGCGGCTGGACGGCGCAAGGCGGACTGAAGGCGGATTGCAGAAAGCCGGCACGCAATTCATTCGACCGTAATGGCAGGGGATGCAAACCCGCATCCGCTGGCTGCGGGGCAAGAGGCAATTGTCGCTGCTCCGATTTATGATAGCCGGGCTCGCCGGGCGAGCTCCTTGCTCGGTTACACTTCCATTCATCATGTCCCTCGCCGTCCTCAAGAGCCGCGCCCTCGCCGGCATGGCAGCGCCGGAAGTCACCGTCGAAGTGCACCTCGGCCGCGGCCTGCCCAGCTTCACCATCGTCGGGCTGGCCGACACCGAGGTGAAGGAAGCCCGCGAGCGCGTGCGCGCCGCCATCCAGAACGCGCGCTTCGAGTTTCCCGCTTCCCGCATTACCGTGAACCTCGCGCCAGCCGACCTGCCCAAGGAATCCGGCCGCTTCGACTTGCCCATCGCGCTCGGCATCCTCGCCGCCTCGGGGCAGGTCAGCGGCAAGCACCTCGCCGAGCATGAATTCGCCGGCGAGCTGTCGCTGACCGGCGAATTGCGCCCCATCCGCGGCGCGCTGGCCATGTGTCTTGCCGCGCGCGGCGAGTCGCGCAGTTTCGTGCTGCCCGTGGAGAGTGCGGCCGAGGCCGCACTGGTCGGCGCGGCGACCATTCTGCCGGCGAAATCGTTGCTGGATGTCTGCGCCCACCTCAACGGCCAGCAGGCGCTCGCTCCCTACGCCGACACGCCTGCAGTCAGCGCGCCCGACTATCCCGACCTGTCGGACGTGAAGGGACAGGCCCAGGCCAAGCGCGCGCTGGAAGTCGCCGCGGCCGGCGGCCACAGCCTGCTCATGATCGGTCCGCCCGGCACCGGCAAGTCGATGCTCGCCGTGCGCTTTCCCGGCCTGCTGCCGCCGATGGACGACGACGAGGCACTGGAAGCGGCGGCCATCCACTCGCTCAACGGCGGCTTCCGCCTCGAACAATGGAAGCGCAGGCCTTACCAGGCGCCGCATCATTCCGCATCAAGCGCGGCGCTGGTCGGCGGCGGCTCGAATCCGCGCCCGGGCGAGATCTCGCTGGCCCACCACGGCGTGCTGTTCCTCGACGAGCTGCCCGAGTTCGAGCGGCGCGTGCTGGAGGCGCTGCGCGAGCCGCTCGAATCCGGCCACATCCGCGTCGCCCGCGCCGCGCACCGCGTCGACTTCCCGGCGCAGTTCCAGCTCGTCGCGGCGATGAATCCCTGCCCCTGCGGCCATCTCGGCGCGGCGCGCTGCCGCTGCACGCCGGACCAGGTGGCGCGCTATCGCGGCAAGCTGTCGGGGCCGCTGCTCGACCGCATCGACATGACCATCGAGGTACCGGCGCTGGCGGAAGGCGAATTGCAGGGAAAGGCGGAGGGCGAGTCCTCGGCGGCGGTACGCGCGCGGGTAGCGGCCGCGCGCGAGGCGCAGCGTGCGCGCCAGGGCAAGCCGAACAGCCGCCTCGCCACCAAGGAAATCGACAAGCTGTGCGCGCCGGACGAAACCGGCGCCCAGTTGCTCAAGCAGGCCATCGCGCGCCTCAACCTCTCGGCACGCGCCTACCATCGCGTGCTGAAAGTGGCGCGCACGATCGCCGATCTGGCCGGCAGCGAACGCGTGTCGAGCACGCACATCGCCGAGGCGATCCACTATCGCCGTATTGCGGGGACTGACTTTTGATCTGCTGGTGATTTGTAGCACCGCTGTGCTACAGTAAAGCCATATTCATTGCAACAGGAGCCCGCCATGTCCACGACCACCATCCGCCTGCCGGAAGACCTGAAAGCCCGCATCGCCGCGGCGGCCAAGCGTGCGGGCACGACGCCTCACAGCTTCATCCTGGAGGCCATCGCCGAGAAGGCGGAGCTGGAGGAGCGGCGCGCCGATTTCAACCGGGTCGCCGAGGAACGCTACGCCCGCGTCGTGGCCACGGGCAAGACGATCCCCTGGAACGAAATGCGCGGCTATCTCGAAGACCGGCTGACCGGCAGGAAAGCCAAACGCCCAGCGGCCCGCAAGCTGGCGCGCTAACGAGTCGCACCGGATGTCGCGCATCGAACTGGTGCCCGAGCTGACGGACGACTTCGATCGCATCCTCGATCACCTGGCCCAATACGAAGTCGAGGACGCGCCGTCGCGCATCCGGGAGATCATCGAAGCGATCGGCGTGCTCGAACACAATCCCCTCATCGGCCGGCCGGTCGAGGCGGACAAGCGCGAACTTGTGATCGGGCGCCGCTCGCGCGGCTATGTGGCCCTGTACCGCTATTTTGCCGAAATCGACACGGTCTTCGTGCTCGCTGTGCGCAGCCAGCGGGAAGCGGGTTACACAAGAACGTAACTTACTCGATCTTTCCTACCAGCAGCCGAAAGAGCGCTGGGGGGTCGGCACCCAGCGCGTTTGCCACGTCAATGAATTCGATGATGTCCAGGCGGCGTTCGCCGCGTTCGTATTTGGACACATAGCTCTGCGGCCTTCCCAGACGGGCGGCTACATCCACCTGTGTCAGCCCGTTGCGCTCGCGCTCCGACACAAGCAGAGCGCGAAAGAGCGCATAGCGGGGATCGTGCAGCGGGTTGGGCATCCGCGCACGTTAATAACCTGTTGCGGGATATCCCATTATGGGTTATTTTTGTTGCATAACTCCTGGCTCAGCAAGGACATCCGCCCCAATGAAACGTGCGCTTGCCGCTTCACTCCTCTGTATTGCCGGATTTTCCGCACACGCCGGGGAGGAGAAGTCGACTGATATCGTTTGCACTTACGCCCCCAGCCAAAGCAAGGCTGTCAGCGGCTTGTCGGGCGCGGCCGGCGGATCGAGTGCCGCTCTTCTGGCTGTCGCCCAAGCGACCGGTCTCGGCGTCGTTGCGCACAGCAGCGGCGCTTACATCCTTGCCGGCACAGGCGGGTATATCGCAGGCACGCTGGGCACCGCGATTGCAGGGCCCGTAATCGTTGGCGTGGGGCTGGTCGTTGGGGGCGCTGCCGTCACGATCGAGTTGCTTTGCGCACCGAAGAATCATCCGGACCAAGTAGCCCGAATCGAAGCTGCCGCGGAGGAGTTTTCCCGTAGATCAAAAAACTTCATCGAGCGCGCGAAGACTGAAGCGGCACCCCACGTCACCCAGGCCACTGTCGCGATCAAGCAATTCGCCGGGGATATATTCGAGTACGCCTATCGCAGGGATCGATAACCGGTTCAACAACCGGGCCAATTTTCACCGCCATGCTCAAGAAACTCATTCCTGCCGCTATCGCCGGCCTGGTCACCGGTCCGGCCCTGGCGCAAACCAATGTCACCATTTCCGGAAATTTTAGGGTCGGCTGGGAAAGCTATAGCTTAGGCGGCGGCATTTACAGCCCGCCGCCAACCGGGGCACCATATAGCGAGGCTGTGGACCTCTCCGCCGACGGCAGCGTGGTGGTGGGATATAACGGAACTGTGGGCGGCGCAAGACGCGCCTTCCGCTGGACTGGGGGCATCATGAGCGACCTCGGCACCATAGGCGGCACATGGAGCGCGGCCTATGGTGTCTCCGCCGACGGCAGCACGGTGGTGGGTGAAAGTGGCATCGCGGGAGGCGGCGCTCACCATGCCTTCCGCTGGACCGCAGGCGGAGGCATGAGCAGCCTCGGCACTTTAGGCGGCAAGAATAGCGAAGCCGCCGGCGTTTCTGCCAATGGCAGCGTGGTAGTCGGCAATAGCCAGATCACGGGGGACAGCGCCTATCACGCCTTTCGCTGGACGCAGGCAACGGGCATGAGCAGCCTCGGCACGCTGGGCGGTACGGATAGCTGGGCTACGGGCGTTTCCGCCGACGGTAGCGTAATAGTGGGAAGCAGCCAAAACGCGGGCGGGGATCGGCGCGCCTTTCGCTGGACTGGCGGGATCATGAGCGATCTCGGCACTCTGGGCGGCACGTACAGCTATGCCAACGGTGTCTCCGCCAACGGTAGCGTGGTGGTGGGGGAAAGCGATATTGCAGGAGGTGCTTCCCATGCCTTCCGCTGGACGCTGGCGGCGGGCATGAACGATCTCGGCACCCTGGGCGGCACGTATAGCGGGGCCCATGGCGTTTCCGCCGACGGCAGCGTGGTAGTGGGTGAAAGCAGTACTGCGGGAGGCGGCACCCGCGCCTTCCGTTGGACCCAAGCCGCCGGGATGCAAAGCGTTACCACCTGGCTTGCCGGCGCGAGCATCGCTGTGCCCGCCGGCTGGACGCTTACCACCGCCAACGCCACCAGCTCGGACGGCAGTGTAGTGGTCGGCAATGGCACGGCCCCCAACGGCAATAATCAAGCCTGGGTGGCGCGAGTGGGTGGCGCGGGCAGCGGGCTCATTGTTGACTTGCCGGCCTTCAACAACGCGCTCATCGAGTCCGGCGGGCGCGCTGTGCAAGCCGGGACAGGCCTGTCCAACCTCGCCCTGTTCGGCGCGCATCACCGCTCGCTGCTTGATTCCGGCCTCGCGCGCAGTCGTGATGGCGCCTGCGCCTGGGCCACGGCGGATGCGGCGCGTGACAACTCCAACGGCACCCGCATGGAACTCGCCGAAGCGGGTGTCTGCAAGGACATAGGCAGTAGCCGACTCGGCGTAGGTATTGGCGCAGCGCAAGCGAGGCAGGACTGGAGTTTGGGTGGCGGCGCGAAATACGACGGCCAATACCTGATCGCCGAAGCAGCCAGCGCATTCGGCAACGGCATCGAAGGCAGCCTCACCGGCTATTACGGCCGCTTCGACACCCGGATTAATCGCAACTATCTGAACGGTGCGAACGTGGACACCTCACGCGCCGAACCCAATGCCCGTGCCAGCGCCCTGCGTCTGCGCCTGGACTGGAAGGACGCGGCAAAGCTGGGTCCGTTCGATTTGAGCCCCTACGCCGCCATTACCTGGTCGAAAACCCGGCTCGACGGTTACGCCGAAACCGGCGGCGGCTTCCCGGCGCGCTTTGACGCCGCCAAATCGAAGATGAGCGATCTGCGCATCGGCGCGGCAGCGAAGACCGCGCTTACCGCCGCAACCGATCTGCGTCTGGGCCTGGAAGCCGCGCACCGCTTCGACGATTCCACGACTGGCATCAATGGCCAGGTCGTCGGTCTGTGGAATTTTTCGCTGCCTGGTCAGCGCGTGAAGCGTACCGTGGCTCGCGCCACGGTGGATTTTGATCATCGTCTGTCAAATTCGGCCGCACTCACCTTCGGCGCAACCACCGCCGGCAACAGGGGTGATACGAGCTGGGGCGTAACAGCGGGGCTGCGAGCGAATTTTTGATCGTTCTTCCTGACTTGCATACCCGCTCTTGCAGCGGGCTTCGTCAATTTCGCCGTATCGCAGGAACTGACTATTAGTTTGCGGATTGCTTGCAGTAGGTCTCGCGCGCAAACAGGATCAGCACGAGCGAGAGAATCACGCAGGCGTACATCATGACGAAGCCGGCCTGCCAGGCGGCGGCATCGTAGATTCGCGCGCCGTTGGCGGTGGCGCCGCTCCAGTGGCGGTCGAGCATCCAGCCCACCGCCGGCTGCAGGAACATGCCGCCCATCAGCGGGCCCATATTGCACACGCCCGAAGCCGTGCCCATCAGGCGCGCCGGCACCGACTCCTTGGCCCAGGCGAAGCCGATGATGAGATTGCCGGAGAGAAAGCCGGTCACCACCAGCAGCGCGGCCAACGTCCACACCGGCAGCGGCAGGAAGATGATCGCCGTCCAGCAGGCCAGCACCAGCGCAGTAGTGACGACGTAGATCGGCTTCCTCCGCCCCATGCGCTCCGACCAGGTGCCGAGCAGCGGCCCGCCCAGCGCCCAGGCGACAAGGAAGCTGGAGGTGATCGCCGCCGCCGTCTTCGTCTCCAGACCGTGCACCTGGCGCAGGTAGGGCACGCCCCACAGTCCCGCGAAGGTCAGCACCGAACCGGCCACACCGATCGGTACGATCACCAGGATCCAGGTGTTGCGATAGGACAGCACGTCCATCAGCCCGCGCCAGATGGAACCGTGCTGGCCGGTGCCGTGGCCGGCGCCGTGGAAGTGGCTGGCGTAGCCGGCCTCGACCGGATCGTCGCGCACGCGCAACCAGATCGCCGCGCAGAGCAGGGCGGTGACGGCCGCGGAGACGCCCATCACGGCGCGCCAGCCGAAGGCGTCCACCAGCAGGCGCAGCGGCACGCCGGCGAAGACGCCGCCGACCACGCCCATGAACAGCGCCATGCCCGAGGCCAGGGCGAACTGGCGCGGCGCGAACCAGTGGCTGGCCAGCTTCAGCATCGAAACGAAAGCCACCGCCACCGAGGCGCCGATCAGCAGCCGCCCGGCGTTGGCCCACCAGAGGGTCGGCGCGACGGCGAACAGTGCGGTGCCCAGCGCGGCCACGCCGGCGCCGGTGGCGAGGAGTTTGCGCGGCCCCCAGCGGTCGGCGATGATGCCGGTCGGAATCTGCATCGCCACGTAGGAATAGAAATAGAAGGCCGAGAGATTGCCCAGCGCCGCCGCACCGATGCCGAAGTCCGTCATCAACTGGTCGGTGATGACGGCCGGCGCAACACGCTGGTAGAAGGCGATGAGGTAGAGCAGGGCGCCGAGGCCCCAGACGAACCAGGCCAGGCCGGCCGGGGGAAAGCCATCCCCTCGCCCTCTTCCCGGGGAAGGGGGCGGCGGTTGTTCGCCGCTACGCCCTGAAGGGTGGGCGAAGCCACCCTGAAGAAGTACTCCTGGGGTGCGCGGCTCCATGCCGTTGGCTGCCGTCATGCGAAAGCCTGCGCCCACCACAGCCGGGCACGCAGGCCCCAGCCGGTGGTGTAACCCACGCCCGAGAAACGGATGGCGCCGCTGCGGTCGATGACGAACCAGGCCGGCGTGGCGCGCACGCCGAGGCGCCAGGCGAGCTCGCCCTGCGTATCCACCAGCGCCGGATAGACGAGGCCGCGTTCGCGCATGAATTTCGCCACGGTGTCGGGATCACCGGACTGCATGGCCATCGTCAGCACCGGCCAGTCCGCGGCCAGCGCGGCGATGGTGCCTTCCTCGGCGCGGCAGATCGGGCACCAGCTCGACCAGACATACAACAGCACGGGCTTGCCGCCGGCATCGCGGACGACCGCTTCGAGGCTGGTTTGCCGGCCGTCGGCAAGCGGGCCGGCGAGCGGCGGCATCGCGTCGCCGGCCATCTCGCGGGTCTGCCAGAAATGAATGCCGGCGAAAACGGTCAGAAGGAAGAGGATCTCGAACAGGAAGCGCAGCCGGCGCCGGCGTTTTTGCGGCGCGGCTTCACTATTCAGCACTGCTCCCAGGGCAGGCCCTCGAAGCGCCAGCCGGCTTTGGTACCGCGGCGGTGATGATCGTCCAGCTCGCCCTCGAAGCCGTGCAGCACGTTGTACACCTGGCTGAAGCCAGCCTCTTCCAGCGCATGCCCGGCGGACACCGAGCGGTTGCCGCTGCGACAGATCAGCACGATGGGGCGGTCGACGCTCGCCGCCTTCTTCACGTGGGCGACGAAATGCGGATTGATGTCCCAGTCGGGTCCGTCGTTCCAGGGAATCATCATGGCGCCGACCGGATGGCCGACGAAGAGGAACTCCATCTCGCTGCGGCAGTCGACGAAGAGTGCCGTCGGGTTGTCGTGCAGGAACTGGTGGGCTGCTTTCGGTTCGAGGTGTTTCATGGGGATCCTCCGAGGATGCGTTTCGAGTATAGCAGAGGCGGACGCGCCGACTTGGCCGCGGCCGGCAGTCGGGTTTAGACTGTTCACCATGAAAAACACGACCGGCATCGCGGGCTTTCTTGCGGCACTGTTCCTGTTCCTCGGCGCCGGCTGCACTCATCTCGGCGTCGGCGGATTCGCGCCGGGCGTCACGACCGAGGCGGAAATCCGGGCAAGGCTCGGCGCGCCCGGCATGAGCTGGACGGAACCCGACGGCGGCAAGCTGCTCGAGTACTCGGGCCAGCCCAACGGCACCTTCTGCCACATGATCCTCGTCGGGCCTGACGGCAGGGTACGCGAGATCCGCCAGGCGTTCAGCGAGGACAACTTCCGCCGCGTCGTTGCCGGCCTGACGCAGGACCAGGTTCGCCGCCTGCTCGGCGGACCGGAGGAAAAAGTGCGCTTCGCGCTCAAGCCCGACGAGGAAGTCTGGTCCTGGCGCTACGAAGACACCTCCGAAAAGACCAGCTACCTCAATGCCTATTTCGGCAAGGATGGGCGCGTGCTGCGCGCGGACCGAAGCGTGGTCTACAAAGCGAGCGGGCCGAGCTTCCCCTGACAGGACCAAATTGACAGCGCGAGCCTGTAAAGGTAAGGTTCGCTTCGCGCCGATTTGAGATCAGCTTGCGGGGCGCATGACAAATTCCGCTAAAGCGAGCGCAAGCCCGTTCGCCAAGTTGTCGAACGGGTTTTTTGTTTTCAGGAACCATCATGCAGCCCGACCGCAGCGAACTGCTCCGCACTCTTCTCGCCCAGCGCATTCTCATCCTCGACGGCGCCATGGGCACCATGATTCAGCGCCATGGGCTGCAGGAGGCGGACTATCGCGGCGCGCGCTTCGCGGACCACGCGAAGGAGCTGAAGGGCAACAACGACCTGCTGCTGCTGACGAAGCCCGAGGCGATTCGCGGCATCCACGCCGACTACCTCGCCGCCGGCGCCGACATCGTCGAGACCAACACCTTCAACGCCACCGCGATCTCGCAGGCCGACTACGGGCTGGAAGCGCTCGCCTACGAGCTGAACGTCGCCGGTGCCAAGGTGGCGCGCGAAGCCGCCGACGAATACTCGACGCCGGACAAGCCGCGCTTCGTCGCCGGCGTGCTCGGGCCGACCTCGCGCACCGCCTCGATCTCGCCCGACGTGAACGACCCGGGCTTTCGCAACGTCACCTTCGACGAACTGGTGGCGGCCTACACGGATGCGGTGCGCGGCCTGTGCGACGGCGGCGCCGACCTGATCCTCGTCGAGACCATCTTTGATACGCTCAACGCCAAGGCGGCGCTGTTCGCCGTCGAGCAGCATTTCGATGCGATCGGCCGGCGCCTGCCGATCATGATCTCCGGCACCATCACCGACGCCTCCGGCCGCACGCTGTCCGGCCAGACCACCGAGGCCTTCTGGAATTCGCTCTGCCACGCGAAGCCGCTGTCCTTCGGCCTCAACTGCGCGCTCGGCGCCAAGGAACTGCGCCAATACGTCGAGGAGCTCGCGCGCGTCGCCGACTGCTTCGTCTCGGCACACCCGAACGCCGGCCTGCCCAACCCGCTGGCGCCGACCGGCTACGACGAGACGCCGGAAATGCTGGCCGGCGAGATCGTCGACTGGGCGAAGCACGGCCTCGTCAACATCGCCGGCGGGTGCTGCGGCACCACGCCGGCGCACATCGCCGCGATTGCGAAAGCGCTGGCCGGCATCGCGCCGCGCCGTCCTGCGCAGGCTGACTTTTCCATGAGGCTGTCGGGGCTGGAGCCGTTCAGCGTCAACGAGGATTCGCTCTTCGTGAACGTCGGCGAACGCACCAACGTCACCGGCTCGAAGGCCTTCGCCCGCCTCATCCTCAACGGCCAGTACGCCGAG
>Ga0209476_10001596_pt1 | contig 15222 bp, 12 predicted proteins | sample KloWWTrecipitate_FD_187179 | JGI IMG/M metagenome (GOLD analysis project Ga0209476, IMG submission 187179) | Active sludge microbial communities from Klosterneuburg, Austria, studying microevolution and ecology of nitrifiers - Klosterneuburg... | ecosystem: Engineered > WWTP > Aerobic digester... | reverse complement strand
TGCAGGCCGCCGGCGCCGACAGTGATCGACTGTTCGCCGCCGCCATACACCACGGCGAAGTTGTTCAGGCCTCCGCCACCGCCTTGCAGCACAAGGCCGCCGGCGACGATGGTCTGGTCGTTGTTGTCGGCCGAGATGGCGGCCAGATTGCCCGTGGAATCGTTGCCGGGAAAGCTGGCGCCGCCGCCGCTGGCGCCGCCAGTCAGCGTGATGAGACCGGCACCGGTGATGGACTGTGTGCCCTGCCCGGCATAGATTTCGGCATACGCGTCACCACCGACGGCGCCGCCGGTGATATTGATGGCGCGCCCGATGCCGGACCCGGTGAAGAGGATGGTCTGGCTGTCGCCGAGATCGGACCGGATCGACGCTTCGCTGCCGGCGCCCGCACCCACGCCTGCCGACGAGCCGGCCTGCAGGTTGATGTTGCCGGTGCCGTTGACGGTGATGAACTGCGACGTACCGGCGCCGCCATTGTGTTCTATGCTGGCGAAATTGTCGGCCAGCGAGCCGCCGCCGCCGGTCAGCGTGATACCGCCGTTGCCCACGGTGATGACCTGGTCGCCGTTGCTGGCGATCGAGCCGTAGTTGCCGACGCCGATGCCGCCGCCGTCTGCTCCACCCGTGATGGTGATCCCGTTGCTGGCAGTGATGTCCTGCGTTCCGGCAGCGCCCAGCATCTTGATGGCGGCACTGGCATTGCTGCCGGTTGCGCCACCGAGCAACTGGATATTGGCGGCGCTGATGGTCTGGTTTCCCGTGGATACCATCGCGGTCGGACTGCCCGCACCGCCCTGTATGGTCAGTGTTCCGGTGGCATTGACGCCCATGGTGCCGGCCGACGAGACCGTCGTTCCGGCCGACTGCGTCAGCGCGCCGCTGGAGAACAGCGTCATGTTGCCGCTGGCCGTGACGTTGTGCGCCAGTGTCAGGCTGGTACCGCCGACCAGCACGATGTCGGAGCCGCTGAGCGCGCCCGGTGTGGTGAATGCGCCGGCCCCGCTGATCAGCGACAGTTGCGCGGTTCCGGTGTCGATGGCGCCCACCGGCACGGTCAGCAGTCCGGCGACGGCCTGCAGGTAGAGATTGCGGTTGGCCAGTTGGCTGAGCGAACTCAGCGTCAGCGCGTTGGCGTCAACCAGTGTGATGTGAGCGGCGCTCACGGCGACGCTGGAAAAGTCATTGCCGGTCGAGCCAAGTAGCGCGTCGCTGCTGCCCGCGTTGATGGTGGTCGCGCCGCTGGCAAGCACATTGCCGGCAGTCTGGTTGATCAGACCTCCTCCGCCCGTCAGTGCGAGCGTGCCGGCGCCGGCATTGATGGTGGCATTGAGTACGAGGCTGTCGAAACCGGCCTGACCGTCGGATCGCAGCACGATGTTGCCGCCGTTGCTGATGATCGGCGCATTGACTCGGACCGCGCTGCCCGAGGGGCCGGGGCCGCCTGAGCCAGGTGCGTTGGCGTACAGCGTGATATCGCCCAGGTTGGTCGAGATGGCCGCATCGACCGTGATGATGCCGCCAGCCTGGGCGGTAAGGCTGGCATTGAGCGTGGTCAGGCTCAGCGGATCGTTGAAATTGATGTTCTCGGTGGCCTGCAAGACCACGTTGCCGCCAACCAGATCCAGCGTATTGGGCGAAACCGTTTGTGTGGTGCCGGCGAGGTCGGTGAACTGGTCGACGTCGGTGGCCACCGCGCCGCCGCCATTGGCAACGATGATGTGCAATGGGTCCAACAACAGGGTGCCCGCCAGCCCCCGCGCCGCGCCAAGATCCACCTGCCCGTCAAAAAACAGCCGTTGCTTGCCGGAAATCTCGGCAAAGCCGCCATCGCCGTTGGCAGTGCCGCCGTGAGCGCTGACGCTCCCGAGCGCCAGCGTCTGCCTGTCGGACCACACGATCACCCGCCCACCGTCGCCGGACACCGTCGCGTCGGCGCGCAGCGACGTGCCGCTGCCGAGGTAGGTCTTGTCGGCGTTCGGAACGTTGGGGTTCCTGCCCTGGAAGTCCCCACCGATACGAATCTGGCCGCCGCCTTGCGCGCCCGACACGTCGACCAGTGCCTGATCGGTCAGCGCGACCCGGGCGCCGAACACATCGACCTGGCCGCCGTTTGCGCCGGCGGCAATGACTTTGCCATTGCCTTCCAGGTAGGCGTCGCCGCCCGCCTTGAGTACGACGCGGCCGCCGTCAAGGCTGGCCGTCGTGGCCTGGATTTCGCCACTGTGGCGCAATGTACCGGCAAAAATGCCGACCGCGTCGCCCTCGAGCCGGCCCAGGTTGCGGGCTTCGTTTTCGCGCGCCTGCACCAGCAGGCTGATGCCCTCCAGGCCACGACCGGTGATCTCCACCAGTTGGCCGGCAGCCAGGATGGTGCTGCCGTTGGGTGCTTGCAGCAGGGCGCTGGCGCCGACGCCGATTTGCGGAGCCACCAGTACCACGTCACCGTCGCGCGCCGTGATGCGGCCATCGACCGTGATGCCTGCCGCGCCACCCATGCTGGCGGACGCGTCGCCAAAGCGCAGGCGGCCGGCCAGAGCGTCCGCGTCGGTCATGCGCAATGCAGATGCGGTGAAGCCCGCGGTGTCGATGACCGCGCCGGCGCCGACCGTGATGCCCGACTGGTTGACCAGTACCAGGCGCCCGTTGGACGACAGGTTGCCGAAGATGGCCGACGGGGTGTTGGTGACGACCCGGTTGATCGACAGGCTGGCAGCATTGGGCTGGTCGAACCGCGTGCTGCTGCCGGCAGAAATCGAGAAACTTTGCCAGTTGATGGCCGAGTGCCCGGTTCCGGCACCGTTCTGGGTCGTGACGACCATTCGATTGGCGGCCGGCAGGACGACGCTGGCCTGGCCATGGATGGCGGCAGCGCCCGTGGGCAGATTTTGGGCGATAGCGCCCGCCGCGGCGAATGCGCTTGCCAGCGCCAGGCTCAGCAGGGCTGGCCGAAATGCGCCAGATCGGACCACATGACGTGGCCCAGGCGCGCCGACCCGTTGCACCAAGGCTGGATGAAACATGACTTGATACCCTTCCGACCGAGAAGCCTCGCGGCAAGCCAGCATGCAGGGACCCACGTGAAACCGACAGCAAGCCCAATCGCCTGAAAGTCGGCCGGGTACGCACGCACTCCCGCGCTCGATGCACGGTTGCGTCGGCAAGTCTACGGCGATTCGCAGACGCCCGACTCACATGTTTGAGGGAGGTCGGACGATCTTGTTGTGCCAGCCCAACATCGCGCCGGCCGCGCTACGGGTGTTGCAGCAGCCGCGCGGCGTCCAGTGCGAAATAAGTCAGCACACCGTCCGCGCCAGCGCGTTTGAAGGCCAGCAGGCTTTCCATCATGACCGCGTCATGGTCGAGCCAGCCGTTGTGGGCCGCCGCCTTGAGCATGGCGTATTCGCCACTGACCTGATAGGCAAAGGTCGGAATCCGGAAGGTGTCCTTGACCCGTCGCACCACGTCCAGGTAAGGCATGCCGGGCTTGACCATCACCATGTCGGCGCCTTCCTGTATGTCCATCGCCACTTCGCGCAGCGCCTCGTCGGTATTGCCGGGATCCATCTGGTAGACCTTCTTGTTGCTCTTGCCCAGGTTGGCCGCGGAACCGACAGCATCGCGGAACGGGCCGTAGAACGCGCTGGCGTATTTGGCGCTGTACGCCATGATGCGGGTGTGGATCAGTTGCCGCGCCTCTAGTGCGCTGCGGATGGCTCCGATGCGCCCGTCCATCATGTCGCTGGGCGCCACGATGTCGACCCCGGCCTGGGCCTGGGTCAAGGCCTGCCGGACCAGGATGTCGACGGTCTCGTCATTGAGGATGTAGCCGTTGTTGGCCGGATCGGGGTCGGGCAGTCCATCCTGGCCATGGCTGGTGTAGGGGTCCAGCGCGACGTCGGTCATCACACCCAGATCAGGGAACTCCTTCTTCAGTGCGCGCACGACCCGTGGAATCAGGCCATCGGGATTCATCGCCTCCTGCCCATCCGGCGTCTTCAGAGAAGGATCGATGACCGGAAACAGGGCCATGACCGGGATGCCGAGATTGACGCATTGCTGTGCCACCGGCAGCAGCAGGTCCAGGCTGAGTCGTTCGACGCCCGGCATCGAGGCGACCGGCTGTCGCTGCCGTGTGCCTTCGACGACGAAGACCGGGTAGATCAGGTCGTGGGGTGTCACGCGATGTTCGCGGACCAGGTCTCGGGTAAAACTGTCACGGCGCAGGCGCCGTGGTCGACCTTGGGGAAATGGGGCGTAAGGTGTCATGGTAAAAATTGTGCCTCATTACCGGTCGCGATGGCGGCATCGATGTGACAGGAGAGACAAACTGCAGATGATCCAGTCAAGGCTACTACTGTCGTGCATGCGACACACTTGTAACCAAAGTATTGAACCCGTGGCCCTTCTTTGCTAGATTCCGTCTGGGCGGTTCGCCGCTCCCCGCTTTTCCTCCCTGAGCGGGGCCTTGATGTGTGACAGCAAAAAAGGCTTGAACCCCAGCCCCCGGGCTGGAGCTTTTTTTTGGTGCTTCGCTTTTCATGCACGCCACCGGGTGGCGCACTTGACCACGCGGCGCGCTGCGGAACTATTTGCCTTGGGAGTGGCCCGGCGGCTCACGGCAGCAGGCCATGCCCTAAACTGATCCCATGCTCTGGGTCAAATCCTTCCATATCGTGTTTGTTGCGAGTTGGTTTGCCGGGTTGTTCTATCTGCCCCGGATCTTCGTCAATCTGGCCATGGTGGACCCGCAGTCAACCGCAGAACGTGAGCGCCTGCTATCCATGGCGACCAAGCTGCTGAGGTTCACGTCGATGCTGTCGTGGCCTGCGATTTTGCTGGGCGTCTGGTTGCTGGTGATGTTGTGGCCGGCTCCGGGCTTCGGCCAGGGGCCAGGCAACGGCTGGTTGTATGCCAAGCTGTTTATCGTGGTGCTGGCCATCGTCTATCAGGAAATCTGTGCCAATCGGCTGCGGCGTTTCAAGGCCGGGACCGAGCGCCACGGGCATGTGTGGTTTCGCTGGTTCAACGAGATTCCGGTTCTGTTGCTGCTGGCCACCGTGATCCTGGTGGTGGTCAAGCCTTTTTGATCGCAGGCGATTGATGCAGAAGACGGCGGCCTGGCCTCTGGCACTTGCGTATATTTGCCTGATCGCCTACGCCAGCCTGTACCCGTTCTCCGACTGGCGTGACCAGGGCGTTCACCCCTGGACATTTCTGGTGGCGCCCTGGCCTCGGTACTGGACCGGTTTTGACGTTGGCGCCAATATCGTGGGCTACATGCCGGCCGGATTTTTCCTGGCGCTCACTGCGGCCCGTACCGGCCGCGGGCGCCATGCCGTGTCCCGGACGACGGTGGTTTGCGGCGTCTTGTCGATCTGCATGGAGACCTTGCAGATTTACCTGCCGGCCCGGGTCCCGTCCAACGTGGACCTGGGGCTGAATGTGCTGGGGGGTTTCCTGGGTGCTTCGCTGGCCTGGATTCTTGAGCGCCTTGGGGCTATTGACCGCTGGAGCCGCGTCCGCGCACGCTGGTTTGTGGCCGATGCGCGCGGCGCGCTGGTCATGCTGGCCTTGTGGCCACTGGCCTTGCTGTTTCCGGTGGCGCTGCCGCTGGGCCTGGGGCAGGTGATGGAAGGGGTCGAGACCGCATTGGCAGAGGTCCTGAGCGATACGCCGTTCCTGTACTGGTTGCCAATCCGCGACATCGAGTTGCAGCCGCTGTTGCCTGCATCCGAGATCCTGTGCGTGGCACTTGGGGCGCTGATTCCTTGCCTGATGGCGTATTGCGTCGTACGCCCGGTGCTGCACAGGATTGTGTTTGCGACCGGCATTGTCGCAGTTGGCTTGGCGATGACGAGTCTTTCGGCCACATTGACGTGGGGGCCGCAACATGCCTGGGACTGGGCCCATCTGCCGGTTCGTGTCGGTTTTGCCACGGGACTGGTCATGGCCTGGTTGCTGGCCGGCGTCCCGCATCGGGTTGGTGCGGCGCTGGCACTGCTGGCCATCGGGATCAGCCTGAGCCTGCTCAACAATTCACCGCAGGATCCCTATCTGGTGCAGACCCTGCAGACCTGGGAGCAGGGGCGATTCATTCGTTTTCATGGCCTGGCGCAGTGGCTGGGCTGGTTGTGGCCTTACGCAGCACTGGTCTATCTGCTGCAGCATATCTGGCTGGGCGAACGCAAAAACTAGAATCGGACGATGACTCCAACTTCTTCCGAAACCACTGCGGTACCGGCTTCCTATTACGAGCGGCACATATTCTTTTGCCTGAACGAGCGCAAGAACGGCGAGGAGTGTTGTGCCCGGCATGCAGCGCAGGCCGGCTTCGATCACTGCAAGCAGCAGGTCAAGGCGCTCGGCCTGGCCGGGCCGGGCAAGGTCAGGGTCAACAAGGCCGGCTGCCTGGACCGTTGCGCGGCAGGGCCCGTGGCGGTTGTCTATCCCGAGGCCGTCTGGTACAGCTATGTGGATGCAAACGACATCGACGAGATCGTCGAATCGCATCTCAAGAACGGCAAGGTCGTGGAACGGCTGCTGACCCCGGCACACCTTGGCCGTTGACGCCCTGGCGCCACGCCCGACCGGCCGTCGTCGCGCGATCGCCAGAATCAGCCTGTTACGGTTGCCGGGCGAATCGCGCGGTTTTTTTCACGGACAATCGACTGTGATGTTTCGCTTTCCGGATCGCCTTTGGCGCCCGTGTTTCTCTCCGTTGCCGTTTGCGCAGCAACCGTCCGGACAACTTGTCTGGCGCACAGCTGCAGGCACCTGCCGGCCACACTATCTTCCATGTATTCGATGAAATCCCTGATTACTGCCTTTGCCCTCGTGTTGTCACTCTCGGCGGGTGCCCAGACGCCGCAAGTACCCGAAATTGCCGCGCGTTCCTATCTGTTGATGGACATGACGTCCGGCCAGGTGCTGGCAGAGAAGGACGCCGACTCCAGCGTGGAACCAGCGTCGCTGACCAAGCTGATGTCCGCTTACCTGGTGTTTGACGCCTTGCGCAGCAAGAAGATCACACTGACCCAGACCTTGCCGGTCAGCGTGCGGGCCTGGAAGATGGAAGGCTCGCGCATGTTCATCGATCCCAAGATGCAGGTTCCGGTCGAGGACCTGATCAAGGGCCTGATCGTGCAATCGGGCAACGACGCGACCGTGGCGCTGGCCGAGGGTGTTGGCGGCACGGTCGAGCAGTTCGTCAAGTTGATGAACGACCAGGCGAAGGCGCTGGGCATGAAGTCGACGGGTTATCGCAACCCCGAAGGACTGACCGAAGCCGGGCACACCACCACGGCGCGCGATCTCTCCATCCTGTCCAGCCGCCTGATCAGTGACTTCCCCGAATACATCGGTTATTACGCGATCAAGAAGTACCACTACGCTGGCACGCCGGCCAGTAACGAAAACAACCGCAATCTGCTGCTGTACCGCGATCCTTCCGTTGACGGTCTGAAGACGGGTTATACCGAGGCGGCCGGTTATTGCATGATCGTCACGGCAAAGCGTGATTTCCCGAATCTGGTCCAGGCCGGTGCGCCTGCAGGCAGTGCCGCCGCCGCCGGTAGTCGGCGCCTGCTGTCGATCGTGCTGGGCACGGCCAGTGAGAATGCGCGCGCCAACGAGTCACAAAAACTGATCAACTGGGGTTACACGGCGTTCGAAGCGGTCAAATTGTTCGACGCCAACCAGGCCGTGGTTTCGCCCGCCGTCTGGAAGGGCACTGCGCCCACACTCAAGCTGGGTCGTACAGAACCGGTGATCGTCACCGTTGCGGCCGGCAGCAAGGCCGATATCAAGACCGAGGTTGTCCGCCCCGACCCGCTGGTGGCGCCGTTTGCCAAAGGCCAGAAAGTGGCGACGCTCAAGGTATCCGCCGGCACGCAGCTGGTGGCCGAGCTGCCGCTGGTGGCGCTGGAGGATGTCGGTCAGGCTGGTATCCTGGGTCGTGCCTGGGATGCGATCCGGCTCTGGATCAAATAGAGGCCAGGGCGCAACTGGTCGGTGGGTCGGCCGGCACAACAGGCTTGCGCCCGCGCGGTCCCCTGGCCGCACAAGCGCAGTGCGGGCGGTGATCGGCGGGCCTGGCTCGCCCGCCCGGCCTGCAACAAGTTTCTTGCGGCGCCCAATACACGCTGATATACTCGAAGGCTTTTCGGAATTTTCCGAAGGGTTGGTAGTTTCTCGTTAAAACTGCCAGTTGTCAGTGAGTCGTATTGTTCCCGACGTTTAGGGACGTTCAACAATAGGCGCCGCAAGCGCTTATTCATCAGGAGGCTTTAGTGCCAACCATTAACCAGCTAGTCCGTCACGGGCGCGAGGTCGAAAAGATCAAGTCCAAGAGCCCTGCGATGGAAAATTCCCCGCAGCGCCGTGGCGTTTGCACCCGTGTTTACACCACGACCCCCAAGAAGCCCAACTCGGCGCTTCGCAAGGTCGCCAAGGTGCGCCTGACCAACGGTTTCGAGGTTATCTCGTACATCGGCGGTGAGGGTCACAACCTGCAGGAGCACTCGGTGGTGCTCGTGCGTGGTGGTCGGGTCAAGGATTTGCCCGGTGTGCGTTACCACATCGTGCGCGGTTCGCTTGACCTGCAAGGCGTCAAGGATCGCAAGCAGTCACGTTCCAAGTACGGCGCGAAGCGTCCGAAGAAGGCCTGATCGCTCTGATCCATGGCGAGCCGCTGTGGTTCGCGCGCTCTGAGAAGCGTTGAATTTTCGGTTGTCGGTGTCTGGTGTCTGCCCTGGCTGGCGGTTCCGGACGAAGTGACCCGAACTCCGGAATTGTCCGGATGGGTCGAGTAAGTGGGGGTTCGTATGACTCCCGCGGTGTTCGAAAGAGCGCCAACTGAAGCAATGAGGTGAAACAATGCCACGTCGTCGTGAAGTCCCTAAACGTGAAATCCTGCCGGATCCCAAATTCGGCAATGTCGAGCTGTCCAAATTCATGAACGTGATCATGGAAGGCGGCAAGAAGGCGGTCGCCGAGCGCATCATTTATGGCGCGCTCGAGCAGATCGAGAAGAAGAACCCGGGCAAGGACCCGGTCGAAGCCTTCACCATGGCTATCAACAACGTAAAGCCCATGGTCGAGGTCAAGTCCCGTCGCGTTGGCGGCGCCAACTACCAGGTGCCCGTCGAGGTGCGCCCGGTGCGCCGTCTGGCGCTGTCGATGCGCTGGATCAAGGAAGCTGCGCGCAAGCGTGGCGAGAAGTCCATGGCCCTGCGACTGGCCAATGAACTGATGGAAGCCACGGAAGGCCGTGGCGGCGCCATGAAAAAGCGTGACGAAGTGCACCGCATGGCCGAAGCCAACAAGGCGTTCTCCCACTTCCGCTTCTAAGCAGGGTTGCGGGCCGGGCTTTCCCGGTCGGTCGCCGGGCGGGCGGCTGGGTATTGATGGTTCCGAATCCGGCCCCATCTTCAATGCCCGGTCGCGCCCTCCAAGCCTCGCCGTTGCTGCCCAGGTCCGATTGGCAGTCTGCGCTGGGCGGCTTTTAGTATTTATCGGCCAATTAAGGATTCACCATGCCTCGCGTTACTCCCATCGAACGCTATCGAAACATTGGCATCTCGGCGCACATTGACGCCGGCAAGACCACCACGACAGAGCGTATTCTTTTCTACACCGGTGTGAACCACAAGATCGGTGAAGTCCATGATGGCGCGGCCACCATGGACTGGATGGAGCAGGAGCAGGAGCGTGGCATCACGATCACGTCCGCTGCGACCACCTGTTTCTGGCGCGGCATGGATGCGTCCTTGCCTGAGCATCGTATCAACATCATCGACACCCCCGGCCACGTGGATTTCACGATCGAGGTCGAGCGCTCGATGCGCGTGCTCGACGGCGCTTGCATGGTCTATTGCGCCGTCGGCGGCGTGCAGCCGCAGTCCGAGACGGTCTGGCGGCAGGCCAACAAGTACAAGGTACCGCGCCTGGCCTTTGTGAACAAGATGGACCGTACCGGTGCCAACTTCTTCAAGGTCCATGACCAGATGCGTATGCGCCTGAAGGCCAACCCGATCCCGATCGTGATCCCGATCGGTGCCGAGGAGAACTTCAAGGGTGTCGTCGACCTGATCAAGATGCGCGCCATCTTCTGGGACGAAGCGAGCCAGGGCATGAAGTTCGAATACCGCGAAATTCCCGCCGAGCTGATCGAGACGGCCAAGCAGTGGCGCGAAAAGATGGTCGAGGCTGCGGCCGAGGCTTCCGAAGAGCTGATGAACAAGTACCTGGAAGAGGGCGAGCTCACCGAGGACGAAATCAAGCTCGGTATCCGTACGCGGACGATTGCCAGCGAGATCCAGCCCATGTTCTGTGGCACTGCGTTCAAGAACAAGGGTGTGCAGCGCATGCTGGACGCCATCATCGAGTTCATGCCCTCGCCGGTGGACATTCCTCCGGTGGGTGGTACCGATGAAGACGAAGCGCCCGTCACCCGCAAGGCCGACGACAGCGAGAAATTCTCGGCGCTGGCATTCAAGTTGATGACCGACCCGTTTGTCGGCCAGTTGACCTTCGTGCGTGTCTATTCGGGCGTGCTGCAAAAGGGCGACAGCGTCTACAACCCGATCCGCGGCAAGAAGGAGCGCATCGGCCGTATCGTGCAGATGCACGCCAACAACCGTGAAGAGGTCAGCGAGATTCGCGCAGGCGACATCGCCGCTTGCGTGGGCTTGAAGGACGTGACGACCGGTGAAACATTGTGTGATCCGTCGGCGATCGTGTTGCTTGAGCGCATGGTGTTCCCGGAGCCGGTGATCACGCAGGCGGTCGAACCCAAGACCAAGGCTGACCAGGAAAAGATGGGCATCGCCTTGCAGCGCCTGGCGCAGGAAGATCCGTCGTTCCGCGTCAAGACCGATGAAGAGTCGGGTCAGACCCTGATCGCTGGTATGGGTGAGTTGCACCTCGAGATCATTGTTGACCGCATGAAGCGCGAGTTCGGTGTGGAGGCCAACGTCGGCAAGCCGCAGGTGGCTTACCGCGAGACGATCCGCAAGACGGTCGAGGACTCGGAAGGCAAGTTTGTGCGCCAGTCCGGCGGCAAGGGCCAGTACGGCCACGTCGTGCTCAAGATCGAGCCCAACGAAGCCGGCAAGGGCTTCGAGTTCGTTGACGCGATCAAGGGCGGCGTGGTTCCGCGCGAGTACATTCCGGCGGTCGAGAAAGGTGTCATCGAGGCGCTCAATACCGGCGTGTTGGCGGGCTATCCGGTTGTGGACGTCAAGGTGACCTTGCATTTCGGTTCCTACCACGACGTGGACTCGAACGAGAACGCATTCAAGATGGCTGCCATCTTCGGTTTCAAGGAAGGCTGCCGCAAGGCCAGCCCGGTGATTCTGGAGCCGATGATGGCGGTCGAGGTGGAAACGCCGGAAGACTACGCCGGCAACGTGATGGGCGACCTGGCATCACGCCGTGGCATGGTGCAGGGCATGGAGGACATGATGGGTGGGGGCAAGGCCATCAAGGCCGAAGTTCCGCTGTCCGAGATGTTTGGTTACTCCACCACCTTGCGTTCGATGTCGCAAGGCCGGGCTACCTACACGATGGAATTCAAGCATTACGCGGAAGCCCCGCGCAATGTGTCCGAAGCCATCATGGCGGCGCGCGCCAAGTAAGCAGAAAGAAGTACCCATGGCGAGGGCTGCGTTTTTGCGCGGCCCTTGTCGTGAATCCTGTCTTCGATCCGTGTCCTCTCTCGTGTCAGTGCGAGCAGGGAAACCGGCCGGTTCGGAAACATTAAACCGTATCACTGACATTGTTCTTTGGAGAAATGAGAAATGGGAAAAGAGAAATTTTCGCGTACCAAGCCCCACGTGAACGTGGGCACGATTGGACACGTGGACCATGGCAAGACCACCTTGACGGCGGCGATCACCAGTGTTCTGGCGGCCAAGTTTGGCGGTGAAGCCAAGGGTTACGACCAGATCGATGCGGCGCCTGAAGAGAAGGCCCGCGGCATCACGATCAACACGGCGCACGTCGAGTACGAGACGGCCAACCGCCACTATGCGCACGTGGACTGCCCAGGCCACGCCGACTATGTGAAGAACATGATCACCGGCGCAGCGCAGATGGACGGCGCCATTTTGGTGTGCTCGGCCGCTGACGGCCCGATGCCCCAGACGCGCGAGCACATCCTGCTGGCGCGCCAGGTGGGTGTTCCCTACATCATCGTGTTCCTGAACAAGTGCGACATGGTCGACGATGCCGAGTTGCTCGAGCTCGTCGAGATGGAAGTGCGCGAGTTGCTCGACAAGTACGAGTTCCCCGGCGACACGACCCCGATCATCCACGGCTCTGCCAAGCTGGCGCTCGAAGGCGACAAGGGCGAGCTCGGTGAGCAGGCGATCATGAAGCTGGCCGAGGCGCTCGATAGCTACATTCCGATGCCTGAGCGCGCCATCGACGGTGCGTTCCTGATGCCGGTGGAGGACGTGTTCTCCATCTCGGGTCGCGGCACCGTGGTGACCGGTCGCGTGGAGCGCGGCATCATCAAGGTTGGCGAAGAGATCGAGATTGTCGGTATTGCCGACACGCAGAAGACCACCTGCACCGGTGTGGAGATGTTCCGCAAGCTGCTCGACCAGGGTCAGGCGGGCGACAACGTGGGCATCTTGCTGCGCGGCACCAAGCGTGAGGATGTGCAGCGCGGTCAGGTGTTGTGCAAGCCCGGTTCGATCAAGCCGCATACGCATTTCACCGGCGAGATCTATGTGTTGTCCAAGGATGAGGGTGGCCGTCACACGCCGTTCTTCAACAACTACCGTCCGCAGTTCTACTTCCGCACGACGGATGTGACCGGTGCGATCGAGTTGCCAGAGGGCAAGGAGATGGTGATGCCTGGTGACAACGTGTCGATCACGGTCAAGCTGATCAACCCGATCGCGATGGAAGAAGGCCTGCGTTTCGCGATCCGCGAAGGCGGCAAGACCGTCGGCGCCGGTGTGGTTGCCAAGATCATCGCGTGATTCGATAGTTTGTTCGGGTGGTGGAGTGCCAGGTGCATTCCGCCGGCCCGATGGAATTTAGATGCAGGGGCGTAGCTCAATTGGCAGAGCGTCGGTCTCCAAAACCGAAGGTTGATGGTTCGATTCCTTCCGCCCCTGCCACCGATCCCTCCGGGTTCAGGTGGTTTCCCATACGGTCGCATTGGCGACCGTTGAGGTTTGAAACCAGCCGGGCTTTGGTGGTCGGTGGTACTGCAGAGATAGAGAAATAATGGCCACGTCACAAGTACAAACAGTCATCAGCCCGTTCGACAAGTTCAAGCTTGCGGGCGCTGTGTTGCTGGTCATAGGCGGGCTGGCCGCTTTTTATCTGCTGTCCAAGCAGGGTCCACTGGCCCAATGGGGTGCGCTGCTGGTGGGCCTGATCGCAGCCATCGCTGTGTTCTTCTTGTCCGAGCCTGGTCGCGAGTTGTATGCCTTCGGTCGCGATGCCACGCGTGAGGTCAAGAAGGTTGTCTGGCCTTCGCGCAAGGAAGCGATCCAGATGACGGCGTATGTCTTTGGATTCGTTGCCTTGATGGGTCTGTTCCTGTGGTTCACCGACAAGACGCTCGAGTGGGTCTTGTATGACCTGGTTTTGGGATGGAGAAAATAATGACAGATGAAGTAGCAACTCCCACTCCCGAGTCGTCGGCCATGGCGCAATCGGCCAACCCGGACATGCGCTGGTATGTCGTGCATGCCTATTCGGGTATGGAGAAGGCGGTCGAGCGCAATATTCTCGAGCGCATCAATCGCGCCGGCATGCAGAACAAGTTTGGCCGCATTCTGGTGCCAATGGAAGAGGTCGTCGAGGTCAAGAATGGCCAGAAACGTACCACCGAGCGCAAGTTTTTCCCGGGTTATGTGCTGGTCGAAATGATCATGGACGATGACAGCTGGCACCTGATCAAGCACACCAACAAGGTGACCGGTTTTGTCGGCGGCGCCAAGAATCGGCCGTCGCCGATTTCCCAGGCCGAGGTCGACAAGATCGTCAACCAGATGCAGGAAGGCACGGAGAAGCCGCGCCACAAGGTCGAATTCGAAGTGGGCGAATACGTCCGCGTCAAGGAAGGCCCGTTCACCGACTTCAACGGCTCGGTCGAGGACGTCAACTACGACAAGAGCAAGGTACGCGTCTCGGTCACGATTTTCGGCCGCGCGACACCGGTCGAGCTGGAGTTCTCCCAGATCGAAAAAACCTGAGCGTCTGGCGCCAGGACTGCGGGTCGGCAACGGCGACCGCACGCATTTCGGAATCCGCACTTTCTCGACTCGGTGCGGAGGTTTCGCAGAGTCGTCAACCCCGGGGAGCCGGAGTCCGCGCCAGATCTGGCCGGACCGAAGCGTTATGACCCGAAAGGAGTAAAAAACCATGGCGAAAAAAATCGTCGGTTTTATCAAGCTGCAAGTGCCAGCGGGTAAGGCCAATCCATCACCGCCCATCGGCCCGGCACTGGGTCAGCGCGGATTGAACATCATGGAATTCTGCAAGGCATTCAATGCGCAGACCCAGGGCGTCGAGCCAGGTCTGCCATTGCCGGTGGTGATCACCGCCTTTGCCGACAAGAGCTTCACGTTCATCATCAAGACGCCGCCGGCGACCACGTTGATCAAGAAAGCGATCAAGCTGGACAAGGGTTCTCCCCGTGCGTTGAGCGACAAGGTTGGCAAGATTACCCGGGCGCAGCTCGAGGAAATCGCCAAGGCAAAAATGAAAGACCTGACCGCGGCCGATCTGGACGCAGCAGTTCGCACCATCGCCGGCTCTGCCCGTTCGATGGGTGTCACGGTAGAGGGTGTTTAAATGACCAAGCTCACCAAGAAACAGAAGGCCGTCACGGTCAAGATCGAAAGCACCAAGCTGTATCCGTTGCTCGACGCCATCGGCATGGTCAAGCAGTGCGCCACCGCGAAGTTCGATGAGTCGATCGACGTGGCAGTGCAGCTGGGCATCGATGCCAAGAAATCCGACCAGGTCGTGCGTGGCGCTGTCGTGTTGCCCAATGGCACCGGCAAAACCAAACGTGTTGCCGTGTTCGCCCAGGGTGCCAAGGCGGAAGAAGCCAAGGCCGCTGGCGCCGACATCGTCGGCATGGAGGACCTCGCTGCCATGGTCAAGGCCGGCAACATGCCTTTCGATATCGTGATTGCAGCGCCGGACGCGATGCGTGTCGTCGGCACGCTCGGTCAGATTCTCGGCCCGCGCGGC
>Ga0209476_10001595_pt1 | contig 15226 bp, 13 predicted proteins | sample KloWWTrecipitate_FD_187179 | JGI IMG/M metagenome (GOLD analysis project Ga0209476, IMG submission 187179) | Active sludge microbial communities from Klosterneuburg, Austria, studying microevolution and ecology of nitrifiers - Klosterneuburg... | ecosystem: Engineered > WWTP > Aerobic digester... | reverse complement strand
GCAGGTCCCGCGGCTGATGCGGAAGATGGGGGAGGCCGCGCTGAACAAGCGCTACGAAGAGGTTGCGGCGGGGCTCCAGGCGGGGCAGGACCCGGCCCAGTACGTGGTGATGTGCCCGGACTGGAAAGGCGAGGTGCCGGGAAAGCTCGGGCTGCCGGACCTCGGGAGCGGCATGGGGGCGGCGGTCATCGCGGCAGATGGGACGGTTGCCGGGACGTACAGCGGGGCTGAGCCGCTTGAGGCGATCGCGGCAATGCTGGGCGAGGTGGCGGGGTAGCGCTGGCCACATCCCGGGAACCTTTTTCATCCCCCCGGCGTCTTCCCCGTATGTGATACCGTGTGCGCGCGCCCCATGGATCACGTGTGGCCCCACCCCAGGAGCGGGATGGGCAGGGAGGGAAACCATGGCAACGAGACCAAATAACGAACTTACGCCGAGGGAGCGCCAGGTGCTGGAGCTGCTCAAACTCCGGTGGCGAAACAAGGAGATCGCTGCAGAGTTGGTCATCAGCGAGAACACCGTCGAGACCCACGTTCGCCATGCGCTCGCGAAGCTCGGCCATCGTACACGCCAAGACCGGTGGGATGACATGTTCTAGGTTAAGCGCAAATCACGGGAAATTTGGGATGCCACCACAGGTGGCCTGCGCTAGGTTGTCCTTGTTGTCGGCGTGCAGGCAAGTCTCATTTGCCCAACACTCGCGAGAGGAACCACAATGCCCACTTTGCATGGCCCTTTCCGTCTAGCCGTCCGTGGCTTACTGATTCCTACTGTCCTCGGTGTTGCGTCCCTACTTGGACTCCCTTATACGGAAACTCATGCCGACCATGCCCCAGGCCCCTCTTCATACTATTCCTACAATACAGCACTGATTGTTGGGCCTAATGGGACGTGGCTATTAGGCTCTTCGGGGTTACCCGCCACTTACCTCGCCCTAAGTGATGCATCAAATCATTTCTCGGCGCGCACAGGTTATTCTAGGGTCCTAGTCGGCCCAACACCTAACTATACTTGCGGGTATAGTTATGGTTGCATATTCTTTGATGAACGCTCTACGGTATTCGACTGGGCCCCTTCTTGAACGACTAATAACGTCTCACCGACTAGTAGTTGGGCTACGATCTACGTTTCTGCGGATTCCTATGACAATACTAATTGTAGTGGTCTGGGTTCAAACTATGCTCCAGCATGGGTTGTTGCTGTGCATACTGCCAATATCCAGAACGACTGGTATGGTTACCAACACATGGTCCGGCATGAGATTGGGCATGCATTGGGCATGGATGAGGCCAATGTTGGTTGTTGGACACAGTCAGGAATTACAGGATACCTTCCATTGATGAACAATGGCCCATGCTCTGCACCATATCGCAACCTATATCTCTCGGATAATGAAGTTTCTGCAATTATCACAAGGAATAATTGGTAGGTAATCAGGCGCATTCGCCCAAGGGGTCAGGAAGCCATGCCAAGCCGGATCAGCCACATCAGGTCCTCCGCATTGATGCTGGCGGCGAGTCTCGCTGTTGGCATCCCGGGGGCCGCCATGGGAGAAGATGCCGGGCCCGGGATCGCTACTCCACAGCAACGGCTCTTTGTAGTGGGCCGGGATGCGGAGATCCCCTTGGAGGCAGTCCTGCCCGCGGAATGCGAAGGTGCACGGGTCACGTTTGCGCTGTACTCCCGCGGGGGCGCCGCCGCCGTCAATACCGTCGCCTACCCTTCAGGGACGGCCGGGGCGACCGCCTCCGGGTCTGCCGTCTCGGGCACCATTCACCTCGATGCGGCGATCTTCAGCACGACCGACTCGGTGTGGCCAGGAGTCTCGGGAGAGTGCATGGACCGTCCACTGGTGTCGACGGGACCGAGCCTGCTCATCGGCCAGTTATCGGATGATCCGCGGACGTCCACGTTCATCATCCCGCGTTCGTCGTTGTTCATGGGACGTGAACAGCAACAAGTCCATGCCGTACTGGTTGTGAGGGCAGCCGGCGCGCGTTGCACGGAGGCGAACCTTGACGACCCGAAGACGAAGGATGACGCGGGGAACGCCGTCTTTGTGCTCGGCGGCACCGGCCAGCCCGCCTCGTGTTCCGAGCCGGGAGCACTGGTGGAGTTGTACTACCCGAACGGTGACGTGCTGTTCGAAACACGCGTAGTGGTCCCCGGGGTTGTCCAGCCGTTCGCCAACCTGGCACCGGCGCCAGGCCCTTCGACGAGTGCCGAGCCGGCCGCACCGGGAACGGGAAGCGGGGCCCCCACCGCGGTTGTGGGCGCCAACGAGTCGGCCTGGCGCTCGGCCACGGGCCTCGCCATGGCTATCCTGCTACCGGCCGGTACGCTCGCGCTCCTCCGCCGTTGGGCACGCGGGAGGGCCTGACCGCCCGGCGCCTACGTGGGTGACCGCTGGCCCGGGAAGGGTGGCGCGTGGACCTGCGGAGCGAGTGAAACCGGCTTTACCGGATGGTCGGCCAGTATTCGTTGACAGCCTTTCCCGTGGGGCGAACAATAGCCCGGCATCGGGTCTGGCGCGGATGGGAGGTGAGGACCTTCCGCCCGGCTGAGGATCCTGCCTGAAAGGGGAATTCACTTGGCTGAAGCGACGGCGGCAGCGCCCGTGGTGCGCCCACTCGTCCCGTACCTGACTCTCGGGGAGACGCGGGAAGAGGACTATCTGAACGGTTCGGTCTGCAAGAGCTGCGGGACGAAATACGTCGGGCCACGGCTGTTCTGTGCGAAATGCAGCAGCGATGGGCCATTTGAGACGGTGCGGCTTGCCTCGACGGGGGAAGTACACGTCTTCACGGTGATTCACCAGGCGACGCCGTACGTGAAGGCTCCGTACCTCGCGGCGGTGGTGGACCTCGATGGCGGTGGGAGCGTGAACACGAACCTCGTGGGGATAGAGCCGCTGCCCGAGAACGTGAAATTCGGGATGAAGGTGAAGATGTTCACCGAGAAGGTATCGGAAGACGCCGAGGGCAATTCGTACGTTGCCTACCGGTTCACACCGGCCTGAGCGTCGCCCAGCCCCGCCGGATAACGGCGCGGCGTTATCGCACAGAAGGAGAAAGCCAGTGCGAGAAGTAGCCATCGTTGGGGTCACGATGATCAAATTCGGGCGTTATGCGGACCGGGACTTCGCCCAGCTGGGAGCGCAGGCGGCGCTCGGCGCGTTGAAAGATGCGGGGATGGAGATGAAGCAGGTGGAGGCGCTTTACAGCGGCAACCTGTACTCCACCTCGGGTTCGGGGCAGCGAATTCTGCAGCAGATGGGACAGACGGGCATTCCGGTAGTGAACGTCTCGAACGCGTGCGCTACGGGTTCGACGGCGTTCCGGGAGGCGTATTTCGCCATTGCCTCGGGCGCCTATGACGTGGCGATGGCAGTCGGATCGGAACAGATGGGGAAGCAGGGGCTGCTGGGTTCGCGCGGGGACCCGGCAACGAGCCTGGAAGGGCGCGTTGGTTCGTACATGATGCCGGCGGTGTTCGGGATGGCGGGTATGGAACACGCGCGGGAGTACGGAACGAAGAACGAGCACTTCGCGCTGGCGAGTGTGAAGAACCACTTCCACAGCACGATGAATCCGCTGGCGCAATACCAGAAGGAATCACCGCTGGACGAGGTGATGAACGCCCGGATGATTTCGTATCCAAACACGCTGCTGATGTGCTGCCCCACGGGCGATGGCGCGGCGGCGGCGATCCTGTGTTCGATGGAGAAGGCCCGGCAGTTCACGACGCAGCCGATCAAGGTGGCGGCGAGTGTGCTGACGAGCGACCCGTACACGGACCGCGACCTGACGCTGCCGGACATCAACACGCTGACGCGGAATGCGGCGAAGATCGCCTACGAGCAGGCGGGCATCGGGCCGCAGGACGTAAGCCAGGTCGAGCTGCACGACTGCTTCGCCACGGCGGAGTTGCTGCACTACGAAAACCTGGGGCTCTGCGGGGATGGGGAGGCCGCTGCGCATGTGGCGAGCGGCGCGCCGTGGCTGGGCAACGCCATTCCGACGAAGTACCAGGAAGATGTGGCGCCATTCCAGGACAAGGGCTACGCGCCGAAGAGCAAGGCGGTGGTGAACGCCAGCGGGGGGCTGCTTTCGAAGGGCCATCCGCTGGGCGCGACCGGCGTCGCGAACATCGCGGAGATCGTCTTTCACCTGCGGGGCCAGGCCGGCGGGCGGCAGGTGGAGGGATCGAAGGTTGGGCTTGCGCACGTGATCGGGCTGGGCTCGGCCTGCACGATCAACATCGTCCAGAAATAGGATTCTCCGAAGAAGGGTTCTGCGGGATCCGGGCCCCCTTCCTGCGCTGTGGCAGGGAGGGGGCTTTCCGTTTGCCAGGGGGGGCTTTCCCTGTGGAACGCGTGGAGCGAAGGTAGACGGGTGACCGGCGACAACAATGCGCGCATTCCGGTGGAAGTGCTGGAGGCTTTTGAACTCGGCGGGGCTCCCGGGGAGCCTCTGCCAGGCGGGCATGTGAACCGGCACTGGCGGGTTGTGGCTGGCGGCGGCACTGTTGTGATACAGCGGCACGGCTGGCGCCGGAACCAGGCAGGAATAGCGTGGGAACGCGGCCTGACGGTGCTTGCCGGTGAGCGCGGCTGGCCGGTACCGCTCCTGGTGCGGGCCGCCAGGAGGGCACTGACCGTCGAGGCGGAGGGCACATCCTGGACGTGCCATGCATGGCTGGAAGGGGAGACCCGGAGCGGCGATTCGCCCGGGTGGCGGAATATCCAGGGGCGGCTGCTGGCGAGACTGCACCGGGACATCGCCAGCTTTGAGGCAGGCGGGCAGCGCCCGGGCTCGGGGAAGACGTGGGAGCTGGACGCGCTGGTGGAACCGGCCGGGTCAGGGAGTTTCAATGCGCTGGTGGCCGAGCTCGGGCGGGAGTACCCGGAGCTGGCAGCGGGGGTCCGCCGGCAGCGGTACCGGAGCCTGCGGGAGCTATCCCGGCTGCGTTACCCGGACCTGCCGGAACATCCGATTCACGGCGACTTTTCGCCGGGGAACCTGCTCTTCCGCGATGGGCGGTTGACCGGGGTGCTGGACTTCGAGTTCGCGCGGCGGGATGCGTGGGTGTGCGATCTCGCGCCGCTGGTGATGCCGTTTGGGCCACTGGAGCCGCGGCTGGCGGCCGGGCTCTTCGAGGGGTACCAGGCGGTGCGGCAGCTGACGGAGCAGGAGTGGACGCTGCTACCGGCGCTGGTCCGGGCATCGCTGCTGTGGTGGGTGGCCGTGTTGCTGGTGAGGTGGCGCGTGGGCGGGGGCGAACCGGATGGGATAGCGCGGACGATCGGGGAGCGGTTCCCGGCATTCGATGCCTACGAGCCAGAGCTGCGGGCACTCGGGCGGCGGGCGCTGACCTGACCGCGAGAGGCGACTACTGGGCCGCGATCACCCGAAGCCCGGCAAGCTGGACCACGGGGGCCATGGCCGAGCCTGTCCGCGGGCAGCGCCAGTTGTTGCCGGATGTCCGGCGGCAGGTGAGCGACGGCCCCCCGCTCCAGAGCTGAACGCGGACGGTTGTGGCGGAGGTATTGAGGCGGAGCGTGAGGTAGTTGACGAGGGCGGGGTTTGCGGGCCTGAGGCGGTAACGCACGCGGGATACCGTGTAGCCCGAGATCGGCCCGGAGCCATCGCCGGACCGGGTGGCGGGCATGCTATTGCTGGCTGCGAAGCCGAAGCTGGACGAGAGAAAGATAGCAGCCGCCACCAGCGCAGCCAGGCGGCCGGGACCGAATCTCCCCATGATGCGAACTCTCCTCGCCGCCATTCGCGACATGCCGACACCATTCCTTCGACAGGATGGCCGCGGGAGACAAGCCTTTGGGGGAAACGCTGATGCGGGACGCTCACGCGCGAGCGCCCGGGGCGCTCGCGCGTGAAGCGTGCAGGAAAGGGGGTCAGGGGCGCAGAGCGATCTTCAGGACGCCGCCCTCACGCTTGCGGAAGAGGTCGTAGGCGGCCGGGGTATCGGCGATCTTGAAGGAGTGGGAGAGCAGCGGGCGAAGGTCGACTTTGCCGGTGGCGATGAGGGACATGAGGCGCTCCTGGCGCGCGGTGCCAACAGGGCAGAAGGTGGTTACCAGCTTGAACTGGTAGAAGCTGGCGCCGACCGGGAGCTGGAGCTCGGTGTAGCCGCCGTAGACACCGACGGAGCTGACGGTGCCGCCGAGCCGGACGGACCGGCAGGCGTTTTCGAAGGTGGCCTGGTGGCCGAGGGCCTCGACCGCGATATCGACGCCGCGGCCGGTGAGCCGCTGGATTTCGGAGACTGCGTTGGCGGGGTCGACGACGACATCGGCGCCCATGCGCTTCGCCATGGCGGCACGCTCGGGTACGCCTTCGACGGCGATGATCAGGCCGGCGCCATAGGTACGGGCGCCCGCGGTGGCGCAGAGGCCAACCGGGCCCTGGGCGAAGATGGCGACGGAATCGCCGGGGCGGACGGGGGCGCGCTCGATGGCGCCGAAGCCGGTGGACATGATGTCGGTCACGAAGAGGACCTGTTCGTCCTCCAGGTTGTCCGGGATCTTCGCAAGGGTGGTCTGTGCGCCGTTGACGAGGTAGTACTCGCCCTGGGCGCCGAAGATGAGGTTGCCGGGCGAGCCGAAGGTCTCGCAGAGCTGCTGTTCGCCCTCCTGGCAGCGGCGGCAGGTTCCGCAACAGGTGAGGCAGCTGGAGGCAACGCGGTCGCCGGGCTTGAAGGCAGTGACGCCCGCGCCAACGGCTTCGACGACACCGACCGCTTCGTGGCCCATGGGAACGCCGGGAGGGACGGGCAGGTGATCGAGGACGTGGATATCACTGCCGCAGATGGTGCTGAGGGTGGTGCGGATGAGCGCCTGGCCGGGACCCGGCTGGTCGGGGTAGGGGATCGTCGTCATCGCGACGCCGCCTTCGGCGGTCTTCACGCAGGTGTTCGAATTAGGCATGGATGGCCTCCAGGGAGATATCGGTGGGGCACTATGGACTCTACCGGCCGGTAAGCCCGGCGTACAGGGGACGTTACGTCAGAAGTTCAAGCGCGCCGCGAGCGGGAGGCGACGGTCGCGACCGAAGGCACGGGGGGTGATTTTCACGCCGGGGGGCGCCTGGCGGCGCTTGTACTCGTTGCGGTCGACCATGGCGACGACGCGGCGGACGATGGCTTCGCCGTAGCCGGCGGCGACGATCTCGGCGATGGTGCGGTCGTCTTCGACGTAGGCTTCGAGGATCGGGTCGAGGACTTCGTAGGGCGGCAGCGAGTCCTGGTCGAGCTGGCCGGGCTTGAGTTCGGCGCTGGGTGGCTTGTCGATGGTGTTCTGCGGGATGAGTTCGCGGCCAGCCTTCTGGTTGCGCCAGCGGGCAAGCCGGTAGACGAGCAGCTTCGGCACATCCTTGATGACGGCGAAGCCGCCGGCCATGTCTCCGTAGAGGGTGGCGTAGCCGGTGGCCATTTCGCTCTTGTTGCCACAGGTGAGGACGATGGAGCCGAACTTGTTCGAGAGCGACATGATGACGTTGCCGCGCTGGCGCGCCTGCAGGTTCTCTTCGGCGGTGCCCGGTTCGCCGCCTTCGAAGGCATCGGCGAGCATCTCGAGCATGGCGGCGTGGGCGGGCTCGATGGGGATGGTGATGAAGGTGACGCCGAGGTTCTCGGCCAGCGCGCGCGCATCATCGCGGGAGTGCTGGCTGGAGTACCGGCTGGGGAGCGAGACGGTTGTGACGTTTTCGGGGCCGATGGCATCGACGGCGATGGCGGTGACGAGTGCCGAATCGATGCCGCCGGAGACGGAGACGAGCGCTTTCTTGAAGCCGGTCTTGCGCAGGTAATCGCGGGTGCCGAGGACGAGGGCTTCCCAGACCTCCTCTTCCTCTTCGAGGAGGCTTGCCCTTGGCACGGCGAGCGGCGCCGCGGGGATGGCCTGCGTGGTCCCGGTATCGGCATTCCAACCGGTATCGACGTATTCCGCGCCGGAACGCCAGTCGCGGTCGCGGAGCTCGGTCCGGCGGCGGGGATCGTGGAGGCGGCGCTGGGCAACCTCATCGAGGTCGATATCGACGACCACGAGGTCCTCGCGGAATTGCGCGCCACGGGCCACGACCCTGCCTTCGGCGTTGGCGACCATGGAAGCGCCATCGAAGACCAGCTCATCCTGGCCGCCGACCTGGTTGAGATAGGCGATGGCGATGAGGTTATCCGAGGCGCGGGTGGCGATCATGCGTTCGCGGTCGCGGGCCTTGCCGCGATGGTAAGGCGAGGCGTTGATGTTGATGCAGAGCTCGGCGCCGCCGAGGGCGAGCGCATCAAGCGGGGCGCCGGGGTACCAGATGTCCTCGCAAATGCTGACACCGAAGGAGAACTCACCGGCGGTGTAGATGGGGATGCGGGTACCGGCCGCGAAATAGCGTTCCTCATCGAAGACGCCGTAGTTGGGGAGGCGGCGCTTGTGGTAGGTATCGACCCACCGCCCGTGGGCGATGATCGCGGCGGCGTTGTAGGCATCGCCATTGTGCCAATCGACGAAGCCGACGATAGCGATGATGTCGCGAACGGAAGGGGCGAGGGCCGCGACAGCCTCGTGGGAGGCCTCGCAGAAAGCGCGGCGCAGGACGAGGTCTTCAGGCGGATAGCCGGTGACGGCGAGTTCGGGGAAGGCCACGATAGCGGAGCCTGCATCGCGCGCTTCGGCGATGCGGGCGGAGATCACCTGCGTGTTGCCGCGGATGTCACCGACGGTGGTGTCGATCTGGGCGAGGCCGACGCGGATGGTCCTCATGGCGCGAGTATACGACGGAGCGTGAGCTGAACCCCAAGGGAGACAACGCGGGCAGATGGGGGGAACCCCCTATTTGCGCGGTGAAGGCGGGGTGTGAATCTGACGGTGGTGGCGCTTTGAGGTAGGGAGATGTCTCGAAGCAGAAGTCAGGTCCAGAGTCCTTGTCCATTGTGCGGAAGGGTAACGCGGGCGCATTCGCGGCTGGTTGTTGCCGACGTAGAAGTCACAGGATCGCGGCGAAGCCGCTATGCCACGGTGATCTGCCGTGACTGTGCCTTCGCGATGGTGCTGAGATCGGAGGCCGCAATGCTCCGGGCTGCCTGTTGAAAGCATAGGCCAGGGGCCGCCCGCTGGTTACGGCGGGCGGCTCGCGATGGTTAGAATGGCCCAAAGAACTGCAGGGGCCGCACATGAACGATGTCCTCGCGATGATTCTCGCCGGGGGGCAGGGCGACAGGCTCTCTATCCTCTCCGAGCAGCGAGCGAAACCGGCTGTTGTTTTTGGCGGGCAGTACCGGATCGTTGATTTCGTGCTGAGCAATTGCGGCAATAGCAGCATCACGAAGCTGGCCATCCTGACGCAATACCGTCCTCGGTCGCTGTTCAACCACATCGGCGCGGGGCGAGCCTGGGGGTTCGATGCGCCGGAGCGCGGGATCCAGATACTCCAGCCCTACCTGGGGCGGGCAGATGCGGACTGGTACCAGGGAACGGCGGACGCGGTCTACCAGAACCTGTACGTCATTGAGGAATCGCGGGCGAGAGAGGTGCTGATCCTGGCGGGGGACCACATCTACCTGACTTCGTACCGCAACATGGTTGCCTACCACCGGAGCCAGGCCGCGGATGCGACCGTTGCGGTGTACCAGGTTCCACGGGAAGAGGCTCACCGATTCGGGGTGCTGGACCTGGATGGGAACGGGCGGGTGACGGACTTCCAGGAGAAGCCGGCGCGTCCGCGTGGCTCGTGGGCTTCGATGGGTGTGTACGTCTTCAACAAAGACGTGCTGGTTGAGCAGTTGCAGGCCGATGCGGACCTTGGGGATGCGAGCTCTCACGACTTCGGGAAGGACATCATCCCGCGGATCTACCAGTCGCACCGGGTATTCGGGTACCAGTACCAGGGGTACTGGCGCGATGTAGGCACGGTGGAGAGTTACTGGTCAGCCCACATGGATCTGCTGCGGCCGAATCCGCCGCTGAACCTGGAGGACCCTGACCTCCGGCTCCGGACATCGGGGACGCTGCTTCCGCCGGCGAGGTTTGGGCGGGGGGCGGGGGTAACGGAATCGCTGATTTCGCCTGCGGCGCAGGTGGATGGAGCGGTCAGCCGATCGGTGATCTCGCCGGGCGTGATTATCGAGGAAGGGGCAATCGTGCGGGATTCGGTGATCCAGCACCGTTGCGTCATCCGGGCGGGGGCGGTTGTGGATCGTTCGATCCTGGACAAGGAGGTGACGGTCGGGCGGGGGGCAATCATCGGAGAGGGATCGAGCTTCGTGCCGAATTTCGATCGGCCGGACATCGTGAATGCTGGCATCACCATCGTCGGGAAGCGGGTAACCGTTCCGGATGGTCTGCAGGTGGGGCGGAACGTGGTGATCGGCCCCGGCGTGCAGGACGAACTGCTGGAGCAGGGGGTGCTGGAGAGCGGATCGACGGTACATCCGACGCAGATGCCCCTGCACCTGTTCGTCTAAGCGGGGCAGGAGGCGGCCCGTCCATTCACAGGGGGGGCGGCTGGCGCACTTGCGCGAGGCGCATACAATCCGCGCACATCCGTTTGAGGTGTGCGATGGGAACGATCCACCCGATTCGAGACATCTTCGTGCAGGCGAATGGGCTGCGGCACCACCTGGTGGCGCGGGGATCGCCGGGTGCACCGGTTGTCGTGATGATCCATGGGCTGGCGGGGCAGGCGCACACCTTCGATGGGATAGCGAACCTGCTGGCGGAGCGGTACCACGTGTACGCGCTCGATGTGCGCGGCCGGGGCGAAAGCGAGTGGGGGCCGCCGGACCAGTACGGGACAGACACCTACGTTGCGGACCTGGAGGCGGTGCGCGAGGCGCTCGGGCTTCAGCGAATGTCGCTGGTTGGCACATCGATGGGCGGGACAATCGCGATGTATTACGCGGCTCGCTTTGCCGAACGTGTGGACCGGGTGGTGTTGAACGATGTCGGACCGGAGATCGCGGCGGCGGGGGTGGCACGGATCGTGACGTACGTGACGGGAGCGCCGGAGATGTTCGCCGACATGAAGGCGGTGACGAAGTACCACCGGCAGCACTACGGGGCCTCGCTGGGTGGGCTTTCGGATGAGCAGGTGACGGAGTTCGCCCGGTACAACGTTCGCAAGAGCGACACGGGGATATACGTATGGAAGATGGACCCGGCAATCCGAAAGGCCGCCGGACAGGCGGCTGCAATGGACCCCTGGGACGCACTGCGCGGGATACGGTGCCCGGTTATGGTGCTGCGAGGGGCGGAGAGCGATCTGCTGAGCCCGGAGTGCGCGGCGAGGATGGCCGCCGAACTTCCGGGACTGCGGCTGGTGGAGGTGCCTGGGGTCGGCCATGCGCCACTGCTGATCGAACCGGCGGCACGGAAGGCGCTGGAAGAATTCCTGGCAGGCGGCGCGGGTTATTGACAACCGGGCGGACCAGAAATACCTTGAGGGTCGAATTGAAGAAGTAGCGTCGATCGGGAAAAGTAACCGGTCAGGCGAGCCTCCAGAGAACCGGGGCAGGTGAGAGCCCGGTGGCTGCGCGACAGGTGAATGGGCCCGGGAGCTCCAGAGCCGAGATCCGGATGGATGTAGGCTCTGGCGGAGTGGCACCGTTATCACAGCCATGGCCCTCGCGGTGGATGCCGCGGCGGCTGAAAAGTGCCCGCGGGGAGTAATCCGCGCGGGAACAAAGGTGGCACCGCGAGAACCCCTCGTCCTTTGCAGGAGAGGGGTTTTGTGTTCTCCGGCCGAAAGGCGGGCCACCGCGGAGACACAGCGGCCGGATATCGCGGAATTGCGATTGCCGGCCGGCCCGGGGTGGTGGCCTAACACAGTACGCAAGGGGCAAGGACCGATGGCAACGCGCAAATTCAACCTGAGCGAATCAGAACTACCAACACACTGGTACAACATCGCGGCGGATTTGAAGACGCCGCCGCCGCCGCCGCTCCACCCGGCGACGCATGAGCCGATCGGGCCGGAGGCGCTGGCGCCGCTCTTCCCGATGGAGCTCATCAAGCAGGAAGTCACGACCGAGCGGTATATCGAAATCCCGGAGCCCGTGCGGGAGATCCTGAAGATCTGGCGGCCGGCTCCGCTCATCCGGGCGACATTCCTGGAGAAGGCGCTCGATACGCCGGCGCATATCTACTACAAGTACGAGGGCGTTTCGCCGAGCGGATCGCACAAGCCGAACACGGCGGTTGCGCAGGCCTACTACAACAAGCTGGAGGGCGTGAAGCGGATCGCGACGGAGACGGGCGCGGGGCAGTGGGGATCGTCGCTGGCGTTCGCGTGCAAGCTCTTCGATATCGAGTGCAAGGTGTACATGGTGAAGGTTTCGTACAACCAGAAGCCGTACCGCCGCTCGATGATGCGGCTCTGGGGCGGTTCCGTGGTGGCGAGCCCGAGCGAGGAAACGAACGCCGGGCGCGGCGTGCTGGCGGAGGACCCGGACAGCCAGGGGTCGCTGGGGATCGCGATCAGCGAGGCGGTGGAAGACGCGGCCATGCGCGAGGACACGCGCTACTCGCTGGGAAGCGTGTTGAACCACGTGCTGTTGCACCAGACGGTGATCGGCCAGGAAGCGATGAAGCAGATGGAGATGGCGGGGGAGTACCCGGACGTGGTGATCGGCTGCGCGGGCGGTGGCTCGAACGCTGCCGGGCTGCTGTTCCCGTTCATGAAGGACCGGATCGAGGAGCGGACGAAGACGCGGTTCCTGGCGGTTGAGCCGTCTTCGTGCCCGAGCCTGACGAAGGGCGAGTACCGGTACGACTTCGGAGATGTTGCGGGGCTAACGCCGCTGATGAAGATGTACACGCTCGGGCACACGTTCATGCCGCCCGGGATCCATGCGGGCGGGCTGCGCTACCACGCGATGGCGCCGTTGCTGTGCCACCTCTACGACAACGGCTACATCGAGGCGAAGGCCTACGCCCAGAACCCGTGCTTCGAGGCGGCGACGCTGTTCGCTCAGACGGAGGGCATCATCCCGGCGCCGGAGAGCTCGCACGCGATCCGGGGGGCCATCGATGAGGCCCTGGCCGCGAAGGAAGAGGGGAAGTCGCGCGTAATCCTGTTCAACCTGAGCGGTCACGGGCTGCTTGACCTGCAGGCCTACGATGACTACCTCGCGGGCAAGCTGGTGGATGACCACTACCCGGCGGAGAAGGTCACGGAGGCGATGAAGCACCTGCCGGTCATCTAGGCAGGACGGATGCGGGGGGACGGGCGGCTCCCCCGCGGATGGAGAGAGAGACGATGAGCACGACAGGCGCCGGGACGGTGCTGGAGCAGCGGCTGAAGGCGGTGATTGACCGCAAGGCACTGCTCGGGCACCCGTTCTTCGTGGATTGGGTTTCGGGGACGTTGCCGCTGGCGAGTGTCCGGGCGTTTGCGCGGCAGTACTACGCATTCGAAGCGGCGTTTCCGCGATACCTGAGCGCGATCCACACGCGCACGGAATCGCCGCTGATCCGGCGGTTGCTGCTCGACAACCTCTGGGACGAAGAGCACGGCGAACGCAATCACCCGGTGCTCTGGCTCGAGTTCGCCGAGGCGCTCGGGCTGAACCGGAGAGACGTGGAATCGGCGGTGCTGCAGCCGCAGACGGTGGCGCTCATCGAGCACTACTGGAAGGCCGCGAGGGAGGCGCCGATCGCCGAGGCGCTGGGCGCGCTTTTCGCATTCGAGGGGCAGGTACCGGCAATTTCGTGGCAGACGATCAAGGGTCTGACCGAACGCTACGGTTTCGAGCCCCGCCAGTTCGAGTTCTTTTCCGTACACCTGGTGGCCGATATCGCCCACGCGGGAGCGGAGATGCAGGCAATCAACGAGGCGTGCACCGATGAGGGGGCGCTGCTGGCAGCTGTGGAAACAGCGTGCGACCGGCTGCTGGCGTTCCTGGATGGGTGCTACGCGAAGGTGGAAGGGTAATGGCAGAGGGAGAACAGACGATCGAGGCGTGGAACACAGCGATCCGGCTGGCCGCGGCGATCGGACGGCTGAAGATCGGCTCGAACCTGCGGGCGGCGGCCGACGCGCAGGCAAAGTCATTCGAATTGGCGGGCATCGCCTGTGGCCTGATCGCCGAAGCCGGGACGCGTGAGGGGCCCGCGCAGATCGGCCTATTGCGGGACGCCCGGGGCGCGCTGGCGCAGTGCCGGTCGTGGATCAGCGTGCTGGCAGCGGTGACGAACGAGCAGGAATCGGTGTTCGGCAACGAGCTGGATTTGGTGGAGCAGGCTTCGCGGCAGGTGAACGCTTATGCGCGGTCGCTGGACCGCGGCGGCCCGGGGACGGGCGGGCCGCGCCCACCAATGCGGCCGGGGCCGGCGCCGCGGCCCGGGGGCGGCAACCCACGTGGGGGAGGCAGCCCACGATGACGGAGCGGAAGCGCATCCTGACCGGGATCCGGCCAACGGGGGCATTGCACCTGGGGCATTACGCGGGTGCGCTCGAGAACTGGGTGCGGCTGCAGCACGAGTACGAGACGTACTTCCTGATCGCGGACTACCAGGTCTCGGATTATGCGGATGACATTCAGCGGGTACGGGATGCGGTCTGGGACGTCGCGCTCGACTGGCTGGCGGTGGGGCTGGACCCGGAGGGGAGCTCCTTCGTCATCGAGAGCCTGGTGCCGGAGCACGCGGAGCTGGCGACGCTGCTCGGGTGGTTCCTGCCGGTGGCAATGCTGGAACGGAACCCGACGCTGAAAGCGGAGATGGCTGCGATGGAAGAGCCGGAAGACGGCTCGCAGGAGCGGCGTTCGGTACCGGTGGCGTTTTACACCTACCCGGTGATGCAGGTTGCAAACATCCTGATGCCGCGGGCGCACCTTGTGCCGGTGGGCGAGGATCAGCTGCCCCATATCGAGTTGACGCGCGAGACTGCGCGGCGCTTCAACCGCCGGTTCAAGGACGTGTTTCCCGAGCCAGAGGCACTGGTGGGGCGTGTTCCGCGGCTGGTGGGGACGGATGGCAACGCGAAGATGAGCAAGTCGCGAGGCAACACGATCGACCTGAAGGACTCGGCCGAGACCGTGGCCAAGAAGGTGAAGAGCATGTACGCGGGGCCACCGCGCGGGGCCACCGAACCGGGCCAGGTGGAGGAAAACCCGGTCTTCCTCTACCTCGACGCGTTCGACCCGGATACGGAGCTGGTGGGGCAGATGAAGGCGGAGTACTCGGCAAGCGGCCTGCCGAACAAGGTTCTGAAGGAC
>Ga0209476_10001585_pt1 | contig 15270 bp, 16 predicted proteins | sample KloWWTrecipitate_FD_187179 | JGI IMG/M metagenome (GOLD analysis project Ga0209476, IMG submission 187179) | Active sludge microbial communities from Klosterneuburg, Austria, studying microevolution and ecology of nitrifiers - Klosterneuburg... | ecosystem: Engineered > WWTP > Aerobic digester... | reverse complement strand
GATCACCTCGGCCGGGCTCAGGCGCGGCCTCGAGCAGGCGATGCAGCGCTCCGGCTGGCGCGAGAAACACGGCAAGCTGCCGTTCGGAAAAGGCATCGGCGTTGCCTGCGGGTTCTTCATCAGCGGCAGCGCCCTGCCGATCCACTGGAACGAGCGCCCCGGCAGCACGGTGCGGATGACGCTGGAGTTCGACGGCGCGATCACCGTGTATTCGGGTGCCTCCGACATCGGCCAGGGCAGCGACACCGTGCTGGCGATGATGGCGGCGGAAGTGCTGGGCGTGGACCTGGACCAGGTCAAGGTGGTCGCCGCCGACACCCGCCTGACCCCGGTCGACCTCGGCAGCTACAGCTCGCGGGTCACCTTCATGGCCGGCAATGCCGCGCGCAACGCGGCGATCCGCATGCGCCGCCTGCTGGTCGCCGGCGCCTGCCGCAAGCTCGGACTGGACGAACCCGTTTACCCGGCGCCGGAGCCGCCCGCGGACTTCTTCCGCCAGGGCCAGCGCGCACCCGATTTCGAGGCCGACGACCTCGGCGCGAATCCGGATTACCGCGATGGCTTCGCGTTCGGCGGCGGCCGCATCCGCCACCTGGCCAGCGGCGCGGACGTCGCCTGGCTGGATGCGGTGCATGCGGCCATCGAAGGCCCCGGCATCCTGCAGACCGTCGGCAACTACCGTTCACCGAAACTGGGCGGCACGTTCAAGGGCGCCGGCGCCGGGCTGTCCCCGGCCTACAGCTTCACCGCGTTCATCGTCGAGGTCACGGTCGACCCGGAGACCGGCCACGTCCGCGTCGACAAGGCCACCTGCGCGCACGACTGCGGCTTCGCGCTGAACCCGTTGGCGGTGCGCGGGCAGATCGAGGGCTGCTTCCACATGGGCATGGGCCAGGCCTTGATGGAGGAAGTGCTGCACGAGGGCGGCGCGGTGCAGAACGCCGGCTTCCTCGAATACAAGATCCCGTCGCCGTTCGAGCAACCGGAGATCGACATCGTGCTGTGCGACAGCGACGAGAACGAAGGCCCGTTCGGCGCCAAGGAAGCCGGCGAGGGTCCGCTTGCGCCGGTGATCCCGGCGATCGCCAATGCGATCTTCGACGCGGTCGGGGTGCGCCTGGCCGAAGTCCCGCTGCGGCCCGACCGGGTGCTGGCGGCGCTGCGCAAGCAGGCGGGCGTGGCATGACCCCCGCATTCGACCTGCAGCGCCCGCGCAGCCTGGACGCACTGCATGCACTGCTGGACGGGCTCGCGCGGCGCCAGCAGCGCTTTGCGATCAGCGCCGGCGGCACCGACCTGGTGCCGCAACTCAAGCTTGGCCTGGCCACGCCGGAGGTGCTGGTGTCGCTGGGTGCGATCCCGGCCCTGCGCGGGATCACGCGCGAGCCGGACGGCCGGGTGCGGATCGGCGCGATGACGCCGCTGGCCACGATCATTGCCGACCCGCTGCTGCATGCGGTCGCGCCGGTGCTGGGCGAGGCCGCCGCGCGCGTGGCCTCGGCGCCGATCCGCGAGCGCGCCACCCTGGGCGGCAACGTGCTGGCCGACCACCGCTGCAACTTCTTCAACCAGAGCCCGCTCAACCGCGCCGCGCATGGCCCCTGCTTCAAGGCCGGCGGCGACGTCTGCCACATCGTCAAGTCGGCGGTGCGCGGCCAGCTGCCGCAATGCCAGGCACGCATCGTCTCCGACACCACGCCGGCCCTGCTGGTGCTGGATGCCGAACTGCAACTGCACTCGCCGCGCGGCGAACGCCGCATCGCACTGGCGGACTTCCATCTTGGCGACGGCATCGAACGCCACCGGCTGGCCGCCGACGAGGTGCTGCTGGCGATCACGCTGCCTTCGCGGCCCGGGCGGGTCGCCGCGTACGAAAAACTGGCCGCGCGCGCCAACCTCGACTTCCCCTCGCTGGGCATCGCCCTCGCCCGCGACGGCGACCGTCTGCACGCGGCGATGACCGGCATCGGCGTGCGCCCGGCCAGCGCGCGCGCGGCGCTTGCGGACGGCGCGCTGGCGACGCTTGGCGAAAGCCTCGCCAGCGCCAATCCGGTGTACGACCAGGACGGATTCCCGCGCGATTACCGCAAGCGCATGATCGCGGCATACGTGCGCAAGGCCGCGCGCCGGATCGGAGGTGATGCATGGACGTGAAACAGGTGATGCGCGAGTACTTCCTGGACCTCGATGCCGCGGCGAAGGATCCGGCGCGCAAGGTCGCGTGGTGCACCTCGGTCGGTCCCGCCGAAATCCTGCGTGCGATGGGCTTCGCGGTGTATTTCCCGGAGAACCACGGCGCCATGCTCGGCGCCACCCGCGTCGCCGGCGACACCATCCCGGTCGCCAACGCGAACGGCTATTCGCCGGAGATCTGCTCCTACCTGACCGCCGACGTCGGCGCCTGCATGAAGGGCATCACCCCACTGACCCGCGCCTACGGGATCGAGGCGGTGCCGCGCCCCGACGTGCTGGTCTACTGCACCAACCAGTGCAAGGACGTGATGCACTGGTTCGCCTGGTACGCGCGGCAGTGGAACGTGCCATTGCTTGGCGTGCACACGCCGAACCACCTGCCCGAGGTCGAGCCCGAGCACATCGCCGATGTCGCCGCCCAGTACCGGCGGCTGATCACGCAGCTTGAGGCGGTCACCGGCGAGCGCCTGGACCCGCAGGCGCTGCGGCAGGCGGTGGCGCGCTCGAAGCAGGCGACCGACCTGTGGGCCGAGGTACTGGCCACCGCGATGGCGCGCCCGGCACCGCTGAGCTTCTTCGATGGCGCGGTCTACATGGGGCCGATCGTGGTCCTGCGCGGCACCCAGGTGGCCACCGATTACTACCGCGCGCTGCTCGACGAGATGCGCGCGCGCGTCGCCGCGTCCCGGGCCGCGGTGCCCGGCGAACGCCTGCGGCTGTACTGGGAAGGGATGCCGGTGTGGGGCCGGCTGCGGCAGCTGTCCGACCTGCTGGCGCGCAACCGCACCTGCGTGGTCGCCTCGACGTATTGCAACTCCTGGATCTTCTCCGACTTCGACCCGGATGCACCGCTGGAGAGCATGGCGCGCGCCTACCTGTCGATCTTCATCAACCGCGACGACGCCTACAAGGAACGCTACATCGCGCGGCTGGCGGAGGAATTCGGCATCGACGGGGTGGTCTACCACGCCGCCCGCACCTGCCCCAACAACACCAACAGCCACTACAACCTGCCGCGGCGCCTGCAGGCCGCCGGGGTGCCGGGGATCGTGATGGACGGCGACCTCAACGACCTGCGCTGCTTCTCCGACGAGCAGAGCACCACCCTGCTCGAAGCCTTCATGGAGACCCTGTGAGCACCGCGCTTGCCAGCCATGCCGAAGCCGCGGCCGCGCCCGCGGATGCCAGTCCACGCGTCTACTGGGGCGTGGATTGCGGCAGCGCCGAGATCAAGGTGGCCGCGGTCGACGCCGATGGCCAGGTGCTGCTGACCCGCAAGCAGCGCACCCTGTTCCCGCTGGCCGAGCACGTCCACCGCGCGCTGGCCGGCGCCCCCGGCGCGGCGTCGCCGCTGCATGAGGACGACCGCGCGGCGTTGCCGGAAGGCGGCGTGCCGCGGCTGCGCGCGGGCCAGCGGGTGTACGCCACCGGCTACGGGCGCAACCACATCCCGTTCGTGCATGGCGCCTGCACCGAGATCAAGGCGCATTACCTGGGCGTGCAGCACCAGCTCGGCCTGGCCGAGGACTACACGATCATCGACATCGGCGGCCAGGACGCCAAGGTGATCGGCGCCACCCCGAGCCGGGTCGGCCAGTTCGCGATCAACCGCAAGTGCGCGGCCGGCACCGGTGCCTACATCGAGGAACTGGCGCACCGCCTGGAGGTGCCGATGCAGTCGCTGCCGGCGCTGGCGGCCGCGCACGACCAGGAGCTCACCCTCAACAGCTACTGCACGGTGTTCTCCGGGCAGGAAGTGATCAAGCTGCTGATGCACGGCGAGCGGGTCGAGAACCTGGTGCACGCGCTGTACCGCTCGGTGGTCAAGCGGGTGCTGGAGATGACCGCGATCGATACCCCCACGCTGGTGTTCTCCGGCGGGGTGATGGCCCACCACCAGAACCTGATGCCGCTGTTCGGCGAACGCTTCGAACGCGGCGTGCACACCATCCTTGCCCCGAATGCGCAGTTCTGCGGCGCGATCGGGGCCGCGATCCACGGCTACAACGAGGAGAAGAAAGATGGCTTTCCGCATCACCAGTGAGTGCAACCTGTGCGACGCCTGCGTGCCCGAATGCCCGAACGAGGCGATCACCGCCGGCAGCCGCATCTACGTGATCGACCCGATGAAGTGCACCGAGTGCGTCGGCTTCTTCGACGAGGCGCAGTGCGCGGCGGTGTGCCCGCAGGAATGCTGCGAGCCGGATCCGGACCGCCCCGAGGACAACCAGGCGCTGCTGCAGCGCGCGCGGGCGCTGCACCCGGACGAGGAGTTCACGGACGACGCGCCCTCGCGCCACGCAACCAACTGACCACCCGCGCCCGGAGCATCCGATGAACCAGGCCACCGCCAGCCCCGCCGCGATCGAACCCGACGACGCCTGCCTGCTCGCCGAGATCACCCTGAAGTTCGCCGGCGACTCCGGCGACGGCATCCAGCTGGCCGGGCAGCAGTTCGCGCAACTGGCCAGCGCCGCCGGCGAGCGGGTGCGCACCCTGCCCGATTTCCCGGCGGAGATCCGCTCGCCGGTGGGTACCCTGGGCGGGGTCTCGGGCTTCCAGGTGCGCGCCGGCGGCGAACAGGTGCTCACCCCCGGCGACCGCCTCGACCTGCTGGTGGCGATGAACCCCGCCGCGCTGCGCAGCAACCTCGACAAGCTCAAGCCCGGCGCGATCGTGCTGGTCAACGAGGATGCCTTCGGCGCCGCCAACCTGGGCAAGGCCGGGTTCGCCGCCAACCCGCTGGAAGACGGCTCGCTGCGCGCGTACCGGGTGTTCTCGGTGCCGATGGGCATGCTCACCCGCAACGCGCTGAAGGGGCTGCCGCTGTCCACCCGCGAGAAGGACCGCAGCCGCAATTTCTTCGCGCTGGGCCTGATCTGCTGGCTGTTCCCGCGCCCGCTGGAGGACGTCGAGGCCTTCATCGAGCGCCGCTTCGCCGCCAACCCGGAACTGGCCGAAGCCAACCGCCGTGCCTTCCGCACCGGCTGGAACTATGGCGAGACCGCGGAGTTCTTCGTCAGCCCGCTGCGGGTGGCCGGCAGCGAGCGGCTGCGCGAACCCGGGGTGTACCGCTTCGTCACCGGCAATGCCGCGGTCGCCAAGGGCATGGTCGCCGCCGCCCGCCGCGCGGGCCTGCCGCTGCTGCTGGGCGGCTACCCGATCACCCCGGCCACCGAGGTGATGCAGGAACTCGCGCGCCTGCGCGAGCCGGACGTGCGCATGTTCCAGGCCGAGGACGAGATCGCCGCGATCGGCAGCGCGATCGGCGCCAGCTTCGCCGGCGCGCTGGGCGCCACCAGCACCTCCGGGCCCGGGCTGTCGCTGATGGGCGAATTCCTCAACCTCGCGGTGATCGCGGAGCTGCCACTGGTGGTGGTCGACGTGATGCGCGCCGGTCCCTCCACCGGGATCCCGACCAAGACCGAGCAGGCCGACCTGCTGCAGGCCCTGCACGGCCGCCACGGTGAATCGCCGATGCCGGTGCTGGCCTGCGCCAGCCCGGCGGACTGCTACCACGCCACCGTCGAGGCCTGCCGGATCGCGCTGCGTTACATGACCCCGGTGATCGTGCTGTCCGACCTCTCGCTGTCCGGCAGCGCCGAGGTCTGGCGCGAGCCGCACGTCGACGAACTGGCGCCGTTCCATGTGCACCGGGTGACCGACCCGGACGGTTTCCAGCCCTACCGGCGCGACCCGGAAACGCTGGCACGGCCGTGGGCGCTGCCCGGCACCCCGGGGCTTGAACACGTGATCGGCGGCCTGGAGAAGGCCGGCGACAGCGGCGCAGTCTGCTACGAGCCGGAAAACCACGAGGCGATGGTGCAACTGCGCGCGGACAAGATCGACCGCATCGCCCAGGACTATCCCGCCACCGAGATCCATGGCGACCCGGATGCCCGCTTGCTGCTGCTGGGCTGGGGCAGCACCCACGGCGCCATCCGCGAGGCCACCGACCAGCTGCGCGCCGCCGGGCGGCCGGTCGCCTGCCTGCACCTGCGCCACCTCAACCCGCTGCCGCGCGACCTTGCCGAGGTGCTGCGCCGGCACCCGCAGGTGGCCGTGCTGGAGAACAACTCCGGCCAGCTGTGGCGGCACCTGCGCGCCAGCTGCCTGCTCGACCTCAAGCGCCTGGGCAAGGTCCAGGGCACCGCCTTCCACGTGCCGGAAATCATCGCCTACGCCGAATCGCTGCTGGAGACGCCCGCATGAGCGAGACCGCCACCGCCCTCGCCGAACAGGCGGACGACCGCCGCCAGGACTTCCTGTCCGCGACCACCCCGCGCTGGTGCCCGGGTTGCGGCTGCTTCGCGGTGCTGAAATCGCTGACCGCGACCTATGCGGCGCTGGGCATCCCGCGCGAGAAGCTGCTGACCATTTCCGGGATCGGCTGCACCTCGCGCCTGCCCTACTACACCCGCACCTTCGGCTTCCATACCGTGCACGGGCGCGCGCCGACGGTGGCGATGGGGGCCAAGCTGGCCAACCCGGAGCTGTCGGTGTGGCTGATCTCCGGCGATGGCGATGCGATGGCGATCGGCGGCAACCACACCATGCACCTGCTGCGGCGCAATCCCGACATCAAGATGCTGATGCTCAACAACCAGATCTACGGGCTGACCAAGGGCCAGGCATCGCCGACCAGCCCGGCGGGACTGGAAACCAAGTCGACTCCGTTCGGCGTGCAGGACAACCCGATCAACCCGGTCAACCTGGCGCTGGCCTGCGGCGCCACCTTCGTCGCCCGCGTCCCGGACACCAACAACGCGATGATGGAAGAAGTGTTCGCGGCCGCGCACGCGCACCGCGGGGTCGCGTTCGTCGAGGTCCTGCTGAACTGCGTCACCTTCCACGACGGCGCCTACGAACAGATCACCAGCAAGGCCACCCGCGACGACCACAGCGTGCGCCTGCGCGCGGGCCAGCCCCTGCGCTACGGCAAGGACGGCAACCGGGTGCTGGTGCATGCGCACGGCCGGATCGAGGCGCAGGTGCTGGAAGACGGCCAACCGCTGCCCGCCAACGCGGTGGTCCACGACCCCACCGATCCCGGCCTGGCCCAGCAACTGGCGTTGATGGCGCTGCCGGAGCTGCCCTGCGCGCTCGGGATCTTCCGCCAGGTGCAGGCGCCGGTGTACGGTCAGGCCTGCTGACTTGCACGAGGGAGCCATGGACTCGCTGTACGTCCACCGCGCGCCGGTGCGTTTCACCCACACCGATCCGGCCGGCTACGTGTTCTTCCCGCGCTTCTTCGAGATGTTCCAGGCCGCGGTCGAGGACTGGTTCACCCACTGCCTGGGCCTGAACTACGCCGAGCAGATCCTCCGCCACGGCATCGGCTTCCCGACCGCGCGCACCGAATGCGATTTCATGCGCCCGTGCCGGCTCGGCGAGGTGCTGGAACTGCGGCTGGTGCTGGAGCAGGTCGGGCGCAGTTCGATGACCCTGCGCTTCGATGGCAGCGTGCACGGCGAGGCGCGGTTGCGCGCGCGCTCGGTCCTGGTCGCGATCGAAATGCAGCATGGCCGCCCGCAGCCGATCGCCAGCGTCTTGCGCGAGCGCCTGCAGGCCTACCTCGCGCTGTGCGAGGCGCATGCCTGAACTGGCCGCCCTGGTGCTGGCGGCCGGTGCCGGCCGTCGCTTCGGTGCGATCAAGCCGCTGGCCGAGGTGCGCGGGCAACCGCTGGTGCGCCACGCCATCGCGCTTGCCGACGCGGTGCAGCCGTGTTCGCTGCAGGTGGTGCTGGGCGCGCAGCACGAAGCGATCGCCGCGCGGCTGCCGGATTCGGCCGGGGTGATCGTGCACGAAGGCTGGCAGCGCGGACTGGGCAGCAGCATCGCCGCCGGCATCCGCGGCCTTGCCGGCCAGCCGGATGGCGTCCTGCTGCTGCTGGTCGACCAGGTGGCGCTGCGCACGCAGGCGCTGCAGGCGCTGGCCAGCCGCTGGCGCGCCACCCCGGAGGCGGTGGCCTGCGCCGACTACGATGGCCTGCCGGGGGTTCCCGCGATCCTGCCGCGGCGGCTGTTCGCCGCGCTGGAAGCGCTTGATGGCGAACGCGGGGCCAAGCCGCTGTTGCTGGCCGAAGGCGATGCGGCGCTCCGGCTGCCGATGCCGGAAGCGGCGATCGACATCGATACACCCACCGACCTGGCGCGCTGGCTGGCCACCTCGCCCGACTGAAGCGGCTGGCTCAGCCGCCGGCCTCGATCCGCCGGCATTCGCGCTGGTACAGCAGCCCCGCCTGCAGCAGGTTCATGCCGAGCAGGGCGAAGCTGGCGGCCCACAGCAGCGCCGCCGGGCGCACCAGCACCGGAAGCCAGACCGCCGCCAGCAGCAGCGCCAGCGCCAGTGCGTGGCATTGCAGCTGGCGCCGGCAACGCGCTTCCGGAAGGATGCTGCGCATGTTCGGCAGTACCAGCTGGTGGCGCAGGTCGAGCCGGCTGGACAGGCGCTGCTGCCAGTGCAGCCAGACCAGGAACGGCACGATCTTGTAGAGCATCCCGCTGGCCACCGACAGCGCGAACCCCGCCAGGAACAGCACCGTGGCGGTCACCAGCAGGCGCTCGGCGACTGCACCCGGCAGCCACCAGGCCAGCATCGCCGCCAGCGCCGCCAGCAGCAGCATCGCCATCCCCAGCCGCCAGTAGGCCAGGCTGCTGTCGCCGAGCTTGCGCCGGCGCTGCCCGAGCAGGCGCAGGGTGGTCAACCCAAAGCCGCCCAGCAGGACCGCCAGCAGCAGCCACGGCAGCCACGGCAGCGGCCAGCCCAGCCACTTGGCCAGCGCCAGCCAGGCCAGCAGCGCAAACGTCGCGGGTGGCAGTACCCGCCGCAGCGCGGCCGGGTACGCCGGGGTCATCTGGAACATCGGCACCACCTGCCAGGCAACCACCGCGACCAGGGTCGCGATCCAGCCAACCAGGCCCACCGCCAGGTGCAGGTCGGTCAGCGGCCAGCGCCACAAATCCAGGCCCAGGCCGGCATGGCCCAGCGCCAGCCGCAGCCCCAACGCCAGCACCAGCAGCAGGCCAAGCGCGGCCCAGCGCATCCCGCGCACGCTGTCCTGGGTATTCGGCGCGCGTGCCAGGCCCCAGCCCAGCGCCAGCAGGAAGCCGCCCAGCCCGAGCCCCAGCAGCACCGCCGCCAGCCGGAATGCCAGCGCGCCCGCGCCGAGGAACCCGGCTGCCAACGCCAGCGTGCCGGTCACCAGCAGCCCGTGGCAGGCCCCCGCAAGCAGCCGCGGCGAGGCCACGCGCACGCCCACCAGCACCGGCAGCATCTGCAGCAGCGCCCCGCACATCACCATCGACAGCACCCCGAGCGCCAGCAGGTGGCTCAACGCCAGCGCCGCATCGGTCCAGCGCGAGGCCAGCGCCTGCGGCCCGGCCCACCCCAGCAGGGCCGCCGCCAGTACCCCGAACAGCGGCGCGGTCAGGAAGAACCGCAACGGCACCGAGAACGGCGGCGCCTGCTCCAGCGACAGCAGCGCGCTCATCCGTCGCGGTCCGCCACGGCTCCATCGGCCTCGCCGGCCGGCCACACCAGCAGCTCGCAGCGGTCGTCGGTCACCTCCAGCACGCGCCAGGCCAGCCCGCGCCGGGCGAGGATCGGGAACAGCGGCAGCGGCTCGCGGCTGAGCAGCGCGCGCAGGCGCTGGCCCGGCTGCAGCGCATCGCAGGCGGCCAGGATCCGCTCCATCGGCTCGCATGGCGGCAGCCCGCGCACGTCGATCGCACGCTCGCCGCCGGACGCGGCCATCAGTGCCCCTGCAGGCGCTGCAGCAGCTCGTCGGCCTGGTCGCCGAGGGCGCGGTCGCACATCGGGTAGAGCATCTGCTCCTCCTTCATGTTGTGCTGCTGGACCAGGACGTTGAGGGTTTCGCCGAGGCCGAGGAAATCGTCCAGGCTGCCGGCATCGAGCGCGCGCTGCAGTTGCTCCAGCAGGGTGCGCATCTGCACGTGCTCCATCCGCATCACCGCGGTCGGCCCGCCGGCCATGCCGGTGCGCGCCTCGAACGCCGGGAACAGCACCTCTTCCTCGATCGCCAGGTGCTGGCGCAGGGATTCGGCGAAGGCGGCGAATGCGGATCCCGCGGCGGCCAGGTCGCCCTCGTGGGCGGCGTTCTCGGCATCGGCGAACAGCGCATCGCAGTCGCGGTGTTCGTTGGTCAGGAAGTCGGTCAGCATGCGGGCGGCTCGTGGCTGGGGTGTGGCCGCGACTCTGCCACGGCCGCCGCGGCATGGCCTTGCTCCCCGTCAAGTGCGCACGCCAGCGCCTGCAGCCGCGCCGCCAGCGACAGCGCGATCGCGGCCGGCCCGCGACCACCCAGCGCCATCCCGGCGGGCGATTCCAGCCTCCCGTGCAGGCGCGCCCGGACCGCCGGCGGCAGCGTCGCAAGCAGGTCGTCGCGGCGGGTTTCCGGGCCAAGCAGGCCGATGTAGGCCGGCAGCCGCGGCCATTCGGCCAGCGCCTCCAGCGCGGCGCGGTCGCGGTCGAACTGATGGGCCATCAGCAACACCCCATCGTGGCCCCGGTCCTCGCCGGCGCCCGGCAGCGCCGCCAGCTGCCGCTCCACCCATTGCCCGCAATGCAGCCATGCCGGGCGCGACTCGACCAGCTCCACCCGCCAGCCCAATTGGGCCAGCAGCGGCAGCAGCAGTTCGCTCTCCGGCCCCGCGCCGCAAGCCAGCAGGCGTGGCAGCGGCGCCAGGCGCAAGCGCCAGGCCTGCGCAGGTGCGCCAGCGGCGGCATCCGCCAGCGCCAGCGGCCATTCCCCATGCAGGTCGCCGCAGGTCGCCGACAGGGTGCCCGGCAGGGTCACCGCCAACGCCAGTGGATCACCGGCGTGGCGATAGCGGGCAAGGATCGGCTGCAGCGCGGGCAGCTCCGCCAGTGGCAGCAGCAGGATCCGTTGGTGGCCGCGGCAACCGGCGCCGGAGCCGGCGAACACGTCGGCAAGGTCGAGGTTGTCCAGTTCCAGCAGGCGCGGCCGCAGGTCCTGGCCAGATGCCGCCGCCGCTTCCAGCAGCGCGCCTTCCAGGCAGCCGGGGCTGATCCAGCCGCAGCGCTCGCCGCCGGCACCGATGTGGACCACGCTGCCGGCCTTGGCATAGGCATGGCCGGCAACCTCCAGCACCAGTGCCAGCACGCCCGGCCGCGGCCGCGCGAAATCCGCGAGGCACGCATCCAGCGCCGCCTTCGCAGGTGCGCCGGGAACATTCCTGTACACGTTGGCGGCGTGCACGCGGGGACCCGTTCAGCCCTGCAGGGGCTCGAAGCGCGCGGTGAAGTGGCGCAGCGCCGCTGGCTCTTCGGTGATCCGGTAGCCACCCAGGTCGGCGGACCTGGCCGCGACCTCGGCGCAGACCTCGATCACGTAGTCGATGTGGCTTTGGGTGTAGGTGCGGCGCGGGATCGCCAGCCGCACCAGGTCGAGCGCGGCGGGCTGTTCGCTGCCGTCCGGGCGGCGGCCGAACATCACCGTGCCGATCTCGCAGCTGCGGATGCCGCCGGCTTCGTAAAGCGCCACCGCCAACGCCTGCCCCGGGTACTGCAACGGCGGGATGTGCGGCAGCATCCGGCGCGCATCGATGTACACCGCATGGCCGCCGACCGGGCGCATGGTCGGGATGCCGGCGGCGTGCAGGCCATCGCCGAGGTAGCCGGTCGAGCGGATGCGGTAGCGCAGGTAGTCGTGCTGCACCACTTCCACCAGGCCCTGGGCGATCGCGTCGAGGTCGCGCCCGGCAAGGCCGCCGTAGGTCGGGAAGCCTTCGGTCAGGATCAGCAGGTTGCGGCAACTGGCGGCCAGCGCGTCGTCGTGCATCGCCAGCCAGCCGCCGATGTTGGCCAGGCCATCCTTCTTCGCGCTCATGGTCATGCCATCGGCCAGCGAGGCGATCTCGCGCACGATCTCGGCGACCTCGCGCCCGCCCTGCCCCGGCTCGCGCTCGCGGATGAACCAGGCGTTCTCGGCGAAGCGGCAGGCATCCAGGAACAGCGGCACCTGGTGGCGGTCGCACAGCGCGCGCACGCCGCGCAGGTTCTCCAGCGATACCGGCTGGCCGCCGCCGGAATTGTTGGTGATGGTGACGAACACCGCCGGGATGTCGGCGCGGCGCTCGCGCAGCAGCGCGTCCAGCCGCGCGAGGTCCATGTTGCCCTTGAACGGGTGTTCCAGCGCCGGGTCCAGGCCTTCCGGGATCACCAGGTCGACGGCCTCGGCACCGGTGGCCTCGATGTTGGCGCGGGTGGTGTCGAAATGGGTGTTGTTGGGGATGATCCGGCCAGGGCCACCGATCACCGCCATCAGGATCTTCTCGGCGGCGCGGCCCTGGTGGGTGGGGATCACGTGGCGGAACGGGAACAGCGCCTTCACCGCCGCCTCGAAGCGGTACCACGAGGGCGAGCCGGCATAGGCCTCGTTGCCGCGCTGGATGCCGGCCCACTGCTCGCTGGACATCGCGCCGGTGCCGGAATCGGTGAGCAGGTCGATCAGCACGTCGTCGCTGTGCACGGCGAACAGGTTGTAGCCGGCGGCCGCGATCGCCGCATGGCGTTCCTCCGCGGTGGTGATGCGCAGCGGCTCGACCGAGTGGATGCGGAACGGTTCGATGATGGTGGGCATGTCAGGGCTGCCGATGGGGATGGGTGGGCGGGCCGAGGGCGGTACCCGCGGCGGATCGGCCGGCAACCGCCGGCGCAATGCTCACAGCAGGTGCCGGAGCACGGCGACGTAGTGGCAGACGCTGCCGGCGATCACGAAGCCGTGCCAGATCGCGTGCGACCAGCGCAGCCCGGGACGCATGTAGAACACCGTGCCGAGGGTGTAGGCGATGCCGCCCGCGGCCAGCCAGGCCAGGGTTGCGCCATCCAGCGCGTGCGCCAGCGGCTTGGCCGCGACCACGATCAGCCAGCCCATCGCCAGGTAGATCAGGGTCGACAGCCGCTGGAAGCGGCCGGTGTAGAACAGCTTGAACACCACCCCCGCCAGCGCAAGGGTCCAGATCGTGCCGAACAGCCACCAGCCGATCGATCCGCGCAGGCCAACCAGGGTGAACGGCGTGTAGGTTCCGGCGATCAGCAGGTAGATCGCGCAGTGGTCGAACACCTTCAACCGCCCCTTCACAACCGGGTGCGAAATCGCGTGGTAGAGGGTCGAGGCGGTGTACAGCAGCAGCAGCGCGACCCCGAACACGATCGCCCCGGCAAGCTGCCAGCCATCGCCGTAAACCGCCGCCAGGGTCACCAGCACCGCACCGGCGGCCAGCGCCGCCGCCGCACCGACGCCGTGGGTCAGCGCGTTGGCCAGCTCCTCGCGCGCGTGGTGCGCGCGCGGGTGCGGGGACGGGGCGGAGCCGCTGGCCTGCATGCGGGTGGCCTCCCGCTCAGGCGAACGGGTCGCGCAGGACGATGTTGGCGTCGCGGTCCGGGCCGGTGCTGACGATCGCCAGCGGACAGCCCGCCAGTTCCTCCAGCGCGCGCAGGTAGGCGCGCGCGGCGGGCGGCAGCTTGTGCCAGTCGGTGATGCCGGCGGTGGTTTCGGCCCAGCCCGGGAATTCCAGGTAGACCGGGGTGCACTCGTCCCAGCCGTCGGCATCCAGTGGCGCGTATTCGGTGCGCTTGCCGCGGTATTCGTAGGCGATGCAGATCTTCAGCGTGTCCATCCCGTCGAGGATGTCGAGCTTGGTGATGCACAGGCCGCTGATGCCGTTGATCGCCACCGCGCGCTTGAGCGCCACGATGTCCATCCAGCCGCAGCGGCGCGGGCGGCCGGTGGTGGCGCCGTATTCCTGGCCGCGGTCGCGGATGCCCTGGCCGATGGCGTCGTCCAGCTCGGTCGGGAACGGGCCGCCACCGACGCGGGTGGCATAGGCCTTGGCGATGCCGAGCACGTAGTCGATCGCGTCCGCGCCCACGCCGGTGCCGGCGAGCGCGCCGCCGACGGTGGTGTTCGACGAGGTCACGTAGGGATAGGTGCCGTGGTCGATGTCGAGCAGCGAGCCCTGCGCGCCTTCGAACAGCACCTTCTTCCCGGCCTTGCGCAGGTCGTGCAGGATGCCGGCCACGTCGGCCTTCATCGGCTCGACGTACTCGCCGAAGGCCAGCGCCTCGTCCAGGGTCTGCTGGTAGTCCACCGCATCGACCTTCAGGTACTGGGTCAGCACGAAGTTGTGGTAATCCAGCGCCACGCGCAGCTTCTCGGCCAGCTCGTTCGGGTAGTGCAGGTCGGCCACGCGGATGCCGCGGCGCGCCACCTTGTCCTCGTACGCAGGTCCGATGCCGCGGCCGGTGGTGCCGATCGCCGACTTGCCGGCGGCCTTCTCGCGCGCCTGGTCCAGGGCGATGTGGTACGGCATGATCAGAGGCGTCGCCGGGCTGATCTTCAGGCGCGAACGCACTTCCACGCCATTGCCTTCCAGCTCCGCGATCTCCTTCTGCAACGCACCCGGATGCAGGACCACGCCATTGCCGATCAGGCACAGCGCGTCGTCGCGCAGGATGCCTGACGGGATCAGGTGCAGCACGGTCTTCCTGCCGCCGATCACCAGCGTGTGGCCGGCGTTGTGGCCGCCCTGGAAGCGCACCACCGCGCCGATGTCCTGCGTCAGCAGGTCGACGATCTTGCCCTTGCCTTCATCGCCCCATTGCGCGCCGAGTACGACGACTGACTGACCCATTTGCGTGCTCCAGACGTGAGAAAAGCCGAGGCGTGCCCCGGCTTTCCGGCATTCTACGGGGTTCCGGATTCGCCCGCGAGCATCAGCCGCCGCGCACCAGCCACAGCGAGACGATCCCCAGGATCAGCACGATCCCGCCAACCCGGCGCACGTGCTCGTCCGGCAGTTGCTGCAGCTGCTCCGCGGCGCGCTTCCAGGCGCCGGGGGCGGCGAACAGGAACAGCCCTTCCAGCACCGCCACCAGGCACAGTGCCGCCCACAGGTCGGACATGCTCAGCGGTCGCTGCGCATGTACTGCAGGAACGGGTCGTCACGTTCCAGCACGATCACGCTGTCGCCGCCGGCGAAGGCCGCGCGATAGGCTTCGAGGCTGCGCTGGAACGCGTAGAACCCCGGATC
>Ga0209476_10001584_pt1 | contig 15274 bp, 13 predicted proteins | sample KloWWTrecipitate_FD_187179 | JGI IMG/M metagenome (GOLD analysis project Ga0209476, IMG submission 187179) | Active sludge microbial communities from Klosterneuburg, Austria, studying microevolution and ecology of nitrifiers - Klosterneuburg... | ecosystem: Engineered > WWTP > Aerobic digester... | reverse complement strand
AGATTTGAAAGTGAACAGGAAAGTCAATGAAATCAACGATCTACCAACACCACCTCCGCGCCAGTGCTAGCTTTTCGTACCGTCACTTATTGCACTGAAAACGAGGAGACCCCGCCCTCGCGCACATGACCAAGCCCGATGCCGGGGTCGAACATGTAATCCAGCTGGCCCGCCAGCAAGTCGACCAGCGCCGGTGCAGCGCCGCGATACGGGACGTGCAGGGTTTCGATGCCGGCGGCACTGTTGAACATTTCGGCCGCCAGGTGCGGCGAACTGCCGTTGCCCGGAGAGCCGTAGCTGAGCTTGCCCGGATTCTTCCTGGCGTAGTCGATGAATTCCTGCGCGCTCTTCACGGGTACATCGGGGCGGGTGACCAGGAAGACCAGGACGCGCGCCGCCGCGGCCACAGGCTCGAGATCCTTGGCCGGATCAAACGGCATGTTCCGGTAGATGTGCGGGTTGACCGACACCATCCCGCCCGAGCTGAAAAGGAACGTGTAGCCGTCCGGATCGGCCTTGGCAACCGCCTCGCCCCCGATGTTGCCGTTCGCGCCGGCACGGTTCTCGACGACCAGCGGCTGCCCAAGTGCTTCACCCACCGGCTGCGAGATCAAGCGGGCCATCACATCGGCAGCGCCGCCCGGCGGGTAATTCACGATGACGCGAATCGGCTTCGTCGGCCAGGACTTGGCCTGGGCGACTGCAGCCTGGGCGCCGCCGACCAGCGTCAGGGCAGCGCCTGCCAACACCGCCAGCCGGAAGATCGACCGGCGCCGTGGGGATGGTGAATGCGTTCTCATGGTGTCTCCTTGCCTTTCGTTATGTGCAAGCCTGAACCAGACGGAAGAGAATGCCGCGCCTGCGGCGCGGCGCTACTGCACGCTGATGCCGCGTTCGCGGATGATGGCGCCGAAACGCTCGAAATCGGCGCGCGTCTTGGCGGCGAATTCGTCCGGCGACATGGGTTCCGGTACGCCACCGAGTTCGATCAGCCGATTCTTGACCTGCGGCAAGCCCAGGGCGCGGTTGACCTCGGCATTCATGCGGTCGACGATAGCCTTGTCGACGCCGGCGGGAGCATAAAAGCCGAACCAGGAATCCGCGTCGAACCCCTTCAGGCCGACCTCGTCGAGCGTAGGGGTGTCCGGGAACAATGACGAGCGTTCCGGGCTGGCCACCGCCAGCAGACGCAGCTTGCCGTCACGCACGTGACCCAGGCCGATGCCGGGATCGAACATGTAATCGACCTGGCCGGCAAGCAGATCGACCATGCCGGGGGCAGCGCCGCGGTACGGAACGTGCAAGGTTTGCAGGCCTGCTGCGGCGTTCAACATTTCGCCGGCCAGATGCGGCGTGCTGCCGTTGCCCGGAGATGCGTAGGTGAGCTTGCCTGGATTCTTCCGCGCGTGCTCGATGAATTCCTGCGCGTCTTTGACCGGTACATCCGGACGGGTAACCAGATACACCCGTGCACGGGAGGCAGCGGCGACCGGCTGCAAATCCTTGGCGGGGTCGAAAGACATGGCCTTGTACAGATGCGGATTCACCGAAACCATGCCGCCCGAGCTGAAAAGAAACGTATAGCCGTCCGGGTCGGCCTTGGCAACGGCCTCGCCGCCGATGTTGCCGTTGGCGCCGCCGCGGTTCTCGATCACCAGCGGCTGTCCCAGTGCTTCCGACACCGGTTGCGAAATCAAACGCGCCATGACGTCGGCCGCGCCCCCGGGCGGGAAGTTCACCACTACGCGAACCGGCTTGGTGGGCCAGGACGCGCCCGGCTGCGCCGCCTGGACCGCGGCGACGGAAGACAGCGTGACGGCCGCGGCTGCGGCCAGATGAAAGAACGACCGACGACCTGACGCTGCGAAGTGCTTTTTCATGACGTCTCCTTGCCTCTCGGTGTGGTGCAAGCCCCGGCCCGTCCCGGGCGCGGGGCTGCCAGCTTACTGCACGCTGATGCCGCGTTCGCGGATGACGCTGCCGAAGCGTTCGAAGTCGGCCTTGGCCTTGTCGGCAAACTCTGCCGGCGACATCGGCGAAGCAACGCCGCCCAGTTCCGCAATGCGGTTACGTACTGTGGGCAGTGCCAGGGCTTTGTTGACCTCCTGGTTCATGCGGTCGACGATGGCCTTGTCGACGCCGGCGGGAGCATAGAAGCCGAACCAGGAATCCGCGTCAAACCCCTTCAGACCGACTTCGGCCACGGTGGGGGTGTCAGGAAAAAGCGCAGAGCGTTCGGGGCTGCCGACCGCCAGCAAGCGCAGCTTGCCGTCGCGCACATGGCCCAGGCCGATGCCGGGGTCGAACATGTAATCCACCTGACCGGCGAGCAGGTCGACCATTGCCGGAGCGGCGCCGCGGTAGGGCACATGCAGCGTCTTGATGTCGGCAGCGCCGTTGAACATTTCCGCCGCCAGGTGCGGCGAGCTGCCGTTGCCAGGCGAGCCGTAGCTGAGCTTGCCCGGGTTTTTCTTGGCGTAGTCGATGAACTCCTTCGCGCTCTTCACTGGCACGTCCGGGCGGGTAACCAGGAACACCAGAACGCGCGCCGCCGCTGCCACGGGCTGCAAATCCTTTGCCGGATCGAACGACATCGTCTTGTACAGGTGCGGGTTCACTGACGCTACCCCGCCGGAACTGAACAGGAACGTATAGCCGTCCGGGTCTGCCTTGGCCACGGCCTCACCGCCGATATTGCCGTTCGCACCAGCCCGGTTCTCGATGACCACCGGCTGCCCGAGCGCCTCGGACACCGGCTGCGAGATCAGTCGGGCCATGACGTCCGCCGCCCCGCCGGGTGGGAAATTCACCACCACGCGCACGGGTTTGGCAGGCCAGGACTGTGCCTGAGCCATCGCGGTCTGGGCGCCCCCGATGGCAGTCAGAACGACCGCTGCGGACGCTGCCAGACGGAAGAACGACCGGCGTGAGGGGGATGTGGTACGAACTTTCATGAGGTCTCCTTGCTTTTCGTTTTTGACAAACTTCAACCGGCAGAAGGATTGTCTGCCGGCTGTTCCACAAACTGTTCGGCCTATGATTCCTGCGCTGCGGGGGCCACCGGCTTGGCTGGCTGGGGCGATCGCCTGACCCAGCGAACCGGGGTTTCCTTCATGGGCCGTGCCGGCGCACCGTGCCGGGTCAACGTCGCATCGAGCGCCTTGCCGGCGGCGTCGGACAGTGCCGCCGTACGCGCATCGGCAATCGCTTGCGCGCGCTGGTCGTCGTTGTCGAATGTCGCCGCCACAGCCAGATGGTCGAGAATGTGCAGCAAGTTTTCCTTGCCGCGTTCATTGGTTTCGCCGTAACCCTTGATCAGCCGGCCGCACTGGGCCAGCTCGTTGCCCAGCCGCCAGTGGACTGCAGCGGCACGCTCGACGGCGCCCACCCACTTTTCAATCATCTCCTGCTCGCGAGCGTAGCGGCTGCCGAAATGCCGGACGCGCTTCATGCCGGCCATCAGGCGCAGCATCGCCATTCCGGTGACCGTATGCGACCCCACCTTCAGTGGCATGGCCCAGGCCGGACGGCCGCGCCGCTGGCGCCGCTGATCCCAGCTCAACAGTCGCCGCGCAATAGGCTGGGGCAGCAATCCGGCAAATTCCGGAACACCCGGCTTGAAATGATCAAAAACGCGGACGAGGTCGTCGGGACCCGCCCGCACTTCGTCCAGGACACGACGGCTACGGGTCTGGCGACTTTTCAGATCGGCCACGCGTACGACGTCATCGAAGGCCATCCAGAGCGCCAGAAAGCGAGCAGTCTCGCGTGTGGTGGCATAACCGTGGGCGCCGGCCGGATCGGCCTGCCGCTCGGCGCTCAGCACCCGCGACAGCCGTGTGATGTAGAGGTCGGCGTAAGCCTTGTTCTGGTAGTCAACCATCCGCGCATAACCGGGCGCCAGCATGTCGTGCACGGCAACCGGGAAAGCCGCCGCGACCTCGGCGGGCAGGCGCTCGATCTGAACCGCCGCCTCGTCCAGCTGCAGCAGTTGCTGCACCATGGCGCCCTGCCGCCGGGCGGCATCGACGATCTCGAACGCGCGCGCAAAGCCGCGAAGACTGGGTTCGACGCCGCGACCACTGCGTCGGATGGTGTCTTCGAAGGCCTCGCGGCTGAAAGGCAGTGCGCCGCTGGCGGCGATCGCACCGAACAACACGGCGCTGATTACGGTACCGGCCTGTTGTGCGGTTTGCGCCATATCGAAAACATAGTGCTCGCGGCTGGTTTCCCGAACCAGCTCGACCAGCTTCTCGTTGGAGAAGCGGCCGTCACCCGGCTGCATGCGCTCGGCGGTCGTCAGCGCCCGCGACGATGACGTGATGAGTACGGTTCGGGCCGGCGACGAGAAGCCGTTCGACACCTGGCGTGCGGTTTCCAGCAGTTCGGAGGACACCAGCACGTCGATGTCGCCGGGCACCGGCGTCAGAGCAAACACGGGCCGGCGGCCCTGCAGCTGCGCCGCAGGCACCGGGAAGACCTCGATGTAGTAAGACGTGGCCCCGGTACGTTGGGCAACGCCCGGCACCGAGGTGCTTTGCGCGGGGTAGCCTGCCGCGATGGCTGTGTCGATCAGCCATTCGGCCAGGACGCCCCCGCCCTCGCCGCCCAGGGCGCAGACCATGACCGTGATCGGGCGCAATGAAGCGATGTCTTGCATGTCGATATACCTCAGGCGGGCTGCATGGCGCGCGTGACGCGGCGGCGCATGTTGTCGATAAGTCGTTCGTGCCAGCGAGGGTTCTGCACGACCTCGGCGCGATAGAACGAGGGGCACAGCGTGGCTGCATGGGCGTTTTCGCCGCACAAGCCGCAGCCCACGCAACCGTCGATCACCGTAGCTACCGGATCCACCTTGAGAGGGTCGGGGTTGTCCTTGAGAGTGAGGGTGGGACAGCCCGACAGCCGGATGCAGGCGTGATCCCCGGTGCAGACGTCTTCGTCCACGCCGTACTTGACGCGAACGGCGCGCTTGCCGGCCTTCAGCAAGCCGGCAATCCAGGGTTTCAGACGGCGCTGCCGTTCCAGCTGGCACTCACCCTCGGCGATGATCACCTTCAGCCCGGAATACTTGGTGGTGAAGGCTTCAGTCAACGTGCGCCGCATCTGATCGACGCGATAGGTATGCACGGTGCGCATCCATCCAACCCCCATCCCGCGCAAGGTCTGCTCGATGGTCTGGTTCTTGTGCGCCAGGCTTTGCTGCTTGTCCGGGGCATTGGCGCGCGCGTCTTCGTCCGGCGTCGAGATGATTTCCTGCGTTCCCGTCGCCGACGTATACCCGTTCTTGAAGATCAGCAGGACCGCGTCATCCTGGTTGAACAAGGCCGACTGCACACCGGTAAGCAGACCGTTGTGCCAGAAACCGCCGTCTCCCATGATGGATAGCACGCGACGCGACATCATTGGCGACACGCCGGCCCGACTGGCCAGGCTCATGCCATATCCCAGTATCGAATGGCCCGATGAAAACGGCTCGAATGTGCCGAAGGCATGGCAGCCGATGTCGGCCGCGATGTGTACCGGCCCGACCTCTTGCTGGGCCAGTTTGAGAGCCGAAAATACCGGCCGTTCGGGACAGCCGATACAGAAGCTGGGCGGCCGCCCCGGCAGCGGTTCGGTCAGACGACCGGCGACGCTTTGCCGGAGTTCGGTATTGGCGTCCAGCCAGGCGCGCGCGGAGGCGACACCCGGATGGCTTTGATACTGGCCAAGGAACGCACCCAGCGCGTCGACCATGGCTTCCGCCGTGCATTCGCCCACGGCCGGCATCATGTCCTTGCCGTGCAAGGCCGTGTTCAGGTCGCGCCGGCGCAGCATGGTGGCGATTTCCTGTTCGATGTATTCGGGCTGGCCTTCTTCGATGATCATGACCGCCCGCTTGCCGGCGCAGAACGCCGTCACTTCTTCGGGAACCAGCGGGAAGGTGACGTTCAGCACGAGCAAGGGCACTGCCGGCGTGCCAAAGGCGTCGGCCGCACCGAACTGCTGCAGCGAACGGATCAGCGTGTTGTACAAGCCGCCCTGCACAATGATGCCGACCTCACCGTTCGGGTCGCCAAACTGCTCGTTCAGCTTGTTTTCGGCGATGTACCGCCGCGCGGCCGGAATGCGCTCTTCAACCTTGAGCTTTTCGTGGCGGAAGGTGACGGGCGGATGCGCGAGGCGCACATAGTCGAATGCCGCCGGCTCTTCCATTAACTGGCGTGTGGACACCGGCGGCGGCAGATTGTCCTTGCATTCAAAGCTGCCGCGCACATGACAGGCGCGGATGCGCAGTTCCAGCAGCGCCGGCATATTGGACGTTTCCGACAGCCGGAAGCCCTCTTCGACGATGCGCACCATGTTGGCCAGGTCTGGGCGCGGGTCGAGCATGATCATCGACGACTTCAGGGCGTAGGCGTGGGTGCGTTCCTGGATGACGCTGGCCCCCTCGCCGTAATCTTCGCCCACCACGATCAGGGCACCGCCCTTCACGCCTGGCGATGACAGGTTGGACAAGGCGTCTGCCGCCACGTTGGTGCCGACGATGGACTTCCAGGTAACGGCGCCGCGCAAGGGATACTGGATGGATGCGCCCAGCATGGCGGCTGCCGACGCCTCGTTGGAACAGGCCTCGACGTGCACGCCGAGTTCGTCGAGGTAGTCGCGCGCCTGCATCATGACGTCCAGCAGGTGCGAAACGGGCGCGCCCTGGTAGCCGCCTACATAGGCCACCCCGGACTGCAGCAGCGCCTTAGTGATGGCGAGGATGCCCTCGCCGTGGAAAGTCTGGCCTTCGCCTAGGCGAAGCGATTCCACCTGTTTGCGAAAAGAAACCTCCAAGGCGGCCTCCGACATGAAATGATTTGAGACAAGCATGCCAGTGTCGGCTTTTGGGGCGGCACAATCAATATAATGGCGTCACTAAATGATATGCACGCCATGCATATAAACGAGATCGATCTCAACCTGTTGCGCGTCTTCGAAGCCGTCTATCGCGTGCGCAACGTAAGCCGCGCCGCCGAGACGCTGGGCCTGACGCAACCCGCCGTCAGCCATGCCCTGACCCGGCTGCGCCTGCTGCTGCGCGACCCCCTGTTCGTGCGCGCGGGCGGCGGGGTACAGCCGACGGCCAAGGCCAGCCAGCTTGCCGAGTCAGGGCTCCCCGAAGAGCGCCGCGTGGGAGCCCCTCCCCTTCGCACGGATGAGCGCTAGAAGGTGATGGATCGAATCGAGGCGCGCGTGCTCGCGTGGACCACCAAGCGCAAGCCCACGGATGCTTCGACACACTGGTCATTGCGCAAGCTCGCAGCCGAACTCGGCAGCGCAATCTTGCACACGACGGTGGCGTCCGTTTGCGCCGAGCATAACCGCGAGCCCGCATCGGCTTGAGGGGGCGTTGTCACGTTGGCGAAGACGAAGCGCGTGGCAAGCTGCTTGAGATAGAGCGAAGCCCCCAACGGGTGGCGCTTGATCGCAAAGTGCTGGCGGATGGGACGAAGCTCGAGAGAAAAGCCTGCGTGCGCTCGAGCCTGCGAAAGCTTCACATGCACCGCTCGCGCTCACGGGTGGGCTGATGACTTTTTCGGCACGGTTGTTCACGCGAGCACTGGCCCTCACGAACACGTGTCGCGCATTCGCAAGCTCCGGAACCTCGGCCCTTCGCGGCCGGGTAGCTACGCAATCGGTCCGTGACGATCTTGCACCACGCTCGAACAGCAGCTCCTCGATGTCGCGTAGGCTCAGGTGAAGCGGACGCGAGTGCACCGCGGCACTCACAGCTCGAGAACTAGCATCGGCGACTTCGACCTGGAACAGCAAGGCATGAATTGGTCATTCGCAGCCTGTTCGGCGGGCGTCAGGTAAAAGTCCTTGTGGTCCGGCTCGCCTTCGAGCACGCGCGTGAGGCAGGTTCCGCATACGCCCTGCTCGCAGGAGGTGGGGACCTCCACGCCAGCCGCAACCAGTGCCTGGACAACCGTTTTCTCCTTCGGCACCAGGATGATCCTGCCGGAGCTGGCGAGCTTGACTCGGAAGCTTTGGTCCTGGTCGGTCTTCACGACGACGGTGCCGAAGAACTCATAGTGCAGCCTGTCCTCGGGCCAGCCCTGGGCGCGCGCAGTCGACAGCACGTGGTCCATAAATCCTTTCGGACCGCATACGTACAGGTGCGTACCGTCACCGGCAGCGGCCAACACGCGACTGACGTCCAGCTTCTGTTCGGGCGCGCCGTCGTCGAAGTGGAACCGAACACGCGAGGCGTAAGGCGCCTGTTGGATGCGAGCGGCGAAGGCGGTGCGACCGCGGGAGCGGGTCGCATAGTGCATTTCGAACTCCGCGCCCAGTACGGAGAGGCGCTCGGCCATGCACAGGATCGGCGTCACGCCGATGCCGCCCGCGAGCAGCAGGCTCCTGCTCGCGCCATGCGCCAGCGGGAAGTGGTTCTTCGGGGGGCTGATCGTCAGCACGTCCCCAGGCTGCACGCGCTCGTGCATCGCCTTCGAGCCGCCGCGCGTATTCGGGTCCTTGAGGACTGCGATCACGTAGCGGTGGCTCTCCGCCGGATCGTTGCAGAGCGAGTACTGGCGGGTGACGCCTTCACTGAGCTGGACGTCGACGTGCGATCCGGCGGAGAACGCCGGCATGCCCTGTCCGTCGACGGCGACGAGCTCGAAGCTGCAGATGTCGACCGCCTCCAGCGTCTTGGCGGTGACCCTGACCTGCAGGCTGCTGGTAAAAGCGTTCATATTCATCTCAAGGTTTTGGGGAACTCGCGCAGACACGCGTCCGGCCGGAACGGCCGCGCCTACGGGCGCGGTTCGACGCCCTCGTATGCCCGCTCCAGCATTGCCTTCACGGGTTCGTAATCGACGACTTCCGGATTCCGGTACGGGGTTGCACACACCTCCTCGGCCGCCTGCTGTACACCGCTGCGCGGCATGCCGATCTGCTTCAACGCAGATGCGAGCCGAAGCCGACGCAGCATGTGGTACAGCGCGGACGCAGCGTCGTCTGCCTTCAGAGCGCGCGCGACCCGGGCCATGCCCTGCGGCGCCGCCTTGCTGTTGTAGCGCGCGACGTGCGGCAGCACGATGGCATGCAGCTCCGCGTGCGGCAGGCCGAACGCGCCGCCAAGCACGTGGCAGATTTTGTGGTGCAGGCCCATGGTCGTGGCTTCGAGCGCGTGGCCGGCCAGCCAGGCCCCGTAGAGTGCTTCGGACCTGGCGTCGACGTCCGATGGGTCCTCGGCTATCCTGGGCAATGCCAGCGCCAGTGCGCGAATGCCCTCCTCCGCCATGAGAGAGACGATGGGGTTGCCATCCACCGCATACAGAGCTTCAACGCAGTGTGCAATCGCGTTCATTCCACTCGCCGCGGAAAGTGAAGGCGGAAGCGAGAGGGTCAGTGCAGGGTCGTACACGACGCTCTTGGGACGAACATGCGGATCGCGCCCGGTGACCTTCTTCCCGTTTTCCGTGATTCCGTAGATCGACGTCATCTCGGATCCCGCGTAGCTTGTCGGGACCGCCACGATCGGCACTCGCAGCGCCAACGCGACGGCCTTTCCCAGGCCGATGGCGGAACCGCCGCCGATGGTCACGCAGCAGTCCGCCTGGAGCCGTGTTGCCAGCTGCCTCGTTTCCATGGCGGTTTCGACCGGAACATGCATGACAGCGTTGTGGCAAACACCGGAGAAGAGTTCACCGAGGTCTGCAGCGACCCGTCCCGCGACGTCTCGATGCGATGGCGACGTGAGGATTAGCGCCCGTCTGGCGCCCAGCATCTGCACCTCCTCCGCGACTTTGGCAATGCTGCCCACGCCGAAGACCGCTCGCCCGGCGTGACCGGCAAAGGTGAACGCCTCGATCATCGCTCCAGCCGCAGCAGCTTGAGGGGATTCGTCACCAGGACCCGATCACGAAGGGTCCGATCGGGAATGAAGTCCGCCAGTGCGCGCAGCAGCTTGCCCGGATCGGGCATGCGGGCAGCGTCGAAGTAGCCGGTATGCGGCCAATCGCTTCCCCACAGCAGGCGATCGCCCGCGAGATCGGCCAGGCGCCGCGCGAATGGAACGACGTCGGAGTACGGCCACCCGACTCTCGAGATGCGATCGGCGCCCGTGAGCTTCACCCAGATGTTGTTGCGGGCCGCGAGCCTCGTCAGTGCCTGGAACGGCAACTGGTCGAGACCGAGGCCCGGATCGATGCGACCCATGTGATCGATGACGACGGTTGCCGGAATCGAAGCGATCCAGTCCTCGAGCCCCGGCAACGACGCACCGTCGAAGTGGAGGTTGACGAACCAGCCTAGTCCTTCGATGCACTCCAGCACGTGCGAAAAAACAGTCTTGTCGAGCGTGCCGCCGTGCTGTGGATTGAAGGCGAACCGAACCCCCCGGGCGCCCGCAGCATGCAACCGGCGGCATTCGTCCGCGGTCGTGCCCTCTCCGAGACGGACCACGGCAAGGTAGCGTCCTTGCGAACCCGTCACGGCGTCGAGGTCCACGCGGTTGTCGAAGCCGTGCGTGTTGGCATGGACCACGAACCCCCTGTCGATGCCGAGCGCATCGTGCATCGCGAGGCACGCGTCAAGAGGCGCGTCCGGCGGCGTGTACTTCCGGGTGGCGGCATACGGGTATTGCGAGGTCGGCCCGAGGACGTGGAAGTGAGTGTCCCAGGCGCCCGGCGGCACAGTCCAGCCAGGCTGTGAAACCTCGGGATCAGGGCCGAGGCACGGTGGAATCACGCTTTGCATATGGTCTTTCGTAATGAGCGCAGGATGCGAGACGGACTACGTATCGAGGGAGCGCAGCGCGTCGAGGCGCTCGTGTGCCGCAGCGAGGCAGCGGTCGACGATCGCGCTGGCCGCGCCCACTTCGCCTTCAGGAGAAAGCAGCTTGCGCAGGGCGGATTCGTCCAGGTGCACGCGTACTTGGGGCATGCCCGCGAGCACGGTGGCGAGAGGTTGCCGCAACTGGACGGCCTGCTTGCACGCATCGTGCACCAGATCGTGTGCGGCGAGGCGACCCGTGTGGGCAGCGAGCGCTATCTGCACGCTCTCGCTCATCGAAAGTCCCTGGGTGATCTCGCAGTTTTCACGCATCCGGTCCTGCCGCACCTCCAGGCCGGACAGCAGCGTCTGCGACACGTCGAGACATTCCTCTGCCACGGTGAAGGCCTGCGCGACGACTTCCTGCTCCAGCATGCCGACGCCTGAACGCATCTGGTCCTGCCGTAGGCAGCGCAGGGCAGTCGCTGCGTGCGCCTGCAATGTGTCGGCCGCATTCTTCACCCGCCAGCTCAGGATCGGATTGGCCTTGTGCGGAAGCGCACTGGAGGTGTCACGGCCCCCCATCGCAGGTTCTGCCGCTTCCCCGATCTCCGTCCAGGTGAGCTGCGAAATGTCCTGCGCCGCCTTCCCCAGGGTGCCCGCGAGCAGTGCCAGGTAAAGCACGACTTCGACGGCCGCGTCGCGCGCGCCGGATGCACTCGCCAGGGGCGCCGGCAAGCCCAGGCGCGCCATCATCCGCTGCTGGACCAGCAGACCCTGGCTTCCGAGGGACGCCATGGTGCCGGTCGCGCCAAAGAGCTCGCCCGCGACCGGACGGCGGGTGAGTTCCATCAGCCGATCCGCATCCCGCACCAGGCTCGAGAGCCACGTTGCGCAGTGCAGACCGAACGTGGTCACCCCCCCGTGGCCGCCGAACGCGCGAGCCGGCATCATGCTGTGCCGGTGCTCGTCTGCCAGCTTCGCAACAGCCGAAACGATCCTCGCCAGGCGCTGCCCGAGCAGCTTCAGGGATTCATTGATCTGCAGCGCACGGACCGTGACCAGAATGTCCTGCGTCGTGGCGCCCCAGTGCAACCACCCGCCGAACGGGCCGCATTGGGGCGTCAGTTGGCGGATCAGGGGCGCAATAGCAAAACCCGTCCGCTCCGCCGCTTTGGCCAGGGCGTCGTGATCGATGACCGCATCGTGCAGATGCTGCGCGATGCCAGGGCCGGCATCGGCGGGAATGACTCCGATCTCGGCCTGGACAAGCGCCAACGCCGCTTCGACCTGGCAGCACTGTCGCGCCCACCCGGAAGGTGCGAACAGATTCGCGATGCGCCGGTTGCTGGTTCGCATGCGGGCCTCAGCGTTCAATGAAGAATTGAGTCTCGGCCTCGCCCTGCAGCACGATGTCGAAGCGGTACCGGCGCCCGAGGTCGGACTTCTCGTCGATGGCAATCAGGCTCGCCCTTGCGGCCAAGTCCTCGATGCCGTTGAGGATCGGGTCGATGTCATTCAGCGACTCGCCGGGGAAATACATTTGGGTGATCAGGCGGTGCATCACCCCCGCTGCGTAGACGGAGAAGTGCACGTGTGGCGGGCGCATCCAGTTGTCGTACCCCGGGTTGGGGTAGGCGCCGGGCTTGATGCCCACGAAACGGTACGTCCCGGAAGGACCCGTGATGGCCCGGCCATATCCCTTGAAGTTCGGGTCGATCAGCTGGCTGGAGTGGTCGGCCGGATGCGAATATTTTCCGTGGGCGTTCGCGGTCCACACTTCGATCAGGGCGCCCGCGACGGGCTTGCCGGATAGATCTGTGATGGTTCCCACGATCTCCATCGGCTCGCCCTCGGCCCTCGGGCCTCCCACGTCACACGCGGCTAGGTCTTCGTCTCCTGGACGCACCAAATGATGCGGGTAGAACGGACCGATCGTCTGGTGCGGCGTGACCACGGGCAGCTTTCTGGCGGGTGTGCGCCGCTCGTTCAGCACGTAACCCTTGATCTGGGCCAGCCGTTCGGTCGAATCGAAGCTGGTCGGATGAGGAAGAACGTCGTCGGGTTTGGTAGGCATGGGGTCTCCTGGGTAAGAACTCGAACTTTCTCGCCGAATGGCACGCGCGGCCCTGGGGACCATCGCGGATCGTCTGAGGCACGCGAGCCTCGGCGACACGTAAATGTAGCAGATGTCACAGCCGATCGGCAGGCCCAGGAGCTTGCCGCAGAAGTGGTCTTCGAGTCCGGCGCGGATGATCTGCTTGCCGTTGTACAGGTACTCGGGCCCGATGAAGCCGACGACCGTGTTGGCCAGCAATGGCTCGAACTCGCGTGCGACCGCGTAGGCCCTCGCCTCGAGCGTTTGTTGATCGACACGATGATGGGCGCCGGCCGAGAGTGCCGAGCCTTGCCCGGTCTCGAAGTACATGACATTGTCGCCGACCGTTCCGCGCTTGAGCGAACGCGCCGCATCGTTGGCTTCGCGCAGCAACGCCAGGTTGATGCCGAAGCCCTTGTTGGCTTGCTCGGTCCCGGCCACCGACTGAAACACCAGATCAACCGGCACACCGGCTTCGATCATGCGCATCGTGTTGGTCACGTGCGTGAGCACGCAACTCTGCGTCGGGATCTCGTAGCGTTCGATCACCTCGGCGAGCATTTTCACGAGCGAGCCAAGCACGGCCGTGCTGTCGCTTGCCGGATTGATGCCGATGACTGCGTCGCCGCTGCCGTACAACAGGCCGTCGAGCATCGATGCGGCGATGCCGCGCAAATCGTCGGTCGGGTGGTTGGGCTGCAGGCGGACCGCAAGTCGACCAGGCAGACCGAGTGTGTTGCGAAACCGTGTGACGACACGGCACTTGCGCGCTACGACAATCAGGTCCTGGTTGCGCATCAGCTTGCTCACTGCCGCGACCATCTCGGGTGTGAGGCCGGGCGCCAGGGCGGCGAGTGCATCGGGCGTCGCATGCTCCGACAACAACCAGTCCCGCCAGCCGCCAACCGTCAGGTGCGCGATCGGTGCGAAGGCGGGCGCATCGTGCGTGTCGACGATCAGGCGCGTCACCTCGTCGACCTCGTAGGGCACGATCTGCTCGTCCAGGAACGTTCGCAGGGGCAGATCGGCGAGCGCGACGCGCGCGGCCATGCGCTCTTTATCCGATTCGGCCGCGATGCCCGCGAGCTGGTCGCCGGAGCGCTCGGGCGTGGCCTTGGCGAGCAGCGTCGTCAGGTCGGCGAAGCGGTACACGCGGTTCGAGATCGTGTGAGCGTATGCCATGTGTCATCCCTTTCAGGTCATCGGTCGAAGCGACGCGGCGAATACACGTCCAGCGCGTGCGCGACGGATCGTCCTGCGAGCTCATCGGCGACCAGTCCGGCAGTGACGGCGGCCAGCGTCAGCCCGAGGTGTCCGTGGCCGAAAGCAAGCACGACCCCTGGCACGCCGCGAGCGCGGCCGATCACGGGTACCGAGTCGGGCATTGACGGCCGAAACCCCATCCATCGCGAAGTCGGCTCCGGCAATGACCCGAAGAGTGTTCGCGCGCCGCGATCCAGCTGATCCCAGCGTTTCGGATCCGCGGAGCGAGCGGTTCCGCCGAATTCGACCAACCCTGCTACTCGCAGCCGGCCGGCCATGGGCGTGGCATACAGCCCGCGCTCGACCGGGCAGACGGGGCGACGGACGGGCAGGGGATCGACGGCATATTCGACGTGATAGCCGCGCTCCGTGTCCAAGGGCACAGCCTCCCCAGCCTGTCGAGCCAGGTCGAGAGAGTGCGCTCCGGCAGCGATGACCACTTGTCTCGCACGCACACGCTGCACTTCGCCATTTCCTTCGAGTTCGAGCGTGATACCGGACTTGTCGCCATGCAAGCGAACCGCGCGCGCTCGCAGCTGGTGCGCCCCGCGTCGCTCGGCTGCGGCCGCCATGCGCTGCATCAGCGTTGCTGGAGAAGCGAGGTGCATGGCGTCCGGGAAGAAGATGCCATGCCGATTCAGCGGTGCGAGCGCAGGCTCGAGGTGGCTCACTTCGGCGGGTGACAATGTCTCCTGCTTCACGCCATGCTTGGCGCGCAAGCGGAAGTCGAAGGCGTCGATCGACGGCGGCCCTTGGTAGAGGTAGAGGGAGCCCTCGCGTCGAATGATGTCCTCGCAGTCCAGTGTGGCCCATCGTCGCTCCCACGCGGGGGCTGCCTGCGCAAGCAACGGGGCGAGCGCTCGTGCGCTGGCCGTCGCAGCAGACGTGCTTGATGCGCGGACGAATCGCCACAGCCACGGCAGCATCGCCGACATGGCCGAGGCTGGCATCGAGAGCGGACTGTCCGGATCGAGCAAGAGACGAGGCAACGACCACATCACCTGCGGTGTCGCAACCGGCACGCAACCGTAGCCGGGGTCTCCTCGTTTTCAGTGCAATAAGTGACGGTACGAAAAGCTAGCACTGGCGCGGAGGTGGTGTTGGTAGATCGTTGATTTCATTGACTTTCCTGTTCACTTTCAAATCTGCGATTCGTGGCGT
>Ga0209476_10001583_pt1 | contig 15287 bp, 12 predicted proteins | sample KloWWTrecipitate_FD_187179 | JGI IMG/M metagenome (GOLD analysis project Ga0209476, IMG submission 187179) | Active sludge microbial communities from Klosterneuburg, Austria, studying microevolution and ecology of nitrifiers - Klosterneuburg... | ecosystem: Engineered > WWTP > Aerobic digester... | reverse complement strand
GCCGATCCACTGGCTGATGGAAGACGCCGCCACCGCCGAAATCGCCCGCAGCCAGCTCTGGCAGTGGCTGCACTTCGGCGACGGCGGCGGCGAGCCGCTGCACCTGGACGACGGTACCCCGGTCGATTTCGCCCTGCTCGAGCGCGCCCTGATCGGCCTGCCCAGCAAGTTCAGCGACCGCCTGCGCATGCCCGGCAGCAGCCGCATCAACGAGGCGATCGGGATGCTCGACCGACTCACCCATGCCGACGTGCTGGTCGATTTCCTCACGCTTCCCGCCTACGAACGCCTCGACTGAACCATCACACCCCTTCACCGCACCGCCAACCCCACGAGAGAGCCCCATGAAGCACACCATGCCGACCGCCGAACAACTGAAGCTGGACTGGGCCAACAATCCGCGTTGGGCCGGCGTCACCCGCACCTATTCCGCCGAGGACGTGGTGCGCCTGCGCGGCACCGTCGCGATCGAGCATTCGCTGGCCCGCCTGGGCGCCGAGAAGCTGTGGAAGTCCCTGCACAAGGAGGATTTCGTGAATGCGCTCGGCGCGCTCACCGGCAACCAGGCCATGCAGCAGGTCAAGGCCGGGCTGAAGGCGATCTACCTCAGCGGCTGGCAGGTCGCGGCGGACGCCAACGTGGCCGGCGAGATGTACCCCGACCAGTCGCTGTACCCGGTGAACTCGGTGCCGCAGGTGGTCAAGCGCATCAACAACACCCTGCTGCGCGCCGACCAGCTGCACCACGCCGAAGGCGACGACACCATCGATTTCCTGCAGCCGATCGTGGCCGACGCCGAGGCCGGCTTCGGCGGCGTGCTCAACGCCTACGAGCTGATGAAGGCGATGATCGAGGCCGGCGCCGCCGGCGTGCACTTCGAGGACCAGCTGGCCAGCGTGAAGAAGTGCGGGCACATGGGCGGCAAGGTGCTGGTGCCGACCCGCGAGGCGGTCGAGAAGCTCACCGCCGCGCGCCTGGCCGCCGACGTGATGGGCGTGCCGACCCTGATCGTGGCGCGCACCGATGCCGAAGCCGCGGACCTCGTCACCTCCGACGTCGACGACAACGACAAGCCGTTCTGCACCGGCGAGCGCACCGTGGAAGGCTTCTACAAGACCCACAAGGGCCTGGACCAGGCGATCAGCCGCGGCCTGGCCTATGCGCCGTACGCCGACCTGGTGTGGTGCGAGACCGGCAAGCCGGACCTGGAGTTCGCGCGCAAGTTCGCCGAGGCGATCCACGCGAAGTTCCCGGGCAAGCTGCTGGCCTACAACTGCTCGCCGAGCTTCAACTGGAAGAAGAACCTGGACGACGCCACCATCGCCAGGTTCCAGAAGGAACTCGGCGCGATGGGCTACAAGTTCCAGTTCATCACCCTGGCCGGCTTCCACGCGCTGAACTACGGCATGTTCGACCTCGCGCACGGCTACGCGCGCCGGCAGATGAGCGCGTTCGTCGACCTGCAGGAAAAGGAATTCGCGGCGGCCGAGCGCGGCTTCACCGCGGTCAAGCACCAGCGCGAAGTCGGCACCGGCTACTTCGACACCATCACCCAGACCATCCAGGGCGGGCAGAGCTCGACGGTGGCGTTGAAGGGCAGCACCGAGGAAGAGCAGTTCCACGGCGAACGCGCCGCCGCGTGACGCGAACACCACCCGCCGGCGCGATGCCGGCGGGTGGATGCACCGACTGGGCGCCGTGCCGCGCCGGGCGCGGCCGATTCCACCACCGATCTGCGTGACCAATCCCGATGGGGGCCGGTGCTATCCTGCGGCCTTCATTCGTGTCGGGGGGCGTGGGGTGGGAGAAGGCGTGGCCGCAATCGAACGGGACGCAGCCGGCGCCTTCGACCAGGGCGATCCGCAGTCGCCTGCGTTGACCGCCGCCGAATACGCGCTGTTCGCGCAGGTGGCGCGCAGCCGCCGCGTCGATGCCGGCGAACGCCTGTTCGCCCGTGGCGACCTCGGCACCCTCATGTACGTGATCGCGAGCGGCGCGGTCGACCTCGATTTCGGCGATGACCTGGTGTGCAAGCGCCTGGGTGTGCGCGAGTTCTTCGGCGAACTCGGCCTGCTGATCGGCGACCACGCCCGCAGTGCCGCCGCGGTCATGTCCGAGGCCGGCGTGCTGCTGGAACTGGGGCGCGACGAATTCGACGCGCTGGCCGCGCGCGACCCGCACCTGCTCGCGCAGTTCCTGCGCCGCGCGATCATGCGCGTGGTGTTCAACGAACAGGCGCTGATCGGGCGCCTGCGCCGCCGCAACCAGGAGCTGCAGTCCACCCTCGATACCCTGCGCGCGACCGCGCACCGGCTCAACCAGACCGAGGCGCTGACCCGCACCGACGAACTGACCGGGCTGTCCAACCGTCGTGGATTCGGCATGCACATCGAGCAGCGCCGCCGCAACAGCACGCTGGCCGGGCTGACCCTGGTGCTGATCGACTGCGACCGCTTCAAGCACGTCAACGATGCCCACGGCCACCTGGCCGGTGATCGCGTGCTGCAGAGCGTGGCCAGCCTGCTGCGGGCGGTGGCCGGCCCGGACGACATCGCCTGCCGCCTCGGCGGCGACGAATTCTGCCTGCTGGTGCAGGGCCATCGCCGCGAAGAAATGGAGCGCCTGGCCGACTACATCCTCGGCAGCGCGCGCTCCTTGTCGCGCATGCACCACAACCCGCCGCAAATGACCACGCTCAGCCTCGGCGGGTGCACCGTGGGCGTGGAGGGGGACTGGGAGCACTGGTACACCCAGGCCGATACCGCGCTGTACCGGGCCAAGCGCCTCGGCGGCGATCGCGTCGAGTGGCAGGACTGACCCGCCGATGGGCGTGAATGGCGATACCCCGCAGGTCCGCACCCTGCTGCTCACCGACCTGGTGGACTCCACCCAGCTGGTCGAGATGCTCGGCGACGGCCCGGCGGCGGAACTGTTCCGCGCGCACGACCGCATCGTGCTTGCGCTGCAACAACGCTGGCGCGGCCGCCTGATCGACCGCAGCGACGGCCTGCTGCTGCTGTTCGAACGTCCGATCGACGGCCTTGGCTTTGCCCTCGACTACGTGCGCGGGCTGCGCGACCTCGGCCGCGAACGCCAGCTCAAGCAGCCGCTGCAGGCGCGCGCCGGCCTGCACGTGGGTGAGGTGCTGGTGTGGGAGAACAGTGCCGACGCGGTCCGCGTCGGCGCCAAGTCGCTGGAGGTCGAAGGCCTGGCCAAGCCGCTGGCCGGTCGCCTGATGGCCCTCGCGCGGCCGGGGCAGATCCTGCTGTCCGCCACCGCCGAACCGCTGGCGCACCGCGCCGCGCGTGAACTGGGCGAGCGCGGCGAATTGCTGGTGTGGAAGTCCTATGGCCGCTGGCGCTTCAAGGGCGTGCCGGAAGCGCAGGAAGTGTTCGAAGTCGGCGAGCCCGGGCTGGCACCGCTGCGCATGCCCGCGCACACGCCCAAGGCCTGGCGCGACCTGCCGCTGTGGCGGCGGCCGGTGGCGCTGGCCGCGGAAACCCTGTTGTTGGCGGGCCTCGTCCTCGGCGGCTGGTTCCTGACCCGCCCGCAGCCGGCGATCGCCTTCGGCGAACGCGACTGGGTGGTGGTCGGCGACCTGCGCAACCTGACCGGCGATGCGCGCCTGGACGAGTCGCTGGAGCAGGCGTTCCGGATCAGCCTGGAGCAGTCCCGCTACGTCAACGTGATCAGCGACCTGAAGGTGCGCGAGACCCTTGGCCGCATGCAGGCGAAGGCGGGCACGCGGGTGGACCGCGCCATCGGTTCGGAAATCGCGCAGCGCGATGGCGCGCGCGCGCTGCTGCTGCCGACCGTGGCCGAGGTCGGTGGTCGCCTGCGGGTCAGCGCGGAGGTGGTCGACCCGCGCACCCAGACCACCGTGTATGCGGTGTCCTCCGACGGCAAGGGCATCGGATCGGCGCTGGCCTCGATCGACGAGGTCACCGACCAGCTGCGCGAGAAGCTCGGCGAGGCGATGCAGAACGTGCAGAAGACCTCGGTGCCGCTGCCGAACGTGGCCACCCCGAGCCTGGAAGCGCTGAAGGCGTTCGCGGTGGCGCGGCACGTGGCCAACACGAGCCGTGACCGGGAACAGGCGCTCGGCCTGTACCGGCGTGCGCTGCAACTGGATCCGCAGTTCGCGCTGGCGCATGCGGACATGGGCAGGCTGCACGCGCAACTGGGCGAGGTGGCGCCCTCGCGCGAGGCGTGGCGCCGGGCGCTTGCCCTGCCGAACCGCCTGTCGCCGCAGGAAAAGCTGGGCGTCGAGCTGATGCTGCTGCAGAACGGCGCGCCCGGTCCGTATTTGCGCAAGGCACGGGAATACGTGGCGCTGTATCCGGATGATTCCCGTGTCATCGCCCGCCTGGCAACCAACGTCTGGCACCACCGCAACGACTTCCGCGCCGCCGAGGCCCTGGGGCGCCAAGCCCTGAAGCCGCAGTTCGAGCGGACCCCGGGCGCCCGCTACAGCGTGGGCATCTACCTGCTGGGCCAGGACAAGTACGACGCGGCCTTGCTGGAGTTCGCGCGCGCCCGCGCGGAAGGGTTCACCGGCGCAGGCGAACTGTATGCGCGTGCCCACGACGCGCGCGACCAGCACGCGCAGGCGGACAAGGTTTTCCTTGCGAGCACGGGCGGGCGCGACGGCTGGCATGGCGAGGCTGCGGTGGTGACCTGGATCGATCGTGGCGAGCCATTGCGGGCGCTGGAGGCGGCGCGGGAATGGGCGGCGAAGTCCGATGCGGACGCTGATTTGCTGGAGTCGCTGCGCGCCCGCGCGGCAATCGCCAGCGTGGCGGTGTTGTCGGGCCAGGGCGACGTGGCGGCGGCCTTGCGCGAACTTCTCGCGGCAGTCGATGCCAATGGCGAAGACGCGGACGGCATGTACCCGCCGACATCCACGGAGATCCGTCTTTACGTGGGCCTGCTGGCTGCCCATCGGGGCGATGCGGGTGCGGTGGCGGAGATGCTCCGGCGAACCCGGGACAGCCGCATCGTGCGCGACTACCCGACCGTGGCGCAGTTGCAGCAAGTGCTGCTTGCGGAACAGGACCGGCTCGCAGGAAAGCCGCAGGCGGCGATCGACCGGCTCGCGCCGCTGGCGAAGCAGGAAACCTCGCTGGTGGCGGTGCATTGGGCGCTGGAGCGCGCCGCCAGGTCTGCCGGCGATGCTGCGCTGGCGAATGAGCAGCACCAGTGGCTGCGCACGCACCGTGGCCGCGTTTACGCCGAAAGCACGACGACCGACCTGCTTCGCTTCTTCAACACCGCGGTATCGCGCGAGGCCCGGCGGCAGGGACAGCAGGCGGACGCGGCGGGTACCCGCTGAAAAGGAAAGGCCCGGCAGTTGCCTGCCGGGCCCTTGCGGATGCTCAGTGCCGTCAGAAGCCTTCCTGGGCGTCCAGGTCGCAACTCTGGTTCTGGATGCCGACCATGCGGTCCTCCAGCTTGTTGCGCTGCGCCTTGATCTGCTCCGGTGACGCCAGTTTCCCGCTCGTCACCTGCATGCACGCCCAGGGGTCGGTGTAGCCGATCGAACGCAAAGCCTGTTCCGGCGATGCCTGGAACTGGGCGCGGAATGCGTCGTTGCCTTCGAGGTTGTCCAGCAGTTTCTTGACCAGCCGCGGATGCAATCCGGCTGGCGGGATCTTGTCTTCCTGTGTCATCGTGGATTTTCCCCTGGGTGGATGGAAGCCGGACAATACCATCCGCGGGCGGATATCCGGATGGAGGCGAGGATGCGACTCAGGCGATGCGCGGCGGCGTGGCTGGAACCTCGCGAGGTGGCCGCCTTCCAGTTGGATGACCTGATGGCCGGGGGCACCGGCGTGGTGTCGCGGCTGGCGTGGTTCGCGCATGCGCCGCATCTTTCCGCGGCGGTGGAAGTGCAAGCCAGCCAGGTGCCCGTGCTTGGCGCGGTGGGTCCGCTCGACTGGGTCGAGCGCGCCGACCTCGATGCGCGCTTCGGAGCCGATGCGGTTGACGCCCTGCTGCACGCCGCGCTGTTGCTCCCGCAGCCGGATGGCGAAGACGCCTCCGCAGATGCCCGCTTCCGCGCGCAAGGCTGGCATCCGGCGTCGGCGGTCGCGCACATCGCGACCCGCTGGGAAGGCGTGGACGGCCCCAAGGGGATGGCCGAACAGGACCTGGACAGCAACGAAGGCCTGCTGCGCAAGCATGGTGCGCCGCCGCCGCATGCCATGCCCTCCGCGGACCCGCAAGCGGACGTCCTGCTGCCGCGCGTCGACCGCGATGCTTTCGACGGGTTGCTCGATACCCGCGCGACCTGCCGCAACTACGACACCGAAGCGGCCGTGCCGCTGGCGACCTTCTCGCAGCTGATGGCGCGGGTGTTCGGTGCGCGCGGCATCGGCCATCCCGCGCCGGGCTTCGACGTGTACAAGCGCACCAGTCCCTCGGGCGGCTCATTGCATCCGACCGATTGTTTCCTGATCGTGCAGCGGGTGGACGGGATTGCGCCGGGCCTGTACCGCTACCGCATCGATACCCATGCACTGGAGCCGGTGGCACCGCTCGTCGCGCCCCCGCAACCGGGCGATGCCGGCACGGAGCCGTTGGGCGATGCAGCGCCGCGTGCCTGGAACTCGGACGAGCTGCGCGCATTCGCGAGGATCGCCGTGGCCGGGCAGGACTTCTTCGCCGATGCGCCGGTGCTGTGCGTGCTGGCGCCGCGCTTCCGTCGCAATTTCTGGAAGTACCGCAACCATGCGAAGGCCTACCGCGTCTGCGTGCTGGACGCCGGGCACCTGTCGCAGACCCTGCAGCTGTGCGCGACGCAGGCCGGGCTGGGGCCGTTCGTGACCGGCGCGATCAACGAGGTCGACCTCGAGCGCGCGTTCGGGATGGCTGCTTGCGAACAGAGTCCGTTGGCCGTCTGCGGTTTCGGCAAGCGCGCGGCGACGCTGGTGACTTCGGAATTCGACCCGAACCGAAGGCTCTGGCCGCGCGAGTGAGCGCGTGGCCCGGCCAGCAAGGCGTCAGCGCGTGCCTGTCGCGTGACGCGACGCCAACGTCCGGCTCAGGCCGCAGCGCGCTCGCGGCCGCGCTCCAGCCTGCGATAGCCGATCGCCTCGGTGAGGTGCGGGGTCTGGATGTCCGCCGAGTCCGCCAGGTCGGCGATCGTGCGCGCCACCCGCAGGATCCGGTGCAGCGAGCGCGCCGACAGCTGCAGGCTGTCCACCGCGCGCTCGAGCAGGGCGCTGTCGCGCGCTGCCAAACGGCAATGCGCATCGGTCTGCGCCTGGTCGATCCGCGCGTTGGCCCTGCCACAGCGGTCCTGTTGGATCGCGCGCGCGCGCACCACCCGTTCGCGCACGCGTGCGCTCGGCTCGCCGCTGGCGGCATCGTGGCGCAGTGCGCTGGGTGGCAGCCGCGGGACTTCGACATGCAGGTCGATGCGTTCCATCAGCGGCCCGGAGATGCGCGCGCGGTAGCGGCGGATCATGTCGTCATTGCACAGGCAACGTCCCGATGGGTCGCCGGCCCAGCCGCAGGGGCAGGGATTCATCGCCGCGACCAGCTGGAAGCGCGCGGGGAATTCGGCCTGGCGCGCTGCGCGCGAAATGGTGACGCAGCCTGACTCCAGCGGCTCGCGCAGCACTTCCAGCGCGTGCCGGCCCCATTCCGGCAATTCGTCGAGGAACAGCACGCCGTGGTGCGCCAGCGAGATCTCGCCTGGGCGCGGATCGGCACCGCCGCCGACCAGCGCGACCGCGCTGGCGGTGTGGTGCGGCGCGCGGAACGGGCGTTGCCGCCAGCGCGCCGGGTCGAGGCCGCGGCCGCTGACCGAGGCGATGGTCGCGGCTTCAAGAGCCTCGCCGTCGTCCGGGTCCGGCAGGATCCCGCACAGCCGCGACGCCAGCAGGGTCTTGCCGCTCCCGGGCGGGCCGACGAAAAGCAAATGGTGGGCACCGGCCGCCGCGATTTCCAGCGCGCGCCGCGCCTGCGCCTGGCCGCGCACGTCGGCGAGATCGGGCTGCGCCGCGGCGCGGCAGGCAACGGCTTCGGCGCGCGGCAGCGACTTGCGCGCATCCAGCGCGGCGCACACTTCCAGCAGGGTGCGCGCGGTGCGGACCTCCACCTCCGCGGCCAGCGCCGCCTCGCTGCCGTTGGCAGGCGGCACCAGCAGCCTGCGCCCGGCACGGCCGCTGGCCAGCGCTGCGGCGAGCACGCCATCGACCGCACGGATCTCCCCGGTCAACGCCAGTTCGCCGAGGAATTCCCAGCCATCCAGCGCCTCGCCCGAGACCTGGCCGCTGGCGGCGAGGATGCCCAGGGCGATCGCCAGGTCGAAGCGGCCGCCGTGCTTGGGCAGGTCGGCCGGGGCCAGGTTGATGGTGATCCGGCGCGCCGGGAACTCGAACTGCGCGCAGTGGATGGCGGCGCGTACCCGGTCCTTGGCTTCGCGGACCGCCGCTTCCGGCAGTCCGACGATGCTCATCGACGGCAAGCCACCGCCGAGGTGGACCTCGACCCGGACTTCGGGCGCGTGCACGCCCACCCGCGCACGGCTGTGCACGATCGCAAGGCCCATGGCGGCGGCCGTCAGTGCTGCGGCGGGTTGTGCGCAGGAGCGCCCGGCGCGTCGCCGGACAGCCTGGCGAGGTCGCGTTCCAGCGCTTCGAGCTTTTCGCGGGTGCGCGCCAGCACCGCGCGCTGCACCTCGAATTCCTCGCGGGTGACCAGGTCCAGCTTGCCGAGGCCGGCCTGCAGCACCGACTTGAAGTTCTGCTGCAGTTCCTCGCGGCCCTCGCGCAGGCCGGGCGGGACCAGGCTGCTGAGGCGGCGGGCGAGTTCGTCGAGTTGGGCGAGGTCGATCATGCGGGCGGTGTTCATGGCGGGAGGTTCCTGCGGAGACGAGGCCAGCATCCGCGGTGGCGGTGGCTGGCGCCGTCGGCGCAGGGCACGTCGCGCGGTAGGGGAATCCCGCAAACGCGGCGCGGCGGTGCCTGCCGAGTATGCACCGAACCCGCGTTATGCTGGTGCCATGCACAGCCATTCGGCTGCGAAAAAGATGCCCGTGGAGGCCGCCCGATGAAGATGGTCATGGCGATCATCAAGCCGTTCAAGCTCGATGACGTGCGCGAGGCATTGGCCGAGGCCGGCGTGGCCGGCATCACCGCCACCGAGGTCAAGGGCTTCGGCCGCCAGAAGGGCCACACCGAGCTGTATCGCGGCGCCGAGTACGTGGTCGACTTCCTGCCCAAGATCAAGCTGGAAGTCGCGGTCACCGACGACCAGGTGGATGCGGTGAGCGAAGCGATCATCAAGGCGGCCGGCACCGGCAAGATCGGCGACGGCAAGATCTTCGTCTGGGACCTGGAGCGGGTGGTGCGGATCCGCACCGGCGAGATGGACGCCGACGCGCTGTAGGCGCGGTTGCGACCCGGCCTCAGCTTTCGACCCGGTCCCGTCCCTGCTGCTTGGCCCGGTACAGCGCGGCGTCGGCGCGGTCGAGCAGGGCATCGCAGCTTTCCTCGGCCTTGCGTGACTGCGCGGCGCCGATGCTGACGCTGACCCGCAGCGCCGGATCGATGTCGTCGAAACGCAGCAGGTTGGCGGCTTCGCGCAGGCGGTTGGCGACCACCAGAGCCTGCTCCAGGCTGGTGTCCGGGCACACCACCACGAACTCCTCGCCGCCAACCCGGCCGAGCGGGTCGCGCCCGCGCAGCTGCGCCTGCCAGGCCGCGGTGGTGGCGCGCAGCACCTTGTCGCCGGCGGCATGGCCGTAGCGGTCGTTGATCGCCTTGAAGTGGTCGAGGTCGAGCATCAGCAGCGACAGCGGCGTGCCGCTTTGCTGGGCGGCGTTGAGCGCGCGCGACGCCTCGCGCTCGATGCCGGGGCGGTTGGCGGCCCCGGTCAGCGGGTCGAGCAGGGTCAGGTCGCGCAGCCTGCGCGAACGCCGCCATTGCCGCCATGCCATCGATGCGAGCAGGGCGACCAGCAGCAGGCCCAGCGCGATCGCCAGCCATTGCCAGCGCCGCACCGCCTCCAGCGCGGCGACTTCCTGTTGCTTCACCTCCGCCTCGGCGCGCAATTGCCGGTTCTCGAAATCGCGGCGGCGGATCTCGTATTCGTACTCGAGCATGCGGCTCTGCTCAAGCCGCATCTTCCCTTGCAGCTTCATCTGCAGGTCGTTGTAGCTCTTGTAGTCCGCAAGCGCCGCCTGCGCCTGGCCGAGGGCCTCCTTGCTGGCCGCCTGCGCCTTGAACAGCATCGCCAGGTAGCGCTCGTTGCCGTCCTGCTGGACCAGCGGCAGCGCTTCCCGGTAGCGCAGCAGGGCCTCCTGGTGGCGCCCCTGGCGGGCCAGCGCCTGCCCGGTCAGCATCAGCAGCATGTCCTCGCTGGCATTGTCGTGCGCCGCCGCGAATCCGCTGCGCGCCATCTGCAGGGTGGCCATCGCGGTGTCCGGTTGGCCGAGCGCGACCTGGCTTTCCGCGATCCCGAGCCGGGCCGCATTCACGCTGAAGGCATCGTCGTGGTCGATGGCCACGCGCTCGGCTTCGCGGAAGACGGCCAGCGCCTTGTCCGGGGCCCCGGATTCGCCATGCAGGAAGCCGAGCTGGATCAGGTTGGTGGCGACGCTTTCCCAGTCGCCCTTGTCCTGCATGCGCTTGGCCGCGGCGGTGAAGTGGCGCTGCGCCTGCGGCCAGTCGCCCATGCGCCGGTACGCCACCGCGATGCTCAGCATCAGCGGTTCCACTTCCTTGTCGATGCCGGCGCCGCGGTAGGCCGCGCGCGCGCGCTGGAAATCCAGCATCGCCTTGGCCTGCTCGCCGAGCAGGGAGAGGATGTCCCCGCGCAGTTCCAGCGCTTCCGCCAGCAACTGCTGGTCCTGGCCGTCGCCAAGCAGGGCGATGACCTTCTCCACTTCCGGCAGGCCGCGCTGCGAGCCGCTGATCAGCATGATGTAGGTTGCGCGGCACAGCATCGAGCGTGCCTCGGATACGGCGTCGCGGGCGTCGCGGGCGCGCTTCAGCGCCTCGTCGGAATACGCCAGGCCCTGCTTCGGGTCCTTCCACTTGGTGCTGCCGCAATACACCGAACGGAAGCGCACTTCGCGCGCGATGTCGCCGGCCGGCAGCAGGGCGCGCAGGCGTTCGAGGTCGGCGTCGTAGGCGGCGGTGCTGGTCTCGAGGGATTCCGGACCGACCACCTTCTGCAGGGTCGCATCGAACGCCGCGGCACGGGTCGACGTTGGCTCGACGGCGCCCGCATGCCACGCCGTGGTGGCGAACGCGGCCAGTGGCCACGCCAGCAGCGCGGCCAGCAGGCCAGCCTTCATCGGATGCGACTGTGTTGCCACGCGCTCCCCGTGCGTCGGACGACCCGACACGCTATCGGTGCAACGATACGCCTTCCGTGCCGGGTGTCGCGTTTCCGTGTGCTGCCGGTCAGCCCGCCAGCGCCGCGGCCACGAACGGCGGCAGCGCCTGCGCGCCCCTGTGCAGGTCGGCGCTGTAGTAGCCGGTGGCGAAGGCCTTGCCGCGCGCGTCCGCTTCGCGGAAGCCGAAGCCGGCGTTCGCGGCCTTCTTCGCCATCGTGCAGCTCCACCAGCCGGTCGGGTAGCAGGGCTGCGGGAACGGCAGGGTCTGGAAGCTGGCGAAGCCGGCCTTGCCCATCTCCGCGCGCATTTCGCGGATCAGGTCGAGCAGCACCAGCGGCGATTCCGACTGCTGCACCAGGATGCCGTCGTCCTTCAGCGCGCGGTGGCAGCTTGCGAAGAAGGCCTTGTTGAACAGGCCTTCGGCCGGGCCGACCGGGTCGGTGGAGTCCACGATCACGATGTCCACGCTGCCCGGCTCGCAGTTCGCCATGTAGGCGATGCCGTCGTCGAACAGCAGCTCGGCGCGCGGGTCGTGGTTGGACTCGCACAGCTCGGGGAAGTACTTCTCCGCCATCCGCGTGACCTGCTCGTCGATGTCGCACTGGGTGGCGGACTGCACGCCCGGGTGGCGCAACACTTCGCGCAGGGTGCCGCAGTCGCCGCCGCCGATGATCACCACGCGCTTCGGGTCGGCGTGGGTGAACAGCGCCGGGTGCGACATCATCTCGTGGTAGAGGAAGTTGTCGCGGGTGGTCAGCATCATCGCGCCGTCGATCAGCATGACGTTGCCCCAGTCGGTCGACTCGTAGATCTCGATGTGCTGGAACGGCGACTGCACCTCGTCCAGCTTGCGGCTCACGCGGAAGCCGATCGACGAGCCGGCCTTGTCGAAGTTCTCGTACAGCCAGGTCGATTCGGTCATGGCGCGGTTCCGGGCAGCGGGGTGGGCGCGCATTGTAGAGCGGGGCCTGCCGCGCTTCCACGGCGATGCGGGCAGGGGCGTGCCGGCGCGGATCCGGCAACGGGCCAAGGCCCGCCCTACAATGCGCGTCCCCCCCGTTCCACCGGTGCCCCGCAATGTCCGACTGGTCGCTTGACCTCGCCCGCAAGACCTATTCGATCCCGCACTGGTCGGAAGGCTATTTCGAGGTCGATTCCGCCGGCCGCATCGCAGTCCGGCCGAAGGGCGCCGCCGGCCCGGTGGCGGCCCTGCCGGAGGTGGTGGACGCGGCGATGGCGCAGGGCGCCAAGCTGCCGATGCTGGTGCGCTTCCCGGACGTGCTGGGCGATCGCCTCGGCAAGCTGCAGGCCGCGTTCGCGCAGGCCAGGCAGGACTGGGACTACCCGGGCGGCTACACCGCGGTGTACCCGATCAAGGTCAACCAGCACCAGGGCGTGGCCGGGACGCTGGCATCCCACCACGGCGAAGGCTTTGGCCTGGAAGCCGGCAGCAAGCCGGAGCTGATGGCGGTGCTGGCATTGAGCCGGCCCGGCGGGCTGATCGTCTGCAACGGCTACAAGGACCGCGAGTACATCCGGCTGGCCCTGATCGGGCGCAAGCTGGGCCTGCAGACCTTCATCGTGATCGAGAAGCCCTCCGAACTGAAGCTGGTGCTGGAGGAGGCGCAGGCGCTGGGGGTGCAGCCGGGGCTGGGCGTGCGCATGCGGCTGGCCAGCCTTGGCGCCGGCAAGTGGCAGAACAGCGGCGGCGACAAGGCCAAGTTCGGGCTCAATCCGCGCCAGCTGCTGGACCTGTGGAAGCGCCTGCGCGACGCCGGCATGGGCGACTGCCTGCAGCTGCTGCATTTCCACATGGGCAGCCAGATCAGCAACGTGCGCGACATCGCCGCCGGCATGCGCGAGGCCACCCGCTACTTCGTCGAACTCAGCAAGCTCGGCGCGAAGATCTCGCACGTGGACGTCGGCGGCGGCCTCGGCATCGACTATGAAGGCACCCGTTCGCGCAGCTACAACTCGGTCAACTACGGCATCCACCACTACGCATCGAGCATCGTGCAGCCGCTGGCCGAGGCGTGCGCGCGCGAGGGCCTGGCGCCGCCGCGGATCCTCACCGAGTGCGGCCGCGCGATGACCGCGCACCACGCGGTACTGGTCACCAACGTGTCCGAGGTCGAGCGTGCGCCGGAGGGGCGCGTGCCCGACCTGCACGCGGACGAATCGCACCCGGTGCGGCAGCTGCGCGAACTGCATGACGAAATGCGCGGGCGCCCGGCGGTGGAGGTCTTCCACGAGGCCGCGCAGGCGCATGCCGAGGGCCTGAGCCTGTATGCGCTCGGCCAGATCGACCTGGTCCAGCGCGCGCGCATCGACGACCTGTTCTACGCCATCGCCCACGCGGTGAAGGCGCGCCTGACCTACGACGAGAAGAGCCACCGCGACCTGCTTGACGAACTCAACGAGCGGCTGGTCGACAAGTACTTCGTCAACTTCAGCGTGTTCGAGTCGATGCCCGACGTCTGGGCGATCGACCAGGTGTTCCCGATCGTGCCGATCGAGCGGCTCGACGAACGGCCGACCCGGCGCGGCATCATCGCCGACCTGACCTGCGACTCCGACGGCAAGATCGACACCTACGTCGAGAACGAAGACCTCGACAGCTCGCTGCCGCTGCACGAGCTGCGCCCGGGCGAGCGCTACCGGATCGGCTTCTTCCTGATCGGCGCCTACCAGGAAGTGCTCGGCGACATCCACAACCTGTTCGGCGACACCGATGCGATCGAGGTGAAGCTCAATGGCGACGGCTATGCGATCACCCAGCAGCGCCGCGGCGATACCACCGACGTGATGCTGGACTACGTCGGCTACAAGCTGGACGACCTGCGGCGCCGCTACCGGGCGCTGGTCGGCGCCGCCGAGCTCGGCAGGGGCGAGGCGGAGCGGCTCAACGAAGCGCTGGAACGCGGCCTGACCGCGTACACCTACCTGAGCGACGAACCGCTGGAGTGACGCCTAGCCGCGATGGACCTGGAAGCCGGCGAAGGATTGCCGGGTCGGCATCAGTTCCAGCCGGTTGACGTTGAGGTGCGGTGGCAGCGTCGCAATCCAGAAAATGGTGCCGGCGATGTCGTCCGCGGTCATCGGCTCGGCATCCCGGTACAGCGCATCCGATGCCGCCTGGTCGCCGTGGGTGCGGACCAGGGTGAACTCGGTTTCGGCCATGCCCGGTTCCAGCGTGGTCACGCGCACGCCGGTGCCGTGCAGGTCGGCGCGCAGGCCCAGCGAGAACTGCGACACGAAGGCCTTGCTGCCGCCGTAGGCATTGCCACCGGGGTAGGGATAGGTGGCGGCGGTGGAGCTGACGTTGATGATCGCGCCCCTGCGTGCGATGAGCACCGGCAACAGCGCGTGGGTCAGCGTCACCAGCGCGGTGACGTTGGTGTCGATCATGGTCTTCCAGTCGGACAGCAGCGCGTCCTGCGCGGGCCGGGTGCCCTGCGCCAGGCCGGCGTTGTTGACCAGCAGGTCGATGCCGCGGAAGCGTTCCGGCAGCGCGTCGAGCGCGGCGCGCATCGCGGCTTCGTCGCGGATGTCGAAGGCGGCCGGGTGCAGGGCGTCGCCCAGCTCGTCGCGCAGCGCCTGCAGGCGGTCGGCGCGGCGGCCGCAGGCGACGACCTGCCAGCCGGCTTCGATGAAGCGTTTGGCGGCGGCGCGGCCGAACCCGGAGGTGGCGCCGGTGATGAATGCGGTCCTGGTCATGCCGGTGATTCTAGATGGCACGCGGCAGCCGCGGCGGTGCCATCAGTTGGTCTTCACCGCCATCGCCGGCAGGCCGCCGCCGGCGAGCTTCGCCTTCGCCTCGGCCAGTTCCGATGCGCTGCCATACGGCCCCATGCGCACGCGATAGACGGTCTTGCCGCCGATCTGCGCGGACTCCACGCGGGCGTTCAGCCCGAGCATTGCGATCTTGGCCTTGACC
>Ga0209476_10001581_pt1 | contig 15313 bp, 12 predicted proteins | sample KloWWTrecipitate_FD_187179 | JGI IMG/M metagenome (GOLD analysis project Ga0209476, IMG submission 187179) | Active sludge microbial communities from Klosterneuburg, Austria, studying microevolution and ecology of nitrifiers - Klosterneuburg... | ecosystem: Engineered > WWTP > Aerobic digester... | reverse complement strand
CGCCATGTCCAGGGTGCCGGCGTCGAGGGCGACATCGAGGGCATCCGCTATCGCCTCGGCCGGGCCGACTTTTCCCTGCACGCTCCCGGCGCGGACACGGCGGGCGACGGCGACGCCCTGGTGCTTGCCGACCCGGATGGCGTCATCGCGCGCTTTCCGCCCAGCGAACAATTGCGCCCCGCCGCCGCGACCCTGATCCGCAGCCTCGGCGATGCCGGCATCAAGTGTGAAATCCTCAGCGGCGACCGCGCCGCGCGCGTGGCGCACATTGCCGGCCTGCTTGCCATCGACGAATTCACCGCCGCGGCGAGCCCCGTCGACAAGTTGGCCAGGCTCGCCGTATTGCGCGCGCAGGGTCATGTCGTGGCGATGGTCGGCGACGGCATCAACGATGCGCCGGTGCTTGCCGCCGCCGATGTCGCCATCGCCATTGGCGAGGGCAGTGCCATGGCGCATGCAGCCAGCGGCATCCTGCTCGCCTCCTCGCGTCTGGAAAGCCTGCTCGAAGCGCGTCACGTCGCCGCCGAAATGCTCGTGCGCCTGAAGCAGAACCTGAACTGGGCGCTGGCCTACAACCTGTCGGCGGTGCCACTCGCCGCGCTTGGCTTCGTGCCACCATGGCTGGCAGCAATCGGCATGTCGGCGAGCTCCATCGTGGTCATCCTCAATTCCCTGCGCATCGGCCGGCACGCCACGGCATGGCCCGACGCCCCGAGGCCGGTCAGCGAGGCGGTCGCATGAACATCATCCTGCTGCTGATCCCGATCAGCCTGGTGTTGCTGGGCGTCGGCATCTGGGCGTTCTTCTGGGCGGTCAATCACGCCCAGTTCGATGATCTCGACACGCCATCGCTGACTCCACTCAGTGAAGATCGCCCCGCCGCGCCCGACGCCGAGGAACCATGAACGGATCACTCACCGTGGCCGCTGCCTTGCTGCTGGGTTTCCTCGCCAGCGGCCATTGCATGCTCATGTGCGGTGGCATCTCGATGGCACTGGGCGTGGCCACGGCCAAGGATGCCAGCGGACGGCCGCGGCGCAGCCTCCTGCTCGCCTATCAACTCGGGCGCATTTCCTCCTACAGCATGGCCGGACTGCTGATCGGCGGCATTGGTGGCGGCCTCATTGCCGTGCTCGACATCGAGCACGTGCGCATCGCCTTGCGCTTGGCCAGCGCCGCGGCGCTGCTGCTGGCGGCCCTGGTCATGCTTGGCGTGTTGCGTGATCCGGGCTCGGGCCTCGGCAAGCGCCTGTGGCCGAAGCTGGCCCCGCTTGGCCGCCGCCTTGTGCCGGTCAGCAACCTGCCGCGCGCACTTGCGTTTGGCGCACTCTGGGGATGGATGCCCTGCGGCCTGGTCTACACGGTGCTGCTGGTCGCCGCCTTGAGTGCCCAGCCCCTGCAATCCGCCGCCGTCATGGCTGCATTCGGACTCGGCACCCTGCCGGCGATGCTGGCAACCTCGTGGGGTGCGCCGCGCCTGTTGCGCCTGTCTTCCAGTCGTGGCTTGCGCCGCGCGGCCGGCTGCGTGCTGCTGGCAAGTGCCGTGCTCACCGCCGCCGCACCGCTGCTGATCGGCCACTTGCCGTGGCTGCAGGGCTGGCTGCCGTTCGACTGCGCGCCGACCGAATAGAATTCCAACAGCCTGCTAGAGACTTTCGTCGTCGGCCATTTCCGCCAGCGTCGCCAGCGCGGCTGGATCGAGGATGCGCACCGTGCGCCGATCGACCTTGAGCACGCCAAGTGTCTGCATGCGCGAGAACAGGCGGCTGATCGTCTCGATGACGAGGCCGAGATAGTTGGCCAGCTCCTGGCGCGACATGCTCAGGGTGATTTCATGCGGGTCATGGCCGATGCCTTCGAGGCGTTCGGACAGGCTGCGCAGCAAAATGGCCAGGCGCGAGATCGCCTGCTTGCGTCCCATCATTACCGGATGCCCGAGCTCGCGCGAAAACTCGCGGCTCATGATGCGGAACAGTTGCTGCTGCAAGCCGGGAATCCTTGCCGCCACCTCGGTCAGCGAGTCGAACGGAACCTCGCAGACGATGGTGCGCTCGAGGACTTCGGCGGTGCAGCGATGGCCGGCGTCGGACAAGCCGTCGAGACCGACCAGCTCGCCGGGAAGGTGAAAGCCGAGAATCTGCACATCGCCTTCGGCAAGCGTCGTGTAGGTCTTCAACGAACCGGCGCGGACGATGAACAAGGACGGTTGCACGGCCCCTTCGTGAAAGAGGATGTCGCCACGTTCCAGCGCGGGCCGTTGCCGCACGACATGATCCAGGCGATCGAGGTCGTGTCCGCCAATCGAAGCCGGCAGGCACAGCTGGTTCAAGCCGCAATCGCCACAGGATTGGCGCAGCGCGCGCAGGTTGATGATGGAAGTGACGTTGGCCATGGCGCGGTCATTGTCACATGGCGCGCGCGGGGCTTCACCTCATTCCTCGCCAAAGCGTGAAAAAAGTGAAATGAATCCTCAACTCCGCGCGGCGGCGGATCAGAGTGCCTTCGAGTAACTTGGCGTGCCGCTTGCGGCAGTGCGGCCCAGATAGGCATCGAAACACATGGCGACGATGCGCAGAAGGAAGCGGCCGCGGGCGGTGATCTGCAAGGCGCGTGCGCCGACGTCGATGAGGCCGTCCTTCTCCAGCGTCTTGAGGCGCTCCATTTCGGCGGCGAAATAGCTGCGGAACTCGATGCCGTAATGCTGCTCGAAATCGCCCATGTCCAGCTCGCCATGGCACATCAGCTGCTGGATCACGTCGGCGCGGATCACGTCGTCGTCGCTCAGCAGCATGCCGCGCTGCACCGGCAGGTGGCCACTGTCGATCGCCGCATAGTAGGTCTGCAGGTCGCGCGGGTTCTGGTGGAAGCTGCGCCCGATGTGGCCGATCGAACTCATGCCGAGACCGATAAGGTCGCAGTCGCCGTGGGTCGAATAGCCCTGGAAATTGCGCTGCATGGTGCCGGCGCGCTGGGCCCGCGAAAGGTCGTCGTTGGGCAGGGCGAAATGATCGAGGCCGATGTAACGATAACCGGCGGCGTTCAGCGTCGCCACGGTCTGTCCGATCAGCGCCAGCCGCGTCGCCGCATCCGGCAGATCGGCGGCATTGATCTGGTTCTGCGCGCGGAAACGCTCGGGCATGTGCGCGTAGGAATAGGTGGCGATGCGGTCCGGCTTCAGCGCGATGACCTGCTCCAGCGTGCGCGCGAACTTCTGCGTGGTCTGCCTGGGCAGGCCGTGGATGAGATCGACGCTGATCGAGCGGAAGCCATACTTGCGCGCCGCCTCGATGACTTCGCGGGTCTGCTCGACGCTCTGCACGCGGTTTACGGCGAGCTGCACTTCGGCATCGAAATCCTGGATGCCGAGCGAGATGCGGTTGAAGCCGACGTCGGCGAGCATGCGCACGGTGGCGGCATCGCAAAAGCGCGGGTCGACCTCGATGCCGAACTCGCGATCCGGATCATCGGACAGGTTGAAGCCGGCCTTCAGCGCATCCAGCAGGCGCACCATCTGTGCGGCATCGAGGAAATTCGGCGTGCCGCCACCGAGGTGGACCTGGCTGACCGAGCGATCCTTGTCGAACAAGGGTGCCGTCAGTTCAATCTCGCGGATCAGTCGGCCGAGGTACTCATCGGCACGCGTGCGATCGCGCGTGATGATGCGCGTGCAGCCGCAGTAGAAGCACGGGCTCAGACAGAACGGGATATGTACATAGATTGACAATGCCCGCGGGATCGGATCTTCGTTCGAAGCCTGGGCAATGCGGCGCAGGTCGACCTCGCCGAAGCGCTGGTGGAACTGCGGCGCGGTGGGATACGAGGTATAGCGCGGGCCGTTGATGTCGTAGCGCGAAATCAGCCCGGCATCGAATACCGGGGCACGCGAAAGTTGCGGGTGAATGAGGGTGGGAGCTGGCATGACTGCATGCTGCCGCGACATCGAAGTGATCTCCTTGATCCAGGTCAACCGAGCCTTGGGCCAGCGCAGGCAGCGCTGTCGCCGCAGGCAAGGTCTCGCGCCACGCTTGCTCGACGCGTCGCAGGAAGGTTTCCGGCGCAGGCAAATGCGCCGCGCGACGGCGGCAGAGCATGCGCGGCGGCGGCCGGCGACGGCGGCGGACGTTCAGGAAAGATCGAGACTGTGCACGACCTCTTGCGGGTTCTGCGGATCGAAGTGGCGGCTGAAACCGAGGTCCCCGGCAAGCTCCTGCATCTTCTCGTTGCCCGGATCGTCGATCGAGAAGAGGCGCTTGAGGCCACGTGCGCGCGCCACTTCGATGAGGCGGCGCATGAGCAAGGTGCCGATGCCGCGATGCCGCCAATCATCGTCGACGGTGACCGCACACTCGCCGGCCGTGGGATCGGCACCGGTGGCGTAGCGGCTGACTCCGATCTCGACCTCCTTGCCGTGGTGGTCGATGGTCGCGATGAGTGCCACCTGTCGGTCGAAATCGAGGTCGGTCAGGCTCTTCAGCAACTCCTCGCTGGGTGCGTTGATGTGGCCGAGGAAGCGCATGCGCCGCGCCTCCGGGGACATGCGCTCGATGAAGTCGCGCTCAAGCTCGACATCGTCCTTGCGGATGGCGCGAATGAGCAATCGGGTGCCGTTGTCGAGGGTCTCGTTCCAGCGCAGGGATTCGACATCGCTGCGGGTCGATGCGGAAGGCGTCATGGGGCGAACTCCGTGGGGGTGAAAGCGCATGGTGCGCCGGCCGTGGCGAGGATGAATTGATCTGGATCAGATGCAGCGATGGCGCACCGCGGCTGGTTGGCGCAGGCCGGATTGACCCGCCGGGCGGTCCGCTGCGCTTGATCTGGATCAGGGCTGCCCGGTGCCCTTGGCCGGGTACATTGCTGTACTGTCCGCTCATGCCATTCCCGACTGAGCGCAGACAGCGATGAGCCCCGCAGCGGAACCCGCCAAGTCATCCAGCCCTGCTCGTGAAGAAGACGCTTTGCGTTTCGTGCGCAATCGCATCTTCGACGAGATCGCGGTAGGCGACCGGGTCAGCGCCCAACGCACCTTGACTGCCAGCGACGTGCAACTTTTCGCGGTGATTTCCGGAGACGACAACCCGCAGCAAACCGATGCCGGAGTGGGCGCGTCGTCACCATTGCAGGGCATGTTCGCGCATGGCATGTGGGGGGCGACGCTGATCTCGGGCCTGCTCGGCACGCGCCTGCCCGGCCCCGGCACGATCTATATGGGCCAGACCCTGCGCTTCCTTGCACCGGTGCATGTCGGCGACACCCTGGGTATTGCGGTGGAAGTGCGCGCCCGCGATCCCGCAACTCGCCAGCTCACGCTTGCCTGCACCTGCCGCAACCAGGATGGCGTGGTGGTCATCGATGGCGAAGCAACCGTGATCGCACCCGCGGAACGCATCGTGCTCCCGCGCGCGACCCTGCCCGAGGTACGCCTCGGCGACGGCGATGGCGTGCGCCGCCTGCTTGATGCCGTGCGTGATCTGCCGCCACTGCGCTGCGCGGTGGTGCATCCCTGCGATGCGACCTCGCTGGCAGCGGCGCTCGACGCCCGCGATGCCGGCTTGATCGTGCCGGTGCTGGTCGCGCCGCAGGCCAGGCTGGAGGCGATTGCCGCGAGGGCCGGACTTGATCTGGCCGGTATCGAGATTGTCGACGTCGCGCACAGCCACGCGGCCGCCGAGCGTGCCGCCGCCCTGGCCCGCGGCGGCCATGTCGATGCGCTGATGAAGGGCAGCCTGCACACGGATGAATTCATGAGCGCGATCCTCGCCAGCGCAGCCGGATTGCGCACGTCGCGTCGTGTCTCGCACTGCTACCTGATGCAGACGCCGGCTTATCCGCGGCCGTTCATCATCACCGACGCGGCGATCAACATTGCCCCGGATCTCGCCGCCAAGGCCGACATCGTGCGCAATGCCATCGACCTCGCCCGCATCATCGGCGTCGACGAGCCGCGCGTGGCGATCCTGGCGGCGGTGGAAACCGTCAACGCGCACATGCCGGCGACCCTCGATGCGGCAGCGCTGTGCAAGATGGCCGATCGCGGCCAGATCAGCGGCGGCATCCTCGATGGCCCGCTGGCCATGGACAACGCCATCTCGATTGCCGCCGCGCGCATCAAGGGTATCGTCTCGCCGGTCGCCGGCCGCGCCGACGTGCTGGTCGTGCCCGATCTGGAAAGCGGCAACATGCTGGCCAAGCAACTGGAATTCCTCGGCGGCGCGGACACCGCCGGCATCGTCCTCGGCGCACGCGTGCCGGTTATCCTGACCAGTCGCGCCGACGCCCGCGATACGCGAATCGCCTCCTGCGCGGTCGCCCTGCTGGTCGCCCGCCACTATCAGACCTCGCCACCATGATCGATGCCAGTTCCTGCATCCTTGTCCTCAATGCCGGCTCGTCGAGCCTCAAGTTCGCCCTTTACGATGTCGGCGCGGGCGAGCCCGGCGAACAGGCACGCTGGCGCGGCAAGATCGACGGAATCGGCGGCAGCTCGCCAACCTGGTCGGACAACCGCAGCGAACACGCCCGGGCACTCGTGCTTGATGCCGAGCGCCCGTTCCGCGCCGCGCTCGATGAAGTGCGCCAGCATATTGGCGAGTACACGCCGACCGGTTCGCTGCGCGCGGTCGCCCATCGTGTCGTCCACGGCGGCAGCCGCTATTTCGCGCCGACCCGGGTCAATGCGGACGTGCTCGAGGAATTGCGCCGGCTGATCCCGCTGGCACCGCTGCACCAGCCCTCGACGCTCGAAGGCATCGAATCGTTCTTCGATTCGCATCCCGATGTGCCACAGATTGCCTGCTTCGACACCGGCTTCCACCACGGCATGCCGATGGTCGAACAATTGCTGCCCTTGCCCTACGACGCCTGGGAGCGTGGCCTGCGCCGCTATGGCTTCCACGGTCTTTCCTACGAGTACCAGTCAATCGCCCTGGTGCGGCGCCACGGCGATCTCGCCCGTGGTCGCGTTCTCGTCGCCCACATTGGCAACGGTGCCAGCTTGTGCGCGATGCGCGAGCTGCGCAGCGTTGCCACTACCATGGGTTTCTCGGCCCTCGACGGACTGATGATGGGCACGCGCTGCGGATCTCTCGATCCCGGCGTCGTCCTCTCGCTGCTGGAAACCGGGCGTTTCAGCCTCGAGCGTCTGGGCCAGCTGCTGTACCGGGAGTCGGGATTGCTCGGCGTCTCCGGCGAATCCTCCGATCCGCGCGTCCTGCTCGCCACCGAAGGCCACAATCCGCGCGCCAGACTCGCCCTTGATCTGTATGTGCACCGCATCGTGCGCGAGATCGGCGCCCTCGCTGCCGTGCTCGGCGGTCTCGACCTGCTGGTGTTCACCGCCGGCATCGGCGAGCACAACGCGGTCATCCGCGCGCGCGTCTGCGCCGCACTCGGCCTGTTCGGCATCCGCCTCGACGATGCCGCCAACAGCCGCCATGCGCCGGTGATCTCGGCCGCCGACAGCGCCTGCGTGGTCGCGGTCGAACCGACCAACGAGGAATGGATGGCCGCGTTGCGCGCCAACGAGCTGACCCGGCCATGAGCGCGTGTGCGTTCATCCCACGATCCAGCGGAATCCGCCATGTCACCGCCGACCCATGATGTGGTCATTGTCGGTGCCGGCATTGCCGGCATCGTCTGCGCGATCGAGCTGCTCGATCAGGGCAAGCGCGTGCTCCTGCTCGATCGCGACCAGCCCGACCAAATCGGCGGCCTGGCCCGGCGCAGCTTTGGCGGCATGTTCGCGGTCGACACGCCGGAACAGCGGCGCATGGGCATCCGCGACAACACCGCGCTGGCCCTGGCCGACTGGCAGTCGTTTGCCGAATTCGATGCCGGGGCACGCTGGCCGCAGCGCTGGGCACGCGCTTATGTCGGCCAGTGCACCGAACACATGTACTGGTGGCTGCGCGGCAAGGGCATCCGCTTCCTGCCGATGCCGAACTGGGTCGAGCGCGGCCAGTTCACGCCCGGCAATTCGCTGCCGCGATTCCATATGGTCTGGGGCACCGGCAAGAAGCTCGCCGAAACCCTGATCGGACATTTGCAGCAACACCGCAACGTCGGCCTGCTCGATTTGCGCTTCGGCCAGTGCGTCAACGGCCTGCTGCGCGATGGCGAGCGGGTAACCGGTTGCCACGGCATCGATGAGACGTCTGGACGTCCATTCACGGCTCACGCCGAAACGACCGTGGTTGCCGCCGGCGGCATCAACGGCAATCTCGAACGCGTGCGCAACAACTGGCATTCCGATTGGGGCACGCCGCCGGAGATCCTGCTCAACGGCTCGCATCGTTTTGCCGATGGCACCCTTCATGATGCAGCCGCCGCAGCCGGTGCGCAGATCACCCATCTCGACAAGATGTGGAACTACGCGGCCGGCGTGCACCACTATGCGCCGAGCCAGCCATTGGCCGGGCTCAGCCTGGTACCGCCACGTTCGGCGCTCTGGTTGAACTGGCGCGGCGAACGCATCGGGCCGCAACCGCTGGTATCCGGTTTCGACACGCGCGAACTGGTCAGCCAGGTCTGCCGGCAACCGCGGCAGTACTCCTGGCAACTCATGAACCGGCGCATCGCCCTGAAGGAACTGGCAGTGTCGGGTGCCGAGCACAACCCCAGCATCCGTGACGAAAGCCGCCTCGGCCTGCTGCGTGATCTCCTGTTCGGCAATCGCTGGCTGGTCGATACCTTGATCGAGAAATGCATCGACGTGGTTGTCGCCCGAACCCTGCCGGAACTGGTCGAACGCATGAACGCGCTGCAGGGCGACGATGCCGTCGAGCTGGCCACGGTCGAGCGCGAAGTGCACCAGTACGACGCCCGCGTGGTGCAGCCGGAGCGCTTCCAGAACGACGAACAACTGCGGCGTATCGCCTTCCTGCGCCGTTATCGCGGCGACCGCCTGCGCACCTGCAAGCGTCAGCCGATCCTCGATGGCAAGGCGCTGCCGTTGATCGCGATCCGCGAATTCATCATCAGCCGCAAGAGCCTCGGCGGCATCCAGACCGATCTGGCCAGCCGCGCACTCGATGCCGCCGGCAAGCCGATCGACGGCCTGTACGCGATTGGCGAGGCCGCCGGCTTTGGCGGCGGCGGCGTGCACGGACTGCGCGCCCTCGAAGGCACCTTCCTCGGTGGCTGCGTGTTGACGGCGCGCGCTGCCGCCGCCGCACTCGGTGGCCGCAACCTGCTTGATCACTGATACTCACATCATCATTCGCGGGAGATGGGCACCATGAAGAAGACCGGAGCTTGGCTGGCGCGCTACGCGCTCGAGCAACTCGGCGTTCGCTATACCTTCGGCATCCCCGGCGTGCAGAACACCGAGCTGTATGACGAGCTCAACAACTCCGAAAGCATCACGCCCCTGCTGGTCGCCCATGAAGGCGGCGGCGCGTTCATCGCCGATGGCTTGAGTCGCCTGTCCGACACGGTCGGCACCCTGGTCGTGGTGCCCGCGGCCGGCCTCACCCATGCGTCCAGCGGCATCGGCGAAGCCTTCCTCGATGGCGTGCCGATGCTGGTGATCTGCGGCGGCATCCGCACCGACATTCCGTGGAAATACCAGTTGCACCAGATGGACCTGCATCAGTTCATGCGCGGCATCACCAAGGCCACCTACATGATCGAGCGCCAGGAGCAGATCGTGCCGATGATCTTCGATGCCTATCGCACCGCGACCACGGGCGAGCCGGGACCGGTGTTCATCGAATTGCCGGCCAACCTGCAGATGTTTGCCGCTGAAGTCGGCACGCTGCCGACCTGGCAGGCACCTGCGCTACCGCCCCCGGCCAGCGCCAGCCAGATCGATGCGGCGGTCGCCTTGCTGCGCGAGGCCAGACATCCGGCGCTCTTTGTCGGCTGGGGCACGCGTGATTGCCTGGCCGAGCTCAGCGCCCTCGCCGAACACCTGCAGGCACCGGTGGCGACCACCTTGCAAGGGTTTTCAATGTTCCCGGCCAATCACCCGCTGCATGTGGGCTTTGGTTTCGGCGAGGCCGCCGTGCCGGCAGCCCGCGCCGCCTTTGCCGACTGCGACGTACTGCTCGCCATCGGCACGCGCTTTGCCGAGATTGCCACCGGCAGCTACGGGGTCAGCGTGCCCGAACGGTTGATCCACATCGATATCAATCCAAAGGTATTCAACGCAAATTATCCAGCCAGGGTCGCCATCGAGGGCGATGCGCGGGTGATCCTGCCGCAGCTGCTGGCGGCCTTGCGCGAGGCAATGCCGGCTGCACCCGTCAACAGCGCCCTGCAGGCGAAGATTGCCGCCGACAAGCAGGCCTATCGGCAAAGCTGGTACGCCCACGACAGCAAAGGCCGGGTCAATCCGGCGCGCTTCTTCGATGCCTTGCGTGCAGCGAACCCGGCCGAAGCGGTGACCGTTGTCGATGATGGCAACCATACCTATCTGGTTGCCGAGCTGATGCCGATCCTGAGCGCGCGCTCGGCGATCGTGCCGACCGATTTCAACGCCATGGGCTATGCGGTGCCAGCCGCGATCGGGGCAAAGCTGGCGCGTCCCGACGTGCCCGTCAACTGCATCATCGGTGATGGCGGCTTCCGCATGACCTGCATGGAAATCATCACCGCCACGCAGAATCGCCTCGGCATCGTCTACTACGTGTTCTGCGACGGCGAGTTGTCGCAAATCGCCCAGGCCCAGGAAATCCCCTACAACCGCAAACCCTGCACGGTACTCGCGCCGGTGCAGATCGATGGCGTCGCCCACGCCGTCGGCGCGGCTTTTTTCAGGATTGCCGGCGATGCGGATCTGCACAAGCAGATTGCCGCCGCCAACGCGATTGCCCTCAGCGGCCAGCCGGCAATCGTCGAAGTCGCAATCGATTACAGCAAGCGCACCGCCTTCACCGAAGGCGTGGTCAAGACCAACTTCAAGCGCTTCACGCTTGCGCAGAAGGCGCGCGCGATCGGTCGCGTACTGGTGCGCAAGATCACCGGCTGAGCGCGCGCTCGCGGCGCCGATGCTTGCCAGCGCCGACCGGGCAGGCGATGGTGAGCGTCGACAAGCGCGTTCGCGCTTGCTATCGTCGCGCCCGTCATCGGGGAGTAGCGGCCTCCACAATGGAGGAGCCGACGTCAACATGCTTGGTCCACAGACCATGGCGTCGGCGGCATCTGCCAGGCGAGACCTTTGACCTTTGCATCATCCGCCGGGGCCGGCGATGGGTGCCAAGGTCATTGGTTTTCAATCGCCAGCCCCCGGAATGAATCTTGTGGAAGCGTTGATTGCCTCGTTCGGCCTCGTCGCCATCGCCGAAATCGGCGACAAGACCCAGTTGCTGTCGTTTGTCCTCGCTGCGCGTTTTCGCGGGCAGCATTGGCGCATCATCCTCGGCATCTTCATTGCCACGATCATCAACCATGCGCTGGCTGCAGCCGCCGGTGACTGGGTGGCGCAGAACATCAGTGCCCAGGCCATGCGCTGGATCCTGGGTCTTGTATTTCTTGCCTTTGCCGCGTGGGCCTTGATTCCAGACACGCTCGACGACGATGACGCCAAGCCACGGAAGTACGGCGCGCTGCTGACCACGGTGGTCCTGTTCTTCCTCGCCGAGATGGGCGACAAGACGCAGCTGGCAACGGTGGCGCTGGGCGCGAAATACACGAGTGTGCTCATGGTCGCGATCGGCACCACCTTGGGCATGATGGCAGCCAACCTGCCCGCCGTGCTCATAGGCGAAAAACTGGCCGAACGCTTTCCCTTGTCGAAGATGCGCTTCGTCGCCGCGCTGCTGTTCGCGCTGTTCGGCATCCTCATCCTGCTGCAATTCGACTTCGGCCTCGCGCTTGTGCCCTGAATGAGGCCGGCTGTGCTTCCGGCACCGGAAGATTCGTTGCCGGCTTTCCCGCTGGCGGGAGAAGCGCCCCGCAAGGCGGAACATGCAGGTTGCCGATCAACCGGGCACCGGGCTCAACGGCACCGAAGTTGCTTCAACGGTCACATGCACCAGCTCCTCGTGGATGGCCAATTGCTCGCGAAAGTCATCGGCGCACAACCGGCTGTACGTGACCAGGCTCAGCACGCAGGAGAACTTGCCCTTGCCCACTCGCCAGACATGCAGGTCGGTGATGATCGCGGTCGGGTCGCAGACGGCAATGACTTCGCGCACTTCCTCGACGACCGGCGCATCCATTTCCGCATCGAGCAGCACCTTGCCGGTATCGCGCAACAGACCGATGGCCCAGATGCTGACCAGGATCGCGCCGACGATGCCCATCAATGGATCGAGCCAGCGCGCGCCCCACAACATGCCGCCAACGAGGGCGATGATCGCGAACACCGAGGTCGCCGCATCGGCGAGCACATGCAGGTAGGCCGAGCGCAGGTTCAGATCGTGGTGATGCGTGTGACCGTGGGCATGTGCGGCGTGCTGAGTCGAGCCATGCGCATGGTCGTGGTCGTGATGCCCGCGCAGCAACCAGGCACAGACCAGGTTGACGGCGAGCCCGATCACCGCCAGCACGATGGCCTGCGAGTAATGGATCGGCAGTGGCGTGATCAGGCGCTCGATCGACTGGAACGCCATCAGTGCCGCCACGCCCAGCAGGAGGATGGCGCTGGTGTAGCCAGCGAGAATCTCGATCTTCCAGGTGCCGAAGGCGAACCGACGATCCGTCGCCAGGCGGCGCGCGCAGGCATAGGCGAATACCGCAAGGCCCAGTGCCAGGGCGTGTGAACTCATGTGCCAGCCATCGGCAAGCAGAGCCATCGAGTTGTAGATCCAGCCGCCACTTATCTCGACGATCATCATGATGATCGTCAGCCACATTGCACGGCTTGTATTTCGTTCGGCCAGTGGATTGCCGTCATCGAAGGCATGGGAATGCCTGCGTGCGGCAGCAACGTCCTCAAGTGTCATTTCGGGCAACTCGTGGGAATATACCCCCCAAGGGTATAGCAAGGAGTCTCTCATGTCGCACGTCGTTCGCAACCGGGCGAAGCTGTTGGCGCGAACTCGCCGCATCGGCGGACAGCTCTCCGCCATTGAGCGGGCACTCACCGATGGCGTGGAATGCGTGGCGGTGCTGACCCAGATCGCCGCCGTACGCGGTGCCGTCCAAGGCCTTCTGCTCGAGGTATTGAGCGACCATCTGGACGAGCATGTTGCCGGGCAAGGACGCCGCAGTCAGCGCGAAAAGGAACTCGCCAAGGTAATAGCGCTGTTTCGCGCCTTCATGAAGTAGTCGCGCAAGGCGCGCCCTGGCCCACCCCCCCTCGGGTCGAAAATGGCAGCAATCAGCGTGCGCTTGCCGTTGGCGATTTCGACAGCCGCAGAGCGTTGGCGACCACGGAGACGGAGCTCAGGCTCATGGCGAGGGCGGCGATCATCGGGCTCAGCAGAAGGCCGAATGCCGGATACAGCACGCCGGCGGCGATCGGCACGCCGAGTGCGTTGTAGAGAAAGGCAAAACCCAGGTTCTGTTTCATGTTGCGCACCGTCGCTTCGGAGATCGTGCGAGCGCGCAGGATGGCGCCGAGGTCGCCCTTGACCAGGGTCACTTGCGCGCTGGACATGGCGACGTCGGTTCCGGTGCCCATGGCAATGCCGATGTTGGCGGCGGCCAGGGCCGGCGCATCGTTGATGCCATCTCCAGCCATCGCCACGCGGTGTCCGGCCTCTTGCAGTGACTGCACCAGATCGGCCTTGTCCTTGGGCCGCACGTCGCCACGGACATCGTCGATGCCAAGGCTGCGCCCGACCGCATCGGCAGTGCGCTGGGCATCGCCCGAAGCCATGATCACGTGCACGCCGGCTTCGCGGAGCGCATCGAGCGCGGGTCGCGTCGAGGCCTTGATCGCATCGGCGACGGCGATGGCTCCGGCAAGACGGCCATCCACGGCCAGGTACATGACGCCCGCGCCTTCGCTCCGGAGGTTTTCCGCCTTGGCCGCGATGGCGCCGATCTCGACCTGCGATTCGCTCATCATTTCCCTGTTGCCCAGCGCGAGCTTGCGCGCGCCGACGCCGCCCGTGATGCCCTTGCCGGTATGCGATTGAAAATCGCCGGCCTCGTTCAGGGACAGGTTGCGCTTCTTCGCCTCGCCGATGATGGCTGCGGCCAACGGATGTTCGCTGCCGCGCTCGAGGCTTGCGGCAAGGCCGATGACCTCGTCTGCCGAGTAGTCGTTGGCGAGCAGGACTTCCCTGAAGGTGGGCCGGCCTTCGGTCAGGGTTCCGGTCTTGTCTACGATCAGGGTGTCGATCGTGCGCAGGTGCTCGATGGCTTCGGCATCGCGGAAGAGGACGCCCGCCTGTGCGGCGCGGCCGGTGGCAACCATGATCGACATGGGTGTCGCCAATCCAAGCGCGCACGGACAGGCGATGATCAGCACCGATACCGAGTTGAGGATGGCATAGGTCCAGGAAGGTTCCGGGCCGGACAGACCCCAGACGACGAACGTCACGATGGCCGCAGCGATGACGCCCAGCACGAACCAGAACGAGACCTTGTCCGCCAGTTTCTGCATCGGCGCACGCGAGCGTTGCGCTTGTGCGACGAGTTGCACGATCTGCGCGAGCATCGAATCCGCACCGACCTTCTCGGCGCGGATGACGAGGCTGCCATTGAGGTTCTGGGTAGCGCCGATGACCTTGTCGTCGACACCTTTCTCGACCGGGATCGCTTCGCCGGTGAGCATGGACTCATCGACGCTGCTGCGCCCTTCGAGGACGATTCCATCCACGGGCATCTTTTCGCCCGGGCGCACGCGCAGGCGATCGCCGGCCTTGATCTGGTCAAGGAGGACATCCTCGTCGTGGCCGGAATCATCGATGCGTCGCGCGGTCCTTGGAGCCAGGTTGAGCAAGGCCTTGATCGCCGCGGAAGTCTTGCTGCGCGCCTTCAATTCAAGCAACTGGCCAAGCAGTGTCAGCGAGACGATGACGGCAGCGGCCTCGAAATAGACGCCGATGCGGCCGTGCTCGGCGAACGAGGCAGGAAACAATCCGGGCGCGAGGGTCGCCACCAGGCTGTAGGAAAACGCCGCGATGACACCGGTTCCTATCAATGTCCACATGTTCGGACTGCGGTTGCGGAAGGATTGCCACCAGCGTTCGTAGAATGGCCAACCCGCCCACAGCACCACCGGCACGCTCAGCACCAGTTCCATCCAGGTGCGCGTGCCGATCGGCAACCACGGCAGGTAGTGGCCGAACATCGCCAGCAGCATCACTACCAGCGACAACGGCAGCGTCCACCGGAAGCGTCGCGAGAAGTCGCGCAGCTCGGGGTTTTCCTCATCGTCAAGACTCGGCGCTTCCGGTTCCAGCGCCATGCCGCAGATCGG
>Ga0209476_10001576_pt1 | contig 15332 bp, 16 predicted proteins | sample KloWWTrecipitate_FD_187179 | JGI IMG/M metagenome (GOLD analysis project Ga0209476, IMG submission 187179) | Active sludge microbial communities from Klosterneuburg, Austria, studying microevolution and ecology of nitrifiers - Klosterneuburg... | ecosystem: Engineered > WWTP > Aerobic digester... | reverse complement strand
CGGATCGCGCTATTTCCGCAGCTCTTTCAACAACTCCTCGCCGATGAGCTGCGAGACCTTCGCGCCGGATGCCGGGGTCATGTGGTTCCCGTCTACAAAGCTCCACTTGGCATCATCCGGGGGGATCACGAGATAGGGGACATCCTCGCTTTCGGCCAAGCTTTCCATGATCGGGTCGAAGTCCGGCATATAGAGCTCCTCGCTCGCATAAATGGCCGAGTGGGCCGGGAGCCGCACCAAGAGCACGGTGCCATGCTGTTTGAGCAGGTCGATCGTTTTGCGGAGGTATGCCATGCGCCGCACAGAAAGGGTATCCGTTGCTAGGTGATGGTCCAAGTAGAACCGGGCCTTCCCCTCTACCCGCTTGGCCACCTCCTCTGGGGAGAGGTCCACCTGCACCTCTAACCATCCGTCCTCGTGGAGTTCCAATTGGCCGGAACGCTGGCCGCGTGCGGGGGCCAGGATGGTAAGGAAGGGATAGGGGTATTCATGCAGCAGATATTCCACGTTGGGGTACATGTTCACGCACCACATCCGCGCTACGAACGAGCGATCTTGGTCCCGTTGCTCTTCTTCTGCTTCGGTCATCGTTTTGTGCCGGGAAATATTCCAAGGGTCCACCGAGACCACAAAAACGCCATCCCGGGAGTCGGGGTCCAGTTTTTTCCGGATGCTTTCGTAATAGGCTTTTCCGAAATTCGACTTGTACAGCGCGAAGCTGTAGTTGAACACCTTCCCGTGCCAGCCCCCTGCGTGCAGCACGCTATCCAGCACTTGGGGATGGATGCCCTGCGCGGACCGGGAATCACCCACGATCAAGCTGCCTTGCCGGGGCGTGGTGAAGCGCAGGTAGTAGGGGTCCGTCCTCCCATCGGCGCGGTAGACCGTGGCGATGAACACCGCCAGCGGCAGGACCATGAACAGGGCAAAGGTCTTCAGAAAGGCCCGCATCAGAACTGGAAGTAGATGAATTGCTCGCCCTCGCCAAAATAGCGGAAGATCACGAACAGGATGAAATAATAAAGCCCCCAACGGAATACGCGCGGCCAACGCGCACCGATGGTCTGCAGGCCGTACTTCCCGTGCCGGCCGAGCCATTCCACCACCACGAAGAAGCCAATGGCCCAAGTGAGCCACGGTAGGTATTTGGCAGGGAAGGAAAAAAGCGACATGGACAACATGCCACCCAGATAGCTGAACGCATGGGCCAGGTCATCGGCGCGGAAGAACACCCAGGCCAAAGTGACCAACGTGAAGGTGACGGTCATCCCGGCCAGCTCCCGCAACGTGGGCAGGAGGCGGTCCTGGGCCACGGTGCCCATGTGGCTACGGTTGGAGCCGGAGAGGAGCAGCGGCAGGAAGAACAGCGCGTGCAGGCCTCCCCAGGCTATGAAGGTCCAGTTGGCCCCGTGCCAGAAGCCGCTCACCAGAAAGATGATGAAGGTGTTGCGCACCTTCATCCAAGTGCCGCCGCGGCTGCCGCCCAAGGGGATGTAGAGGTAATCGCGGAACCAAGTGGAGAGGCTGATGTGCCAGCGCCGCCAGAATTCGGCGATGTCCCGCGAGAAGTAGGGGAAATTGAAGTTCTGCAGCAGTTCGATCCCCAGCATGCGGGCCACCCCGAGGGCGATGTCCGAATAGCCGGAGAAGTCGCCGTAGATCTGAAGGGAGAAGAGCAGTACCCCGTAGAGCAGCGTGCTGCCGCCGAGATCCTCCTGGCCGGCAAAAATGGCGTTCACGATCGGCGCCGCGTTGTCGGCGATCACCGCTTTCTTGAACAAGCCCCAGAGCACCTGCTTACAGCCGTCCACCATTTGCGCGCGGTTGAACTGCCGGGGGCGTTGCAATTGCGGCAACAGGTGGGACGCCCGCTCAATGGGACCCGCCACCAGCAAGGGGAAGAAGCCCACGAAGAGCGCATAGTCGAAGGGGTCGCGGGTGGGTTGGATCCGATCGTAATAGATGTCGATCACATAGGAGAGGCCATGGAAGGTGTAGAAGGAGATGCCTACCGGAAGCACCACGGAGAGGAAGACAGGGTGCGCATCAAGGCCGAAGCGACCCACGAGTTCCGCGAAGCTCTCCGCGAAGAAATTGTAGTATTTGAAGACGCCCAGAAAGCCCAGGTTGATCCCGATGCTCACGGTCAACCAGAAGCGCTTTCCCTTGCGCGTGGGCGTGCGGTGGATCTGTAGGCCACTGAAATAGTCCAGTGCCGTGGAGAAGATCAGGAGGAAGAGGAAGCGCCAGTCCCAGCAGGCGTAGAAGTAGTAGCTGGCCACCAGCAGCATCACGTTCTGCAAGCGCAACGACTTGCGCGTGGCGAACCAGTACAGCACGAAGATCAGTATAAAGAAGAGCCCGAACTGGAGGGTGTTGAAGAGCATCCTGAGATCTTCAAAGACCGCTTCGAGGGGTGATGCTTCTCGCGGTATGCACGCGCAAAGGGACGGAGATCAAATGCATTCCCGTCAGCTCCTGTTTCCTGCTGGCTGCTCCGAAAGCATGCGCCAGTGCGGGTATGGTAGATAAGTTCATTGGTGCCAGAGCGGCGGGATCGTGGCGAAAATAGCCGACCCGATTCAAACGACACCGGTGAACGCCCCGAACTGACCCTTTTCTGGGATGTCGGAGCGTGCTGGCCAATGTACCCAATTCCACCCCGGGCGCTCTGCAGCCTAGATGGACGGGATGGATCATGTGAATAAGTCGCACACGCCCGGTCTTCGTTCCTCCGTCCTTTGTACCTGCATGAGAAGGTTTTACCCCCGAAATAGCCCAAAACGGAGGCCTATTTGTCGTTTGAACCCCCCCTGCTCACCGGATTTCTTCGCAGCCATGGAACCGATCCCTACCGACCAGCGAATTGACACAGCCCTTCAAAAATTAAATGGCAACTCCTCGATCGTCCTTTTTCGACCCCTCCCAAGGCGGGTGCTTTGCCCACCGAAAATGAGAGCAAGTAGATCACATACCCGGCCTGTTATGGAAGCTGGTGTCTTAGCCGACGGGCAGGCATGGGCTCACTCCGGGTCAACATCGAACATGGGGCGAAAACCGGTTGGGTCACAAGCGAAGTGCATTGAATGGATCGCTCGTTCCATTCGATCACTCCGTGGTTGGGTCGAGAACGATGCTGATCCGATCGGATCAGTGCCGAATTCAATTGAATTCGATGCTGTTTCAACCGGTTTCGGAACGAAACCGGTTGAAACGATCGCGTTTTTGATCAGCATAGCATCCATTTCGATCGGATCCATCCTTGATCGGATCCAATTCATCCTGATGTTCATGCATTCCGATGCTGATCGGATCCATTCAACATCGGTTCCGGTCGGTTCAGCGGCCATTCCGAGGTTGAGACAGGCGATCATATGGACCTGGGGTCGCGCTTCAGCGTTGTCGCGGCCAACCCCCGCACGAGCGCGCCCCCCGCCGCCACTGCTCATTCCACGCCCCCGGCCACCGCCGTACGGGCACACCTTACCTGCAAGTAAGCGAACGATCCGCACCCGAATTCATGGGCCTTGGTGCAGCCCGACAACAGCAAAGAAAAACTACTCAGCAATGGGTAAACTAGCCAAGTACCTCGATCGGCTCAACGCCACCCAAGTGGTGGACAAGAGCAAGTTCATAGAAGGACGGATGAAAGACAATCCGGCCTTCCCTTTACCTGAACCCGCCTTGGCGGACATCGCCGCAGCGCGTGCGAACCTCGAGGCCGCCATCACGGCGGCCATGGACGGGGGGCGCACAGCCACGGCCATCCGACGGGCGCGGACCAAGGAATTGAAGTTGATGTTGAGCCAATTGGCCGGCTACGTGACCTCCCTCGCGGAGGGCAACACCCTGGCCATCCTCAGCAGCGGCTTCGACGTGCAACGCACCCCGGTGCCATCGGGTGAACTATCAGCACCACCGGACCTACAGGCTTCCATCAGCGCCTTCGCGGGCCGGGTGGACCTGCGCTGGAGACCGGTGCAGCATGCCGCAGCCTACCAGATCCACCGCAACGGGACCGATCCCGCTGACGCTGCGGCCTGGCAATTGGCGGGCACGAGCACCAAGGCCAGCTTCAAGGTGACCGGCCTAACGCCCGCAAGTATCACATGGTTCCGGGTGAGCGCCGTGGGCACCGCCGGTATCGGACCGGTGAGCGAAGTGGCCCACAGCCTAGTGAAGTAGCCCGGTGCGGCCGGGTTCTCTGAAGGATCCCCCGGCACGCTCCGAAGCCACGTAACATACCACCTCAAGAACGGCGGCCCTGCGAAAGTAGGGCCGCCGTTGCGTTCGGGGTAATGGTAGCACTTTCAGATCTCCTAGAACAATACTCATTTCGATACTGGTTTCCCCTCCTTTTTTAAGGAGGGGGCAGGGGTGGTGCATTCCGAGAGCGTTCTAAACTCATCGGCTTAATTTGGTTGCATGGCTGAACCACCCCCAACCCCTCCTTGAAGGAAGGAGGGGAGCCCGACCCTCATGCACCGATACTCATTTCGATAGTGGTTTCCCCTCCTTTTTTAAGGAGGGGGCAGGGGTGGTGCATTTGCTCGAGATCGGATGGTCGTCTGGCTGAACACCCCCGATCCCTCCTTGTCTTTCTCGACTAGCGCTCGAAATGACAAGGAGGGGAGACGACCGTCTAACACGACTCTCACTTCGATACCGGTTTCCCCTCCTTGGTTAAGGAGGGGCTAGGGGTGGTGCATTTGCTCGAGGCTATATGATTGAATGCCTGAACCACCCCCGACCCCTCCTTGAAGGAAGGAGGGGAGAACGACTCTCACTGAACCACCCCCAACTCCTCCTTGTCTTTCTCGACTAGCGCTCGAAATGACAAGGAGGGGAGCACTACCCTCGCTCCTTAACCGCCAGCAGCCACCTGCTCCAACAGCGATTGCAGCACCCCGATACGATCCTCCACGCGGTGGTGCGCTAGTACGTATGCTCTGCCCGCTTGCCCCATCGAAGCTGCTTGCTCCGGGTGGTCGATCAGCTGCACGAGATGGTCTGCCATGGCATCGATATCGTATTCAGCGCTCAGCAGCCCCCGTTCGCCATGCGCCACCACATCGGGAATGCCGGCATGATAGGTCGAAACCACGGGAAGTCCGGTGGCCATAGCCTCCAGCACTGCTAAGGGTGTGCCTTCCATGTCGTGCTCGCCCGTGGTGAGGCTGTGCTGCACGAACGCTCGTGCCCCGCGTAGGCGTTCTGCCACTTGCTCCGGCGGCAGCACGCCCGGCAGGTCAACGACATCCTCCATGCCGTAACTCTGAACGAGTTGGCGCACGCCTTCCCACAAAGGGCCGGTACCTACCATGGTGAGCCGTGCATCCGGGCGTTGCCGCCAAGCTTCCCGGAAGGCCAACAAGGTGAGCTGCGGTGCTTTTTTATCGGTGAAGCGGCCCACGGCCACAAAGTGCGGCAGGTTCGCTGCCGGGTCGCCGGAAGTGAAACGCTCTGTATCCGTGCCGTAAACGATGTAGTGCAGCCGCTCGCGGGGCGCACCCAGTGCCAGCATCTGCTGCTCCATGGCGCGGCTCACCACCACAATGGCGGCCGCCGCATAGAATAGCCGCTTGTAGTTGCCGTAGCGTTCCAGCGGCGCTTTCTTGTGCGCGTCGTAACCGTGGAAATGCGCTACCAAGGGCACACCGGCGGCGCGGGCGCTTTTGATCAGTTCTTCCGCGGTGGGGCCATATTCCGCCAGCAGCACATCGGTCCGGTGGTGGCGTAGTTCCTTCGTGATCCGCTCACGCAGCAGGATCGCATTACTCTTCTTCCGGACCCGCTGCTCGAACACATTGACCAGCCTGCCGCTGAGGCTCCTCGGCGTGAGCATGGGCGCACCGTTCGCCGTATACGGCAAGGAACCGTCCGAAAGCACCAGCACAACTTCCTTCAATCGCTCCAAATGGGCAGCGATAAAGGTCTCGCTCCAAGTGTCGCGGGACGGGGTGGCGATGGCGATGCGGAGAAGAGAGTTCATGCAGTTGGTATTCGGGCAGCTCCGGCCAAACCCGTGATCATCGGGTTGGACATGGAATCCGGAATACGGTCACCCTTCAGCAAATACCCCACGAGCGGCGGTGACAGGTTGGGGAACAATTTGCTGTCCCTTGGCAACATGGGGTTCCGCATCGACCAGTGGGCAGGCATTTGGGCCAAGCTGGCGCTCCAGCCGCCCCAAGGGGGCAACGTCACATCCCCGAAGCCCGCGTTATTCAGCGGTAGCTTCATCGCGAAAGGGGTGTATCGGTATTCATCGTGGGGAACGTCAAGCAAGGGCCCCGGAAAAGGTACGGTGAGGAATAGTAGGCCACCGGGCCGCAATACGCGGCGGACCTCGCAGAACACCGCCGCTGGATCCGGCAAGCCTCCAGCAGTTCGGTGGCCATTGTGCTGTCCACATGCTCATCTTCCAAGTCCATGCCCACATGGTGCTCCTCGCGGATAGACTCTGCGGTGATGAGGGACCGGTATGGTTGCACGCCGCTGCCAATGCTCAAGAATGTGCTGTGAAAGTGGTGGGGTTGCGCGGGCAAAGCATGCAGAACGGTGCTCCGCGCGATGTAACGGTCCTGGATGTCCAGCGACAGCTTCGGGTTCAGAAAGGCTTCGTGTTGGGGCATGGTAGTCGTTCACGGCGAAAGTATCCGGTTTTCCGGCAAGGAGAAAAGAATGCGGACGGAGTCCCTGGCGGAACGGATGGAATACAAAGGCTCAAGGTCTTCACTTTATGCACTTCCTCCTATACATTCCGGTGAACGGCTCAGGATGGCAAGAGGCTTGCGGGTACTTCGATGAACCTCGAACGGATGGCCAAACGAGAAGTGCTTGCCAGTAGGGCTGATGCCGCCGGAGTGAGATTTTTCGAGGTACCCTTGAGGCCACAAGCAAGCCCCGGTCCACCTGAGGTCTATCAGAAACCTCAGAAAAAGACGGCGCCTTGCTAAGGCCTGCCGGATTCATCCATTCCTCGGAAGTGCGTACGCAGAAAAGTCCGGAACCTCTCCATGTTGTCATCCGGCAGGTCTGCGGTATGAAGCTCGAGAATGGGTATTCCCAGGCTGGTGATGAAAGAAGACCGTTCAGCATAAGTATCCTCCAGTGATCGGTGCATCTCCATCAATTCCTCATCGGATAGCCCTACATGCCGAGGATTGATCACACCGGTTCGGCTTTCGCGATCCCGTATTTGCCGGGCTATGGTCTCCGGTGCGCCATGGCATAGCACGATGGCCCTGTTCCGGGTTATGGCCCTGACCTGTGCCTCCGCTTCGGTTTCGGCTTGCAGGGCCATCAGGCAGTCACCGAAATTGTGGAACAATCCTTCATCGGAAACAACCATGGATTGGGTGTTGTGCGAGAATTGGAGGATATCCTCCTTGAGGTTGCGGAAGAAATAGTTCATGTAGAAATCCAGGTCCCGGAAACTTGGATCCCTCTTGGCCACAAACTCCCATTTCCGCTTGATGATGCGTTTGTAAATCGCGGGTACCTCTTTGGTTAATTTCCGGTCGGGCAAGGTGCCTAGGAATTCGTCGATCCCGATCCATGTGTCCTTGTCCGTGCGGTGTTGCTTGAACGCGTTGTACAACGTGCTTTTACCAACTCCGGACGGTCCGATGAATTCGATGTAGACCGGTTGGTCCCGAATGGCCCCCCGGTGCTGCGGTCTCTCTTCCGGTTTGGGCCGCATTTTAGCCAACCGGTAGCCGAACACGGAAAATAGCCGTTTAATGATCCATTTCACCATGATCGGTTGGCGTACGGGAGAGTTTCTTGTTCGTCCAGGACAGCACTACGGCTCGCGGGGGTCCGTTATCCCAAGCAGGACCATGGACTTCACATTCCCCAAAATGCGAGGCTATCGGCTAACCACCCAGGATCATCTTGACCCGACGGACCAGACGGTGTGCAACGCTCCTGTTCTGCACCGGAGCTTTCGCCTTGGCCGGCTCCTGCTCTTGCTCTTGGGGCGTCATGACCCCTTCTATGTCCATGTAGGAAGGATGTTCCGTGTCCCAATAATAAAGGTTGCCGAACCGGGTCGTGGTATAAAGATTGGGATGGATCCCGTCCAGCATCTCCACGAAATCAGAATAGGCGATCCCTTTTGAATCGGGGATTTGGGGGTTGTCATAGGTCGCAGGTACCAGAATGATCGCCTTTTTCGCTATACGCATGACTTCCAGAGTGCATTCTTTCTGGAAGGGTGTCAAGTGCTGGAATACCCGCAAGGCCACGAAGAGGCCGTATTCCTTGTCCTTCACCGGCCATGGAAGATGGCGTGCATCATGTACCAGGTCGGGGTTCTTGCCGGGAAAGTCCCACTTCTCCACATAGTCCATCGACCGTCCATTCTTCACGCACTGTACGCCCATCGTACCCATCTCCAGGATGTCCTTGCCCTCATCCAGCCCCAAGGCCTGGATCAAATGGATGACCCGTGCATGATAGTCCCAGCGGGCCGTGATCGTGTGCGGCGTCCAGTGGCCGCCTTCTAGGGCTTTCACCTTTTGGGCGTACTCATCGAGAGTGAGATAGTCAGGAATTGGCATTTTGTTCGGTTGCTGGGATGGGGTTCAAGGTCGGCAAAAATAGGTGAGTCTGGTTTAAATCGGAGATGCGACATAGAGGACCACCATCGAGGCTTCCCGGTGCCGCCCGATGGCACCACCATCAGGGTAGTTCGAAGAACCTGTTGACAACTCAGCGGTTTGGGATCTTGACAAATTGAACTGCGATCGATCTCTTTGGGGCATGAAGAAGCGACCCTCGCGCAGCCTGTTTGATGAGCAGTTCAAGCACCAAAAGTTGGAGCAGATCAACGATGTGTTGCCGCGCCTGTCGCGGATGATCCGGTGGGAGGCATTTCGTGTGCAACTGGATTCGGCTTTCCCGGTGCGAGACCCGAAGAAGGGAGGACAGCCACGTTACGACCGTGTGATGATGTTCAAGGCCATCGTGCTGATGGAACTCTATGGGTTGAGTGCTGAAGCCTTGGAATACCAGATCAACGACCGCGCGAGTTTTCAGCGTTTCCTGGGCTTGGAGCCACAGCATCAAGTACCTGATTCCACCACGGTCCGACTCTTCGCCGAACACCTTACCAAGGCCAAGGCGATGGAGCAGCTCTTTGCCGCCTACCATGCTCGGCTAAGCGCGGCGAACCTGGTGGTCAATGAAGGCAAGATCGTTGATGCCAGCATGGTACATGCGCCCATCCAGCACAATGGGCGGGATGACCGGGAGAAGTTGGAGAACGGGGAGGTCCCGGAGAACTGGTCCTCGCGCAAAAAGGCACAAAAGGACCTGGATGCCGATTGGACCAAGAAGCACGGCAAGAGTTACCATGGCTACAAGAACCACGTGAAGGTGGACGCGGGAAGCAAGGTCATTGACCATTACGTGGTGACGCCTGCATCGGTGAGCGATGGCAAGATGGCTTGGGAACTGCTGGATGAGGCCGATCACGGACAAAGCTTCTACGGGGACAAGGGCTATGATTGGCAGGACGTGAAGGACGGGATCGCATTGGCCCAGATGAAGGACTGCGTGCTCAAGCAGCCCCGCAAGAACAAGCCGCTCAGCGAACAGGACAAGCAACGCAACAAGGAACTAAGCCGTGTCCGCGCACGGGTTGAGCACGTCTTCGGCAGCATGAACAAGCAACTGCACGGACTCAGCGTGCGGTGCATCGGCTTGGAGCGTGCAACCTTCCGCGTGGGGCTCACCAACCTGTGCTACAACTTCCTGCGCTCCTTGCATCTCATACCTGGATCAACCGTGGGGATCGTGTGACCTGACGAATCGAAATGGGCCTGAAACACGGCCTGAAAACCACAAAATGACCCATGGACAACTCAACCCCAATGCCCAGAACCGTCAACAGTGGTTCTTCGGACTACCCATCAGGCCCAAGGAGGGGTTTATAAATTGAGGAATCATTTGCCTTTATCCTTTGCGAGACGTGCAATGGGCCTCGAAATGATCAGGAGGGAGTGATCGTGCACGTTACGAATCGCTTTAACTTGTTCAGCGGTTTTTCAATCTAAGAGCCAACTAATACTCGCAATGCCGGTCGATTATGCCGGAATGGTCAGAAAAGATGTAATGCTTTGCTCCAAATGGATTCTTCGAGGTACCCAAACGGATGCCGTGGTGCTTTGGGAACTCTAAGACGCCGCACAAGGTGAACTGGCCATGCCCTCTGGTTTGAATCGGTCCAAGAGGCTTTGAGATACTGGATCGATGGGAGGTTATGGTTGAACAGCTTCAAACATGCGTTTCGCTATGAAAAATGGGTTGTGGCTGAACCATGTCGGTACATTGCGACATAAGGAGGCCAGAAATTTAAGTCTGGCCCTTGGTGTGCTCTGTTTAATGATAAAACGCCAGTGGAACAGAAAAAGCTCTCTGCAACGGTCCGCATGCGCATGGTTAAAGTGCCGGTCCAAAAAGAGCCAGAGAAGAATTCGCTGATAGTGGAAGGTGGCGCCGGTATGGGTTTGGCTTCTTGTGATCCCGCCGGGATGTTTGCGGTACGAACTCATGACCCCATCCACCTTGCGAAGTGTTCCAGTTCCAGCGACCAAAGCGAATAACGCCATGTCCAAACTGGCTACTTTCATTGTCCAAGAGGGCAATGCATGCAACAATGGTGATGCTCTGATTACAAACGAAGAGGTATGAAATGGGGCTAGTTCAGACATGACATCCTGGACGCTGAGCTGGTCGGGGAGTTGCGTTCGGAACAAGTGCCCGGTCCGTTCACCGTTCTCCGAGATCAAGCGCGTTTCATGATAGCTGCCCGAACAGGTCGCATCTGATTCCAAGACCGCGACCTGCTTCGCCAGTTTGAACGGATCGGACCAAATATCATCCCCTTCACAAAAGGCGACATAGCGACCTCTGCATTTATCCAATGCCAGTTCCAAATTTCTTGCCATTCCCAGATTCCGCTGTGGAAGCAGCAACCGGATCTGTTCTGGATAACGTTGCTGATATTGCCTGCAAATGGAGGGCGTTCCATCGGGACTCTTATCGTCACTGATCACCAGCTCAAATGCGCCATTGAGTTGTTGGGCCAAAACACCTTCAATGGCCTCCGCGATGAAGGACTCATGGCGATAGGTGATCATGCAAATTGAGGCCAAGATCCGATCCGGATGAAGGATCCGGTCAATGTCCTCTATGTCGCTCATCTTGCGATCTTCCTCGCCGGTATGCCTACGACCAGTGTTTCCGGAGGGACATCACGGTCCACTACTGCGCCGGCTCCTACAATTGCACCATCTCCGATCCGCATTCCTGGAAGGATCGTCGCGCTGGCCCCGATACGCGCCATGGATCCTATCCGGACTCCGCCCAAAATTGAAACGCGTGGTGAGATCTCCGTGAACTCCCCGATCCACGCATCATGATGAATGTGCGCCCCGCTGTTCACGAGGACGCCATTCGCTAATTGCGTATTCGGCCCTATCACAGCCAGGGCCATAATGTTCAATCCGCTGCCCAAACTGTTGGTAAGTGTACTCACCTGAGCACTATGAGACACCAATGTGGCTGGATCATGCCCTGCCTTCTTGAACCTTTCGAACAGGTCCCGACGCAAAGCAGGAGAACCTACAGCAAGTATGAAGTCCTGCTTATCGGCCCAATCCTGAATTCGACCTTTGACCGGTCTTCCCAATAATGTGCGGTCCGGCTCGACCTCATCGAAAAACTCAATATCGTCCAGACTTCCTCCGGCCTTGAGCCACTCATCCACAAGTTCCTTGGCATGGCCACCAGCACCAGCAATGATCATCCTATCCGGATTGAAGTAAAGTTCGGATCATGGAAGCGATCCGTTCGACCTGGTCCGCCCCAAGTCCTGGATAGAGCGGTAGGCAAATGGCACGATCACTCTTGTCCTCGCTGATCGGGCAAGATCTCGTGGTCACGTACGGAAGCAGGTTCAAGGATGGGTAAAAATATCTTCTGACATGGATCCCCTCCGTTGCCAAAACGGACATCAAGTTGGCCAGTTGAGATCGATTTTTCAATAGAACCGGATAATACCCGTAGTTGAAATCCGTATTTTCCGGAATTGTCGGTCGTTCCAAATGATCGCCCAACAAGGCATCGTATTGTTCCGAAAGTTCTCTGCGTTCATGGATCAATTCTTGAACATGAGGAAGCACCGCCATGCCCATCGCGGCATGTACCTCGCTCATTTTTGCGTTGATCCCAAGGCAGCTATGAATGTCATAGGTATGGCCGAAGCTCCGCAAGAGGCTCAGTTTCTCATCTTCGATAGCACTACTCAACACAACAGCCCCGCCCTCCACGGTATGGAAGAGCTTGGTGGCGTGGAAGCTCAGCGTGCTGGCGTCGCCATAACTCAGGATGCTTTTCCCCTTGTACTCCACATCGAAGGCGTGCGCGGCATCGTAGATCACTTTCAGTCCGTGCTTCTTGGCAATGGCGTCGATGGCCACCACATCGCAGGGAATACCATAGACGTGGGTGGCCAGGATCGCTGAGGTATCAGGGGTGATGGCCGCCTCGATCATTTTCGGGTCGATGCAGCACGTCTTCGGGTCAATGTCGACGAAGACCGGTTCGCAACCTTCCCAGAGGATGGCGCTGGTGGTGGCCACATAGCTGAACGGGGTGGTGATCACCTTACCCTTCACCCCCAAGGCCCGGATGGCGAGCTGCAGGGCCAAGGTGCCGTTGGCCATCAAACGTAAATGAGGCACGTCGAAGCGGGCACGCAAGGTTTCCTCCAACTCACGATGGATGGGCCCGTTGTTGGTAAGCACGTGGCTGCTATAGGCTTTGTCCAACCAGTGGAGGTATTCCTCACGTGGCGGCAGGAAGGTGCGGGTAACGTAAATGGACTCCCCGGGTTTCGCGGCTTCTTTCATCGCTCGTGTGGGCATGGGCCGTTCCATGGCGTCAGGCCGGGTTTTCCAAGATTTCCAGATGATAACCGAGTACCTCGTCCAGCTTGGCCAACTCCGGTGCGAACCAACGGTACAGCTCAGCCGCTAGGCCCGGGTCCATGGGGGCCGGATAGGCATGCGTGTTGGGCTTCACCTCCTTCAAGGACACGCTCTTTTCCATGGGGGGGATGCCCACATTCACGCAAACGTCATGCACGAAGGCATCCGGGTCCTTTTTAAGGTCCAGGTACGAACGAACCAACAGTTGCTTGGCCGGGAAATGTTTTTGGTATGCCTCGATCTGCCCAGCATAACAGCCCAAGGCCAAATAGTTGTGGTAGGGGTATGGTGCATAGGGCCGTCCCGCCAGCTCGTCTTCCACGGCTTGGGCAAACGTCCGTGCATCGTACCTCTTGGCATTTTGCGGATGGTCCTTGAACCGATGGTACATGTTCCATGCGGAGTAGGCGCGTTTCACGGGATCACGCAATGTGGCCAGGCAGACCGCATCGGGAAAATGGAATTTGATCCGAGCGGCCGTTTTTTCCCCTTGGAACATGTATCCCGTGGCCTCTACCCCCAATTTTCGCACGCCCACGATCGACTGTGGGGGGAAGTGCGAAAGGTAATGCTTCATTCCCTGCGCATAGTTGCTATCCGAACTGAAAAAGCGGAGTTCCTTGGGGGTGGACGCTCCGATCCGCGGGTGCAGGGCCAGCATTTCGAACAATGCGGTCGTTCCCGCCTTTTGTGACCCGATGATAAAGAGCCCGGGCTTCACGCGAGGGCGTATCCCGACTACTTTTCGGCGAATGCGATGGATCATGTTCATGGGCTTCGGAACGGTAATGCCCGCTCAGGAATGCTGGATTTCCCAAGGGATTTTCAATCTGAACATGCCTTTCCGACGACCGTGCCAGGTACCGGTCCTGGGCGGTTCCACCACGGTGAATGCCACGGCTTGACTTTCCTGAAAGCTTGAGTCCTTATTGCTGATGACACCGATGTTGAGCCGGAATTCACCGGCGTTGAAGAGATGGGGCGGGAAACGACAGGCCACCATTTTACTGCCGGTCCCCTGCAGCATATCGGGGTTGCTTTCCGCAAGGCCGGTGGTAAATACAACGAGGTCGTCACTGTTGACCACCTGGAGGGTTACGTTGATAGGCCCGGGGTCATGTTTGTCCACATGGACCTCAATGTCCACGGCATCCCCCCACTGGAAGATCTCCCCGCCGGATGCGGGACATGCCCTCACATGGCGGAGGTGCGCGACCGTATTTCCCGGGGCCTCGTGCACCGCCCAGGTCCTTTCGGTGGTCACTTGGTTGTAATTGGCCTGGTAGGCAGCCACCACTTCCTCGGTGGGGCCGCTCATGCGCACACGGCCGTGTTCCAGCCAGATCACGCGTTCGCAAAGAGCGCGCATGGCCGTCATGTTATGGCTGACGAAGATGACGGTGCGGCCGCTGGCGGCACTGTCCTTCATTTTGCCCATGCTCTTGCGCTGGAATTCGGCATCGCCCACCGAGAGCACTTCGTCCACGATGAGGATCTCAGGTTCGAGGTGCGCGGCCACGGCGAAGCCCAGGCGAACCCGCATGCCGCTGCTGTAGCGTTTTACCGGGGTATCGATGTGGTGCTGGATACCGCTGAAGGCGATGATCTCGTCCAGCTTGGCGTTCACCTCGGTCTTACGCATGCCGAGGATGGCGCCGTTGAGGTAGATGTTGTCCCGGCCGGTGAGCTCGGGATGGAAGCCGGTGCCCACCTCTAACAGGCTGGAGATCTTGCCTCGCATCTTGATAGTCCCTTCGGTAGGAAGGGTGATCCGTGAGAGCAATTTCAGCATGGTGCTCTTGCCAGCCCCGTTGTGGCCCACGATGCCTACCACTTCGCCGCGACGCACCTCGAAGGAGACGTCCCGTAGCGCCCAGAAATCCTCGCCGATCCGTTGCGGGTCCACCTGCGCCCCGACGGGCACGGTGGGGTCCGGGCGGCCCAGCAGCCTGGCGGTCCAAGCTTTCACGTCGTCGGTGAGCTGCTGACGGTTGATGGTGCCAAGGCGGTAGCGTTTGCCCACGCCCTGCACCTGTACCATCAGGGGTTGTTCGTGTGCGCTCATGTATTCAACTTGCTGGCGGTGAAGATAGGGAGAAGGGGGCCTGGAATTTCTGGTATCGGGTACCGGGTACCGTGCAACGCTGTTGGATGTGTTTCCGCCTTCAAATTTCAAGTTTCAGTTTTCAGCTTTCAAACAACATCAGCAAAGGAACGTTCCGCGCGTTGGAAGAGCGTGATACCGACAACGAGCAGTACCACTGCGCAGATCGCTGAATACCACAGGGTGCTCCAATCCATGGGTGTGCTCAACAAGGCGCCTCGGAAGCC
>Ga0209476_10001573_pt1 | contig 15356 bp, 15 predicted proteins | sample KloWWTrecipitate_FD_187179 | JGI IMG/M metagenome (GOLD analysis project Ga0209476, IMG submission 187179) | Active sludge microbial communities from Klosterneuburg, Austria, studying microevolution and ecology of nitrifiers - Klosterneuburg... | ecosystem: Engineered > WWTP > Aerobic digester... | reverse complement strand
AACGGCGAACGCGAACGGGTATCGGCCATGGCGAGCACTCCCGCCGCCAGTGTACGAAAGGCTTCGGTGCCGGACACCGGCCGTGCGGTGCCGCTTTCCGGGGACCGTTCGACCCGGCCCTCGCGATTGACACCCTCAACGCCGCCGCGATAGCGTCGGCGCACGTTTGAGCACGGATCTGGAGTGAACACCATGCGCGAAATGACCGGCGGCGAGGCCGTCTACGAATCCCTGCGCGCCCTCGGCGTCGAACACGTTTTCGGGATCGTCAGCGTGCACAACATCCCCATCTACGACGCCATCCACCGTGGGGGCGGCATCACGCCGATCGCCGTCCGCCACGAACAGGGCGCCCTCCACGCCGCGGATGGCTACGCACGCGCCACAGGGAAGCTCGGAGTTGCCATAACGAGTACTGGCCCCGGCGTGACTAACGCCATGACCGGCCTGTTCGAGGCAGGGTTCGCCTCCAGCCGCGTGATGATGATCACGGGCCAGGTCGATTCCGCGTACTACGGCAAGGGCAAGGGCTTCCTCCACGAGGCGGAGAACCAGCTCCCCATGCTTCGCACACTGACCGGCAGGACCGAGTCCGTCCGCCGTCCCGAGGAGATTGGCGAGGCGATGTTCCGCGTCGCGTCGGACATCTCCACCGGCCGGCCGCGGCCGGGGGCCATCGAGATACCGGTGGATTTCCAGTACGCCCGGGCGGCCATCGATATTCCTCACGTTGAGGCGTGGCCCCGGGTCCAGCCATCGCGCGAGGCAATCAGCCGCGCCGCCGCGCTCATCCGGGAATCCTCGAAGGTGGTGATCTGGGCCGGAGGTGGGGTCCTCACAGCTGAGGCCGAGCAGGAGCTGCAGCAATTGGCCGAAGCGCTCGGCGCGCCAGTCTTCACCTCGGTGAACGGTCGCGGCGCCATCCCCGAAGACCATCCGCTGTGCATGGGGCCGCTCACCAACCTGCCCGCATTCGCCGACGCATTCAACCAGGCCGAAGTCGTGCTGGCCGTTGGGACCCGATTCCAGGGCGGCGCGACCCGGAACTGGACCATGCCGATCCCCGGCAAGCTCATCCATGTCGATGCGGACCCGGGCGTCATCAATCTGAACTACCGCGCGGAGGTCGCCGTCGTCTCCGACGCGCGGCTCGCACTGGCGGGTATCCTGAAGGAAGCCGGCGGGCACCGCTGCGACGGGGCGTTCCTCACGGGCGCGCAGGATGTACGTGACGCGGCGCGCGCCCAGATCCGCCGGGAGATCGGGCCCGACTACGAGGCCATCATGGATGCCATGCGTGACCTCCTCCCGCGCGATGGCTTCGTGGTGCGCGACGCGACCGTCCCCGCTTACCTCTGGGGCAACCGCCTCATGCCCATCCTTGCACCGCGGACATCGCTCAACCCGACCTCGGCCGCTATCGGCCCGGCTCTGCCGCTCGCGATCGGCGCCGCGGTGGGCACCGGGCGAAAGGCCGCGGTTATCCAGGGCGATGGCGGCTTCATGCTCAACATCGCGGAGCTTGCCACCGCCGCCCAGTACCGCGCTCCGGTCGTCATCTGCGTCTTCAACGACGGCGGGTACGGGGTGCTGCGTTCGATCGAGGGCCGCACCTTTGAGGGTCGCCAGTTTGGAGTCGACCTGCATACACCGGATTTCGCGACCGTGGCGAAGGGTATGGGCGTCGAGGCCGAGCGTGTGTCCAGCGCGGCCGCCTTCCGCGATGCGTTCGCCCGTGGCATCGCCCACGAGGGGCCGTACCTCATCGACATCGAGGCCACGCGGCTCAGCCCGATGGGAGGCCTCGGCTCCCCGCCTCCCAGGCGCGCCTGACGGGGCTGGCAGGCATGCCCCAACCGGGCACCGCCCGGGGTTTGCACACGAGTGTCCAAACAGCCAGAATCGGGCGAGTTCACGTCGCGCGGAGATCTGCCTCATGCCAACCCCCTCGCGCACTCAACGGCTTGAAGCTGCCTCTAGCGCGTTGTTCGGTGCAAGTGCCCTGCTGGACGCCATTCGTCTGACGATCTGGGACCGCGAGAACCTGACGGTCACCCAGCTGCGGCTGCTCGGTCATCTGCTCGAGCAAGAAGGTCTCAGTAACGCCGAGTTGGCTGACCGCCTCTATGTCACCCGGCCTTCGGTTTCGGCGCTGCTTGAGCGGCTCGAGCGTGGCGGATTCATCCGGCGGGAAGTCTCCCAGAGCGACCGCCGGGGCATCTGCATCCGGCTCGAGCCGCGCGGGCGTGCAGCTGTCGAGAGTCTCCGCCAGGAAGTGCGCGAATACACGGTTGGCCTGATGGAAGGGATGAGCGACAGCGATCTCGATGCGTTTACCGAGGTCGTCGGGCGCTTTGTCGAGGCGGGCCGGACCCGCCGGGCGCGCGACCTGGCGGCCGAGACCGGCCAGTTAGCCTGACCGCGTGAGTGCCCGGGAGCCGCTGCGCCTGACGGAGATTCTGACCACGTCTTCAGCCATTGCGAACTTCCTTGGTGAACCCACCATCCGGGCGTCGCATCTCCGGCGCGCCATCCAGATCCTCCATGGGGAGCTGACCATTGAGGATCTCGGGCGCCCGGTCTCACCTCTCGTTCCGCGCGCCCCAGATGCCGGCGGTGTCGAGCCAGGATTACAGCAGCTCGTCCAGCAATGGTTCGCCAGCCTCGGCCATGACGTCGCCGCCGAGTTGAGCGACGCACAACTCCGCGAGTTCGCGGAAGCGCTTAAGGGCCTCGACGCCGACCACGCCTCCTAGTCGGCCGCCAGTCGGCGGACGACTTCGTACAGGACCTGGAGCCCGAGGCGGACATTCTCGACGCTGATTCGCTCGTTGTGTCCGTGGATCCCGGCGAGGTCCTCGGGGTCGACGAGGCACGGGACAAACCCGTACGAAGGCACCCCACGGAGGCGGAAGATCCGCGAGTCCGTAAACCCGCTGGTCATCTCCGGCGCCAGGTGTGCCCCTTCCACCAGCTCGGAGATGACTTCCCGTACCACCGAAACGAAGCGCGTGTCCATGGGGCTTTCCGCGCCGGCGTACCAGCGGTTCATCACCTCGACCTCGATCCGGTCGTCGGCCAGCACGCTTCGAAGTTCGGTGAGGAACGCCTCGGGGTCGACATCCGGCAGGAGGCGGCAGTCCAGGGTTGCCGTCGCCTCGGCCGGGATGACGTTGACCTTGATCCCGGTCGAAATGGTGGTCACCGTCACGGTATTGCTCATCCTGGCCCGGAGAGCCGGGCTTCTCTGGGCCTCGTTCCGGGCGGCGTCCCTGCCGCCGCCAAGTCCCGCACTCCGCATGGCCTCGAGGTTGGCTTCCACGGTCGGGAGCAGGCGAAGCGGACGTTCCCAGTGCGTGAGGCGTTCAAGCGCCCGGACCAGGTGCTCGGCGCAGTTATCACCGTGCGGGACGGACCCGTGCCCCGGACGGCCTCTGACTATCAGGCGCACCCAGAGCGGGGCCTTCTCCGTCGGGGCAACCTGGAAGACCTGTGTTCCGCTCCTTGGACTCAGCCCATACGCTCCCTCGTTGATGACCAATGAGGCGTCCATCCACTCAGGCCGGTGCGCTTCCACCCAGCTCATCCCGTACGCACTCCCCGCTTCCTCATCGGCGGTCGCGAGGAACATAACCGGCTCTCGCAGCTGGACTCCTTCCCGCCTCAGCAGAATGAACGTCATCAGTTCAAGGACGCCCATCGTCTTCATATCCAGGGCGCCCCGGCCCCAGATCATCCCGTCACGGAGTTCTCCCCCGAATGGATCAACGGCCCAGTAGCCGCGCTCCACCGGGACCACGTCTGTGTGGTTCAGCAGGCAGATGCCGGGGCCAGGCGGGCCAAGCCGCGCGAACAGGTTCGAACGGCCGGGCGCCGACTCCGCCGTCTCGCAGCGAATGCCCTCCGAGGCGAGGATGCCGGCGAGGAACTCCACGGCCTTCGTCTCATTCCCCGGGGGATTGGAGGTGTCGATGCGGAGATACTCGCGTAGCAGCGCAACGGCCTCCGCCGTCACTGCGTCCCAATCAATCCTGCCCATCGGCTGCTCCTGGTTTCAGCTGGGGTGAGTGTAAGGGCATGAGGCGTTGCCGGTACCGTGCCTTCACCGCATAGTCGGCCCCGTGGAGACCGCCGTATCGATTGCTGCCGCGGGCGTTGGGGTTGTCGTTGGCGCACTCATCCCGACGATGCAGCACCGGCTCTACCGCTCCGAGGAACACCGAAGCAACCCGGTCTCGGGCATGAAGCTTCGGCTCCTCCAGGCGTTCTGCGCGCTGGCAACCGGGACTGCATGGGGTCTTGCCTTCCGCCCCGGCTACTACGAGTTCGGGCCTGCGGCGCTGACCGCGGTATTTGCCCTGGTCTTCGTCGTTGTCAGCAGTACAGACATGGAACGCCGGATTATCCCGAACCGGGTGAGCTACCCGGCAATCGCCGCGGCCGTCGCGTTCTGCTGGGCCTGGCCCGACCGGACAGTGGCCGACATCATCGCCGGTGGCGCGTTCGGCCTGGGCATTGCGGCCGCCATGGTTGCTCTTGGCGTCGTGGTTGGCGGATTGCTCCGCGTCCGCGACATCGCGTTCGGGATGGGCGATGCCAAGCTCATCGTCCTCATCGGACTCACCACGGGCTGGCCGGGTGTCATGAGCGCGCTCTTCTACGGTGTGCTGCTGGCCGGAGGGGCCGCCTTCGTGCTCCTTTTCCGCCGCGGCTGGCGGGCCGTGTTCAGCTACGGTCCCTACCTGGCCGCGGGCGGCGTCATCGTCTTGCTCTGGTCAGGGCATTTCGACTAGTTGTAGTTCCCATCAGCGTTGCATACAGGAAGTAGTCATCAGCTTATACATATAGCTTGACGAAGAGAGGGGCCAGGCCGTTGGTTTGGGTTGTCACACACCTGACCACGGAGGCCCCTCGATGTCCCATGCTAACGCGAAGCTCACTGAGTACGGACGATTGTTGCTCGTCGGCCGCCTGGAAGAAGGCAGGACCCAAGCGGAGGTCGCCGAGGCCCAGGGGGTCTCGCGTAGCACGGTCGCCAAGTGGTGGAGGCGTTACCGGGAGGAGGGCGTCGAGGGCCTGCGCGACCGCTCCAGTCGTGCCCAACGCCTACCACACGCCCTCGGGGAGGCGGTCGTCGAGGCGATCTGCACGCTCCGTCGGGAGCTTGGCGCTGGACCACACCGCATTGCCTACGAGCTCGGGATGGCTGCCTCCACCGTCTACGGCGTCCTGCGGCGGAAGGGGCTCGCCGTCCTTGCCCGCCTCGATCGCACGACCCGCGCCGTCATCCGCTACGAGCGTGAACGGCCTGGGGAGCTGGTACACCTGGACGTGAAGAAGTTCGGCCGCATCCCGGAGGGTGGAGGGAAGCGTTTCGATCCCGGCTTCGCGGAGAGTGGTGCAGGCCGTCAGCGACCTGGGCCCAAACGTGGCCACGACTACGTGCACGTCGCCGTCGATGACCACAGCCGCTTTGCCTACGCGGAGGCGCTCCCGGACGAGACCGGGGCAACCACGGCCGACTTCCTCCTGCGGGCGGTCCAGGCCTTCGCAGCGGTTGGGATCACCATCGAGCGCGTCCTCACTGACAACGCCAAGAACTACCGCATCTCGCGAGCTTTCCTCGAGGCTGCGGCCGCCCAAAGCATCGCCCTGCGCAACACCCGACCCTACCGGCCTCAGACCAATGGCAAGGCCGAAGCCTTCAACAAGACAATCCAGCGAGAGTGGGCCTACCGCCGCCCCTATGCCACCAATGGAGAGCGAACCGCTGCCCTTCAGCCCTTCCTCGATGACTACAACTTCGCCCGGCCCCACACTGCCATCGGCAACCAGCCACCGGTCTCCCGCCTGTAAATAACGCTAGTGGGAACTACAACTAGTTCCGCCTGCGCTTCTGGAACCTCATGCGCCGCACTATGGCTTCGCTAGAGGTTCTTGAGCTGGATGATCGCAGGCCCACCGATGACGATCATGATTGCCGGAAAGATAAAGAAGACCAGTGGAAAGACCATCTTGATCGGTGCCTTGAAGGCTTGCTCTTCCGCCTTCTGTCGCCTCTTGGTGCGGATCACCCCGGTCTGAACGCGGATGACGCCGCCGATGGAAATGCCCATGGCCTCAGCTTGGACGACGGCGTTAATCAGCTGGCGGAGTTCGTCAACTCCGGTCCGGTCCGCCATGTCGATGAAGGCGTCGCGTCGGGCGCGGCCCATTTGGATTTCTCGCATGGTACGTGTGAGCTCCTCGGCGAACGGCCCGGAGACCTTCTCGATCACCCTCGAAAAGGCCGCGTCGATGCCGAGGCCCGCCTCAACCGAGGCCGTTATCAAGTCAAACGCGTCCGGAAGCGACCGCCAGATCTCCTTCTGGCGCCGTTGGATACGCCCGAGGACGATGACTCGGGGCCCATAAATCCCGAGACCCGTCATCACCGCGAATGTGCCCAACAGCATCTTTAGGTCAGCGCCACCGGCCGCCACGTATGCCGTGGCGAGGGATGGGAGGATTCCTGCCGCTATCCCTACCATCACCAGGAACTGTCCTGGCTTGACCTTCATTCCGGCCTGGGTGAGTCCTCGTTCGAGGCGTTGTTCCATGGTGGAGGGGAGAATTGCGTTCGCCCGTTGCGACAGGCTCTGGAGCATGGGCCGCAGAACCCGCTGACCGAAAGCGGCCTCCGGGTCAGGCAAGTCTTCGCGTTTTGGCCTCGCATAGCGGAGACCCCCGAGGCGGACATCCATCGCTCCGCCATCTGCGGCCGTCTTATGCATGAGGCCGAAGGACATCAGTGTTACTGTGACGAATGTGCTGATAGCAATCAAGATTTCCATTGCCCTAGACCTCGATGTTCACAATCTTCTGGATAACCATGAATCCGAAGAACTCAGAAATAGCCGCGCCACCGAGCATCATCCTGCCTAGCGGGTCAGTGAAGAGAGTCCCCGTGAACTCAGGCGAGATGATTCCAAAGATAATCAGCAATCCGATCGGAATGCCACCAATGACAAAGCCGGTCATGCGTTGTTGAGATGTCAGCGTTCGGATTTCGCCCCGGATGCGCTCCCGCTCCCGCATCGTGTGCGCCACGTTGTCCAGGATCTCGGCGAGATTCCCGCCGACCGACCGCTGGATAAGCACAGCGGTGATCACAATGTCAAAGTCCGGGCTGCCAACGCGCTCGTTGAGGCTTGTCAGTGCCTGCTCGACGCTGGCCCCCATGGCGGTGTCACGTAGAGTGCGCCGGATCTCCACCGAAAGTGGTGCCGGAATCTGTTCAGAGCCCGCTTCCATTGCCTGCAGCAGGCCGAAACCCGCGCGCAGGCCGCTCGAGAGCATCTGGATGAACTCGACAAGCTGTCCTTCCATCCTGTGCAATCGCGAAGCCATCCTGCGCTTGAGCCAGAATCCCGTGCCCATGAAGCCTGCGGGAACGCCGAGTAGGGCGGCGGCGGGGATAGGAGAGACGGGGAGCAACGCTGCCGCGACACCTGTGCCGATGACAAAGCGTAGGACGAAATACTCTTTCGCGTTCAGCATCAGGCCCGCGCGCTCGAGGTCCCGTGCCCAGTTGGCCGCCACGTTCCCCGAGATGACGGTGATGCCAGCGAAGTTGACCGCCCCCCTTTTCCGAAGCCCCACCCGCGCTTCCTGGGGAAGCGATGCCTCGACGTCCCGGATCCGCCCGAGCCGGGCGGCGGCGGCGGCATTACCGCCACCGTAGGCCGTCACCCAGAGCGTGACCGTCGTCGCGAATGCCCCGGCACAGAGTGCCGCGAGGATGAGCAACATCGTCTTACCACCCCTCCGCTGTGCCGAACAGGTTGTTCGGTAGTTCGATGCCCGCCATGGCGAACTTGTGGACAAAGCCCGGCCGGATGCCGGTCGGCTTCATAGCACCGTGCACCTTGCCGTCGTCATCAACCCGGTCAAGCTTGAACAGGAAGATGTCCTGCAGCGTAATCGTGTCGCCCTCCATGCCGCTCACCTCGGTCACGTGCGTGACCTTGCGCGAGCCGTCCTGGAGGCGGCTGATCTGGATAAAGACGTGGATAGCTGAGGATACCTGCTCCCGGATGGCCTTCGAGGGCAACTCCATCCCGGCCATGAGCACCATGTTCTCCATACGGGAGAGGGCTTCACGCGGGTTGTTCGCGTGAATAGTCGAGATAGACCCATCGTGGCCCGTGTTCATCGCCTGGAGCATGTCGAAGGCCTCTTCGCCACGGACCTCGCCGACGATGATCCTGTCCGGGCGCATGCGGAGGCAGTTCCTCACCAGGTCGCGCTGCTTGATCTGGTTCTTGCCTTCGATGCTGGCAGGCCGTGCTTCGAGGGTGATCACGTGGTCCTGCTGGAGCCGGAGCTCCGAAGGGTCCTCAATAGTGACGATGCGTTCAGTGTTCGGGATGAACGCCGAAAGCGCGTTGAGCATCGTCGTCTTACCGGTGCCGGTACCGCCGCTGATGATGATGTTCATGTGGGCGCGCACGCACATGGCCAGGAACTCGGCGGTGGCATCGCTGAGCGCCCCCACCGCCACCAGGTCCGCCATCCGCATCTTGTCGGCGCGGAACTTCCGGATGGTGATGCTTGGCGCCTTCGGCGATGCCGGCGGGATGGTGATGTTCACGCGCGAGCCGTCAGGGAGGCGCGCATCCACCATGGGGCTGGACTCGTCAATTCGGCGCCCGAGAGGGGCTACGATCCGCTCAATGATGCGCATCACATGCTGCTTGTCGCGGAAGCGAGCGGAGCTGCGGAAAATCCGTCCCTCGCGCTCGAAGTAGACCTTGTCGATGTCGTTAACCATCACTTCGCTGACTGATGGGTCGCGGAGGAGCGGTTCGAGCGGTCCGAGGCCCAGTACCTCGTCGGCGACAGCGTCGAGAAGTTCTTCGCGGCTGGCGCCGCCGAGCTGGATGTTCTCCTGGGTGATCAGTTCACGGGCGGCCTTGACCACCGCGCCGCGCTGTTGTTCAGGCGCCAACCCTTCGAGTGCGCCATGCTCCAGCTCCTCGATGAGAAGTTCGTGCAGGCGGATCTTCGCGGCTTCCGCTGCGGGATTGGCCGCATCACGTTGGGCGCCGGGCGCGTTGGCCGAGGGAGCTGTTTGCGGCGCGGGCCGCAGGGTGCGCGGTTGCTGCTCCATGCGCTCCTGGTTCGGTGCGGGGGCTCCGCCACTCGCTCCCCTCAGGGCGCTGATCCGCTGTTGCCCCGGGAGGCCCGGAGGCGGCGGTGTGACGGACTCGATCTCCCCCCAACGCTTCCCCTGTGCCGGTTGTCCGCCGAGCTGGCCCGAGGGGCGGAGCTTCGGAGCCTGGCCAGGAGCGGGCGGCTCACTTGCCGCACCGGGGATCTGGTCGCCGGGCTTGTCAGGCTCGGGCTGGCCCCCCATGCGCCGACGGGCGCCGGCCCAGCCAAAGGGCTGCCGGCTCTCATCGCCCGATGCTCGTCGATCGCGAAGCTCATCCGACATGGTCGTTCACCCCGTCCTTCTCAGGTCTATGCACTCTTCTTGAACGGCAGCCGCAGGATGCCGCCAAGTCCGCCGCCGCCACTGCGCTTGCCAGTCTTGCCCCGCTGGCGGATGCCAGCGAGCGCCCGTGCGATGTCCTTGATCTCCACCGCAACGCGGCTGTTCGGGCGGCTCAATACGATCGGGCGGCCGAGCTGCGCGGCCCGCACCACCTCGTTGTCCTGGGGGATTTTCCACCACAGGTCCGTGTCCAGCGTGCGCTCCACGTCCTTCTCCCGGACGCCTGTATCGGTGCCGGCCCGGTTCAGCACCACCTTGATCCGCTCGTCATCGTTCCCGAATCGCTCGTGGAGCATCTCCAGCGCCAGGACGGTGTCCTTGATGCTGGCCATGTCGAGTGTGGTGATGAGCAGGATCATCGTGCCCACTTCGATGGCGGCCGCCACGATTTCGTTGAACGTGCCCGGCGTGTCGAGGATCACGAAGTCGTGTGTCTGCGAAAGGACATCGACAACGTCGCGGATGTGCGACGAACTCAGGTTCCGCCAGTCACTCGGCCGTGTTGGAGCGGGCAGGATGCGCACGCCCGAGTCATGCTGGACGAGGTAGTCGCGCAGCGTGTTCCGGTCGACGTTGTCGAGGTTGCGCGCGAGGTCGGCAATCGACCGTTCGACAGGGATGTCCATCGTGATGGCCACGTCGCCGAAACGGGTGTCCATGTCGACCAGCGCGACCGTCTGGTGCGCTTCGGTGGCAAGCGCGACGGCGAGATTCGAGGCGATGGTGGTCTTCCCAATGCCTCCCTTGGCGCCGAAGACCGTGATGATGGTCCCTTGCGCCACCGGGTCGGCGAGTTCGCCGCGGCGGCGCATCGCCTCGCGCTCCTTCTTCTCAAGGACCTTCATGATCGAGGCCTCAAGGTCTTCCGGAGTCATCGGCTCGACAAGGTAGTCCGAGGCGCCGCCGACCATCGACTGCCGCATCAGGCGGATGTTCGCTTCGGTGGAGAACACAACGATCGGGAGGTCCGGGAGCCCATCGTTGATGCGTGAGAGCGTCTGCACGGGTCGCACGAGCGGCTCTTCGATGCGCATCAGGACCAGGTCCGGCCGCATCTGGAAGCAGAGGGTGAACGCCTCGACCCCGTACCCCGCCGTCGCCAGCACCTGGAACCCCAGCATCTGGAGCGTCTTCGCCAGTTCCGCCGAGCTCTCCCGGTCGGGATCAACCACAAGCAATTGCGGTACCCGTGCCATTGTTCGTTCCTCCACCGTCTTGCATCCCGGAGACCACCGGGGGCCTTGCGTATGTTCGGTGTGGGTGGCCCATAAAGGGTCACCCACGCTGGTGTTCAACTCCCTGCTGCTTTGTTGACTAGCGCGCCGGGAAGACGTCCTCGTAGCTGTAGATCTGCTTACCCTGCACCGGAGCCGCGTCGCCCTTCTGGCGGACGAGGAGGCGGTACTGGCCGACGTCATCCTTCATCGCATCGAGAAGGGCGACCTTCGCCGCGAGGTCAGGCGGTAGGGCAAGCGTTACGGACATCGACTCCTCGTAGGTTGTGCTCTCCTGATCGGGACTCACGGCTTGCGACTGTTGGATGCCGCTCCCCGTAGTTGACCCGTCGCCGCTGGTCTTTGCGTCCGCGTCAATCTTCGGGATCGTGCGGACGACGCTCTGCGCGATGGCCAGGACCAGGACGTCCTGGGCGACGAAACCGGCGATCACATCGGGCTTCTCTTCACCCGTCAGCGGGTCTACCTTCATGAGGGTGGTGATACCGAGGACATCCACGCGGTCACCTGGCTGGGGAAGCCCGGCCGCGATCCACGCCTCGTGAGGCACCTGCAGCGAAAGACCGCGCATGCCTTCCGGCACCTTCCACGTCGCGGTGTCCTGGCCCTCGTACGTCGTAACCTTGGCCGCCAGGACCTGCTCGCCCGAATACATCGGGGCCGTGGCCACCTTGCCCACCAGGCTCGCCATGTCGGAATCCTTGAAGTACCCCTCAACGATGCCCGCGGCCGGGATGGTCTTGGTGCCGAGCATGTCGCTGGTGATCTTGTCACCCACGTTCACGTTCTTCGTTAGGACCACGACGGTCTCGGCGCCGGCTCCCGAATCAAGGGCCTCCTGGACGCCATCGCCGCCGCCCTTGCTGTTCAGGAATGCGAACATCAGCAGAGCGCTGAGGACGCCGAACACGGCGGCGAGCAGGAGCACGCCGCGGTTTCGATTGGAACTACTCGATGCTGCCGCAATAGATCGGTTCACGTTCTACTCCTCCCCTTGCAATATCGGCGGGTGCACCGCCGGACTACAGGCCGGGTTAACCCTTGGTGGAAAGAAACCGCGCCCCCGGGCGGCCTGCAATCGGCCCGGGGGCGCGGGATGGTGGGTTGAGGGGTCTGTGGTTCTACCTGACCAGGGCGATGTGCGTCTGCTCGGCGATCGCCCGGAACGCTTCATCCAGCTGGGCGGTGGTTGGAGCGAAGTAGTACGCGCCACCACCAATGTCCGCGAGGTCCTGCAGGAACGTCTCGTCCACGTCGTAGCCCAGGCCGATGGTGAAGATGATGATGTCGCCATCCGCTGCGCGCTGCGCTTCTTCGAGGGCGTGCGCGACGGAGGTTGAGGTCCCGCTGCCTTGCGTACAGGACGTTGAGTTGTAGCTGGAAGAGCTGTATGTCGCGCCTCCGCAGTACGTATTTGCGATGCCGTCGGTGAGCAGCACCAGCACCCTTACGGCATTCGCCCGTTTGCCGGTCCCATCGAGAACCTGGCGCCCCACGGCAAGGCCGTGCGGGATGTTCGTGCTTCCCGATGGCCACAGGATGGCGTCCAGGGATGAGCGGACGGTTGCGAAGTTCGAAGTCAGGCCCGAGCTAATCTGCCCGTTCGACGAGTACCGAGCGGCACCGATCTTATCGTAATCCGAATTGAACAGTGTCGTGAAGTACTGTGCGGCATCAATTGATGCATCAAACGGCTGTGCCGGGCCGTTGGTAGAAGTGGTCGGGGTGTAGTAGCTCGCAAGTTGGCAGTAGTCCCCGGTGCTACTATAGCCCGTCCGGTTCGCCCAGACTTCAGCATTGACTGAGTGAGATGTCGCGGTGGTAGCTGTGCTGGTGTTCCGATTCTGGTAACCGCGGGTGACAGTGAGGGTGTTGGTGGCCACGTTGACCGCAGTGATTTTCATTAGCTCGTTGTCGATCATGATGATCCCGGCGCGGAGATTGGGGTCGCCACCGCCAGTGGTCAGCTGCCAGTAGGGTGTTGAGCTGTTGAAGGTCGTCCCGAAGTTGCTCCGGTTTGTGGACGAGCTTGTACTCGTGAAGATCCGGACATCGTTCAACTGGATGGTGGGCTGTGTTGCGTTGATGTTGGCTGCAAGCCGGGGAAACGCGTATCCCCCGGCGGGCGTCAGGCGCCCCGGGCTCATCAGGTAACTCGTGCTCCGCTCGACTCGGTGGAAGCTATCGAAGCACATCGACCCCGAGATATCGAACACGACCGCGATGTCGAGCACCTGCGATTCGGCGTCTCCTGATGCCGACACGTGCCACTGATCGACGCCGAATAGGCGTGCGAACCAGGTGGGGATGTCCGCGGATCCGGAGACCCGGATGGCCTTGTTCCCGGGGGGGTATTCGACGGAGAACTGCACGTTCTCGCCCTGGCTGCGGATGAAGCCGCTGTTGTCGAGCCAGTACGCCTCGGCCTTGAGGTTGGCGTCAGAGAGATTCGGCATGCTCTGGGCCGCCGCCAGGGCGGCCGCGTCTACCGCCGCCTGCATCTGGGTGCGCGCCCAGACGTAGCGGCCGACATCGATGCTCATCGCCACGAACCCGAAGAGGATGAACAGAAACAGGCCGAACAGCGGCAATGCTTGTCCAGCCTCTCGGTGGGTGACCTTACGAATCAGCGACCGCAGCATCGCTTGCTCCTTCTACCGGCTATTCCAGCCGCATCGATGAATGGGAGGTGATCGTCGGCGTCGCGAGCGTGCTTCCGCCGATGAGCCGCAGGATCCCGCCGAGCGGGGTCACGAACTCGAAGTCGTACGTCAGGTCGACCGCAACCGCCGAGCCGCGAGAGCCCTGCACATTGGTCTTGGCGATCGTCAACTTGGTCGGGTCGAGCGAGCAGTCACTCGGGTGCGGGTCGCAGAAGCTGTCGTAGATGCGCGCATCGATCGTTGTCGCATCGGACTGGACCGCTGCCACGCGCGCGCCTTCTCGCGCTGCGTTGGTAACCAGCAGCCACGTGAAGAATGCCCGGCCGAAATCGACCAGTCCGAAGAGCAGCACCAGGAAGAGGGGGAGGATCATCGAGAACTCGACGAGGCTCTGCCCGGCCTCGGTCTGCCGGAAACGGTGAAGTAGCCGCCTGAGCGGCCCCCGGGGGGGCGTCATGCTATCCGTTGAGGAGACGTCCATGGTCGCCTGGTGCTTTCTGGCCGGTGTGCGGCCGCTCTGATCGATGAAGGGGTGGGTGACCGTGGTCGCCCACCCCTTCAGGGCTGTGTCCGGCGTTGCCGCCGAGGTCGGTCCTAGATCGAGCCTGCGACCTGGTTCAGGACGCCGGAGAGGGACGTGCCGAGTGCCCGGAGCGCAACGATGCAGACGACGGCGATGAGCGCGAGGATCAGGCCGTATTCGGCGAGACCCTGGCCTTCTTCATCCTGCATGGTCTGGAGCTTCGCGACCTTGGTGATCGCCCAATTCTTGATCTTCGACATGGTGGTTCTCCTACCTCTTCCTGGTTGGGGCTTCTGCCCCGTGGTGTCGCCTCGCCGGTCTCGTCCCGTTCCTCCCGCTGAAGTGAATCAGCTGTCCCCGGTGCGGAGTGGGCGGACCCCGATGTTTCGGGTTGGCCTCCGCTTCCACCGTGCCCGGGACCGGGAGCGTTTCCGGTGTAGCTACTAGCACTTTCGACGGCGCCGCGTGGCCCTAAAGGGCGGTTACCACGTGTTCACCGCGTTGACCCCGACCACCGCTGGTTCGCCCCACGGAGTGCTCGTCTGCCGAATCGTCCGGAGGCTGCCGATTCTCAAGAGGAGACGAATCCGGACTTCCAGACGGGCCGGGAGGAGAGCACGACGATGGACGTATTGATGTCAGGGCCTCACCGGGCGCCGTCCACCAGGCAGGACTGGCACCGCCGCTGGTCGCTAGCCCAGGACGCGCTGCTGGTCTGTGTTTCCGCCGCCTTCTTCTGGGCACACGCCTCCCATGCGGTTGACGCTCGTTCCATCACCAATCTGTTCTTTGCAGTCGAGCAGGGCTTGCTCGTCGGGGTCTTCCTGACTCGCCGGCGTACCGACACGACTTCAACCAGGCCGTGGGACTGGTTCGTCGCCACGATTGGTGGCTGGTTGGCGCTCGCCATGCGCCCCCATGCCTCCGGGGGGATGATGGAGACCTATGGTTCCGCTCTCCAGGTAGTCGGCCTATCGGCTGTGATCGTTGGCTTCGCGACCATCGGCAAGAGTTTCGGCGTCGTTGCAGCGAACCGCGGGCTGAAGGTTGGCGGGCCCTACCGCTTTGTCCGCCACCCAATCTACATGGCCCACTCCATAACGCTCGTTGGGTTCACGGTGGCGAACCTGTGGTGGTACAACGTTGCCATCCTGGTCACGGTGACCATATTCCAGGTTTTCCGTATCCACGCCGAGGAGCGGGTCCTTGCTGCAACAGCTGATTACGATGCGTATCGCGCGCGGGTGCGCTGGCGCCTGGTGCCGGGGCTGTTTTAAGTGCAGCGGAGTTCGGCCGGGCCGAAAGCACGGGTCGCGCTCGTCCCGGATGGTCCTGGCGCGTTCATCCGGCGCCTGGGGGCCGCAGCAATCCCCTTCGCTATCTGGTCCGGCTATTTC
>Ga0209476_10001572_pt1 | contig 15357 bp, 14 predicted proteins | sample KloWWTrecipitate_FD_187179 | JGI IMG/M metagenome (GOLD analysis project Ga0209476, IMG submission 187179) | Active sludge microbial communities from Klosterneuburg, Austria, studying microevolution and ecology of nitrifiers - Klosterneuburg... | ecosystem: Engineered > WWTP > Aerobic digester... | reverse complement strand
TCTAGGCCTTAAGCGCTACCTGGAGGAAAACCTCGGAAAGACGGTCGACCTGGGTATCGAGAGCACCCTGAAACCGCAGGTAAAAGAGGCTGCAAAAAATGACATGATCTATGTCTGAGCGTCATTGCCGGCTTTATCTCGCAGATATCCTTGATTCAGGACATGCTGTTCAATCCTACATCCAGGGCCTCGAATTCGAGCGCTTTAGAAACGACCGGATGCTCGCCCATCTCCATGGCCAGATGGAACGCCAGCCAAATCGCCGCCAACCTCGGCAAGCGGCTCATCAAGTCGCCGCGGGTTTACCTGCGCGACAGCGGCCTGCTCCATGCGCTGCTCGGCATAGAGACCCTCGACGCGCTGCTCGCCCACCCCATCGCCGGTGCCGCCTGGGAAGGCACGGTGATAGAGCACCTCCTCACACATGCGCCGGAGCATGCGCAACCGCATTTCTACCGCACCGTGGCCGGCGCCGAACTCGACCTCGTGATCGAAACGCCCGCCGGCCTGCGCGCCTTCGAGGCGAAATTCGGGCTCCATCCGAAGCTTTCCAGGGGATACCACCATGCCTTGGGTGATCTCGGGATCGACTGCGGAACCGTTGTCTATTCAGGAGATGAGAACTACCGGATGACGCCCGATGCGAACGTCGCCAGCCTGCAGGAAGCCATTCGCGAAGCGGGACGGAGTACATGAGCACCATCGCACTCAACCCCTTCGCCATCGCCGCCGGCCTCGCGCGTAACCGCTACCTGCTCGGCCAGCTGGTCAGGCGCGACGTGTTGCTGCGCTATCGCGGCGCGATGTTCGGCGTGCTGTGGATCTTCCTCAGCCCGCTCCTCATGCTCGCCATCTTCGCCTTCGTCTTCGGCCACATCTTCCAGGCGCGCTGGCCCGAGCAGCGCGAAGGCCTGCCCTTCTGGCTGATCCTCTACTGCGGACTGATCGTCTTCAACGTCTTCGGCGAAACCGTCGCGCGTGCGCCGACGGCGGTGCGCGGCTTCCCCAGCTACGTCAAGAAAATCATTTTTCCGCTGGACATCCTGCCGCTGGTGCCACTCGGCGCAGCGCTGGTGCATGCCGCCTTCAACTTCCTGATCCTGGCGGCCGCCCTCGCCATCACGGGCAATCTCTCGGCGGGCATCCTGCTCTTCCCCCTGCTGCTGTTGCCGGTCGTGCTGCTCGGCATCGGCGCCGCCTGGTTCCTCGCCGCCTGGGGCGTCTTCATCAAGGACATGACGCAGATCGTGCCGCTCTTCGTGCAGATGCTGCTGTTCCTCTCGCCCGTCTTCTATCCCGTCTCCGCCGTGCCGCCGGGACTGACTTTTCTCTACAACGCCAACCCGCTCGGCGCGGTGATCGGGGCGGTACGTGCCGCCGTCGTCGGCCAGCCGGTGCCGTGGGCCGCCTGGGCCGCCGCGCTCGCCTTCGGCGCAGCGGCCGCGCTGCTCGGCCACGCCTTCTTCCAGCACAGCCGGGACGAGTTCGCCGATGTCCTCTGACGACCTCGCCATCTCGGTTCGCAATCTGGCCAAGACCTATCGCCTTTTCGGCCATCCCGGTGATCGCCTCAAGCAGTTCTTCAGCCTTGGACTAAAGCAATACCATCGCGATTTCACCGCGCTGCAAGGCATCTCCTTCGATGTCAAAAGGGGCGAAACCGTCGGCATCATTGGCCGCAATGGTTCGGGCAAGAGCACGCTTCTGCAGCTAATCTGCGGCATCCTCAAGCCCACTTTCGGAACGATCGCGGTCAATGGCCGCGTCTCCGCGCTGCTGGAACTGGGCGCCGGCTTCAACCCCGAATTCACCGGCCGGGAGAACGTCTACTTCCAGGGCGCGATCATGGGGCTGAACGAAGCGGAAATGGGTGCGCGCTTCGCTGCCATCGCCGCCTTCGCCGACATCGGCGAATTCATCGATCAGCCGGTGCGGACCTACTCGAGCGGCATGTTCGTCCGGCTGGCCTTTGCGGTGGCCTCCCACGTCGACCCGGACATCCTGGTCGTCGACGAGGCACTGGCGGTGGGCGACGCCGCCTTCCAGCAAAAATGCTTTGATCGCATCTACGACATGCAGTCGCGCGGCATGACAATGATCGTTGTTTCGCATAACCCCTACCAGATCGAACGCCTGTGCAACCATGTGGCCGTCATGGACCGGGGCCGGCTCTCCCCGCTCTGCCCAGCCAAGGAGGCCCTCTCTCTCTATCAGGAACTAGTGCATCGCGAACTGACGCCCGGCGCTCGGACGGAACCGGCGTTGCGAGAGGGCACGCACGCGTTGCGCTTCGAACGCGTGGCCGTCGAGGGCAGCCGCGACCCTGCCGACGGCGCCTTCCGCACCAACGCACCGCTGCGGATCGTCGCCGACGTCGTCGCCGAGCAGGTGGTGGACAATGTCCGCTTTCGCTTCGAACTGTGCGCAGGCGGCGACCTGGTGACCATGATCTCCACCATCGGGCTGACCGAGCAGATGCAACTCCACGGCCGCCACCGCATCGCCTTCAGCATGCCGTGCTGCCAGCTGACGACGGGGTGGTACCACGTCAATGCGATCGCAGTCGGCCGCAACGTCCGCCTCGACGCCTGGCCGCGCGCCGTCGAATTCAGCGTCCTGCTCAAGGACGAGGCGGTCCGCAACTTGTCCGGCGACTGCGGCATCTACGTCTGTCAGGGCGACTGGGAAGTATCCTGACGCTCATGCCCAGCGGCGACCGTTACGCGATCAGGACGGACTACCGGGAGAATCCCGTGCAGGCCACCTACGACCCGTCCGGGGATCCCCGCTACTGGGACGAGGGTCGCCTGAAGAGCGCTGCCAGCTACCAGTATGACGTTTATGCGGCGGCGGCCCGGCTGGTGCGCGAGCGCAACCTGAAAACCCTGCTCGACGTCGGCAGCGGCCCCCCAGTCAAGCTGATGAAACTGATGCCCACCGGACTCGACATCTGTCTGGTCGACCAGCCGAACACTGCGCAGCATGCGGCCGAGCTTCTTCCCAACGCACAATTCTTCAGCGCCAACCTCGAAGGCGATTTTCCGGCCATCGGCAGGGCCTTCGACCTCGTGTTGTGCGCCGACGTCATCGAGCACCTGGTCGATCCCGACCCCTGCCTGGATTTCATGCGCCGGCATCTGGCGTCGCAGGGACTGCTGCTGATCTCGACGCCGGAAAGGGCGACGCTGCGCGGCAAGGACTGCACGCACAGCCCGCACCCGATGCATGTGCGCGAATGGAGCTTCGGCGAATTCGCACGCTTCCTCGCCAGCCGCGGCTTCGATGTCGTGGAACACCACCTGCTGCCGCAGCAGCGCACATCGCCGCCGCTGAAGGCCTACGGCCGGCTCATGTCAGCCCTCGGCCGGCCGCCGTCATGGTATTCCTGCCAGTTGGCAATCTGCTGCGCGCGAGGCTGACCCCCATGTTCGCAAAACTCACTCGGATCCTATCCCGCCTGCGCATCGCCGCCAGCCTCGGCTTCGACGCCCGCCCTGAAACGCTCGCCGAGGCGCGCCGGCTCATGCAGATGGATACCATGGCCGACCCGCGGACACGCCACGATGCCCTGTACGAATATCTGGGCGTCAAGGCGGCCCGCGCCGGCTTCGAGATCTACAACAAAAACCTGATGTGGCAGGACGAGCCCGGCTTCTGGGACGTCTGGAAGGCCTCGCCCTACTTCGGTAAGCAGCGGCCGGACCGCAAGTTCGTGCTCTGGTCGATGGCGCGCAGCACGCGCAACCTGCCCGGCGACACGGCAGAATGCGGCGTGCTCGATGGCGCATCGAGCTACCTGATTTGCAGTGCGCACACAGACGCCGGCCCGGCGGAACACCACGTCTTCGATTCCTTCGAGGGCCTGTCGGCGCCGCGCCCAGAAGACCGGCCGGGCAGCGCCGTCGCTTTCGAGTGGGCCCCCGGCGACCTGTCGGTGCCGATCGAGAAGACCATGCGCAAGCTGAGCCGCTTCGACAATATTCGCTACTACAAGGGCTGGATTCCCGGCCGCTTCGACAAAGTGTCGTCGCGCCACTTTTCCTTCGTGCATGTCGACGTCGACCTCTACCAGCCGACGAAGGATTCGCTGGCGTTCTTCTATCCGCGCCTGGTGCCGGGCGGCATCCTGCTGTGCGACGACTACGGCTATCACACCTGCCCCGGCGCCCGGAAGGCGTTCGATGAATTCGCCGCCACAACACCGGAGCAATCGGTCGTGCACCTGCCGACCGGGCAGGGCTTCATCGTCAAGCGCGGCCCGCAGGCCGCCGAAGGCTGAGCGGAAGGATGTGCGGCATACTCGGATCGGTCGGGCACCCTCCCCCTGAAGCGGGGCTGTTCGACCGCATGCTCGACACCCTCGCCCATCGCGGGCCGGACGGACGCGGCGTGCGCACGCTCGATGGCGGTGCCGTGCTGCTCGGCCACCGCCGTCTCGCCATCATCGACCTGAGCCCCGATGGCGCGCAGCCGATCGGCAACGAGGACGGCACGGTCTGGCTCACTTTCAACGGCGAGATCTACAACTACCGCGAGTTGCGCGAGGAACTGATGCGCCGCGGGCACCGCTTCGGCTCGCGCACGGATTCCGAGGTCATCGTCCACGCCTGGGAAGAGTGGGGGCCAGCGTGCGTCTCGCGCCTGCGCGGCATTTTCGCCTTCGGCCTCTGGGACGAACGAGAGAAAGCGCTGTTCCTCGCCCGCGACCCACTCGGCGTCAAGCCCCTCTACTACGCCCGCTACGCCGGCCGCTTCACCTTCGCCTCGCAGCCCAAGGCCATCCTCGCCGACCCGGATTTCCCGCGCGAGATCGACCCGCACGGCCTGCGCGACTTCCTCGCCTACGGCTACATCCCCCACGCGCGCAGCGCCTTCGCCGGCATGTCCCGCCTACCGGCCGGCCACACCGCCACGCTGAAGGGCGATGCGCTGACGCTACGGCGCTACTGGCAAATAGCGTGCGGCGACGCCCTGCGCGACCCGCGCGCAGCTGCCGAGCGCGTGCATGAGGCGCTCGCCAGCGCCGTGCGAACCCAGCTCGTCGCCGACGTGCCGGTGGGCTGCTTCCTCAGCGGAGGTATCGACTCGAGCCTGCTTGTCGCCCTGGCGAAGCCGCACCTGCCTGGCCTGCGCAGCTTCACCGTCGGCTTCGAGGAAGCCGAGAGCGACGAGCGCAGCTATGCCCGCATTGTCGCCGAACGCTTCGGCACGCAGCACGTCGAGAGCGTGGTCGAGCGGCACGACCTGCGCCGGCGCCTGTACGACATGCAGGAGCACTTCGACGAACCCTTTGATCCGACCGCCCCGATCCCGTTCCTAGAGGTGGCGCGCTTGGCCCGGCAGAATGGCACGGTCGTCGCGCTCGGCGGCGACGGCGCCGACGAGCTGTTCGCCGGCTACCTTCGCTACGACGACTTCGACCGGCCGGCCTGGCTCCGGCCCGGCCTCGCCAGCGAGCTCTGGAAGGGCCTGCGCCACCGTGGCCTGCTCGGCCCGCGCCGCTCGGTGCCCGGCGACCTCGCCCGTTATTTCCGCTACGAGGGCTGTCTCGATGCGGAAGGACAGCGCGCCGTGCTGGGCGCGGGGCTGCTCCGTGGGCTGGAGGATGATCACGAGGCTGCCATGCAGCGCTTCCACCGACCTGACCTACCAGCCGTGAAGGCAGCGCAGTTCCTCGACGCCAACCTGTTCATGGTCGATCAGGTGCTGTGCAAGGTCGACCGCGCTTCGATGGCGCACGGCGTCGAAGTACGCGTGCCCTTCCTCGACCCGGAGTTGGTTGCGCTCGCCTTCCAGGTCCCGCTCACCCTGCATTACCGCTGCGGCGAGCGCAAGGCACTGCTCAAGCGGATCGCCGCGCAGCACCTACCCGCAGAGGTCGTCACGCCGCGCAAGAAGGGCTTCAGCAGCCCCCTACTGAAATGGTTTGATGCCGGCTCCGAGTCCTGGCTGCGCGGCCTGACCGAGAACGGCCTGCTAGTGCGCCATGGCCTGCTACGCCCCGACTGGCCGCAGTGTCTGGTCGCTGCGCCGACCCTGCAGGGTGCCTTCGGCACGCGGGCGCTTTGGCTGATCCTGGCCGCCGAGCTGTGGGCGCGCCGCTGGATCGATGACGAACTTCCGCCCGCCGCGGAGTCGCCGGCATGAGCACCAAGCACAATGCGCTCACCGAAGAGGATATTCAGCGCTTCAGTATGAGCCCGCAGCTGCTCGACCACATACGCGAGCACACGCGGCAACTGGACCGGACAGCACCACCGCACATCCTCGACTGGGGCTGCGGCCGCGGCCGCTCCGTCGCGCTGCTCCGGCAGGAAGGGTTTGAGGCCTTCGGCGTCGACATTGACCGCGCCGTGCTGCGTAACGGCCATGACCTGTTCCGCACCCGCGGCCTCGACCCGGAGCGGCTACTGCGGCACATCAGCGACATCGGCACGTTCGGCGACGGCGAACTCGATATCATTTTTTCCGAAGAGACCATCGAGCACGTCGCCAATCTCGAAGTGGTGGCGCGCGAGTCGTACCGCCTGCTGCGTCCCGGCGGCCTCGTCGCGCACAGCTTTCCTGGCAAGCGCCAACTGGTCGAACCCCACCTACGCATGCCGCTGGTGCATTGGCTGCCGCGAGGCGCCATGCGGCTGGCCTGGCTGCATGCTTGCCTCTTCCTGGGAGCAGGCCCCCGGCCGCCCTGGCCGGAGGTCGTCGATGGAGACGGCAAGCTCCTGCCGCGTTCCGGGCAGGCGGCGGCATATGCGCGCTATCTGGAAGACAAGGTGCATTACAGATCGATCGACACCATCGCCTCAATTTTTCGCCGTGCCGGATTTCAGGTCCACCACAGAAATCTCAGTCCTCCGCCGGCCTGGACCTGCCTCCTGCCGCCAGCGTGGCGACGGGACGGCTTTCCAGCCGGCAATGTGTTGCTTCTGCTGCGCAAGCCGGACATCATTCCGCCATGCGCCTCAACCGGGAGTACATCTTGAACCGCACGGAAAAGCTCCTGCATCACTTCGATAAGAATGGCCTCTGCATGGAGATCGGGCCGGGCTACAACCCGCTGCTGCCCAAACGGGAGGGCTGGAGGACGCTCTCGGTGGACCATGCCGACCGGGCCGGACTAGTGGAAAAATACAAGCGCTTCGACGTCGATACCGCCGCCATAGAGGAAGTCGATGTGGTCTGGGCGGGCGGCAACCTAAGCGAGGCGATACCCCAGTCGCTGCTCGGCACCGTCGATGCTTGCGTGGCCAGCCATGTGATCGAGCACATACCCAACCCGGTGATGTTCTTCCAGGCGATGGCCAGGATACTGAAGCCCGGCGGACTGCTGTCGCTGGCCGTCCCGGACAAGCGTTACTGCTTCGATTTCTTTCAACCCCTCACCTGCACCGGCGACTGGCTGCATGCCTGGAAGCGGAAGGCCAAGGCCCACTCCCAGCGCGCGCTGTTCCAGCACATCGCGTACACCGTGAACGCCGACGGCGCGACCACCTGGGGACAACTCAGCCATCTCAAAGACATCCGTTTCCTCAACAATTCCTTACCCCAGGCGCTGAAGCATTTCAACTCGTACGACGAGGATGGGAAGGGCGCCTACCAGGATTGCCACGCCTGGCACTTCACCCCCGGAAGCTTCGACCTCCTGATGCTGGAACTATCGCAGCTCGGCCTGATTCCGTTCACCGTCGCGGAGACCCATCCGTCCAGCGGCTGCGAATTCTTTGTCCTGTTGCGCAACGCCGCGCCACTGCCGATCCAGGAAGAGGAACTGCAGCGCCGACGCCTCGAGTTGCTGCGCAAGATCGTCGAGGAGCAGGCCGCTCCCGCGCTGCTGCTGCGACGCAATCCGGCACGCGCGCTCCTCGATGGCCTGCGGCGCGGGCTGGCCGGCCTGGTTCGTCGTCTTAGGCGGCTGGCCCGGCCTTGAGCGCCGCCGGAACCGGATCAGCGTGCCCAACCACCTCCCAGCCCAGCATGTCCCAGCCGAATGAGCACGACTGACCACAGCGATGTCACCCTCATCGTGCGCGAATGCGGTGAACGAACCGCCGATGCGTGCGTCGATCTGCTGGCCAACCTCTTTCCCGGGCAGCCGGTCATCCGGGTTACGGCCCGGCCATTCGTCGCCACCTTGCGGGAAAGCCTGCAGCGAGGCCTGGCGGACAAGCGCCAGTGGACGCTCTGCATCGATGCCGACGTGCTGGTTCTGCCGGCGCTGCGGAACTTCATTACCGAGGCGAAAGGCATGCCTGCGCATTTTGCCGAGGCACAAGCGCTGGTTGCCGACAAGCTGCTGCCAGCCTGCCGGCCTGCCGGCAATCACTTGTATCGGACCGCGCTGATCCCCAAGGCCCTCGCCTGCCTCGCCGGTTCGACGGGATTGCGTCCCGAGTCAGCGATGGTCGATGCCCTGACCAAGGCCGGACATCCCTACCATCAGTCCGCATGGCTCATAGGCTTGCACGACTTCGCGCAGGCTCCATCCGACATCTTCGACAAGGCGGCGCTGCACGGGCACAAGCATGCCTATCTTGGCGAGATACTGCTGCCTCTATGGCAACGTTGGGCTGAGCATGATGCGGATTACCGGATCGCCCTGATGGCCTATCTCGAGGCCCGCGATACTACTGTTCCGCAGGAAGTGGCGAGGCGATCGAGGTCCGCGGAAGCTGACGCCCTTCTCGCTCCCGCTCCCATTTTTTCGACGGACGAGTTGATGCAACTCCTCGCCCAGGCGCCCCATCAGCGCCCGGAGGCAGCGGTCCTGCGCCAGCGGATAGAGACGGATGTCGGCAACTTGATAGCTGGCCAGCGGAAGTTGTATGAGCTTTCTCTTCCGCTGTGGCGCAGATGGCTGGAGCGGGTCCGGGGAGGCTATCCCTATTTTCGTCCACCATCCTGAATGCCAGTGTGACTGACGTGTCAAGACAACCTCTAGTGGTGCTCTTTGGGCATTCTCTGGCCTCTAGCAGCGCAGAGCGAAAAGCCGCCATGGAAGCGGCATACCCCGAAGCGGCAAAAGTCTGGATCAGCCTGGATTCTCTTGCCAGCGACTGCGAATCGCCTGAAGGCATTGTTTGGCTGCGGCTGGGGGAAGCCAGCCTGGGAGGAAGCGGCTGGAGAAAGGTCCTTTCCCAGGCATCCAAATTGATGCCCGCCCTTGAGGCCCTAGGGGCCACGGCGATCCACCCCTTGAGCGACCAAGCCAGGCCTGCCGTGCGGATCGCAGCCTGCCTGCTTCGCCTGTCCTGCCGGCGGGGGCGCCCGTTAGTTCTACTAAAGTGGATGAACCGCTTGCCGGAGTGGGCGCTGAGGATTCTCAGCCCCAACCGTGCAAAGCGGTTTTCAAGTCAGCGTGAGGATGCTGGGAATCAACTTGCGGCACTGATGGATCGCACCTACTACCGGTCGCAAGCGTGCCCCGCCGCAGGAGGTATCGATCCGGCATTCCACTACTTGGCGGCGGGGCAATATGCCGGGCTCGATCCGCACCCCCTCTTCTGGACGCGCTGGTACGCGAAGCATATGTTGCATGGCGTCGCTGACATCACGCCATGGCGACACTTCATCGAAGTCGGGCGCCACAACTGGGCCAACCCGAATCCATTTCTCGTCATCCGCTGGTATGACCGCCAGCCTGGAGCGGGCCGCCATCATCCCAATCCGCTGCTCGATCTCGATGCGCATGCCCGGCATGGCACACCGGCCCCCGACCCCAATCCCCTGTTCGATCAAGCCTGGTATCGGAACACCTACGCCTGCGGCGAGCTCTCGCCGCTCGTCTATTTCGTGCTCGGCGGCGCCCGGCATCCTACCTGCTCATTCCTGGCGCGCCATCCGGAACTCGGGGCGGCGAACGGGCACGGCGACGGCTATGCGTCGTCCTTCACCCGGGCCTTTGCCGGCAATCCGTCGCGCCAACCCGAGTTGCGCCCAGCTCGCCGCAGCACGGAAATCCAGCCTGCCCAAGAAAGAATCGCGGTCTGCTGCGTCATGACCGGCGACTACGATGTGCTGCGCCCCATCGGACAGCCCGATCCGAATATCGACTACTTTTTCATCACCGACAGGCCGCCCACCCAGCCCATCGCCGACTGGCGCCTGGTCGTGGCCCGAGCGGACGGACTGACGGGATTGAAGCTATCGCGCGCCATCAAGATGGACTTGCACGGATACCTTCCGTCGAGCGGAAGGTATGAAGTGATCGTCTATCTCGACGGTAACATCGAACTGGCCGGCAGCCTGACGCCACTGATCGACGAATACAGGCGCAGCGGCGCCGATCTCGGCGTGGTGCCCCATCCCTACCGTCAATGCGCCTACGAAGAAGCTGCTGCGGTCATGCTGCAATTGCGCGACAGCCGAGAACATGTCCTGAGCGCCATCGCCTTCCTCGAGGAGCAGGGCTACCCGCCGCGATCAGGCCTGTTCGAGATGAATTTCTTCTGTTACCGCCCGAGCCCGGCAGCCCATGGCTTTTTCAATCGCTGGTGGGATATGTATCAGCGCCATGGCGACAGGGATCAATTGCTGGCGCCCCTGGCGGCCCGACAACAGGGCCTGACCCTTCATTCGCTGCTGCCTTCCGGACAGTCTGTCCGCAGCCATTCCGCCTTTCGCTATCACCCCCATCGGCCATGATTGCCCGGATCAGAAAAGCCCTGGCCATGATTCGACAACTGCCCGGCGCCGCCTGGCGGCTTGGCCGCCGCGGCCGACTGCTCTACGCCGTCCGCTTCCTGGCCCGCATCGTTTGGCTGCATGGCCCGGCCAACGCGGCGCTCGAACTGGCCCAGCATCTAGCCCAGGACACGCCTTATGCCGACTGGATCGCACAACACGACACCCTGGGCGAAACCGAACGACGGCGCCTGCAGTCGGCTCTTGCGACCTTGCCCAGCCAGCCGCTCATCAGCCTGCTGATGCCGACTTACAACAGCCCGGAGCGCTGGCTGCGCGAGGCCGTCGATTCGATCCGCTCGCAGATCTATCCCCGCTGGCAGTTGTGCCTGGTCGACGACGCATCGACCGCGCCGCATGTCCGGCCGATTCTCGAAGCGCTGGCGCGCGAAGACAACCGGATACGGCTGAGTTTCAGAGACGACAACGGACACATCTCCGCCGCCTCCAACGACGCGCTGGAGATGGCGGAAGGCGAATTCGTCGGCCTGGTGGACCATGACGACCTGCTGGCGCCGCACGCCCTGGCGCTGGTGGCCATCGAGATCGCCTGCCACCCCGAGGCCGACCTGATCTACAGCGACGAGGACAAGATCGACCTGGATGGCCGCCGCTTCGGCCCCTACTTCAAGCCGGACTGGAATCCCGACCTGATGCGCTGCCAGAACATGATCAGCCATTTTGGCGTGTATCGGACCGGCTTGGCGAAGCAGGTGGGCGGCTTCCGGCGTGGCTACGAAGGCAGCCAGGACTGGGACCTGGCCCTGCGCGTCATCGATGCCAGCGACGCCAGCCGCATCCGCCACCTGCCCTACGTGCTGTACCACTGGCGCACGGTCCCCGGCTCCACTTCGACCAGCGTGGACGCCAAGTCCTACGCGATCGATGCCGGGCGGAAAGCCGTCGGGGATCATTTGGTGCGCCTCGGCATTCGCGCCGAAGCGGTCCATCTGCGGCATGGGCACCTGCGGATACGCTATGCGCTGCCCGAGGCGCTGCCGCGAGTCAGCGTCATCGTTGCGCTCGAGCGTGCCGAGGACGGGCAGGAACTGCGGCGGCACCTGGCCGACTGGATAGATCGGGCGGGCATGCCGATTGCCGAGATAGTCTTGAGCGGCTCTGCGGAAGCGTTGGCGAGCGCGGCTGCAGCGCGCTCATCTGCCGTGCCGTTGGTGGCGATCGAATCCGGTCCTGGCGCCGCCACCCGACTCCGGGAGGGCGCCGCCCGCGCTAGCGGCGACGTGCTGGTCTTCCTGTCGCCCCGCCTTGGGCCGCAGACCGACGACTGGCTCTCCGAGCTGGTTGCCCACGCCCTGCGGCCTGGTAGCGGAGCGGTCGGCGCCTGCCTCGCAACCGCCGGCAGCACCCGATCGGCTGGCGGCTACATCCTCGGAGTAGCCGCCGGAACCGCCGCCCTGCGGAATCCTGACCGGCTGCCGGCTCGGGTCGGCTTTCAGCAAAACCTATCGGCCATCAGCGCCGACTGCCTGGTCGTTCGGCGCCAACGCTACATCGAGGCCGGCGGATTCGACGCGGCCACCTTCCCGGACCGCTGGGCCGATATCGATCTCTGTCTCCGCCTGCACCAACTGGGGTATTGGAACGTCTGGGCACCGCATATCGTCCTGTCCTCCCGCAAGCCTTTCGCCGAGCCCTCCCCGAATCCGCGCGACAGCAAGGCGCTGCTCGATCGGTGGCCGGCCTGGTTCGCATCCGACCCCGCCTACAATCCGAACCTGAGCCTGGAGTGGCCGATTCCGACGCCCGGGCGACCACGACATCTCCCGCCCTGGCATGCGGCAAGCGACGCCGCAGTTCCGCAATGATGCCTTCCTCGAACATGGGCTCCCCAACGATATCCGTCGCGCTCGCCACCTGCGACGGGGCCCGCTACCTGCCAGCCCTGCTCGACAGCCTGATCGCCCAGCGCCGCCCGCCCATCGAACTGATCGCCTGCGACGACGCCTCGAAAGATGGCACGACGGCCCTGCTGCAATCCTTCGCCGAGCGCGCACCCTTCCCGGTGCGCATCCAGGGCAACCCGGCGCGACTGGGCGTCGTGGCCAACTTCAGCCGCGCCATGGCGCTCTGCAGCGGGGAGTGCATCGCGCTCGCCGACCAGGACGACGTCTGGCATGCCGACAAGCTGGCCCGACTCTCGACGGTGCTATCTGCGCCGTCGATCTTGGCCGCCTTTTCGGATGCCAATGTGGTTGATGAGAACCTGCACGGCCTGGGCTATGGCATGTGGCAGCGGGTCCGCTTCACGCGAAACGAACAGGAGCGGATGATGCGGAGCCGCGCTTTCGAGGTGCTGCTCAAGCACCAAGTTGTCACCGGCGCCACGCTGGCATTCAAAGTCAGTCTGCGCGACACGGCAATGCCGGTCCCGCCGGATTGGCCCCACGACGCATGGCTCGCCATCCATGCCGCGGCGCGGGGAGGCTTGCTGCCCATCGACGAGACGCTGATCGACTACCGCCAGCATGCCGACAACATTATCGGCGGCAGAAAGAAAAGCCTGCTTGGGGAGGTGCTGGCGGCGCTGGCGCTCGACCGTACCGTCTGGTATCGGGAAGAACTCGCGCGCTGGCAGGCATTGGCCGAGCGCCTGGCACTGACCGGCGGCGCCGAATCGGCTCGCCCCGCGCTCGAGGAGAAAATCTCGCATCTGAAGGCCCGCGCTGGCCTGCCCGCCTCGCGCTGGCAGCGCCTGCCCGGCATCTGGCGGGAAATCGCCACCGGCCGCTACACCCGCCATGCCCGCAACTGGGGCAGCATCGCTATCGACCTCCTGGTCAGGTGAGTCGCGGTAAACCGTGTTTGAGCAGCATCCACAACTTGTGGGGCAAGGTATCAAAGACCGAGAAAAAGTCAGCGCTGGAGAGATGGCGTTTTCGCATGATGCGGCGCCTTAAGGAGATGAGCGCCTGACGTTGCCGCAGCAACGCCGAGAATACCGGCAGATAAATTTTCGTCAGATAGTCTAGGCGCGCATTGAGAATCGAAAGCAAGACACCCTCGACGAATAACAGCATCAGATGCAAGGGCAGCATCAGTTGCATGAACGGCGCCGGATAGCACACTACCATGACGAATGTCTTATTGCGCTCCGATAGTGCGCGCCGGCGGTAGGTCGTGACCAAGCTGCCAGCTTGCGCCTTGCCGCCGCCGAAGCTCTGGCCGACGCGATGGCGATAGCCGGAGACCCCCAGCGCCCGGACCTGATGTCCCTCCAGCCGTGCCCGGCAGCACAGGTACAGATCCTCGCCGATGGAGCTGAACCACTCCGGGAAGCCGCCCAGCTCATCCCACAGCGCTTTCGTGATCCATAGACAAGCGCCGGCCACCAGTCCGACTTCTGCGCGCTGCGGATCGCGGTTGGGCACCGGGTTGAGGAATGGATCGAGGCGGCTGCCGATATCCAGCAGCAGCCCCGTTGCAGCATCGTATTGCGGCAGCGTGAGAATGGCCGGGCGCGCCAGCCGTTCTGCTTCCGCCAGCAGCGTTCCCAATGCGTCGGGCAACAGGGTCGCGTCGTTGTTGAGCAACAGGAGGTGTTCACCCTGCGCCATCGCCGCCATGCGGTTGTTGGCGACGCAGTAGCCGACGTTCTCCGCGCTTTCGATCAGTCGCACGTCGGGATGGTGAGCGCGGATGTGCTCCACCGAGCCATCCGTCGACGCATCGTCGTGCACGATGATCTCGACGGCAAAGCCGCAGTCCTGCGTCCTGACCGATTCGATGCAGGCATCGATCAGCCCCATCCCGTTGTAGTTGGCGATGCAGACGGAACAGGTCACACCACCCCCGACAGCCGGCAAACCTGTCGCGCTCACGACTTCCTCATGAGCAGGACCCGGCCGCAGTGCTCTACAACCTGGAAATCCGGCAAGCCACGCAGCACGTCATCCTCCGTCCAGAAACGGACATAGAACAGCGAGCGCCGGCCGCGCGGCGTCACGGGCGCCAGGACCAGCACCCCTCCTTTTGCCATCATGGCACTCACGTTGGCTAGGGCCGACATCAACTTCTCTTCGGTGACGATATGCTCGATGACATCGATCAGCAGCACCACGTCGAATTCGCCCGCCACCCTGTCCGCGGTAATGTCGCCTCGGACATATTCAAATCCCGGAAACTTTTGCCGCAACATCGGAAAGAAGGCGTTCGTGATATCGAAACCCTTGTACTGCGTCAGGCCGCATTTGCGCAGCAGTTCTGCGTAGTAGCCGTTGCCGCAGCCGATTTCCAGCAGGCGGGCTTGAGAAAACCCGACTCTCGCCCTTTCCAACATGCCGAATATCTCGCGAGCTTGGGAGGCATAGGCCTCGCCAATCTCCGCCTCGCTCATGCCCTCGTCACCGACACTGCGCAGCGACAGGCCCTTCTTGCGGAAACGGTCCTCCCAATAGCGCGCCGCATCGTAATCGTCCCCGATGGCGTATCGCCGCGGCGCAATCAGGAGCTTGTAACAGGCGCGTGCCGCAGTGCCCAAAGGGTCACGCAGGAAACGCCTGAGCGCATCATTCATGGCCAGCCCCGCTTTCGATCATCGGCGCGCTCGGCATCAGCATAGAGTCATAGCGTCGTGAAATTGTGTTCCAGTCGTACCGGGACAGAACATGCTGCCGTCCTCGCTCCGCCCGCGCGTTGCAGGAATCGTCTTCGGCCAGC
>Ga0209476_10001571_pt1 | contig 15357 bp, 14 predicted proteins | sample KloWWTrecipitate_FD_187179 | JGI IMG/M metagenome (GOLD analysis project Ga0209476, IMG submission 187179) | Active sludge microbial communities from Klosterneuburg, Austria, studying microevolution and ecology of nitrifiers - Klosterneuburg... | ecosystem: Engineered > WWTP > Aerobic digester... | reverse complement strand
TCTCAGCACCCTGGCATTCAGGCCGGCAACCTTCCTGAATGAAGCATCTCCTGTGAGAAAGATATGCCTTGCTCCGAGCTGGAGGCAACTCGCCGCCTGAAGGGCGTCCGGCGTGCGCAAGCCGTGCCTGACGCGAATGGCGGTGGCCAGCTCGACGACGTCCTTGCCGAGTTCCACCCAGACCAGATCCGGGTGGGCGAAGAAGGCATCGAACGCTGCCAGCGTGACGAGTTCATTGTTGCGCACAGGACGCACCCGGCATTCCAGCCATGTCAGCCGGCTTAGCGCCGCACCCATTTGCGGGTGCTTCCTGGCAATCTGCGCCAGCTCGGCACGGACCCGGCCGGCGAACGGCTCCGCACCCTCGACCAGATAGATCAGGGCGCTGGCCTCGAAATAAATCATCTCGCCCAGCCCTCGCGCTCTTCGCGCAGCGCTTTGTCGATCTGGGCCTTCCGCTTGGTGCCGGTGGCGGGTTGGCTGAGCAGCCACTGGACGGCGCTCAGGCCGACGGGCGCGGCGCCCGCCTTGCCTTGCACCAGCCGGGCATATTCCTCCTCGGAGAGCACCACCGCGGCAGACTTGTTGCGTTTCATGAGATGCACAGGGCCGCGGCGCAGGCCCTCTTCAATCGCGGCCATGCCACGACGCTTGAGTTCGGCGGCAGTGAGCGTATTCATGGGGTGCCTCATGCGGTATCTAAACAGGTACCAACTATAAGGCAATCGGTACTGATTGCGCCCCCTCCATCCCGATGCAATGGGGGGGGAAGCTACTGGACGGGTTCGATGGGAGCGGGCTGGGCTTCCTGCTTGAACCGGGTGACGGCGTCGTGCAGGGCCTGGCGTTGTGCGGCGGTGGTGCGCGGCCTGCCCTTCATTCCCTTCCCGCTCTGCATGCGATCGAGGATGGCGCCGATCTCCGACGGGCCGCTGCCGCCGGCCGCTTCGGCGGGCGTGGTGACGGCGGCACCGGCCTTGACGGCTTCGTAGAGCAGCTCGGCGCGCTCGCGCCCGGCCTCATTGCGCTCGGCGGTGATCACCAGCACCTCGGGCTTGCCGCCCTTGCCATTTTTCGCCTTCTGTCTCGATGCCTCGCTGTCGTGGCGGTGCAGCGCGAGGGTGGCGTAGAGCGCCTTGCGCAACTCGTCGGTGGGCTTGCCCTCGGCCTGCGCCTGACGCATCTTTTCGACGATCTCGCCGATCTCCGGCGGCACGGGGACGGACTTCTTCGCTGCGCCGAACGATTCCGGCGCCTTTGCCGCTCTGGCGAATTCCTCGGCGTTCGACACCATCTTCGCGATGCCGTAGTTCCTGTTGCGCATGGCGAAGGCGAGCGCGTTGTCGCCCCACTCGTTGACGGGCCTGGTGTCGGCGCCGGATTCGAGCAGCGTGCGGGCGAGGTCGGCATGCCCCTCGCGCGCGGCCATCATCAGCGCGGTGGAGTCGTTGGGCGTGCGCGCGTTGACGTCGGCGCCGTTGCCGACCAACTCGCGGGCGATGTCAGCGCGGCCGGCGAAGACGGCGTAGTGCAGCGCGCCCCATTGCTTGCCCCTGCGGTTCGCCTCGGCGCCGCGTTCGAGCAGCAGACGCACGGCGTCGATGTGACCGCGCCAGGACGCCAGTTGCAGCGCCTGCTCGTCGAAACGGTTGGTCAGGTGAATGTTGGCGCCGCGATCGAGGTACAGGCGCATCAGATCGAGGTTGCCGATCCAGGACGCGATCATCAGGCCGCTGCCGATGCGATCGGCGAGAAAGTCCGGCGGCAGGCCCTCGTCCAGCCATTTTTTCGCGGCCCAGGTGTTGCCCGCTTCGATGGCCACGCCGAACTCGATCGCTGTGGGCGGAACAGGCGGCGCAGACCAGGCCGGACGCAGCAGGCAGGCAAGGACGGCCAACAGGGATAACAGGGCTCGCATGCCGCATTTATAGCAAAATATGGCTTTCGGGGTCTTGATCCGGACTTGGAAACCTTGCCTTCCCGCCGCTTTCTGCTCGCCCTGGCCGCCTCCTTCGCCCTGCATCTCGCCCTGTTTGGCTCGGGCGCGATCGTCTCCCTGCTCGAAAGAAAAGTCAGTCCCCGCAACACGGCGATCAGCGCCCGCCTGCTGCCTCCCGCCACCGTGCTGCCGCAGGATGTCCTGCTGAAGGACACGCTGGCGGAGCCGGAAGCGCCGAAGGTCGTGCAGGCGGAACCGAAACCTGTCGAGGGGAAAAGCCGCCGCCCCGCGCCGCACACGCCGGAAGAGGCGGCGCAGCGCAAGCTCTCCAAAGTGCTGTTCTATCCGCCCGAGGCGGTGGCGCGCGGCATCGAGGGCGAAGTGCGCCTGCTGCTGACGCTGGATGCCGAGGGCGCGATCCGCGACGCGCAGGTCGCCGCCAGCAGCGGCCACAAACTCCTCGACGAGGCGGCAGTCAAAGCCGCCATGGCCATGGGCCGCCTGCCGGAGACGGGCGCGCGCGAAGTGCTCCTGCCGGTGGTGTTCCGGCTGCGCTAGGGCGCTATTTCCCTTCGAGATACCGTCCCAGCTCGTACTTGGCGATCTGGTTGCGGTGCACTTCGTCCGGGCCGTCGGCGAAGCGCAGGGTGCGGGCGTGGGCGTAGGCGTGCGCCAGCGGGAAATCGTCGCTCACGCCGCCGCCGCCGTGCACCTGGATGGCCCAGTCGATCACCTGGCAGGCCATATTGGGCGCGACCACCTTGATCATGGCGATCTCCTTCTTTGCTACCTTGTTGCCGGCGGTGTCCATCATCCAGGCGGCGTTGAGCGTGAGGAAGCGCGCCTGGTCGATGAGCATGCGCGCATTGGCGATGCGCTCGCGCGTCACGCCCTGGTCGGCCACCGGACGATGGAAGGCGACGCGCTTGAGCGCACGCCGGCACATCAGCTCCAGTGCGCGTTCGGCCAGGCCGATCAGGCGCATGCAGTGGTGGATACGGCCCGGGCCGAGGCGGCCCTGGGCGATCTCGAAGCCGCGGCCCTCGCCGAGCAGGATGTTGGAAACGGGCACGCGCACGTCCTTGAAGTCCACCTCGCCGTGGCCGTGCGGGGCGTGGTCGTAGCCGAACACCGTCAGCGCGCGCACCATGGTCACGCCCGGGGTGTCCATCGGCACCAGCACCATCGACTGCTGCTGGTGGCGGTTGACGTTGTCGGGGCTGGTCTTGCCCATGAAGATGAGGATCTTGCAGCGCGGATCGGGCGCGCCGGAGGTCCACCACTTGCGCGCGTTGATGACGTAATGGTCGCCGTCGCGGACGATCTTCGCCTCGATGTTGGTGGCGTCGGAGGATGCCACCGCCGGCTCGGTCATGGCGAAGCCGGAGCGGATTTTTCCTTCCAGCAGTGGTTGCAGCCATTGCTTCTGGTGCTCCGGCGCACCGTAACGCACCAGCACCTCCATGTTGCCGGTGTCGGGCGCCGAGCAGTTGAAGACTTCCGGCGCAATGGGCGAGCGACCCATGATCTCGCACAGCGGCGCGTATTCGAGGTTGGTCAGGCCGGCGCCGAGCTTCGACTCGGGCAGGAACAGGTTCCACAGACCCTCGGCCTTCGCCTTCTCCTTGAGCGCGTCGATGATCCTGGTCGGCTGCCAGGGATTGCCCTTCCTGCGGTTCTCCTCGACCTCTGCGTCGAAGACCGCCTCGTTCGGGTAGACGTGCTTGTCCATGAAGGCGTTCAGCCGCTGCTGCAATGTCCTGACCTTTTCCGAATGCGCGAAATCCATGGTGATCCCCAGTTAAATGTTCAATGTGTGTTCGTCATCCCCGCGAAAGCGGGGATCCAGCGGCGTTCTGGATCCCCGCTTTCGCGGGAATGACGGAGGGGTCTTCATATCTTCCCCGCGATAATGTTTTCCACCTGCCGCCAGGCCTCTTCCGCGAGCGGGCGGGCGCGCTTGCCGGTCTCGACGGCCTCCTGGCTGGCGGCGTTGCCCTGCAACGCGCGCGCCATGATCCCCTGCAGGATGGCGGTGAGGCGGAACATGTTGAAGGCGAGGCAGTACTCGAACTCGGCGGCCGGGATCGACTCGCGCCCGGTGCGGCGACAGTACAGGGCGACGTACGCCTGCTCGTTCGGGATGCCGAGCGCCTTCAGATCATAGCCCTTGACGCCGCGGAACTGGCCGGGCGACAGGCGCCAGGTCATGCAGTGGTAGGCGAAGTCGGCGAGCGGATGGCCGAGGGTGGACAGCTCCCAGTCGAGCACGGCGAGGATGCGCGCCTCGCTCGGATGGAAGATGACGTTGTCGAGGCGGTAGTCGCCGTGCACGATGGAGGTCTCGTCGCCGGCCGGAATGTTCGCCGGCAGCCAGGCCATGAGGTTGTCCATGGCCTCGATCCTTTCCGTCTCGGAGGCGCGGTACTGCTTGCCCCAGCGGTCGATCTGACGCGAGAAATAGCTGCCCGGCTTGCCGTACCCGGCCAGCCCCACCGCGGCGTAGTCCACGCTGTGCAGGGCAGCGATGACGCGGTTCATCTCGTCGAAGAGGGCCGTGCGCTCGGCGGGTTGCAGGCCCGGCAGGGTGGGATCCCACAGGATGCGGCCCTCGACGTAGTCCATGACGTAGAAGGCGGTGCCGATGACCGCGTCGTCCTCGCACAGCGCGTAGCTCCTCGCCACCGGCACGTCGGTCTTCGCCAACGCGGAGATCACGCGGTACTCGCGGTCGACGGCGTGCGCCGAGGGCAGCAGCTTGCCGGGCGGCTTGCGCCGCATGACGTATTTTTTGTTTCCCGCGGAAAGCAGGAAGGTCGGGTTGGACTGGCCGCCCTTGAACTGTTCCACCGTGAGATCGCCGGCAAAGCCCTCGACGTGGGCGCGCAGCCAGTCGGCCAGGCGGCCGCTGTCGAAGGCGTGCTGCGGCGAGACGGCACGGGTGCCGGTAAACTTCTCGCTCATATCAACTTGACGAGCTGCTTGCCGAGGTTGGCGCCCTTGAGCAGGCCGATGAAGGCCTGCGGGGCGTTCTCCAGGCCCTGGGCGACGGTTTCGCGGTACTTGATCTTGCCCGTGGCGACGCCCTGCCCCAGCTCCTGCAGCGCCTGCGGCCAACGCTCCATGTGCTCGGAGACGATGAAGCCCTGCATCCTGATGCGGTTGATGAGCACCGAGCCGATGTTCTTCATGGCGTGCGGTTCCGAGTTGTACTGGGAGATGAGGCCGCACAGGGCGATGCGCGAGAAGGCGTTCATGCGCCCCAGCAGGGTGTCGAAAATCTCGCCGCCGACATTCTCGAACAGGCAGTCGATGCCCTGCGGCGTGGCTTCCTTGATGTCCTTCCACAGATTGCCGGCCTTGTAGTCGACGCAGGCGTCGAAGCCGAGCTCGTCGACGACGTAGCGGCACTTCTCCGCCCCGCCGGCGATGCCGACCGCGCGGCAGCCCTTCATTTTCGCCAATTGGCCGACCACGCTGCCGACGGCGCCCGAGGCCGCCGTCACCACCACCGTCTCGCCGGCCTTCGGAGCGCAGATGTCCATCAGGCCGTACCAGGCGGTGACGCCGGGCATGCCGACGCTGCCGAGGTAGGCGGAGAGCGGAATGTGGCGGTCGTCGACCTTCATCAACAGGGTGCCGTCGCTGACGCCGTAGAGCTGCCAGCCGAGCATGCCCACCACCTTGTCGCCGGCGGCGAACTTCGGGTGCTTCGAGGCCACCACCTCGCCCGCCGTGCCGCCGATCATGACATCGCCGATGTTCACCGGCGCGGCGTAGGACTTGGTGTCGTTCATGCGGCCGCGCATGTAGGGGTCGAGCGAGAGGAAATGGTTGCGCACCAGCACCTGGCCGTCGGCAATCTGCGGTACCGGGGTCTCGACCAGCTTGAAGTTCGCTTCCTCGACCCAGCCGGTCGGACGGCTGGCGAGGAGGATCTGCTTGTTGGACTCGCTCATTTGCTTACCTCTCGGTTAACCCCGTCATTCCCGCGAAAGCGGGAATCCAGGAGCTTGTAACGTCACTGGGTCCCCGCTTCCGCGGGGACGACAGTCAGTTCGCCGTGTCAGCGGGACTGACTTTGCGTTTCACCTTGAACGAGGCCATCGCCTTCGCCACCAGCTCGCCGGCCGCGTCGCGCATCTCGCCTTCGCAGAAGATGATCGAGCCGCCGCTGCGCAGCACGCGCGCCTCGACCGTCAGGCGGCCCTGGCCGGCGGCGATGAAGCTCACGCTCATGTCGACCGTCACCACCCCGGCAGCATGCGGAACCATGCTGCGCGCCGCCGAACCCATGGTGACATCGAGCAGCGTCATCACCACGCCGCCGTGGGCGTATTGCCAACTGTTGTGCAGCTCGGGGCGCAGCTCGATGGTGGCCACCGCGCGCCCCTTCTCCCAGTGCCCGGCCTCTGCCTGCAGCAGGTCGATGAAGGGGATGTCCAGTCCGAAGAATTTCTCTTTTTTCACGCGCTCACTTCGAGATGCAGGCGCCGCCGTCGACCGCGATGTACTGGCCGGTGATGTGGCGCGAAGCCGCCGAGGCGAGGAACACCACCGTGCCCATCAGGTCCTCGTCGCCGCCCAGCCGGCCGAGCGGCGTCATGTCGACGATGTGGTCGCCGATCTGGCTCAGCAGGCCCTGCGACATCTTCGAGGGGAAGAAGCCCGGGCAGATGGCGTTCACGTTGATGTTGTAGCGGCCCCACTCCGAGGCCAGGGTGCGGGTGAAGTTCACCGCCGCGCCCTTGCTGGTGTGATAGGCGATCGCATGCATGCCCTTGGGACTGCCGGAGAGGCCGGCGACCGATGCGATGTTGATGACCTTGCCGGACTTCTGCGGGATCATGCAGCGCTTGCCGACCTCGCGGCTGAGAAAGAACATGGCGTTGATGTTGAGGTTCATCACCTTGTTCCAGGCTTCGTCCGGATGGTCCTCGGCGGGCGCCCCCCAGGTGGCGCCGGCGTTGTTCACCAGGATGTCGATGGTGCCGAACTTCGCCAGCACGGCATCCACCATCCCGGGGATCTGCTCGAACTTCGAGAGGTCGTTGCTGACGGTGAGCACCTCAATGCCCTTGGCCTTCAGGTGCGTTTCCGCCTCCTTCAGCTCGTCGGCCTTGCGCGCGGTGATCGCCACCTTCGCGCCCATCTCGCCCAGCGCCTCGGCCATCTGCAGCCCGAGGCCGCGCGAGCCGCCGGTGATGAGGGCGACCTTGCCGGTCAGGTCGAATAGTTTTTTGACGCTCATTTCAATTCTCCAAAAGAAACCGCCTTCAACACAGAGAACACAGAGAGCACGGAGAAATGCTTCCCAAACCTCTGTGATCTCTGTGTCTCTGTGCCCTCTGTGTCGAAAGAGTTTGGCATGAGCCGTTACACCACCTCGAACAACCCCGCCGCGCCCTGGCCGCCGCCGATGCACATGGTGACGACGACGTATTTCGCGCCGCGGCGCTTGCCCTCGATCAGCGCATGGCCGACCAGGCGGGCGCCGGAGACGCCGTAGGGATGGCCGACGGCGATGGCGCCGCCGTTCACGTTGAGGCGGTCGTCGGGGATGCCCAGCTTGTCGCGGCAGTAGATGACCTGCACGGCGAAGGCCTCGTTCAGCTCCCACAGGCCGACATCCTGCAATTTCACGCCGCTGCGTTCGAGCAGGCGCGGGATGGCGAACACCGGGCCGATGCCCATCTCGTCGGGCTCGCAGCCGGCGACGGCAAAGCCGCGGAAGATGCCGAGCGGCATGAGGTTGCGCTTCTCGGCGAGCTTGGCGTCCATCACGACGCAGGCGGAGGCGCCGTCGGAAAACTGGCTGGCGTTGCCGGCGGCAATCACTCCGCCGGGAATCGCCGGCTTGATCTTCGCCACAGCCTCAAAAGTGGTGTCGGCGCGGATACCCTCGTCCGCGGACACCGTCACTTCCTTCGTGCCCAGCCGGCCGGTCGCCTTGTCGGCGACGCCCATGGTGACGGTGATCGGCACGATCTCGTCGTTGAACTTGCCTGCAACCTGGGCGGCGGCGGCGCGCTGCTGGCTGCGCGCGCCGTACTGGTCCTGCAACTCGCGGGCAATGTTGTAGCGCTTGGCCACCGTCTCGGCGGTCTGCAGCATCGGCCAATACACCTCCGGCTTGTTCTGCTGCAGCCAGGCCTCCATGATCATGTGGCGGTTGGCCTCGTTCTGCACGCAGGAGATGGACTCGACGCCGCCGGCCACCATCACCGGCACCTTGTCCACGATGACGCGCTGCGCCGCCATGGCGATGGTCTGCAGGCCGGAGGAACAGAAGCGATTGACGGTGACGCCGGCGGCCGTCACCGGCAGACCGGCGCGCAGGGCGATCTGCCGCGCGATGTTGGAGCCGGTGGCGCCCTCGGGCGTGGCGCATCCCATGATGACGTCCTCGACCTCGGCCGGGTCGATGCCGGCACGGGCCACGGCATGCTGCACGACGTGGCCGCCGAGCGTGGCGCCGTGGGTCATGTTGAAACTGCCGCGCCAGGACTTGGCCAGCGCGGTGCGGGCGGTGGAAACGATCACTGCATCGGTCATTGCAAACTCCTATTCGCTGTCTCTGTAGGTCGGCCTTCAGGCCGACGATTCGCGCTTGTTTGTCGGGCTGAAGCCCGACCTACATGGCCCCTAGTTGAACGTCTTGCCTTCGGCGGCGAGCTTCGCCAGCAGGGGCGCCGGCTGCCAGAAGGCGTCGCCCGACTCGGCGGCGAAGCGCTGCGCGGCGCGCACGACGTTGTAGAGGCCGACCTGGTCGGCGTAGAGTATCGGGCCGCCGCGATGCAGCGGAAAGCCGTAGCCGGTGAGGTACACCATGTCGACGTCGGAAGCGCGCTGGGCGATGCCCTCCTCGAGCAGGCGCGCCGCCTCGTTCACCAGGGCAAAGATGCAACGCTCGATGATCTCGGCGTCGGATATCCTGCGCGGCACGATGCCTTTTTCCTTGCGGTAGTCCTCGATCAGCTTGTCGACCACGGGGTCGGGGATGGCGTCGCGCTTTCCGGCCTCGTAGCGGTACCAGCCCATGCCGGTCTTCTGGCCGTAGCGGCCGAGCTCGCACAGCGTGTCGGCGATCTTCGCGTACTTGACGTCGGGCTTTTCGACGTAGCGGCGCTTGCGAATGGCCCAGCCGATGTCGTTGCCGGCGAGGTCGCCCATGCGGAACGGGCCCATCGCCATGCCCCATTTCTCCAGGGCCTTGTCCACCTGCCAGGGCGTGGCGCCCTCCTCGACGAGGAAGCCGGCGACGCGGCCGTAGTGCTCGATCATGCGGTTGCCGATGAAGCCGTCGCAGACGCCGGAGACCACCGCGGTCTTCCTGATCTTCCTGGCGATCTGCATGACGGTGGCCAGCACGTCCTTGGCGGTGGCGGCGCCGCGCACCACTTCGAGCAGCTTCATGACGTTGGCCGGACTGAAGAAGTGCATGCCGACGACGTCCTGCGGCCGCTTCGTGAAGTTGGCGATCCTGTTCACGTCCAGTGTCGAGGTGTTGCTGGCGAGGATCGCGTCTGCCTTGGCGACCTCGTCGAGCTTCCTGAACACCTGCTCCTTGACGCCGATCTCCTCGAACACCGCCTCGATGATCAGGTCGGCGTCCTTCAGGTCGTCGTAGGACAGCGTCGGCTTGAGGAGTCCCATGCGCTGGTCCAGCTTTTCCTGCGTCAGCTTGCCCTTCTTGAGCGAGTTCTCGTAGTTTTTGCGGATGATGCCGACGCCCTTCTCCAGCGCCTCCTGCCTGGTCTCGAGAATGGTCACCGCGATGCCGGCGTTGAGGAAGTTCATGGCGATGCCGCCGCCCATGGTGCCGGCGCCGATGACGCCGACCCGCTCGATCTTGCGCGTCGGCGTGTCTTCCGGCACGTCGCCGATCTTCGATGCGGCGCGCTCGCCGAAGAAGGCATGGCGCAGGGCCTTCGACTCGGGCGTCTGCACCAGGTAGACGAAGGATTCGCGCTCCAGCCGCATGCCCTCGTCGAAGGGCCTGGTCACGGCGGCGGCGACGGCGTCGACGCATTTCAGCGGCGCCGGGAAGTTCTTCGCCACGGCACCGACGGTGTTGCGGGCGAACTGGAAGAAGGCCTCGGCATTCGGGTAGTCGATCTTCAGGTCGCGCACGCGCTTCAGCGGCCGCTTCTCCTTCACCACCTTTTCGGCGAAGGCCAGCGCGCCGGCCTGCAGGTCGCCCTCGATGAACTCGTCGAACAGCGGCGTGCCCTTGAACTGCTCGGAGGGCACGATGGTGCCGGAGACGATCATGTTCAGCGCCGCCTCGGCGCCGATCAGGCGCGGCAGGCGCTGCGTGCCGCCGGCGCCGGGCAGGATGCCGAGCTTCACTTCCGGCAGGGCGATCTGCGCCCCGGCCACGGCGACGCGGTAGTGGCAGCCGAGCGCCAGTTCCAGGCCGCCACCCATGCAGGCGCCGCCGATGGCGGCGATCACCGGCTTGCTGCTGCCTTCGACAAGACGAATCACAGTGTGCAGGCTGGGCTCTGCCAGCGCCCTGGGTGAGTTGAATTCCTTGATGTCGGCACCGCCGGAGAAGGCCTTGGCGCTGCCGATCAGCACGACGGCCGACACCTTGGGATCGGCCAGGGCCCGGTCGAGGCCGGCGACAATGCCGCTGCGCAGGTCGTAGCCGAGGCCGTTGACGGGCGGGTTGTTCATGGAAACCAAGGCGATGGCGCCGTGGGTCGAATAGGCGGCTTGGGTCATTTTTCCAGTCCTATGGCTTGCTGATAAACGGGGTTCGGAAAGGCGCCTGTATCGTCATTCCCGCGAAAGCGGGAATCCAGTCGGCGTATGGATTCCCGCTTTCGCGGGAATGACACGGTGGGCACAGGCATCGGCAATTTGCGATAGTTTCGCTGTGCGGAATTGCATTTCGATTTGTTCGAAAGCATGGTATCGTTCGATTCGAATTTTGTAAACAACACAACGGATACCCCCCATGGAAAACAGAGACAAGCTGTATATCGACGGCCGCTGGACGGCCGCGCACAGCAGCAAGACCATCGACGTCATCAGCGCCTCCACCGAAGAAGTCATGGGGCGCATCCCCGAAGGCGACGCCGCGGACGTGCAGGCCGCCGTCGCCGCCGCTCGCCGCGCCTTCGACGGCTGGGCCGCCACCCCCGTCGCCGAGCGCGCCGCCTTCCTCGAGAAAATCCAGGAGGGCCTCAAGGCCCGCGCCGACGAAATCGCTCGTACCATCTCCGGCGAAGTCGGCATGCCGCTGAAGCTCTCGGCCATGATCCAGGCCGGCTCGCCCATCGGCACCTTCGGCATGTATGCGCGCATGCTCGGCGACTTCGCCTTCGAGGAGAAGGTCGGCCACTCGCTGGTGCTGCGCGAGCCGATCGGCGTCGTCGCCGCCATCACGCCGTGGAACTATCCCCTGCACCAAATCGCTGCGAAAGTGGCGCCGGCGCTGGCCGCCGGCTGCACCGTGGTGCTGAAGCCTTCGGAAGTCGCCCCGCTCAATGCCTTCATCCTCGCCGACGTGATCGATTCCGTCGGCCTGCCGGCGGGCGTCTTCAACCTCGTCACCGGCACCGGCCCGGTGGCCGGCGAAGCGATGGTCACCCATCCCGAGGTGGACATGGTCTCCTTCACCGGCTCGACCCGCGCCGGCAAGCGCGTCTCGGAACTCGCCTCGCAGACGGTGAAGCGCGTCGCCCTGGAACTCGGCGGCAAGTCGGCCGCGGTGATCCTCGACGACGCCGACTTCGCCGCCGCCGTGCGCGGCACGGTAAACACCTGCTTCCTCAACTCCGGCCAGACCTGCACGGCACACACGCGCATGCTGGTACCCGAGCCGCGCTACGCCGAGGTCGCGAAGCTCGCCGCCGAGTCGGCCGCCAAGTTCACCGTCGGCGATCCCTTCGCCGAAACGAGCAAGCTGGGGCCCCTGATCTCCGCTGCCCAGCGCGACCGCGTGCAGGACTTCATCCGCAAGGGCATCGCCGAGGGCGCCGAGCTGCTCTGCGGCGGCCCCGACGCGCCGGCTGGCTTGACGAAGGGCTACTACGTGCAGCCGACGGTGTTCGGCCGCGTCAAGCCCGGCAGCACCCTCGATCAGGAGGAGATCTTCGGCCCGGTGCTCTCCATCGTCACCTACAAGGACGAGGACGAAGCCGCGCGCATCGCCAACGGCACGCCCTACGGCCTCGCCGGCGCGGTGTGGGCCGGCAGCGACGAGCGCGCCATCGCCTTCGCCCGCCGCATGCGCACCGGCCAGGTGGACATCAACGGCGGCGCCTTCAATGCCCTCGCCCCCTTCGGCGGCTACAAGCAGTCCGGCAACGGCCGCGAGCTCGGCAAGTACGGACTGGAGGAGTTCCTCGAGTACAAGGCGCTCCAGTTCAAGCCGGCGCCGAAGGCTGTCTGAGAAAAACAACCATGCCGAATACCGTCATCCCCGCAGAAGCGGGGATCCACGAACAGTCGAAACGCCTGGATTCCCGCTTTCGCGGGAATGACGGGTTCTGAAAGGAGAACACCATGCTCAAACTCTGCGGTTTCGCCGTCAGCAACTACTACAACAAGGTCAAGCTCTCCCTGCTCGAAAAGGGCATCCCCTTCGAGGAGGAGCTGGCCTATCCCTCGCAGAAGGACGAGTTCCGCAAGGACTCGCCGATGGGCAAGGTGCCCTTCCTGCGTACCGAGCGCGGCGTGCTGACCGAGTCGCAGGTGCTCACCGAGTACCTCGAGGACATGTACCCCGAGCCCGCGCTCTACCCGAAGGACCCCTTCGAGCGCGCCCGCTGCCGCGAGCTGATCGAGCACATCGAGCTGCACATCGAGCTGCCGGCGCGCCGTCTCTACTACGAGGTGTTCTTCGGCGGCAGCGTGTCGGACGAGACGAAGCAGGAAGTGGAGAAGCAACTGGAAAAGGGCGTGCGCAGCCTGACTCACCTGGCGCGCTTCGACCCGTTCATCGCCGGCAAGGACTTCACCCACGCCGACTGCGCCGCCTGCGTGCACCTGCCCCTGCTCTCGCAGGCGACGAAGAAGGCCTACGGCCGCGATTTCATCGACGAGTTCCTGCCCGAAGCCAAGGCCTACCTGAAGATGATCGGCGAGCGACCGCATGCGCAGAAGGTCAACGCCGACCGCAAGGCGGCCTTCGAAGCCTACGCCGCCGCCAAGTCTGCCAAGAAATAACCTCCGTCACCGGAAGACCCGCATGGATTTGAACTACTCGCCTGAAGAACAGGCTTTCCGCGCCGAAGTGCGCGATTTCGTCACCGGCCACCTGCCGGCCGACATCGGCGCCAAGGTGAAGAGCGGCAAGCGCCTCGCCAAGGACGACTTCGTGCGCTGGCAGAAGGTGCTCCACGCCAAGGGCTGGGGCGCGACGATGTGGCCGGCGAAATTCGGCGGCACCGGCTGGTCAGCCGTGCGGCAGCACATCTTCGAGGAGGAATGCGCCGAGGCCGGCGCGCCGATGCAACTGCCCTTCGGCCTGAGGATGGTAGCCCCGGTGATCCAGGCCTTCGGCAGCAAGGGTCAGCAGGAGCACTTCCTGCCGCGCATCGTCGACGGCAGCGACTGGTGGTGCCAGGGCTATTCCGAGCCGGGCTCCGGCTCCGACCTCGCCTCGCTGAAAACCAAGGCGGAAAACAAGGGCGACCACTACGTCGTGAACGGCCAGAAGACCTGGAACACCCTCGGCCAGTACGCCGACTGGATTTTCTGCCTGGTGCGCACCAGTTCGGAAGGCCGCCCGCAGGAGGGCATCTCCTTCCTGCTCATCGACATGAAGACACCGGGCATCACGGTGCGGCCGATCATCATGAACGACGGCGAGCACGAGATCAACGAAGTCTGGTTCGAGGACGTCAAGGTGCCTGTGCAGAACCTCGTCGGCGAAGAAAACAAGGGCTGGACCTATGCCAAGTTCCTGCTCGGCCACGAGCGCACCGGCATCGCCGGCGTCGGCCGCTCGAAGGCGGCGCTGCATCACCTCAAGGAAATCGCGCGCCAGGAAACCGCCGCCGGCCGGCCAATGATCGAGGACGTGCGTTTCCGCGACCGCATCGCCCAGGTCGAGCTGGAACTGATGGCGCTGGAGATCACCAACATGCGCGTGCTCTCGGCCGAGAAGGAGAAGAAGGGAGGTCACGCGATGGGACCCGAGGCCTCGATTCTCAAGATCAAGGGCTCGGAGATTCAGCAGACCATCGCCGAGCTGCAGATGCAGGCCCTCGGCCACTACGCCCTGCCCTGGCTGCAGGAGGCGCTCGACCCCGCCTGGCAGGGCGAGCCGGTCGGCGCCGACTACGCCGCGCCGCTCTCCGGCCATTACTTCAACTACCGCAAGACCACCATCTACGGCGGTTCGAACGAAATCCAGAAGAACATCATCGCCCAGATGATCCTGGGACTCTGACCCGTCATTCCCGTACGTTGGCTCGTCATTCCCGCGAAAGCGGGAATCCACAGGCCGCATGGATTCCCGCTTTCGCGGGAATGACGGATAGGCGGACACAGACACAAGGACTCTTCAACCATGGACTTCAACTACACCGACGAACAAAACGCCCTGCGCGATACCCTCAGCCGCTTCATCGCCAAGGACTACGGCTTCGAGCAGCGCCGCACGCTGGCGAAATCCGATGCGGGCTTCAGCCGCGACCACTGGGCCCAGTTCGCTGAGCTCGGCCTGCTGGCCCTGCCCTTCCACGAGGATTTCTGCGGCATGAACGGCAATGCCGTCGACACCCTGCTGGTGATGGAAGCCTTCGGCCGCGGCCTCGTGCTCGAGCCCTATCTTTCCACCGTGATCGTCGCAGGCCACCTGATCCGCGACGCCGGCAGCGCCGCGCAGAAGGAGGCGATTCTCCCCGCCATCGCCGGCGGCGAATTGATGCTGGCCCTCGCCCACTACGAACCCGGCGCCCGCTACGAAGTCAGTCGCGTCAGCACGGCGGCCAAGGCCGACGGCAGCGGCTGGAAGCTCTCCGGCGCCAAGGGCGTGGTGCTGGGCGGTGGCGCGGCGGACAAGCTGCTCGTCTCGGCCAGCACCGGAAAAGGCATCTCTCTGTTCCTGGTAGACAGCAAGACGGCGGGCGTTTCCGTGCGCAGCTACATGACGCAGGACGGCGGCCGCGCCGCCGAAATCCGCCTCGACAATGTCGCCGTCGGCGCGGATGCCCTGATCGGCGCGAAAGACGCCGCCCTGCCGGCGATCGAGCGTGCGCTCGACTACGGCATCGCCGCGCTGTGCGCCGAGTCCGTCGGCATCATGACGGCGCTCGACGAGGCGACGCTCGAATACCTGAAGACGCGCAAGCAGTTCGGCCAGCCGATCGGCCGCTTCCAGGCACTGCAGCACCGCATGGTGGACATGGTCATCGCCACCGAGCAGTCCCGCTCGATGGCCATGATGGCCGCGGTGA
>Ga0209476_10001568_pt1 | contig 15365 bp, 15 predicted proteins | sample KloWWTrecipitate_FD_187179 | JGI IMG/M metagenome (GOLD analysis project Ga0209476, IMG submission 187179) | Active sludge microbial communities from Klosterneuburg, Austria, studying microevolution and ecology of nitrifiers - Klosterneuburg... | ecosystem: Engineered > WWTP > Aerobic digester... | reverse complement strand
CCTACTTCGATAAACTCAGTGTGCCCCGGCTCTCATGACCTCAACTTCTCGAACCGCCCGGTGCGGACCCGCATGCCGGGTGGTGTGGCAGGGGTGCGGCCTATAATGGCCGTCCCCTATGCCGATTGGTGCTTTGAGAAAAGTCAAAGCTTTAGCCGGCGGTAACAGGCATTCTGCGGCTGGACAATGATAATGACCCGATATTCCGGCCGTGCGCTTGCCGCCCTGTTCCTGCTGACGCCTGTTGCCGCGCTGACGGCCGATCCGCCGCCCGAGCGCATGCGCGATCTGGTGCGCATGGTGCGGCAGGATTGCGGCTCCTGCCATGGCCTGACCCTGAAAGGCGGCCTCGGCCCGCCGCTGTTGCCGGAAACACTGCATGAAAAACCGGCGGAATCGCTCAAGTATACTGTGCTCCTCGGCCGGCCGGGCACGCCGATGCCGCCCTGGAACACCTTCATGACCGAAGCCGAGGCAGACTGGATCGTGCACCAACTGATTCAAGGCTTTCCCGAAGAGACACGCTGATGAAATCCCTGCTGACCGTCCTTGCCTGCCTCCTGCTCTCCGCCTGCGCCTCGCCCGCCCTGCGCGGCACAGGCGATCTGGGCATAGTCATCGAGCGCGCCACCGGTAGCGTGGCGGTCGTCGATTCCAGCGCGAAGCGCATCCTTGGCCGTGTCGAGGGCCTGGGCGACCTTTCGCATGCCTCTGCCGTCTATTCGCGCGACGGCCGCTACGCCTATGTCTTCGGCCGCGACGGCGGCCTGACCAAGGTCGACATCCTCGAGCGGCGCATCGCCAGGCGCATCCTCCAGGCCGGCAATTCCATCGGCGGCGCCATCTCGCAGGACGGCAGCCTGGTCGCCGCGCAAAACTACCAGCCGGGCGGGGTCAAGGTGTTCGACGCCGAGACGCTGGAACTGCTTGCCGACATCCCGGCCACGTTCGGCGACGGCCAGCAGCGCGCCAAGGTGGTCGGTCTCGCCGACGTGCCGGGTAACAAGTTCGCCTATGCCCTGTTCGAGGCCGGCGAGATCTGGGTCGCCGACCTGTCGACGCCGCGCGAGCCGAAGGTGACGAAGTTCCGCAACATCGGCAACCAGCCCTACGACGGCCTGGTGACGCCGGACGGGCGCCATTACATTGCGGGACTCTTCGGCGAGGATGGCCTCGCTCTGGTCGACCTGTGGAAACCGGAGCAGGGCGCGCGGAAAATTCTCGCCAACTACGGCAAGGGGCAGGAGAAGCTGCCGGTGTTCAAGATGCCGCACTTGCGCGGCTGGGCGGTGGCGGGCGGGCGCGCCTACCTGCCGGCCATCGGCAGGCACGAGGTGCTGGTGGTGGACACCACCACCTGGCAGGAAGTCGGCCGCATCCCCGTCAAGGGCCAGCCGGTGTTCGTCATGGCGCGCCCCGATGGCCGCCAGATCTGGGTGAACTTCGCCTTCCCCGACTACAGCCAGGTGCAGGTCATCGACACGCTCGAACAGAAGGTCGTGCAGACGCTCTCCCCCGGCAAGGCTGTGCTGCACATGGAGTTCACGCCACGCGGCGAGCACGTCTGGATCTCGGCACGAGACGACAACCGCGTCGCTGTTTACGACACTGCCAGCTTCGTCAAGCTGGCGGAACTTCCGGCGCAGGCCCCCTCGGGCATCTTCTTCACCAGCCGCGCGGCGCGGATGGGTTTTTAGCGGACCTCATGGACCCCCTCGACTTCCGCCTGATCAACGAGTTCCAGCGCGATTTTCCGCTGGAACCGCAGCCGTTCGCGGAGATCGCCTGGCGCTTGTGCACCGACGAGGAGACCATCCTCGCCGCCCTGCAGCGCCTGCGCGAGGAGGGCGTGGTCAGCCGCGTCGGCGCCGTCTTTGCGCCGCGGCGCGTCGGCGCCAGCACGCTCGCCGCGCTGGCGGCGCCGCCGGATCGCCTGGAGGAGATTGCGGCCCGCATCAGCGCGCGGCCCGAGGTCAACCACAACTACGAACGCGAGCACCCTTACAACCTGTGGTTCGTCGTCACTGCGCGCGACGAGACGCATCTCGCCGGGGCGCTCGCCGCCATCGAGCGCGACAGCGGCTGCGAGGTCATCTCGCTGCCGCTGGAGCACGAGTTCTACATCGACCTCGGCTTCGACCTCGCGGGCGTGTGCAAATCCCCGCACGCCGGCCGCCGCATCGCGGCCGGCGACCTGCGCGAACTGACTTTGCCGGAGCAGAAGCTGATGGGCGCCCTGCAGCATGGCCTCGACCTCGTGCCGCGGCCTTTCGCCCGGCTCGGCGAACAGGCGGGTCTGGACGAGCAGGAAGTCATCGCCACGCTCAAGCGCTGGCGCGGCGAGGGGCTGATCAAGCGCTTCGGCGTCGTCGTGCGCCACCACGAGCTCGGCTACACCGCCAACGCCATGGTCGTCTGGGATTTGCCGGACAACGAGGTGGAGCGCGTCGGCGCGCTGCTCGCCGCCGAGCCGGAAGTGACGCTGTGTTACCAGCGCCGGCGCCACGCACCGGAATGGCCCTACAACCTCTACTGCATGATCCATGGCCGCGAGCGCGCCGGGGTCGAGCGCGCCGTGGCCGAGCTGTGCGAGCGCTTCCGGCTCGGCCATGTCCCGCATGCCATCCTGTTTTCACGCCGCCGCTTCAAGCAGCGCGGCGCCCACTACATCCCGCAGGCCGCAGCCGCCCATGGATGAGCTCGACCGCGCCATCGTCAACGCCCTGCAGGGCGGCTTCCCGATCTGCGACGAGCCCTACCGCGAGGTGGCGGAGCCGCTCGGCGTCGCCGAGGCCGAGTTGATCGCGCGCCTCCAGCGCATGCTGGAAACGAAGACCCTGACGCGCTTCGGCCCGATGTTCCAGGTCGAGCGCATGGGCGGCGCCTTCGTGCTGGCGGCGCTGGCCGTGCCCGAGGCCGATTACGAGCGCGTGGCGGAGCAGGTGAATGCGCTGCCCGAGGTGGCCCACAACTACCGCCGCGAGCACGCGCTCAACATGTGGTTCGTGCTCGCCACCGAGACGCCGGAAGGCATCCAGGCGACGATCGAGCGGATCGAACATTCCACAGGACTGAAGGTCTACGCTTTCCCCAAGCTCAAAGAGTACTTCGTCGAAATGAGGCTTGCAGCATGAATCAGGGTAGGTCGGATGGTAGGTCGGACTTCAGTCCGGCAACGGCCGATGTCGGGCTGAAGCCCGACCTACATCCTGACGACCGCCGCCTGGTCGTGGCGACTCAGGGTGGCCTGCCGCTGGTGCCGCGTCCCTACCACGCCCTCGCCGGGCAGCTCGGCATGAGCGCGGAGGACATCAAGGCGCGCCTCGCCCGCCTGCTGGAGACGGGAGTGATTCGCCGCATCGGCGCGGTGCCCAACCACTACGCCCTCGGCTACACCGCCAACGGCATGAGCGTGTGGGACGTGCCCGACGCGCGCATCGATGCGCTGGGCGAGGCCGTCGGCCGCCTGCCCTTCGTCACCCACTGCTACCACCGCCCGCGCGCCCTGCCGCTGTGGCCCTACAATCTATTTGCCATGGTGCACGGCAAGAGCCGCGAGGAAGTGGAGGCGCAGGTCAAACAGATCGCCGACCTGCTCGGCGACGAGTGCCGCGCCCACGACGTGCTCTACAGCAGCCGCATCCTCAAGAAGACCGGCCTGCGCATCGGTAGCTAACTATGTTCAGAATCTCGCAGTACATGGAAGAGATCGCCCACCCGACGCCGCTCGGGCCGAAGCGCAATCCTCCGGGGCCGGTCGTCATCTGGAACCTGATCCGCCGCTGCAACCTCACCTGCAAGCACTGTTACTCGATCTCCGCCGACAAGGACTTCCCCGGCGAGCTGACCACCGCGGAAATTTACGGCGTGATGGACGATCTCAAGCGCTTCTGCGTGCCGGTGCTGATCCTCTCCGGCGGCGAGCCGCTGCTGCGGCCGGACCTCTTCGACATCGCGCAGCGCGCCAAGGGCATGGGCTTCTACGTCGGCCTCTCCTCCAACGGCACACTGATCGACGAATCCAACATTCGCCGTATTGCGGAGACTGACTTTAACTACGTCGGCATCAGCCTCGACGGCATCCGCGAGACGCACGACAAGTTCCGCCGCATGGCGGGCGCCTTCGAGAAATCCCTGCACGGCATCCGCCTCTGCCGCGACCTGGGTCTGAAGGTTGGCGTGCGCTTCACCATGACGCAGGATAACGCCCACGACTTGCCCGGCCTGCTGAAACTCGTCGAGGACGAAGGCATCGACCGCTTCTACTTCTCGCACCTCAACTACGCCGGCCGCGGCAACAAGAACCGCAAGGACGACGCCCATCACCAGATGACGCGCCAGGCGATGGACCTGCTCTTCGACACCTGCTGGGACTATCAGCAGCGCGGCCTCGACAAGGAGTTCACCACCGGCAACAACGACGCCGATGGCGTGTACTTCCTGCACTGGGTTGAGAAACGCTTTCCGGACCAGGCGGCGCACGTCCGGGCGAAACTCGCGCAGTGGGGCGGCAACTCCTCCGGCGTCAACGTCGCCAACATCGACAATCTCGGCAACGTGCACCCCGACACCATGTGGTGGCACCACACCCTCGGCAATGTGCGCGAGCGGCCCTTCCCGGAGATCTGGATGGACACCTCCGATCCGATCATGGCCGGCCTCAAGGCCAAGCCGCGCAAGGTCGGCGGCCGCTGCGGCGCCTGCATCCATTTCGACATCTGCGACGGCAACACCCGCGTGCGCGCCCAGCAACTCACCGACGATCCCTGGGCGGAAGACCCCGGCTGCTACCTCACCGACGAGGAAATCGGACTGAAATGAACCAACACCTTAACCACCAAGTCACCAAGACACCAAGGAGCACCAAGAGAACATATTGGTTTTCTTTGTGCATCTTGGTGCCTTGGTGTCTTGGTGGTGGCTTTTCCTTCGCGGCCGACTCCGCCCCCGAGCTCTACCGCAAGCACTGCGCCGAGTGCCACGGCGCAGACCGCTTCGGCCTGATGGGCCCGGCGCTGCTGCCGGAGAACCTCTCGCGCCTGAAGAAGGACGCCGCCGCCGCGATGATCCGCGACAGCCGACCCACCGTGCAGATGCCGGCTTACAAGTACCTGCTCAAGCCGGAAGAGATTCAGGCGCTTGCCGACTACATCTACACGCCCGTCACGCCGATGCCGCAATGGGGCGAGCCGGAAATCCGCGCCTCGCGCATCGTGCATTTCGCCCCGGGCAGCCTGCCCGACAAGCCGCAGTTCGCCGCCGACCTGATGAACCTCTTCATCGTGGTGGAAGGCGGCGACCATCATGTCACCCTTCTCGACGGTGACAAGCTGGAGCCGATTCATCGTTTCCCCTCGCGCTACGCCCTGCACGGCGGGCCGAAGTTCACGCCGGACGGCCGCTACGTCTTCTTCGCTTCGCGCGACGGCTGGATCTCCAAGTTCGACATCTGGAACCTCAAGGTGGTGGCCGAGGTGCGCGCCGGCATCAACACGCGCAACGCCGCCGTCTCCGGCGACGGGAAATATGTGGCCGTGGCCAACTACCTGCCGCACAGCCTGGTCATCCTCGACGCCGACCTCAATCCTCTGAAGATCCACGCCGTGCGCGACCGCTTCGGCAAGCAGAGCTCGCGTGTCTCCGCCGTCTACACCGCCGAGCCGCGCCGGAGCTTTGTCGCGGCGCTGAAGGACGTCAAGGAGGCGTGGGAGATCAGCTACGACCCGAAGGCGCCGGAGATCCCCGCCGGCATGATCCACGACTTTCAGTACCGCGAAGGCGCCTTCATTCCGGGTTTCCTCAACCCGAAGCGCTCGATCCTCGACGACTACCTCGACGACTTCTTCTTCACGCAGGACTACAACGAGGTGATGGGCGCCAGCCGCGAGGGCGGCAAGGGCCAGGTGGTGCACCTCGATGTCCGCCGCAGCATCGCCACGCTCGACCTGCCCGGCATGCCGCACCTGGGTTCCGGCATCACCTGGACCTGGCAGGGCCGCCGCGTCATGGCCACGCCCAACCTCAAGGAAGGCGTCGTCAGCATCATTGACATGAAGGACTGGAAGACCATCAGGCAGATCAAAACGCCCGGCCCCGGCTTCTTCATGCGCAGCCACGAGAATTCCCGCTACGCCTGGGTGGATTCCATGATGAGCCGCGAGCACAAGGACACGCTGACGGTGATCGACAAGGAAACCCTTGAAGTCATCGCCCGGCTCAAGCCCGTGCCGGGCAAGACGCTGGCGCACATCGAGTTCACCAAGGACGGCAGGTACGCCCTGGCCAGCCTGTGGGAGAACGACGGCGCCATCATCGTCTACGACGCTGCCACGCTGAAGGAAGTCAAGCGCATCCCGGCGAAGCGCCCGGTCGGCAAGTACAACGTCTGGAACAAGATCACCCGCTCCGAAGGCACCAGCCACTAGACGCATCCGGGCTTCCGGTTCGCTAAGCGTCATCTGCATTGATGGCATACCAGTCCACATGCCGCGTGGCCATCATGGCCAGCGCGATCAGGCCGAAGAGCAGCAGCGATCCAAGCAGCAGGGCGCTGTCTTCCGAGACAAGCAGGTCGTACAAGGCGCCATACAGAGCGGTTAGAAGGCCGCCGAACGCCAAGCCGCGCCAGCGGCTGCGTAGTACCGCGCTCAGGTAGATGCCCAGCAAGGCGATGCTGGCGCTTGAGGCGAGCAGATAGGCGATGGCGAAGGCGATGTGTTCGGATAGCGCAATCAGGACAAGAAAAAAAACCGCCATCGCGATGCCGACCAGCAGGTATTGAGCGGGGTGGATCGGCAAGCGCTTGAGTATCTCGAAGAGTATGAAGCAGCCAAAGGTCAGCACGATGAACAGTAGGCCATACTTGATCGCCCGATCGGAAAGCGCATAGATATCGATCGGCTCGATGAAACGGATCGATATCCGCTCAGCGCAACTCGCGTCTCCGCAGTTCTGGTTGCGATCGAACTGGGAAAGCAGTTGCTGTTGCGCCTTGCTGGCCAGTGCGCTGATTTTCCATTGCGCCTTGAAACCGCTTCCGGAAACCTGCTGGGATTGCGGGTCAGGCAGGAACTGGCCGCCGAAGCTGGGATGCGGCCAGGTCGAATCGATTGAAATGAGATTGGTGTCGGCCAAGGGAACAATCGACAGCGATTCGGTTCCCCGCAGCCCGATTTGCATTGCATAGACGAACCGTTGCGGATGGGCAAGATCGATTTTCGCAACCATGGCGTGGAGTCCGTTGCTCAAGTACGGAAGCCCGCTGCCCTTTTCGACTGCCAATACCTCATCGCCCCACTTGATCGACGGCATCCCGATCAGGCCGCGCGGGTCGTTCAGCGCGATGCTGAGGATGGGCTGCCCCCAAACGATGCGTGACTGGGCCCGCGTGCGTTCGATGTTTTGCGAGGCCAGGACAAACTCGCCCTTGAGTGTTGCATTCCAGTCGAATATGCGGGCCTTGAACAAGCCCCGCGATTTGGTGCTGGCGGTGGCTTCCCCTTGAATTTTGCTGGTGGCGGGAAAAAATCGCAGGCTGCGTTCGATGCGGCGAGTCTCGGTCTTTTTCACGCCTTCGGCCGTAACCGTTTCCTCGAACTCCTCCGCGTAGGGAAGCGAAAGAATCGGGCCGGTAAATACCTGGGGGCCGTAATGGCTCGATGCGATTTCGCGCACGACGCCGTCCTGGCGCGCCTTGCGCTCGTCAATCACGCCGCCGATCGCCATCAACAAGCCCTGCAGTATCAGCAGGACCAGGCCGATCAGCCCGGCTTTTTGCAGCAACGCTTTCTGCATGGGAGCTCCCTGTCGTGAAATGGAGTTCCAAGCCTAAAGGGAGGTGGTGGCAATTCGCGGCTGGATTCTGGCCGGAATATGGCGGAAAAGCGGTAACGACCGGATTTTCCCTCCGGATGGATGTAAACGGACTAGCGTGCCGGTAAGCCGGCCAGCAGCAGGGCGACGAGCAGGCCCAGGTTGATCTGCGTGCGCAGGCTCAATTTCATGACGCCTCCTCTCGCCCCGTTTGCACCCCGAGGGTATTTCCTGTGGAGCGCGGGGAGAGGGGCCGGGGGAGAGGGGGCAGTCTGTCGATCCACCCAGTCGTTGGACACCGGCCCCGCACTTCGCTACCATCGATTCCCATGATCCATCCCGAAGGTGCCGCATGAGCCACTTGACCCTCTCGATCAGTCCGGAAGAACAGGCGCTGCTTCATCGCCTGGCCGAAACCAACCAGAGCAGCGATGCGGAACTGGCTGCCGCGGCGCTGCGCGAATACCTGAAATTCGAGGCCGCGCAGATCAGGAAAATCCAGCGCGGTCTTGCCGCGGCCGACAGCGGCGACTTCGCCAGCGACGAAGAGGTCGAGGCGTTCTTCGCAAAATACGGCGGGGATGATTGATGCGCGTCCGCTGGACGCGCCCTGCACTGGTCGATCTTGCCGAAATCCACGACTACATCGCCGCCGACAATCCCGCCGCTGCGAAAAAGGTAATCCGCCGTATCCGGCAAGACGCGAATATCCTGAGCGAACATTCGGCGATAGGCCGCACGGGCCGGGTTCCCGGCACGCGGGAACTCGTGGTTGGACGGTTGCCCTACGTGATCGCCTATCGTATCGGTGCGCGCGATCTTGACATCGTTGCGGTAATTCATACCTCCCGGCGCTGGCCGGATCTCCTGCCGGGCTGAGCACCTCCTTCCCGCCGTATTGCGCAGACTGACTTTTGCGGCGCCCACCCTTTCCCCTCGTAGGCCGGGGCGAGGGAGCAAGCCGCCCTACCGCGCCGCCGCCCGCGCCCTGGCGATGCGCTCCTGCGTCACCGGGTGGGACGACATGAAAGCGTTGGATGGTTCTTCCTCGCCGCGGCCGCCGGAGGACATCCGCCCCATGATGTCGGCGAAGGCGTTCGGCGAAATGCCGTTGGCCTTGAGCAGGCGGAAGCCGAAATCGTCGGCCTCCGCCTCGAAATCCCGCGAATACTTGGTCTGCGCCAGCAGCACCGGAAAACCGGCCACGGCCGAGCTCATCGTCGCCGCGTCGCCCGCCAGGGTGGCGGCGATGGCCGCCGTGATCGAACCCTGCACGAGCTGGCGCAGGGCGTGGCGCCGCTCGATATGGCCGATCTCGTGCGCCAGCACCGCAAGCACCTCTTCGGGCGATTGGGAGAGCTTCACCAGCTCGTCGGTGAGCACGATGGTGCCGCCGGGCAGGGCGAGGGCGTTCGGCCCAATGCCGGGCGCGGCGCGGAACGCCAGTTGCATGTGCTGCTCCTGTGGCAGGCCCCGGCGCAGGCGCGCGAAGCCGTCGCGCAGGACGGCCTGCTTTGCGGCATCCAGTTTGCTCGGCTGGAAGAAGCCGTTGCCGTCCAGCCACTGCAGGGCGTGATTGCCCAGGCGCACCTCGTAGTCGATCGGCACGCGCTCCGCGACATTGTCCGCCAGCACCGGCAGGCCGTAGTTGTACAGGACGGCCAGGCCGACGATCAGCGCGACCAGCGCGCCGAGCGCCACGCCCCACTTGCGCTCCAGCCAGGCCACCGCGCCCTCCGAGCGGCTTTCCTGGGGCAGGGCGTCGAGCAGCGGGCCGTCGGCGCACTGCAACTGGCCGCCGTCGGGCAGGGCGATGAAGCGGTCGGCCGTCCCGATGCGCGGCGAGACGCGCAGCACCTTCAGCGCATAGCGTTCCATCACCATGGCATTGACGAGCGTCGCCTCGCGCCCGCCCCACAGCAGGGTGGCCGGTGCGCCAAGCGGATGGCGGCCGTCGAAATGCGTCACCGGCAGGGTTTGCGTACCGTTCATAGCGACAGATCCAGGTCGAAGAACTCGCCGACTTCCGCGCCGGTGGCGCGCACCACCGTGCCCTCGGCGCCGGTGAATTCCGTCAGACCGCCTTCCGGCAGCACTTTCAGGCAACTGACACGGTAGGCCAGCGTGCGCATCACCGCCCAGGGGATCAGCAGCCCGGCCGAGGCGAGGATGGCCAGCGCATTCACCACGTACAGCTTCGCCAGTCCGCGTCCGCTCAGCGTGGACGCGAAGCGCAGCGGGCCGAGTTGCGTGCTGTTCCACACCAGGTTGCCGATCTTCGCCTGGGCATAGGCGAAGGCCAGCACATAGCCCACGTAGATCGGCACCAGGAAGGCGACCATGGAAACCGCCTGGTTCTTGAAGGCCGCCGTCAGGACACCGCCGAACAGCGCCGTGAGGATGCCGATGCCGGACAAAATCAGGCCCGCAATGAAGTAGACCTTGAAGAACTGCCCGCCCGTCGCGGCAAAGGCGCCGCTGTTTTCGCCGAAGGACATGTTGCCGATGATGAAAGCCTTGGTGCGCCGCTGCCACCAGGGAAAGATCAGGCCGAACACGCCGAACGCGGCGCCGGCGAAGATCGGATTGTTGCTGTAGATGGCGTAGCCCAGGCTCACCGCCGCCGCCACCAGCAGGCCGCTGAAGGTTACCGCCTTGAACGCCTCACGGTAGCCGCCTTCGAAGCGGAACGTCATGTTGCGGAAGGCCGAGTAGCGCGCGGTGAAGGCCGCCGAGCCCGCCACCACCCAAGGTGCCAGCAGCGCGCCGGCGACCAGCACGTAGGGCAGCAGCGCGGTGAAGAAATGGCTGGTGAAGTAGTAGAGCAGGAACAGCGCAGCGGCGATGATGCGCCCCTTGAGGATGGGGATCGGCTGGCCGAGGTACTGGAAGGGCGTGCCGTCCAGCGTCGTGTGCGAATAGAAGTAGCGCTTCTTGCGCACCTTCGCCCAGGCCGAGAAGACGCCCAGCGTCGCCAGCGTGAGAAAGAGATTCACCACCCAGATGCGGAAATACTCGCCGGTCCTGCCGTGAAAGCGCAGGGCCAGCTCGGCGGGCGCTTCCGCCGTATCCATCGTTGCAGGTGCAGTCATGTCGTCGTGCGGCGCGGCCGGGGCGCCGGATTATGGGTTTTCTGTCGAGGCCAGGCGCGAGTATAGACTATGCACGATGAGTATGGCTGCCAGCATTTCCCCCTCTCCCGCCTGAGCGGGAGAGGGCCGGAGAGAGGGCAGCAAGTGCCTGGTGATTACCCTGGTGGTATATTGGCGGCAAGATAAAGCAAGGCGGGAAGGCGGCCGGATATGGATAGCCGGCGGTTGCCAGATATAGACCTTTTGATGATGACTACTTTACGTTAGAGCGCGCTATGTCTCACCTCGAATCCCTCATCGTTGAATACCTTGACTGGCAGGGGTATTTGGTACGCCGCAATACAAAGGTCGGCCGTTTGAAGCATGGCGGATGGGAAATGGAGCTTGATGTAATCGGCTACAACCCACACAGCGGCGATCTTGTTCATTTCGAGCCGTCGGTTGATGCCCACACCTGGGATACGCGCGAAGCCAGATACGCCAAAAAGTTTGATGCGGCGAGAAAACTCATTTTTGCAGAAGTCTTCTCTTGGTTGCCACCAGCAACTCTACTGCGCCAAATCGCCGTGTTTCCCTCTCACCCAAAAGGCCGAGATACCATTGCAGGTGGTCAAATCCTGTCCATTGATGAATTTGTCGCAGAGGTTCGTTCAAAGGTCATCGAGTGTGGTGTTGCTTGCCGCAGTGCCATATCGGAAAACTATCCGCTGCTGCGCGTGTTGCAGCTTTCTCATTGTGGCTACAACCGCGCTCTCTAACATTCCGCTCCAGTGGGACGCTCCGCCGGCAAGCCGGCTCCGCGCCCCTGAGCCTGTACGTTATGCGCCGCTGTAGGCGCGGACATTCGATGATCGAATACACATGAAGAATCACTGCTGTCCAAAACAGCCGAAACTGGGCGGACGGCCCCTTGATTTGACGCGGGTTTCGGACGGGTTATGACGGGAATTCAAGCTGGAGCCTCCTTGTGCTGTCCAAGATCAGGCGAAGGCCAGCGCCGCCTGAGGTTGTGTTACCGGGTCGGGCGGCGGGACGAACGGCTGGTTCAGCCAGGCCCGCAGATCGCGATGGGTGAACAGATTCATGCGCAGCAGCGCCACCAGATTCGACAGGCTCCAGCCGAAACGGGAGATCAGTTGCAGATAGCGCAGCAACAGCATGCTGATCAGCGCCGTCCAGATCTGGATCTTCACGGCATTGGCCGAGGTGCCGACGAAGGTCTTGATCTTCAGGTTCTGCTTGAGCGCCTTGAAGAAGAGTTCCACCTGCCAGCGATCCTTGTAGATGGCGGCCACCGTGGAAGCGCCCAAGCCATGATGATTGGTCAGGAAGACCAGCGTCTCGCCGGTATCCTCGCGCACGGCCTCTACCCGGCGCAGCAGGTGCGGACATTTGTCTTGGGCGCCCGCGCCCGTCAGCCGGATGGTCTGATCCCTGAGGATGTTGCGGTTCCGGGGGGCGGGATGTTCTTCAATCACCTCGAACTGGGCGTTGTCCTTCATGCGGGTGACGAAGAACACGCCGGCCTCCGTCCAGTAGGCGAAGAGGCGGTAGTCGTTGTAGCCCCGGTCATCGACCACCACGGTGCCGGCCGGAAAGGGAATGCGCCAGGCGACCTTGACGTCATGGACATTACCCTCGGTAATCACCCCGTAACAGGGCAGGTAGCCATCGTGGTCGAGCACCAGATGCAGCTTCACTGCGCCTTTGGTGCGGCGGAATTTCGCCTAGTCGAACACCGACAGGCACAGGTCGATCACCGTCGAGTCGAGGCTGACCAGTTTGTGCTTGAAGCGGAACTTCTTCGGCGGACGGATGCTGCCGGACACCCGCTCGAAGAGCCGGTAGAAGACCTGTTCGTACAACTGCCAGGGACGGTGGGTATTGGCGTAGGACAGGGACGACCTGGCCGGCGCTTCGATGCCCAGGTGGGACAGCTTGCCCTCGATGCTCTTCAGCCCGCCTTCGATCTCGCGCAGCGAATGCGCCCGGCCCAGTTGGCAGAACATCATGGCGACGAACTGGCTCCAGCTCGACAGCCCCTTGGCGGCATATTCGGACTTGGTTTCCTTGACCATGCGTTCAAATTCAATGCGCGGAATCAACTTGAGTATCTGGCTGAACATGCTGCATGATGCATTCACGGCGGGCCTCCTTCGGTTGGGTACGGGTGGGTTTGGCGATTCACCCATACCCTACACCTCCGGATGGCCCGTCGTCATAAGCTGTTTTGGACAAGAGTGATGAAGAATCAGTACAGTGAATTGAATGAACTAGGCTGGAACGACTGGTTCGCGCAGCGGGCAAACTGCAAATCAACGGAGTCTGTAGCCCGCGTTGCGGCGGTTGATCGTGATCAATTGTTGCTCGTGGATCAAAGCGGCCATTTCCGGGCAAAGTTGGCTGGCCGCTATTTGCACCACCATCACCTGAACCAAGAGCTACCGTGCGTAGGCGACTGGGTTTGTGTGGAGAAGCAGTCCGGCGACGACTTCGGGGTGATACATACGTTGCTGGAGCGCAGGACTTCGCTGCGCAGAAAATCGGCTGGGAACATCATGGAGTACCAGATGATTGCGGCGAACGCGGACTATGTGCTCATAGTTCAGTCTTGCCACTTCGATTTCAATTCGAATCGTTTGGAGCGCTATCTCGTCATGGTGTTAGAGGGCGGCGCCGAGCCAATTGTCGTGCTGACCAAGACGGACTTGGTAGCACCTGAGGTGCTGGCTACGCAACTCGCGGAGATACAGGCTGCCGGTATCACGGCCCCGATAGTTCCGCTGAGCAACGTGACGCAGGACGGCCTGGATGAGGTCAAACGGCTGTTGTTGCCTGGAAAGACCTATTGCTTTGTCGGATCGTCAGGGGTCGGCAAGAGCACGCTGGTCAATCTGTTGGTTGGCCGCGAAAGGATGGAAACAAGGAGCGTCAGCGGGACAGGCGAAGGGCGGCACACGACCGTTCGTCGTGAATTGATACGTCTCGAAAGCGGTGCCTTGGTCATCGACAACCCGGGAATGCGCGAGTTCGGCATTCTCGGCGCAGAAGTCGGCATAGCGAGTAGCTATTCGGACATCACCGCCTTCGCGTCGCGCTGCCGCTATCAAGACTGTAGCCATACCGGCGAGCACGGCTGTGCTGTACTCGCAGCCGTGCATGCCGGAGAAATCAATCAGGACTCCCTTGATAGTTACCTCAAGCTCAAGGAAGAATCTGCGTTCAACGACATGTCCTATGCCGAGAAAAGAAGGAAGGATCGGGACTTTGGTCGATACATCAAGTCGGCAAAAAAGGACTTACGGGATAACTGACCGGTTGGGCAGACAGGTAACAAAAAAGTCCGGGGACATGAGTAACATGAACGCCCAGCCAAAAAAACCGCTTCACGCCATTCTCGTCCACGGCATGGGCCGCACGCCCGCGGCCATGCTGATTCTGGCGGCGCGCCTCAGGGCGGCCGGCTTGCACCCCGCCTGTTCACCTACTCGGCGGCGCTGGAGGGGTGGGAGGGCTGCGTCGGTCGGTTGAGGAGCTTCATCGATCGCCGTGCTGCGGGGACTGACTTTGTGGTCATCGGCCATTCCCTCGGCACCGTCCTGCTGCGCGCTGCCTTGCTGAGGCTGGCGCGCGCGCCGCTTCGCGCCCCGGCGCCTCTACCGCTTGTTCACGGGAGAGATGGGGCAGAAGCTGGCCAGCCAGCCCTTCATGGATGCGCTGCCGCTGCCGGCGGTGCCGACCCGGAGCTATGCCGGCACGGGCGGGCCGCGCGGCCGCCATTCCTTCTTCGGCAACGAGCCGAACGACGGCGTGCTGGCCGTCAGGGAGACGCGGCTGGCGGACATCCCGCTGCAAACCGTGCCTTCGCTGCACACTTTCATCATGAATTCCCGTGCCGTTGCCGAGGACATTGCGGGATTTGTCCGTGCCAGAGTATCTGGATTTCCGCTTCCGCCGGAATGACGCAGCGGGATTTTGATGTTGGCCGGAATGAAATTCGGCGTTTCTCCCGTGAAGGCGTCGACCATGGCGTAAAATGCCGAATTTAGCGGCATTTGCGGGTGGCTCTGCCGCCCAACGGGACGTCAGTCAAGATGAAATGCGTGGATGATTTCCGCCTGCGGTTCGGCGGGCGGGAGCTGGTGCCGATCGTGATCGGCGGCATGGGGGTGGATATCTCCACGGCGGAACTGGCGCTGGAGGCGGCGCGGCTGGGCGGCGTCGGCCACATCTCCGACGCCATGATCAAGACAGTGTCCGACCGCCGCTTCGACACCAAGTTCGTCAGTGCAAAACAGAAGCGTTACAAGTACAACGTCGCCAATCCCGACAAGTCGCAGGTGCAGTTCGACCTGGGGGACGTGGCCGAGGCGACGCGCCTGCATGTCAGCCGCACCATGGAAGCCAAGCGCGGCGAGGGGCTGATCTTCATCAATTGCATGGAGAAGCTCACCATGAACG
>Ga0209476_10001566_pt1 | contig 15370 bp, 13 predicted proteins | sample KloWWTrecipitate_FD_187179 | JGI IMG/M metagenome (GOLD analysis project Ga0209476, IMG submission 187179) | Active sludge microbial communities from Klosterneuburg, Austria, studying microevolution and ecology of nitrifiers - Klosterneuburg... | ecosystem: Engineered > WWTP > Aerobic digester... | reverse complement strand
TTGCTAATAACTCATGATACAAACTACTCATATCCTTCATCAATCGCTGATAACTAAATTGCTCCTTTACAAATGCATTTCCTTGCTTTGATAAACTGGTTCTTAGTTCGTCGTTAGTTACCAACTCTAATAAGTTAATGCAAAATTGTTGATTGTCAGAGACAGGTGATAACAAACCAGACTTGCCTTCCAGTACCACATCGCTTATGCCGCCAACACAGGTAGAAACAATTGGATTATTAGCGGCCTGCGCTTCTATCAGACTAACCGGTGTGCCTTCATTAAAAGAGGTAAGAGCAATTATATCTGCACCTGCATTAATAACATCCACATCACTCCGCCAAGAGGTAAATATCAATGGATGAGGATGGTTTGTATCTTTTTCACCTGTAAATAAAACCCCTAGTTCTTTTGCCTTGGCTTCAAGTGCCTGTCTTGTTTCTCCATCACCAACAATAAATGCCTTCACTTTTCTGGTTGTATTATTCAACACATATTGTAACGCTTCTAGAAAAAGTGTATGATTTTTTACTGGCACTAATCTTCCGATAATAGCAATTACTATTTGATCGTCTGCAAGTCCAAACTCCTCTCTAAATTTTTTTCGCTTGGCCAAATAGTCTTGCGAAAATTTATCAAGATCAAGTCCCAATGGTATTATTCTGAATTTATCTGCCGGAGCAATTTTAAAATCCTCCACCAGTTCTTTTTGCTGTGCAGTACTGATGACAACAATTGCACTGGTTTTTTTTGCGAGAAATCGTTCTGCTTCTAAAACAAGCCTCGTTTTAGTTGAGTTAAAATACGAATGAAAAACATGCCCATGATAAGTATGCACAATCACCGGCACCTTTAGTTGACTCGCCGCCATTCTGCCAATAGCTCCTGGTTTGGCAGCATGTGTATGTACTATGTCCGGTTTAAAATCACGGATAATATCTTTCATTCTTCGAAAAGCAGAATAGTCCCTCATTGGGTTGATGGAACGGCCCATTTGTGGAAGATACAACGGCTTGATACCAAGCTCATCCGTTATAAAACTTGCATCTTTTTCATGCAACTCTTTTTCACCCACCACCAGCAAGGTTTCAAATTCGGGAGAAAGATATTTGGTAAGATACGAGGCATTCAATAATGGCCCTCCAATAATTAACCTGTTTAGAATACGGAGTACTTTGGGCATAGTGATTATTATACTTTTTTGATCAAAAATTTCTCTTCCACCAATGTTGGAAAACAAGTAAAGCCCAGATGGTCGCATGCGCATCGCCAGGATTAGAGGAGAACAACTTCGATTTTATATTTTGTATTGCTTTTATTTCAAAGACCCCCTGCGCTTCGATAAAATTATCATTTAGCAGATCTCCAGTTATTAAGCCTCTTAGGTCTTTTCTAAACCACTCAAGTAATGGAATCTCAAAACCATGTTTTGGACGGTTATATAATTCCTCTGGAAGATATTTACGAAAAGTATCTTGAACGATTTTCTTTTTTATGCTACTGTCAATTTTATAAGAAGTTGGTAACGAAAAAGCAAAATCAACTACTTCATGATCTAAAAAAGGGCTTCTTACTTCCAAGCTGTTTGCCATACTCATTCTATCAACCTTTACCAACATATCACTAAGCAATACAAGCCCCATATCTGTTGCCAGAAAATCTTCCATTTCTTTTCCCCCTTTTAAATGCCGCAACAAAAATTCTTTTTGTTGATTAAAAGAATCTTGATCTACTTTGCTTTTCGAAAGCGGACTTAGCATATTGGCAGCTTTATCTTCCGATAAAAAACCAGCCCAACGCCAGTATCTTTCTTTTACATTCAATTTAGCCCCTTCAGAAAAACGATGAAACTGACGAAACTTATTAGTGAACTTATTATTTCTTGATTGAGGCAGTATCTTCCAAAGAGGATTTGCCGTTTTTACAAGTTGATTAAGCAATGACCGTTGCCGTATTCTTAATTCTGCAGCATGTTTATTATACCCAGCAAACACCTCGTCGCCACCATCGCCGGACAATGCAACCGTTACATGATTCCTTGTATGCTTGCTTAAAATATAAACAGGTATTGCAGATGAATCTGCAAAAGGTTCATCAATACTATTTAGCACATCATCAATATGTTCCAGGAAATCATCATTGGTCAATGAAAAAACAGTATGGTTAGTTCCATATTTTTTAGCAACAAGATTCGCATATTTTGTTTCGTCAAAAAACGGATGATCCTTGTACCCGATTGAAAAAGTATTGAGATGCTGGGTATGGCGGCTGGCAAGTGCAACAATTACAGAAGAATCGATACCTCCACTCAAAAAAGCTCCCAATGGCACATCCGAAATCAATCTTCGTTGTACCGACTTCTCCATTAATACTTCTAGCTGATTGCAGGCAGAAGTATAGCTGATAGCTTTTGAGTCTTGGTCTCCTGACTTATATTCAAGTTCATAAAAACATTTTTCTTCTACTACTTTTTCATCCACATTCATATAATGCCCTGGACGCAATTTTTTAACATGCAAAAGCATGGACGATGGCTCAGGTATATAATTAAACTGCAGATATTGTTGTAACGAAGTAAAATCTATTTCCTTGGGTATATCATAATCCTGCAGGCTTTTTAATTCTGAAGCAAAAGCAAAAAAAGAAGAAGGAGAATAGTGGTAGTAAATTGGCTTCTTTCCAAATCTATCTCTAGCAAGGAATAGTTTTTTTTCTGCTGTGTCATAAATTGCAAATGCAAAGAAACCGTAAAGTAAAGGAAGGCATTGTTCCTTCATCTTTATAAATAGATATAATAATACTTCCGTATCAGACTGCGAGTGCCAGTCTGTTTTCTCAGGAAAATATTTTTCCTTTAATTCCTGGTAATTAAACAGCTCTCCGTTGAATATGATTACAAATCGTCCTGTAGCATCTTTCATGGGTTGATTACCATTTGCTGATGTATCAATAATACTCAACCTGCGGTGCCCCAACGCTGCATTCCCATCTGTAAAGAAATCACCTCCATCTGGTCCCCGGTGAAGCAGTGTGTCACAAGAAACCTTTATTTTTGAAAGCCGGTCAGTTGTTTTTGAAGAAAGTGAAAATATACCTGTTATACCACACATGTTACGCTAAATATTGAATGATTTAATAATCATGAACTATTACGAATTTACTATCATACCACTTATAGATTTTATTATTCTTCCAATTTATCTTGCCATTTTTTTTGGTATCGCTATTAAATATCGCAATAAACATTACAGAAGAGACCACCCCTGGAGACCTTACTTTATTCCTGCCTTAACATTTAAAATGCTGGGAGCTTTAGTGATCAGTTTTGTATTTACATATTATTATGACGGTGGCGATACTGTAAATATTTTTGAAAATGCCTATACGGCAAATAAAAGCATTGACCATTCTTTTGGCGCCTGGCTTGATCTGATATTGCATAGAGCCCAACCTGGAGATCCAAGGTATTATGAACTTTGGGGGAAATTATATTTTTATAGGGATCCAGCAACGTTTACAGTTTGTGCAATCACTGCCGTCCTTAATCTTTTTACTTTTAACAGTTTCATCATTACTGCATGTCTGTTCGCATTTCTTTCCTTTTGGGGAGTGTGGGCTTTATTTAGAGCCTTTGTAACACTTTATCCTAATCTAACAAAACCTATGGCATTAGCTACTTTATTTATTCCCAGTTTGATAGTGTGGGGCTCGGGAATATTTAAAGATACAATTTGTCTTTTCGCTCTAAGTTGGTTGTTTTATTGTATTGTACGAATAATGACTTATAAGGATTACAGACTCAAAATTTTCATCATTGCGATTATTAATTTTCTATTGCTGATAAATATCAAGCTTTATATAGCTATGGCTTTTGTTCCCGCCTTATTGCTTTGGATATTCTTTTATTACTCCCGTACTATTAAAAACTGGTATGGCAGGCAACTTGCTAAAGTTGTTTTTATAGCAGTAATTTTCGGTACGCTGACATTAGCTTTATCACAGTTCTCAGAAGATCTTGGAAAATATTCGTTGGAAAATATTGCCGAAACTTCAGCTACCACAAGGGATTATATCAACTGGGTTTCGGAAACAGAAGGGGGGTCTGCGTATAGTTTAGGAGATGTAGGATCTGGAATTGGAGGATTGCTTACTAAAATACCTGCCGCTATCAATGTTACTTTATTCAGACCCTACCCCTGGGAAGCAAGAAAACCCATTGTTGCAATTACTGCTTTGGAAGCATTGCTGTTTCTTTTTCTTACTTTAAAAATAATTTTCAAAATTGGCCTAAAAAATATTTGGGCAACAATATCAGCCGACCCTACTATTCAGTTCTGCCTTGTTTTCACTTTAATCTTTGCCTTTGCCGTTGGTATTTCCTCTTATAATTTTGGCACTTTATCCCGTTATAAAATACCTTGTCTGCCATTTTATGCTGTAGCACTAATTGTTATTTTCTATAAGAATAAACGACCAAATCAACTATTGATTCCATTTTTGAAATTTTAGTCTGCCTAATTTTTTCTCAAAACCAGTTGCATTGCAGCTGTATATTTTTCTTTATTGGCATCAATCGAATATTTATTCTCCACTTCCTTTCGTCCGTTGATAGCAAATTTATTACGGAGTTCTGCTGAGTCAATTAAAATCGACAATTTCTCGACCCATTCTTCCGTAGTTCCCGCCAGAAAACCATTTTCCCCATCTTTAATTATTTCACTGTTCACACCAACAGGCGACATAATAGTGGGTATGCCCGCTGCCATATATTGCAATCCCTTTAATCCACATTTTCCTTTTGCCCATTCATCATCCGGCAAAGGCATAATACCGATATCCATGCCATGCAAATCAGCTAACTCAGTAGCTGCATTCCAGCCAATACCTTTTATACCAAGTTCTTCGTTCCGGTAGTTAGCATCCCCAATCACCAGAAAATCAATTTTATTTTCATATCTCCTCTTTAATTCTTTTAACGCTTCCAATGCAAATTCAAAATGCTGTATCGTTGTAAAACTACCGCTCCAACCAATGGTCACTTTATCCTTTACTGTTTCCGGCTTGACAGTATACTGTAACGTATCAATTGTTGTAGGGATGATTATAACATTACTATTAAATTGCAATGCATAATTTGCCAGGTACTGATTTCCTGCTATAATCAAATGAGCTGTCTTAATAATATCTTTTGTCTTGTCCGCATTTTTTAAAAAACCCAGTTTTTTATTGGCTGCAGACACATTTTGCATCCAGATACTATCATCGAAATCAAAGATCAGCTTAGAGTGTTTACTAAACTTTCTTTCAAAAAAAGAAGTCCCCAGCATAAAAGATTCCCGTTGCACAAATACGATATCCGGTTTCTTTGCAAAAAAAGTTTCATGTATCCTTTTGGCAAACCCCTTTATAAGTATGATAAACTTATTGAAATAATTTCCCGGTGCATAAAACTTTTTATCATCTTTTGGATTCAAAAGGAATGAAAATTTAGTTTCAAATCCCTGTTCATTCAAGTAATTGATATATTGCTCAAACCGGAAACGCTGAGAGGGTGACCTGTCCGGACGATGTAGGCAAACAAATAAAATGGATGGCATCGATAATTATTTTTTCTCCAACCAAACCGGTGGTAATTTTTCAAGTATTTCAATATTGGAAAAAGTGTTGCTTTCCCTGGCACCAGCTTTAACAGCCCATACAGCCATCTTCTCCACACCATCTTTCAATGAAGTAAATGTGCCTTCTTTTATTTCAAAAACCTTTATAGCTTTTGAATGATCTGAATAAGCATGCATTACTTCATTCCTTGCATCTAATTTTCTTACTTCGCCTTTTATATTCAATACCTCCATTACCGTTTCTGCCAGTTCCAATACCGTATACTCCTGATCGGCTCCTATATTAAAAATTTCATTATACGCAGCAGGTATATTCACCGAATTGGCAATATAAGGAGCCACATCACTGATATAACTAAATGCCCGGGTTTGTAACCCATCGCCAAAAACCGTCAATGATTTGCCCTGCATCAACTGGTTCATAAATATCCCTATCACATTGCGGTAACGGTCGCCAATGTTCTGGTATTCACCATACACATTGTGTGGCCGGAAGATTACATAGTTTAGACCAAACATTTCATGGGCGGTTTTTAAATCCAGTTCTACTGCATATTTTGAAACCCCATATGGATCTTCGGGTTGCGGAATGGTGCTTTCAAGCATCGGCAATTGTCCGGCACCATACACTGCAATGGATGAAGTGAAAACAAAACATTTTATTTTATGTTTTACACTTTCATTGATAAGGTTAACACTTCCTATCAGGTTATTGGTATAATTGAACCGGCGGATAAAATGACTTAATCCTTCTGCAGCATAAGCTGCAAGATGATAAACATAATCAAACTTGTGTTCTTCAAATAGTTTCTCCAACAGTGCATGATCCGTAATAGAACCTTTTACAAAAACGGCATCAGGGTTTACATAATCTTCGAAGCCACCACTAAGGTCATCAAAAGCCACTACTTCGTGGCCCATGGCTAATAATTCATTTACAGTGTGTGCACCGATAAATCCGGCTCCGCCGGTAACTAGAGATTTTGGCATAGTATGATTAATTTTTATTTAAAACAGCAAGATAATTTGTAGTTAAGAATAATTCCGTATACTCACTATAGATGATCCTGGCTAATCCGTTTGGCAGGATCCGATAAATTGTATATTCGGGCAGTATTGCAAAAAAATCTTTAAGGAATACCCTTGACTCTATTGATGCAAGACCAAATTCAAATTGTATAAAATCAATATTTCCAGAACTAAGCAACTTAGATGCTCCTTTCAATACGCCAATCTCATGACCCTCCACATCTATTTTTAAAAAATTAATTCTTTTAATGCCATGAAGATTACAGTAGTTGTCTAAGCTGTCAATTTTGATTTCTTCTTTCCTAGAAAGGTTTACATTGTATTGGGTGTAGTTGGCAGGATAGAGAGATGCATATTCGCTTGCATCTGAATCTGCAAATAGGTTTACAACAGCAGGCCCCTCTCCTAAACCCATATTTTCAATAACCACATTTTGATATTTGACTGCTGATTTTTCAAGAAAGGCGAAGGCAGACGACTGTGGCTCGAAGCAATAAATTTGAAGCCTTTCCCCTGCTGCATTTTTTGCCATAGTCAGATATTGACCTCTGTTGGCACCAACATCAAATAAAACTATGTTTTCTTTAGCCCCAAACGCAGACAGAGCATATTTTAAGGCAAATTCTTCCCCGTTAGCAGACGGTACATGTCCCCTGTCATAATTGAGACCTTTTATGGAAAGCTTATAGAGTTTCCACCAAAAATTTTGTAACCGCCTGTTGCCCAATAATAGCTTTTTTAACATAGGTTAGTTCTCATTCTACAAAAAATTACTTTATTACCACTTTACTAGTTCTTTCCCAAACAGCTTTTCTTTTTCTTCTCAACAATGAATAGAACAGAGGTAATTTATTCTTATCAATAAAATGCTTTATTTTATAGGGTAAAGAAGTCTTGTTTACATAGCCAATTGTTGACTCAAAAAGTCCGGGCTTTGCGGCAAATGGATAAACACAATCAACCTGCGTATAAATCTCTTGCAGATAAAAAAAATACCAGGAATCTGCAGCCACTTTTATTTTATCATTCTTCAGAAGAAAAAGACGGGCAGTATCCTTATGAATTATATATGCTCCGGCACCTCCTATTTCCTCTCTGCACAATACCTTATAAACATTAAAACCTTCGCCGCTGGAAAAACCATTTTTAGATAGTTCAATTTCTCCCTTATATGCTAATCCATACAGTAATACGACCCTGTTCTTATATATTTCTGAGTTGGCTTCGATATGGGTCAATACAGATTTCATATTCTCATGCAGAATAACATCATCCTCCAGTATTAGATGCCAATCATCTGTTGAGTTACAAATATGCTTGTAAACACTCATATGGCTTAGAGAAGTAGCAATCACATTTTTGGTCAACCACTCTGGATATTTTGCAACCTCATCCATATCTGCCTTATCTCTTAACTCTTCATCACTTAAAAACGAGCCATTGATAGCATCAACTAATTCGAAATCAATTTTAAGTTTTTGAAGTTGACCCACTATTGATTTTCGTCTATCAACAGAATCTTTAAGATTTATGACATAAACCTTCATGTATATTTTTAAGACAAATAGTTTATAGATAGAAGCTAGTTCCGATAATTGAAAGACTCTAAATCAAATTGTAAAACATTCTTCAGCAATAAATCGTCTTATTCCCTATTTAAAAACACCCCGGCTTGTTTCTTCCCAAACTTTTTTCCTATTCAGTTTTAGTAGGGAATATAATACTGGGACTTTATACTTTTCGATCAATTTCTTTACTTTAAAAACGAAATTTTTTTTATTTACATAACCAATGGTAGACTCAAGAAAACCAGGTCTTGCAGCAAATGGATAAACACAATAGATACTATCCAAAGCCTTTTGTTTACGGAAGTAATGCCAGGCATCAGGTACCACTCTTATTTTATCATTCTTTTCAACTAGGCATTTTATCGAACTTAATAATAATATTTTCCCCACTTATTGAATGTGTAAATGAGGGGTATTTTGCCATAGCTTTAAAAAAGTTATTGGAGGAATTCAGCTTCATAAAATCATGAAGTTCGATTGCCATTACTTTTACATTATTTAACCACTCAATGTTTTCAGAAAACAACTCCGCTTCAGCTCCTTCAATATCAATTTTCAAAAGATCAATTTCCAGGAGTTTATGGTCACTCATCAAATCATCAATAGTTATACTTTCTATTTTCTCCAGATCCTTATCCTCACTGGTTATGCTGTTTACATTTTGAGACCACTCAGCACCTGCTTTCTTTTCACTTAAAGACAGGAGTTCTTTCTTATGCCAGATCGCCTTATTATATGCAAATATATTTTTGAACTTTGATGTATTTTTCTGCAACTGCTTATAATTATCCGGATCAGGTTCTACCGAAATTATCAAAGCACCGGGATAACGGGATTGCATTAACAAGGCAAAAAGACCAATGTTACTACCCTAGTCTACAATGACTTTTGGCTCTTCCTTTAAATGAATATCATATTCACCATCAAAAAAAATTTGCCGGTAAACAGAGATATCGGATGTGTTCTTTCTCAGAAATACCTGGCCTACGTTTTTTACCTTGATTGATTTTCTAATGCCCAGTTTAATCAAAGTCAGAATAAAGACCTGGTATATTGTACTAAAAAAACCATTCCGGTTAATGGCCGATAGAATGGATACTCCTCTTGCTTGCATAACTAATGAGTTGGTTTATCATTTAAATTCAACACGACTTGTTTCTTCCCAAATTCTTTTCCTATTCAGTTTTAGTAGGGAATATAATACTGGGACTTTATACTTTTCGATCAATTTCTTTACTTTAAAAACGAAACTTTTTTTATTTATATAACCAATGGTAGACTCAAAAAAACCAGGTCTTGCAGCAAATGGGTAAACACAATAAATATTATCCAAAGCCTTTTGTTCACGAAAGAAATGCCATGTATCCGGTGCTACTTTTATTTTCTCATTTTTTTCAACAAGGCGTTTAGCAGTATCCCGGTGCATAACATATGCTCCGGTACTTCCAATCCGTGGGCTCTCCAGCTTATAAATACCTTTACCGCTTACTTCTGTGATTGGAGTACGAGACAGCTCAATGATAGAATTATAAGAGACGCCATAAAGCATAACAAGATGATCCTTAAAAGAATCTCCATTTTTTTCGATATGGGTTAATATATTTTCGAGGTCTTTATCAATCACAACATCATCCTCCAACACAAAGTGCCATTCTTCTTTTGAAATACACATTTGTTTGTAAACTCCCATATGACTTAACGAGCATCCCAGCATATTTGGTGTTAACCAATTTGGGTATTTTCTTACCTCTTCCATATCAACCAATTCGTTAAGCTCCTTTTCGCTTAATGCTGATCCTCGTACTGCATCAAATATTTTATAGCTAAGCTGAAGTTTTTGAAGCTGACTTTCTATAGACTTTCTTCTATCAACAGCCTCTTTGAGATTAATAACATGTATTTCCATATCGAAAAAGTGATTTAAACTCTTTTGCTATTCAAGTGTTTATTATATAACCGATAACAAAACTCAATTAGTTTCTTATTATTCGGAAAGTCAACATAAGTCTTAGAAGGAAGTTTCAGGTATTGCTCAAGTTCTTCACCAGTTATTCCAAATTTTTTGGCAATATATTTTTTGTCTTCTTTAATTTTTTCGTCATTAAATGGCTGCTCCTTTAATTTTTCCAGAGCCTCTTCCCTGCTTATCTGATGTAAACAAATTTGTGAAGAAAAGATTGCTTTTCTATAATCAATGCCAAATTTTTCATACATAACATAACCTTGCCAGAAAGCAGTAATTTTTGATTCGTGGTGCTTACCTCCATAATCTTTCCAGTTCAAATTATCCATGAGGTATTTTTTTGCCACATCCTTGTTGAAGTCGATATAGTTAAGAATATAAAGCGTTTTAATTTTATGAAAGAACCTGTACCAGGATTCCTTGAGTAAGCCAATAACAGGCACTTTCTTAATTCTTATATTGGAGTATTTTCTTACAATATGGTTATACATTTTCATGTCTTTATAACTATGATAGCCCCAATGCAGTGGAAGGATACCTTCCGACGACAAATTCCCACCGGAGATGATGTATTTAATTTTGTGTTTTGCCGCTACTTCATAAATACAGGCCAGTATAGCTACATCTGTTGGCATTTCAAGATCTACAGTGGAAGCTTTTAAATAGGCTAGTTGTATATTTTTAAACTCTTCCCAATCCAGTACATAACTCATATAGTCGAAATCCAGCTCCTTCGCCAGTGTAATAATATTGTTCACAGCAATCTCAGTGTCCCAGCCATTATCCATATGAATCAGCAATGCCCTTAAACCATGTTTTTTACACAAGTAAGCAGTATAACAGCTATCCACTCCACCGCTTATTCCAACAATACAATCATACTGCTTTCCTTTGCCATGCTGTTTTATTACTTCTACATAATGACTCCAGATTGCCTCTGATTCACCTTTTACATATTGGCGGCTTTGTAGCCTGTCTATAAAACTGGTACAATGATTACAAATTCCCTGTTCATCAAAAGATATATCAGGATCCGAAGTATCCATGATACAACGGGCACACATTTGGTATTCTCTTTTATTGCTTAAACTTCCGTTCGAACTCATTTTTATTTCTGTTTGGATAATTTATTAATACACCTTTCATTTTTCCATAGTAAACGAAAATGCTTCCGGCTGAAAAACTATTTACAGAACTGTTGTTCCATAGATTTTCCATGTCTGCAATACTCCCGGCACCTCCCAGTGCAATAATCGGGATGTTGATTGATTTAGATAGCGTCTGGTATAGTTTCTCATCATAGCCCTTCATCATTCCATCTTGATCAACACTTTGGATAATTATTTCACCTGCACCGGAATCCTCTATTTGCCTCACATAATCAAAGTAATCTATTCCAAGCATTTTTTTATCCTTATGCGAATACACCTGATATTTCCCGAGGAAATTCTTTTTAATATCAATGCAAACGGTAATGGTAGATGAGCCAAAATAATTGGCGGCTTCTTTCACAATATTTATATTTCTAAGAGCTGCTGAATTGATAATTACTTTCTCCGCTCCGCCTTTTAGCAATTCATAAATTTTGGGGATGGAATCAATTCCGCCACCAACTGAAAAAGGCATATTAGCCTCTTCACCAACTTCTTTTACCAATTGAAGATCAATCGTACTGTTGTTCCTTGAAGCGTTGATATCCAGGATTACAATCTCGTCTGTTACACAATCATTAAAAATCCGTACGGCGTTGATGGGATCACCGATATAAGTATAGTCTTTAAACTTTACAGATTTAACCAATCCTTGATTGCTATATAGAAGTACCGGAATTATCCGTGGGCTAAACATACTTAATTCTTTAAAAAATTGCTTACCATTTGTTCCCCGGCTTTATGACTTTTTTCAGGATGGAACTGTACACCTGTGATATTTTCCTTCTGTACAGCTGATACGAAGGAATACTCATAGTTAGTTTGGGATAATATATCCGATGTGTCATTGGCAGAAAAATGGAACGAATGAACAAAGTAAAATTTATCATCAGGATTTATTTCTTTTAGCAAAAAAGAATTTTCCTTTTCCTGCGACAACGTATTCCAGCCTACATGTGGCACTTTATATATTTCAGGTTTTTGCATGTTGAATTTTACTACTTCTGCATCGATCCAATTTAAACCGGTTGAATCTCCTTCTTGACTATGTGTAGCCATCAATTGCATACCCAGGCAAATACCTAAAACGGGAGTTTTTTTTACTAAAACTGTTTCATTCAATTCATCAACAAGATTTGCCTGCCTCAGGTTATCCATTGCTTTACCAAAATGGCCAACACCGGGAAGAATAATTTTTGATGCATTTCTGATTTCAGTAAAGTCGCCGGTTACTTTACAAGAATGTCCGAGCCTTTCAATCACTTTTACAATGGAATATAAATTCCCCATCCCATAATCTACTATCACAATATCACTTTTCATATATCTTTATAAGACTAGCTATTTTTTAGCTACGAAGCAATAATTTATTCTTGCTTTAAAATGGAACAGCCCGATTATACTTATCAAAGCCAATATATTGTGTCTAATTAAATAAATTCATTAAATAAATGAAACAGCCTCTTGGCATTATACTTAGCATCATAAATCGGATCGATTCCTTTTATTTGGAAAAAAGTTGGTTCTTTTTCAAATTTATCAAGCAAGAATAAAAAATGATTCTTTAATTCTTCAGTTTCGTCTTCTGCAAAACACTTTCCCAATTTCCCATCAATAATCTGTCTGCAGGCACTCCCCTCGCCACTAGTAGCAACAATATAACGGCCGGCAATCATATAATCTAAAAGCTTTGACAAAAAGAACATTCTTAACTTCTTTTCTTTAATAGGAAAATCTATCAGCAATAATACATCAGCAGTTTGTTGTAATTGTATTGCTTCTTTATAAGTTCCTTTGCTTCCAATAAACCTGATACAATTATCTTTATACTTATCAAAAATCGCAGTATTATTTCTATCTGCAAATCCTGAAAAAATAACTTCGAGTTTGCTTCTTGCGTCTTCCGGTAATTGTAAAATTGCTTTTAACAATGGCTCTGGTGAACGAACTCCAGCCATTCCTCCTGTATATACTGCCCTCAATTTTTGATTGACAGGATTAGCTGATTTTTCGGGAATATCGACATGGTCATATACATTTGGAAAAAACTCAAACTTATTTTTATATTGAGGATATTTTGCAGCATAAAAATCAATAGTTTGATCGGAGGTTAGACAGATTTTATCCGCAGCTTCAAAACACTTATTTTCAAGCTCCTTGTTTATTTCCAAAGCTTTGCCATATAGTTTATTTGTCGGGTCATCCACCCATGGATCACTTAGATGCATCACCCACGGTACCTTATAAAATTCTTTCAACTTCATTGCCATTACTGCTGAACTTGTTGGAAAAGACCTAGAATATATCGCTGACGGTTTTTCTTTCAGTTCGCTTACGACTTTTTTCCATTGCTGAAAGAAATTAAACTTGGAGTCTGGCCTATCAATCAATTGTGGAGCAATTTTCCGGAATACAAAATTCCTATACTTGTTCTCCCTAATTACGATCTCTATTTTTTGCCGATACCCAGTATCAGCCGCTTTTAAAGAACCATCCTCAGGCATAAACAAGGTAGGTATAGCTGATGTTACAACGTCTATTGGTAAATTATTTTCATTACATTCTTTACTTAAGTACTTAAAATACTTAGCCACTTGTAACCCTTCAGAATCAAACTTTGGCGGGAATGCTATACTTACAAATAAAACTGACATGATAATGGTGTTAGTCGTGGTTTAAATCGCTTGAATACTAAGTGTTTAATTTCGCATAAATTTCCATATAACTAATATCAGTTTTACTTAAGAAATCCAACATCACTGTCATTTCAATAAATTCTTCAAAGTAAAATCCTTCAGCTTTCGCAATATTATATTTATATCTGCCTGGCGCCAGATTATCAATAATTCTTATTGACTCACATGTCTCATCCAAAAACTCGGGCAAATTTGCTTCAATACTTATAATCGAAATAATTTTTGTTAGGCCTTTTATTACATCCAACTCATACCCTTCTACATCAATTTTAATATAGTCGGGTGTTCCAAACTCTTTAATCAAGGAATCCAACGTACTAACTTTAACTTTTCTCTTAATAATATCTCCCCCGTAATTTTCCCTGTTTACAAGAGTAGTTTGAATATGTTTTTCGCTGGCTGAACTATAAGGGTGCATATCTTTCACTTCAAAAAAATCAACCTCACCGTCACTAGGCCCCACAGCAATGTTTTGCATAATTATCCTACTTGAACTAAACCTCTTTTCTAATCTTTCATACGTTTTTCTTGAAGGTTCAAATGCAATGACTTTATCTGCTAATTTGGAAAAAATTGTAGTCCTGTCTCCCACATTGGCACCAATATCAAAGACCAGCTTTATCTTCCGAGTCAAAAAAAATGATTTATAAAATCTTTCTTCTTTTTTCTGATTATGAAAACCTATAGGGTTACGAAATTTTTGATAAAGATTAGTCCGTTGGAATCGAATCCAAAATTTTGAATTTTTTATGTACTCTAACAGCATAGCCAATTCTTTTTTATTTCATTTTTTTATTATGTTTCTGATTATTTATAACTGTTGCTTTATCGTTACTTAATTGAATTTTACAAATATTCAGAATCATGCAATATTTATAATCAACTTCTAACTTACTTTATTTCGTAAATAAGATCAGATTCTAGTTATTTCTTAAAATTTTATTACAGAAAGTGTAGACAACATTGACTCGTGACATAAAATATAGTCACACCACTCAATATTTGAATGTACACCAATTGCTTCTATCAATTCAAGTAATGAAACCTCTGTATCATTTTTTTTGTGAATTCGAAACAGCTTGTAATCTATGGAATTCAATATTTCTTCAAGAGCCGTTTGTCGTTCCATTCGATCCTTGTTTAAAATTTCATAAACAGGTAATATCTCAATCAATACAAAAGGTTTGTCTTTAACTATTATTTCCTTGAGTCCCTTAATAACTTCCAATTCGGCTCCTTCTACATCAATTTTTATGCAACTAATAATGCCAAAATTATCCTGACTGATATCTTTGAATTCAAAACAAGGGATTATCTCTTTACGGTAAATTTTGCTACCTGGCCT
>Ga0209476_10001565_pt1 | contig 15371 bp, 12 predicted proteins | sample KloWWTrecipitate_FD_187179 | JGI IMG/M metagenome (GOLD analysis project Ga0209476, IMG submission 187179) | Active sludge microbial communities from Klosterneuburg, Austria, studying microevolution and ecology of nitrifiers - Klosterneuburg... | ecosystem: Engineered > WWTP > Aerobic digester... | reverse complement strand
CTCGTTCAACAATTTCTATTGCGCGATCCACGCCGGCACAGAAACCTCTTGGATTTGAAAGTAGTACTTTGATCATTTATTTATTCTCCAACAATGGGTATTTTGCTTATGCTCAATTCAGCGAAAAAATTTGACACTCACCTTGCTAATATCAGCAATTAAAATTTCTGGCAGTGCTTTTTTTATTCCTTTTGATAACGCTCGGCCAATGCAACGCGTCTTCCATAAGCTTCTCGTGCAATTTGAATGTCTTCCAAAAATTGTGGTAGTTCTTTCATCAACAAAGCTTGCGGACCATCAACCAGCGCTTTGCTCGGTGCCGGATGAAAATCAACCAGCACCATATTAGCACCTGCCATTACACCTTGCGCTGTCACATGCATAATATCGAGAATGCCATCTGCCGAGCTTGCTCGGGTACCCACTGAATGCGAAGGATCAATACAAACAGGCATGCGAGTTAATCGTCTGACAACAGGCACATGCGAGAAATCAACAAAATTACGATGAGGATCACCCATATTGGTTTTCATACCACGTAATCCAAAAACTACTTTACGATTCCCTTCCGAGGCCAAGTACTCCGCAGCATTCAGGGATTCATCCAGAGTAATGCCAAAACCTCTTTTGATCAATACGGGGAAGTTCTGCTGACGCCCCACAATTTTCAACAGCTCAAAATTCTGCGTATTCCTAGTGCCAATTTGCAGCATGACGCCAGTTGCATTTCCTGTTTGATACAGAGCATCACGTATTTCTTCCAAATGAGATTCATGCGTAATCTCCATCGCAATCACCTTGATGTCATATTTTCCAGCCAAATCAAATACATAAGGCAAACAGGTTTTACCATGACCTTGGAATGAATAAGGACTGGTGCGAGGCTTATACGCACCCATGCGCGTGCAAACCTGTCCTTGCTCACGCAGCGCTTTCATCATCATTTCGACATGCTCAATAGTATCCACTGCGCACAGTCCGGCAAATACATTAAGCGTATCCTGGCCAAAACGAACACCGTTATATTCAAAGAAAGTCGGGCGATCATCATTTTTGTGTCTGCCTAAAACACGATATTCCTCTGACACTCTCACCACCCGATCGACACAAGGGAGAGAGCCAACATCTTCAATCGATAGCACTTTAGTGTTACCGATCAGATAGATTTCTGTCAGCGTTTGTTCAGCGCCCACCTCAGTATGCACTCGTGTAGAAATACCTGAGAAGTTGGCCAAATGCGCTGACAATTGTTTGTATTCCGGACTATCAAGTCGTGTATTAGGAACAAGGATAAGGATCATAAAATAATTTCAAAAAGATAATGCCAATTCATTGGCATAAGATAAAATGGCTCATGATTCTAACCGAAAAAACCATTGGTTACCATGATTCTAGTGAACACTTGGGTTGACGAAGTTTTTCTAGAACTGAATATGGTTTCATTTTCTCTTACAGCTCACATTTTAAATTACCTTTCTTCATCCCAATGGATTGGGCCACACTATTGTTAACTTGCCAATCCCTGAGACAATTTGTCGCATAGCAATTGGGATAAAATTAAGCTAATGTTGCATGTTAACTTACCAATAAGCATAAATCTTTCGAATTCTTCGCATCATGTTCAATGACCTCAGCCAATCACCTCTCAGCAAAAATTTACAACGCTTATTTTTGCTGAGAAATATCGCCATCATCGCTCAATGCCTGACACTTGCCCTAGTCTATCGCACCATTGATATTGAAATTCCCTGGATTCAACTGATTACAGTTATCGCCATACTTACCTTATTGAATTTATTGACATGGTTTCGACTACACCGTAAGTGGCCGGTATCCCATATAGAATTTTTTTTGCAGTTACTCATCGATGTCTTTGCGCTCAGTACTTTACTATATTTTAGTGGCGGTTCAACCAATCCTTTTATTTCGCTATATCTACTCCCCCTGACAATAGCCGCCGCAACACTTCCGTGGCGCTACACATGGGTCATGGCAATAATCACGATCGGATGCTACTCATTGCTATTATTTAATTATGTGCCATTGCCTCATGACCATAATAATCATTTGATTGAATTTACAGTACATGTTTCAGGTATGTGGCTGGCATTTGTATTAAGTACCGTCATTATTGCCTGGTTCGTTGTCAAAATGAGTTCATCCATTCGAGATCGGGATCGAGATCTTGCCAAAGCAAGAGAACAAGCCCTGCGCAATGAACAAATTATTGCTTTGGGAACACTTGCAGCAGGAGCTGCACACGAACTTGGCACTCCGCTCTCAACCATGGCCGTTATCACAAGAGAATTGCAACAGGAGTACACACAGGATAGCGAATTCCAAAATAACCTTCGCATTCTGCGAGACCAAATTGTTCATTGCAAACAAACTTTAACCCAATTATTAGCAAAGGCAGGCCAAACCAGAGCGGAACATGGCAGTGAATTACACGTCGATGAATTTCTACGCCAGATACTGGACAAATGGCAGCTGATACGCCCGTCTGTTAAATTCACCTATCAAAGTAACGGCACACAACCCACTCCCAGAATTATGGATAATCAATTGTTGAGTCAATCCATATTAAATCTGCTTAATAATGCCGCAGATGCCTCTTCTAAATGTATTGAGATCAAGAGTAATTGGAATGCATCAGAGCTACATCTTGAAATCATTGACGACGGAGAAGGGTTATCTGCAGAAGCCATGCAACGTGCAGGTGAAGCCTTCTTTTCCAGTAAAGCATCAGGACAAGGTTTTGGAATTGGCTTATTTCTTGCCAATGCAAATATTGAGCGATTTGGTGGCAGCGTCCGTTTGTTCAATCTTGAAAGAGGCGGAGCCTGCACACAGGTAGTTTTACCATTGATAGAATAGGAATGATCATGACTGAAACTTCGCTATCAGACGTCAACGAATATCCTAGTTTATTGATTGTCGATGATGATCAAGTTTTCTGTGATGTTCTGTCAAAAGCCATGAAAAAACGTGGTTTCAGTGTAATGTGCTCACACGCCATTGAGGATGCATTAAAACTAGCTGAAGCAGCATCTCCTGAATATGCAATTGTTGATTTAAAATTATCCAGTGAGTCTGGATTAGTACTAGTTGAACAGCTCAAGTTAGTGGATCCAGGTACGCGCATTGTCATGTTGACTGGCTACGCGAGCATCGCTACAGCAGTTGAAGCCATCAAGCTCGGCGCCACGCATTACCTTGCAAAACCGGTTGATGCGGATGAAATCATGGCTGCCTTTGAACGCACAGAAGGCGAAGCAGACACGCCCATTAGTGAAAATCCTTTGTCAGTCGGTCGTCTGGAATGGGAGTACATTCATCGTATTTTAGTTGAGAACGACAATAATATATCAGTCACGGCAAGGATATTAAATATGCATCGTCGCACATTGCAACGTAAGCTTGCCAAAAGACCTCATCGTGAATAAAGTAAAGCAATTTCATGACAACTCTGCAATCACTCGAATATCTTGCCCAATCATACGCAAGTCTCTGATTTTAAGATTATTCTTTTTATCAAGACTCACCAATTCCGGCAACTTAAACATACCTTGCGCGCTATCACCAAGGAGATGAGGCGCCAGAAAAATAATCAATTCATCGACTAATCCTGCGTTAACTAAAGCACCATTCAATCCACACCCAGCTTCAACCAGGACTTCATTCATTCCCCAATTCGCCAGCATAATCACCATTCCTCTCAGATCGACCCTGCCCTCGGCTTCGGGCAAAACAATAACCTGAACACCCATTTTACTCAGTACTGTTTTCTTTTCCAGGGCTTCATCATTAGCAGTAAAAATAAATATCTTTTCTTCACTCTGCAATAATTTCGCATCCAACGGAATATCCAAATGACTATCCACAATTATTTTCTTGGGTTGACGGGATGTTTCAACATGACGAACTGTTAACTGAGGATTATCAGATTTTATTGTACCAATACCTGTCAATATGGCGCATGAACGAGCCCTCCACTGATGGCCATCTCGTCGTGCAGCATTACCTGTTATCCACTGACTGATGCCATTATTCAATGCCGTCTTACCATCCAGGCTGGCAGCAGTTTTTACCCTGATCCACGGCTTTTGATGAATCATACGATTCACAAACCCTATGTTCAGTGCTTGCGCATCCGTTTGTAATAAACCCCTTTGCACTTCGATACCTGCATGTTGCAATGCTGCACAACCACGGCCCGATACGATCGGATTAGGATCCTCCATAGCGAGGATGACCTTAGCAATGCCCGCCCTAATCAACGCATCGGTGCATGGCGGCGTTCGCCCATGATGAGCACAAGGTTCCAGTGTGATATAAGCAGTCGCTCCGCGTGCCGCCAATGCCGCAACTCTTAAAGCATTAATTTCCGCATGCGGTTGCCCTGCTCGTTCATGCCAACCGCTCCCAATAATCTGTTCATTTTTTGTAATCACACAACCAACGCGCGGATTCGGTGTCGTGCTATAGAGTCCTTTCTCCGCTAATCGCAGAGCATATGACATGAACGCATAATCCGCAGGAGAAAACATATCGATAAGGCGTTTAAGGCGTTTAAGGCGTTTAAGGCGTTTAAGGCGTTTAAGGCGTTTAAGGCCTAAAAGTCAAATGGTTTAAGCTATATATCAGTAGACAAAATAAATACTTAGCTCCCAATTTCTAGAAAACCTTCTTTGATGGTAATTGCTGATGGGGGTTTTTCACTTCCTTGATCGCATCTCGAAAATCATCGACACCTTGAAAGCTTTTATAAACCGATGCAAAACGGATATAAGCAACCTCATCCAATTGATAAAGCTCTTGCATCACACTCTCGCCGATACTACGTGATGAAACTTCGCGCTCTCCAGTGCTTAAAAACTTTTGCACGATCCGATCTATGGCAGCATCCACATAACTGGTAGGAACAGGACGTTTATGGAGTGCACGTTTAAATCCTGTCAGCAATTTATTGCGATCAAACTCCGCACGATTACCATCATGTTTTACAACTTGCGGCAAACGTAATTCAACCGTTTCATAGGTTGTAAAACGTTTGTCACAAGCCTGACAACGTCGCCGCCGCCGAATTTTGTGACCATCCTCGCTCACACGAGAATCCATCACATTGGTGTCATCTGTATTGCAAAAAGGACACTTCATATTAACTTACTACCTGGAACAGATGAAAATTTCTAACATCTGCCAAACCTGATACCTATCCATATACCGGGAATTTTGCACATAACCGTTTTGCCTCAGCAGCAATACGTGACAAATTAACCGAATCTGTAGGCGCAGCAAGTACATCAGCGATTAAATTAGCCAACTGCTCCGCTTCCAACTCTTTAAATCCACGTGTAGTAATTGCTGGTGATCCAACTCTAATACCACTGGTCACAAATGGTTTTTGTGGATCGTTGGGAATAGCATTCTTATTCACTGTAATATGCGCCAACTCCAATGACTCTTCGGCTTGCTTTCCAGTCAGATTCATTGCACGCAAATCGACCAGGAACATGTGGCAATCGGTTTGACCAGATACAATTCGCAATCCACGTTGCTGCAGAACTTTTGCCATTACACGAGCATTTTCAATAACCTGCTCTTGATAATCTTTGAATTCTTTAGTAGCAGCTTCCTTAAATGCAACAGCCTTAGCTGCGATCACATGCATTAATGGACCGCCTTGGGTTTGTGGAAAAATAGCAGAATTCAGCGCCTTCTCATGCTCAGGCTTGGCCATGATAATACCGCCACGTGGTCCACGTAATGTTTTATGCGTAGTGCTGGTAACAAAATCGGCTATTCCAACAGGGTTAGGGTAAAAACCAGCCGCTACCAAACCCGCATAATGAGCCATATCTACAAATAGATACGCGCCAGCTGCATCAGCAATTTTACGAAACCGTTTCCAATCAATAACACGCGCATAAGAAGAAGCACCTGCAACAATCATTTTTGGCTTATGCTCATGAGCTAATCGCTCCACTTCATCATAATCCAGCACTTCAGTTTCAGGGTGCAATCCATAGGAAATCGAATTAAAAATCTTCCCACTCATATTAACACTCGAACCATGGGTTAAATGTCCCCCATGCGCAAGAGACATGCCAAGTAATGTATCACCTGGCTTTAATGCCGAAAGATAAACTGCTGCATTGGCTTGAGAACCTGAATGGGGTTGCACATTAACGTACTCTGCACCAAACAATGCCTTTAAGCGATCAATCGCTAGTTGCTCTACCTGATCAGCGTACATACAGCCACCGTAATAGCGCTTAGCTGGATAGCCCTCTGCATATTTGTTAGTTAACACAGAACCCTGCGCCTGCATGACGGCAGGGCTTGCATAATTTTCTGATGCAATTAGTTCAATGTATTCCTCTTGACGATTCATTTCGCCCTTAATTGCCTGCCATAATTCAGGATCAGTACTTTCTATAGTTTGTTTCTGCGAAAACATGATGATATGAGGCCTTTGAAATTTTTAGAAACTGAGAAAATGTATATATTACCATTACCTGCTAAAACGCAGATAGCTGATCACAAAACAGCAGGATAAAAAAGAAAAGAGTTTATTCCTCAAAGAAATGGATTTATCTTAATTACAAGTAATCTTTGCCATCAACCTTAGGCAAAGGATTGATTTTTATTACAATAATTCCTTAACATCAAGCATCTTTTTTGCAGTCTCATTTAATATTGATTTACTTGAAATGAGAGCTTGGATAATTATTAGGGAAGCGCTGGTTTATTCTATTTTCAAGAATTTAACACCCAAGTCGTTGATTATAATTATTGTATAACCTAAGAAAGCGAATTAATCAACACTTCCTTAGCATTTCTAGAAGATACATTCTAATCCGACTAAGCTAGGCTGAGAGAATCTTTCCTATCCGCTTATGCAAACATTTCAGGCAGGAATGTCTCGCATAATTGTTCTCAGAAATACAACCAGCTACCCTAAATAATACAAATCATTCAATTAGTTTATACTTAAATTGAGTAATTGTAGAGTAGTGGTGTTATGAGCTGATAGGGCGCGGTATATCTCAGAGATCTCTGCATAACTGTATTTTTGAGCGTTTCTGTTCATTTACATCATAATTAAATCAAATGCTTACAGAGCTCTCACATTCGATAAAGCCAGTTTTGCAGAGGTCTCTCTCATTTTACAAACCTCCCAAAAACCTTATCAAGATTTCCAGAAGAGCGCAGCGTTAAGCAACATCAAGTGCCTTCAGACAAGACATCGCATCGCCTTGAATAAGTCTTAAGAGAAACATTGAATAACAATAAAATCTCATTTCCTTGGAAAAGCCGGTAAAGTAGCCTTTCTGTATCAGATCAAACTTCAGTTAAATAATCGCAGCTTCTTCCTCGAACAACAAAGTTACCTTGTCATTACTATCAATATCTACAGTCACTTTACCACCATTCACCAAGCGTCCAAACAGTAACTCATCAGCTAGCGTGCTTCGAATGGTATCTTGTATCAGTCTCTCCATGGGCCGCGCTCCCATTAATGGATCAAAGCCACTTTTTGCGAGATATTTGCGTAATTCCTCTGTAAATGTAGCCTCTACTTTTCTTTCATGCAACTGTGTTTCCAGTTGAATTAAGAATTTATCAGTCACACGCAGAATGACCTCTTGATCTAATGGAGCGAATGAAATTATCGCATCTAATCGATTACGGAACTCAGGAGTAAATAATTTTTTTATATCTACCAATTCATCTCCAGCAGATTTCGATTTTGTAAATCCAATCGAAGATTTAGAGAGAGCTTCCGCACCAGCATTTGTTGTCATGATAATAATTACATTGCGAAAATCTGCCTTGCGCCCATTATTATCTGTCAACGTTCCATAATCCATAACTTGTAATAAAATATTAAAAATATCTGTATGTGCTTTCTCAATTTCATCCAATAATAATACCGAATAAGGATTCTTAATCACTGCTTCCGTCAACAATCCGCCTTGATCAAAGCCGACATATCCTGGCGGAGCTCCAATCAAACGAGATACTGCGTGACGCTCCATATATTCTGACATATCAAAACGATGCAGATGAATCCCAAGTGCATAAGCTAACTGTTTAGCCACTTCAGTTTTCCCAACTCCTGTCGGGCCTGAAAAAAGAAAAGATCCCACCGGCTTTTGAGGATTACCAAGCCCGCTTCTTGCCATTTTGATGGCTGTACTCAATGAGTTAATCGCTGCATCTTGTCCAAAAACAATAGCCTTCATATCACGGCTTAGAGTTTTCAACTTATTACGATCATCAGTTGAAATATTCTGTGGAGGAATCCGTGCAATTTTAGCAACAACATTCTCGATTTCACTTTTACCAATAATTTTACGTTTTTTTGATTTAGGTAATATTCGTTGCGCAGCGCCAGCTTCATCAAGTACATCAATCGCTTTATCTGGTAAGTGCCTATCATTTATGTAACGCTCTGATAACTCCGCCGCAGAGACTAATGCACTCGCAGTGTATTTAACTTTATGGTGATGCTCGTAGCGTGATTTCAATCCGCGTAAAATTGCCACGGTTTCATCGACACTAGGCTCGTTAACTTCAATCTGCTGAAAACGCCTTGACAAGGCATGATCTTTCTCGAAAATCCCACGATACTCACTAAAAGTTGTTGCACCAATGCATCTTAATTGCCCAGAACTTAAAACTGGTTTCAATAGATTAGATGCGTCCAGAACCCCACCTGATGCTGCTCCAGCGCCAATTAAAGTATGAATTTCATCAATAAATAAAATAGCCGCAGGATTGTCGGTAAGTTGCTTTAATAGATTTTTTAAGCGCTGCTCAAAATCCCCTCGATATTTAGTTCCCGCTAATAATGCTCCCATATCCAGAGAATAAATCTGATGCTTCAACAGTAATTCGGGCACATCCTCTTCCACAATTCGCTTTGCCAGTCCTTCCGCAATTGCCGTTTTTCCTACACCGGCCTCGCCAACTAATAAGGGGTTATTTTTACGACGCCGACATAATATTTGTATAACACGCTCAATCTCTTTTTCTCGACCTATCAAAGGATCAATTTTATTAATGAGCGCCAAATGATTGAGATTCACAGTGTAATTCTCAAGCAACCCACCGGAAGGATTGGATTCTGATTCACTTTCCCCCTCATTCCCAGTTTTAGCATCGCTCTCATGCGGTGATTTTCGGATATTGTGTGAAATATAATTAACTACATCCAAACGAGTAACACCCCTCTGATGCAAAAAATAAACTGCATGTGAATCTTTCTCACCAAATATTGATACCAGCACATTAGCACCAGTCACTTCTTTTTTTCCAGATGACTGGACATGCAGTATGGCTCTTTGAATAACCCGTTGGAAACCCAATGTTGGCTGAGTGTCGACTTCATCATTGCCATTGATGATTGGCGTGTGTCGCGTTATATGGTCTAACAAAACTGACCGCAAATCTTCAATATCCACTAGGCAAGCGCTTAAAACTTCAGCGGCACTTACATTATCAAGCATAGCCAGCAACAAATGCTCTACTGTAATGAATTCATAGCGTTTCTGCCTGGACTCTACAAACGCCATATGTAAACTGACTTCTAAATCTGGAGCTATCATTTCAGTTTTCCTCCATTACACATCTAAGTGGATGTTGATTTCTTCTTGCAAACTCGACTACTTGCTTAACTTTGGTACTTGCAATATCACTAGGGTATACACCACACACACCAACTCCCTCCGTATGTACTTTCAACATAATCCGTGTTGCTTGCTCTTGATTCATAAAAAAGAAAATCCTCAAAACCTCAATCACAAACTCCATAGGTGTAAAATCATCATTCAACAATAGAATCTTATACAATGGAGGAGATTTCTGTTTAATCTCCTCACTCTCAAAAATAACGGCCTTTGAATCACTTTCCGTCATAACTTTTACCCTACCGATCTATGTCCAGAAAAATATATTAATACAATAAACTTCGCTACTGACATATTTGACGATTACGACAAAATTTTCAAGTATCTTGAGACAATTACCCAATTCTTACATACAAATCTGGCGTAACCGCTTGACTTTAACCCCGGATTTGCGTAAAACAGTACGTGGCGTTTGGCTTCAAGCTCTCTGCGGTACCAGTTTTATCCGTCAATGGTCTTGAAATTCAAATAGTGTTAGGGTTTCCGGCCCAGTTTCTTAATATAGGAAGTAGAAATGGCAACAGGTACAGTAAAATGGTTCAATGATTCCAAAGGTTTTGGTTTTATTACTCCTGATGATGGTAGCGAAGATTTATTTGCACACTTCTCAGCAATCAACATGTCTGGATTTAAAACACTCAAAGAAGGTCAGAAAGTGAGCTTTGATGTCACTCAAGGCCCGAAAGGAAAACAAGCCTCTAATATCCAATCCGCTTAACTGTTTGTTTAGAAAACTGGCGTAGACTTATTGACACAGTAACACAGTAAGATCATTAAGATATAAACAGCTTACCCCTTACCTCAAGGGTAAGGGGTGTTCCTTCTAGCGTAAGCGTTCAATCATCGCATTACCAAAAATCGAGCATGAAACCTGCTCAGCATCGCTCATTTGCCGAGCAAAATCATAGGTAACTATCTTGTTCTGAATAGTTTTCTCCATTGCATGGATGATCATATTTGCAGCTTCCACCCAACCTAGATGACGCAACATCATTTCTGCTGAGAGAATAATCGAACCAGGGTTTACTTGATCTTTCCCTGCATATTTAGGTGCTGTACCGTGCGTTGCCTCAAAAATTGCAACAGAATCGCTCAGATTAGCTCCCGGAGCAATTCCTATTCCACCGACCTGAGCTGCTAATGCATCAGAAATATAATCGCCATTCAGATTCAGTGTAGCTACTACATCATACTCCTCGGGACGCAACAAAATTTGTTGCAAGAAAGCATCGGCGATCACGTCTTTGATGACAATTCCTCCATATTCTGATGGCAGTCTCATCCAAGGACCTCCATCCAGCAACTCCGCTCCAAATTCTTTAGCTGCTAGAGCATAGGCCCATTTCTTAAATGCACCTTCAGTAAACTTCATAATATTACCTTTATGCACTAAGGTAACCGATTGGCGATTATTATCTATAGCATATTGAATCGCTTTCCGAACAAAACGCTCTGTCCCTTCTCTTGAAACTGGCTTGATACCTATCCCAGAAGTTTGAGGAAAACGTATATTGGTTACTCCCATATCTCGAACAAGAAAGTCAATCACTTTCTTAACAGACTCTGACTCAGCTTCCCATTCTATTCCAGCATAGATATCTTCAGAGTTTTCGCGAAAAATCACCATGTCCGTTTTTTCTGGATGCTTAACTGGACTTGGCACGCCATTAAAATAACGCACAGGTCGCAAACAAATATATAGATCCAACTGCTGGCGCAACGCAACATTAATCGAACGAATGCCGCCGCCAATTGGAGTCGTCAGGGGTCCCTTAATCGAAACCACAAACTCTTTGGCTGCCAATAAAGTTTCCTCTGGCAACCACACATCAGCACCGTAAATTCTTGTTGATTTCTCACCAGCATAGATTTCCATCCATGCTATCTTACGCTGACCTTCATAAGCTTTCTCAACAGCTGAATCAACAACTTTCCTCATCACTGGAGTAATATCAACACCAATTCCATCCCCTTCAATAAAAGGAATAATAGGATTATCTGGCACAGATAGCGAATTATCATCATTGACTTGAATTTTTTCACCTTCAGTTGGGATTTTTATATGCTGATACATGACATCTCCAAAATATTGAATTAAATAAAATTTGCAATAAACAGCTAACTTATTAACTTATATAGTATTATTGATACGCGCTAAGCCACTCATGTTCTACGAACTGGAGAGACTATACAGCGATCAGCTTTTGCTTCAAACGTGCATTTTAATTTGATCGAGAAATAAAAAAGACAAGGTGATTACATCCGCATAAAAGTTAGCCATAATGCATTGAAAATAATCTTAAGCTATCTCAATTAAAATCAGTTTTGCAAGTTTCACATAGCGCTTCTTAATTCAATCTATGGTTTTATGAATAGAAAAGTGATATTTACCTTTTCACGTTGAAAGAGCTAAACTAACTGAATCTAAAATCAATTCTAAATTCTTATGACTATGTCATCATATATTATACGTGTAAATATGATGTCCTTCTATGAAGGCTGTGGCATATGCTCACATTGATTATCTATCCAATTCACTGATCAAGATATTAGAGTTCCAACATAATTAATAAAAAATTACAAAATTGCGAGATGCAATCAATAATTCGCATATGAACAGACTTACGATTAATCTACAGAATCACTATATAGTGGCGCCATAACAATGAATTTAACTCTTCTCGTACCTAATCTATTCTGGCCGGACATATCGCAACCAGAAATTTACAATGATTTATCAACCCCTTATTTAGAGAAGCTGTTATCAAAGAGCACCCTCGCTCATGACTCTTCACACGAAATGGAAACTTGGTTATGCAAAGCATTTAATGTAGAAAAGCAACAGAACAGTTGGCCTATTGCACCAATCATGCTATGCGCCGACGATCCAAGTTTAATAAATACTAATAAAGATTTCTGGATGCGCGCCGATCCTGTTCATCTTCGAATTGAACAAAATCATATTATGCTCGCTGACCGCCAGATCTTCGAAATTGATGAAAAAGAAGCCAAGCAGCTAGCGCAAACAATAAACCACAATCTGAGTGACTACAATTTCTCTTTATTACCATTACGACCTGACCGCTGGTATATCCGCTTACCTTCTATACCACAAATACAAACGCATACGTTGAATCAAGTAACGTGCAAGAATATTAATAATTTTTTACCCACAGGCAATCAAAGTATTATTTGGCATAAAATTTTCAATGAAATTCAAATGTTGCTTTATGAACATCCAATTAATCAAGCACGCGAAACTCGTGGAGAGTTAACCATTAACAGCATTTGGTTCTGGGGAGGAGGACATATGCCCCAATCAATACAATCTTCATATGCACATGTATGGAGCAATAATGATTTAACCCTCGCATTAACATTAGCAAGCGCTCAAAATCATTCAGCTCTTCCCGAGAATGCTGACAAATGGCTTCAAACACTAAAAACAGGAAACCATTTGGTGGTACTGGATACTTTGCTTGGGAAGGCAAAATACAGGGATGCCTATGGTTGGCGTGAAGCCTTAAAAACTTTGGAAGTTAACTGGTTCACATTTTTATACACCGCGCTTCAGGAAGGGAAGATCAAGCAATTGACTATTGCAGCTCTCAATGATATCACATCACAGAATTTCGTGATAACGCGCTCTAATTTATGGAAATTTTGGCTTAGTAGCAAGCCACTATCATCTTATATTGGAAAGCATTAGATAAAATAATGATGATTCGATTTTTGATTAAACATTAATTCTTATCAGAATCGATTAGCAAAGACTGAGGACAAGATAAAGTCATGGAAAAAACTTCATTATCCAATATTGCCAAGCCTTATTTGGCAATTTGCATCGCTTTAATCCTTACAATTTCTCTTTATGTAATCAATACATTTCTTGTCATCGAACTTGAATTCCATTGGTTGATGATGTTATGGCTTTCACTAATAGCGTCATTAATGACAATACTAATACAAGTAGTGCGTCAAGAAAAAAGCATCAAAAGTTATTCTGATCAAATGTTAGTGAGTAAGGAAAGGCTTGCAAATGAAATCAAACATCGTTTATGGGCAGAGAAAACAACTTCAGAAAGTAAAGTAAAATCATTATTTATCGATGAAAATATTCCAATTATGCTGGCCTATTTTAATACTGACCTACGCTGTCGTTACCATAATCGAATATTTCGCCGATGGTTTGGATTAAAGCCTAATCAAATCGATGGACGACTTCTTATGGAATTCTCGGATGCAGAATTCTTCTCTAGTATTAAAGATTGTATTGAAGAAATTCAGGCTGGAAAAACTATACATAACGAGCGCATTCTTAATTCCATAAAAGGCTTTCCTTATATCTTCACAGAACAATATATTCCACATCTTGACAACAAAGGTAAAACGATTGGGTTTTATACGCTTCATACGCCTCGCGCACAAGAAAAAGAGCAGACTATCCCAAAGACCAAAGCCAAAAAACAAACTAAGCCGGAATCTCTTACAGTCAGCGAACTTTCTGTCAAAAGCAATACGGATTCTCAAAGCAATCTAATATCTAAATCAAGTACAACAACAGCAGGCAGAATTGCTCAAGCCATTAAAGAAGGGGAATTTAATCTGTATTATCAGAAGATAAGTTCTATCAAACCAAACGCCACGGCATCTTCGCATTATGAAATTTTGATTCGAATGAACGAAGAAGAAAACAACTTGATGCCCCCAGGCTCATTCTTGCCTTTGGTAGATCAATACAAAATGATGCCACAACTAGATCGCTGGATAGTCAACTATATCGTACAGTGGTTATCTGCTCACCCGGCAATCAAAGCGACATTTTGTCTCAATGTCGCTAGAGATACTCTCAATGATCGCGCTTTTCCAAGTTTTATCCAGGAATGCTTGCAAAAAGCGAATGTACCTGCATCAAGTTTTTGTTTTGAAGTAGAAGTATTAGATGCCAGAACTAATATTGCTGATACTCTCATTTTTACACAAGAAGTTCGTGAACTAGGTTGTTTGGTTTCATTATGCAGCTTTGATCCTGATTCATCCCAGTTGCTTGATAAAATTGAGTTTGATTACCTGAAGATTGATGGAAGTTTAGTTTGCAATATTCTTCGTGATGAAGAAGATCTAGAAAAGATAATAACTATCAATCAATTGGCTCACAAAATGGGAATCAAAACAATAGCCGAACTAGTTGAAACAGATGATATTCTTACTAAATTACAGCAAGTCGGAGTTGACTATGCGCAAGGATTTGGGATTGGTAAGGCTCAGCCTTTTAAAGATCTTGAATCGTAAATTCAATGCTGTAACTACAAAAATAAGAAGCAACTAATGTAAAAATGTGCTTCTTATTTTTATCGTAATAATCAAACCTGATGGAGCAGATATTAGAGTGCTTTAACCATATGCTCCACGACCTTCTTGGCATCTCCAAATATCATCATAGTTTTATCCATATAGAACAGATCATTATCAAGCCCTGCATAACCAACAGCCATGCTACGCTTAACAACCATTACTGTGCGTGCTTTATGCGCATCTAAGATAGGCATGCCATAAATTGGACTACCGGCAACATATGCAGCTGGATTCACCACATCATTGGCACCTAATACAAGGACAACATCCGTATTTGAGAAATCACTATTGATCTCTTCCATTTCCTGAACTTGCTCA
>Ga0209476_10001562_pt1 | contig 15378 bp, 11 predicted proteins | sample KloWWTrecipitate_FD_187179 | JGI IMG/M metagenome (GOLD analysis project Ga0209476, IMG submission 187179) | Active sludge microbial communities from Klosterneuburg, Austria, studying microevolution and ecology of nitrifiers - Klosterneuburg... | ecosystem: Engineered > WWTP > Aerobic digester... | reverse complement strand
ATGCGATGGGGACGACGGTTGGGCCGGAGTTGGTTACGAATGGTGACTTCAGCGCCGGGACTACTGGGTGGACAGATGGGACAACTGCAACGCCAACGGTTGCTGATGGCGTGCTGACAATCACTAATACTGGCAGTGGGGTTACTGGGTGCGGAAGGGGTTTCGCTACAGTAGTTGGGCAGACGTATGTCGTTAATGTTGACTGGACTCAAGTCTCTGCGACGACAGCGTATACCGGAATTGACTCAACAAATTTAGCTTGGGGCACATTGCTTCTGGATCTGACAACGCTAGGGCAGGGGAAGCGTCAGGCGATTTTCAAAGCTACCAGCACAACCACTTACGTTAGTTTGCTGCAAAACGCGACAGCAGGGCAATCGACAAAATTCGACAACATCTCCGTCCGCGAAATCACCGGCATCCCCGCCGTACAGCCCACCGCAATCAACCGTCCGACTTTGCAGCAAGATGGCAACGGTAGGTTCTACGCGAGTTTCAACGGGACGAATCAGTCGATGGCGCTGTCTAGTGTGCCGTTTCAGATGGCTGATGATTTCTGCATCACGACTTGCATCAACCCAGGAGTACAGGCTGGAAACGGGGCGATCTTTGCGGTGGTTGGGGCAGGGGCGGTAGCCAGAATTGAACTGTATGTAGCAGTAACAACTGGCTTTGCTGCGTTTTATCTCCACGACGATGCAACTGGAATAAGTGCTGCATCTGGTGCAACTGATATTCGCAATTCGCCTTGTGTAGTGACACTTTGGAAAGTTGGAAATGCTAAATACCTGCGTGTCAATTCGGTGCAAGTTGCAACAGATTCAACGGTACTTGGTACAGCTACGTTCACAGATGCCGCATGGGGTTGTCTACCTGTAGTTTTCGCCGACTACTTCAATGGCGGGAATTATGAAGGTGATGCCATCAAAGGCACTCTGACCCTAGCCCAAGTGATCACCCTCGAAAAAGCAGCAGCCCAGAAAGCAGGACTTGTCCTATGAACTCCCCCATAACCCTCATAGTCCCGCTCGCCCTGATCCCGCTGGTCAACGCCCTGTGCTACGCCATCGCAGGCCAAGCAGCAGGCGAGAACATGTTACGCGCAAACGTCAACGAGTCCGGCCCCTGCAAAGAAGTTGACGCGACCCACGCCGTATCAAGCGGTGTGATTGATGCCGACATGGTAGCCCTGATGGCAGACCCAGCAGCCATCATCGAAAAGAGCAAGGGCGCTGTAACGCTGGAGCAGATCACCGCACTGCTGGCCGCTTGCGACATTTCGCAGGACAGCATCAGCGTTGCGCTGGACCGGGTTTATGGGCGGACGCCTGTGGTGGTGCTGCCATGAGCGACTTTGATTTTCCTTCGATGATGCTCGGCGTCTTAATCGGCGTCGGTATCTGCCTGGCAATCATCATGCGCTTCGGTTGTGCATATCGGGGTTGCCTGATGTGCAACAAGTCAGAAACCTAAGCATCTCAGCACGAACGAAACAATTCAAGCCGCTTCAATGCGGCTCTTTTGCGCCCGAAACCGCTAAGGTTTGCCCACATTGCACATTCGTTAGATAGTCACGTTGCATCGCTGTGAAGCGTAGCGCAAATAGGGCATTGCTGTGAAGCAACGCATTCCTGTAAACGGAGAGGACGGGACTTCGGTCCCCGACTCAACCCCTTCAAGCGGCCACTGCGATAAGTGGCAAGGGAAATAAATTGAAGACACAGACAGAGTTTGCACTGGCCCACCAAGTTGACGGCCAACTGACAGATGCCCAGGCTATGCAGATGCTTAGCCTGCCAGAGGGCGATAGCACTACGGTGCAAAGCAACGATCCGCCCGACGTTGCAGCAACTGCAGTAAAGCCAGCGGCTGAAGTGGAAGTGAAATCGGTTGAGACACCGGCACCAGAGGCTAAGCCAGTTTTGCTGGCGAAGGATGGGGTTCACACGATCCCATACGAGAAGCTGACGGAAGCCAGGGAAGCGGAGCAGGTGGCACGCGCAGCGGCAGCGGAGTTGCAACGGCAGTTGGAGGCTTTACAGGCCGCCAAACCAGCCCAAGCGGCACCCGTAGTCACGGATCAGGCCAAGGCGGAAGCGCTGGCAGCCATTGACCCATCTGTGTTTGGTGACTTCTCCGAGGGTGACATTGCAAAGGGAATCCAAGCAGTGGTAGCCAGCCAAACGGCCGCTATCAAAGCTGAATTCGACGCGAAGTTAATCGCTGCCCTGGAGCCAATCCAGAAGCAAACGGTTGAGAGCGAGTCGGATAAGCACTTCTCGGCGATCAATGCAAAGCACCCCGATGTTGAGTCGGTTGTACCGAGCCAAGAGTTCGCCAACTGGCTGGACACCCAACCGAGCATCGTTCGTGGCGCCTACAAAGCGGCCATTGACGGTGGCACTGCGGCAGAAGTGATCGAGGTTCTCGATACCTACAAGGCCGCAACAGTCAAACCCGCTGCGACAACTGGGAAACCAGATGCTGCAGCCGCTGCGCAAGCAGCCATTGCCAAGGCACAGACGGCGCCACCCAAGAGCTTGTCGGAGATTCCGGCCAGCACGAATGTGATGACGGATGAGGTCGGGGCGATGCTGGAAATGTCAGAGGCAGGGATGTTGTCCAAGTTCGACGGGAAGACCCCCGAGCAGATAGCAGCCTTGGTTAGCAGGCTTCTCTAAGCCTTTTTTAACGCAACGCCGGGATGGCGTCGCAGGTCCCTTTGAAGGAGTTTTATCATGAGCGGAACCAACATTCCATACGGCTCGCCCCTTGCAGTTAAGCTGCAGTCGGCTGGCCTTTTCGCTGCGAACATGCAGCGCAACACCACCATTGGGCGTCTGACGGGCAAGTTCCCCCAGCAGGCCGAAGCGGAATCCACCATCCGCAAACAATCCAGCAGCGAGATGCCAATCGTGCGCTGCATGGACTTGCAGAAGATGGCGGGCGACGAGATCACTTTCGATCTGATCAACCCCATGGGCGGCAAGCCAATCATGGGCAGCCACATGGCCGAGGGCCTCGGCTCCAAGATGTCTTTCAGCCAGGACCGCTTGCGCATCAACCAGACCCGCAAACCCATTTCGGCTGGCGACACCATGACGCAGCAACGCACTCCCCATGAGCTGCGCAAGCTGGCCCGCGCACTGGGTGAAAACTACATGAACCGCTTGGGTGACCAGACCAATCTGGTGCACATGGCGGGCGCACGTGGTTTCCACAACAACATCGAATGGGCTGTACCACTGGCGTCTGATGCTGATTTCTCGGAAATCATGATCAACCCCGTGAAGGCCCCCACCAAGAACCGGCACTTCATGTCCACCGGTTCAGGCATCGAGACCATCAAGGCTTCGGGCAACGAAATCACACTGGCTACCACCGATGTTTTCAACGCCGACTTGGTAGATGCCGTGCGCACCACGCTGGACAGCATGGCCATCCCTCCACCACCCGTGATTTTCGAGGGTGACAAGATGGCCACCGACTCGCCGCTGCGCGTGTTGCTGGTGTCCAGCGAGCAGTACACCGCGTTCCTGCAGTCCAACAGTGGCAACGTGCGTACCCTGCAAGCCAACTCCATGGCCCGCGCTCAGAACGCCAACATGAACCCCGTGTTGATGGGTGACGCTTTGCTGTGGAACGGTATCTTGATCGTGAAGATGCCCAAGCCCATCCGCTTCTACAGCGGCGACAGCCTGCGTTGGTGCCAGAGCTACACCACCGAAGTGGAAACATCCACCGACCTGGTGCCCGCATCGTTCGGCACATCCTACGCGGTTGACCGTGCGGTTCTGCTGGGCGGACAAGCCTTGGCTGAAGCCTGGGGCAAGCACACCAAGAGCGGCATGCCTTTCTTCTTCAGTGAGAAGGAATTGGACCACGGCGACAAGCTGGAAATCCTGCTGGGTGCCATCAACGGCCGCAGCAAGATCCGCTTCCTGATCGACCACGGTGACCAGAAGCAATACACCGATTACGGCGCTATTGCCATCGACAGCGTTGTGCGCCTGCAGACCTAAGCGCACTGAAGGGCTGGAGCAATCCGGCCCTTTGTCCAAATACCCAAACACTTTAGGAGTCGATCATGACCACCATTACGAAAAAGAAACTGTTCAGCACTGCGCAGTTCGGACCCACCCCCTACGGCAATGTGACGCAGCACCGTTTCAATGTCACCACCAACGCCAGCGGCGTATGGATCGACGGCGACAGCGCTGCAGCACCCACCGCAGCTGACGAGTTGATCATTGGTATTTTGCCAGCTGGTTTCTTGGTAACCGACTCGCTTTCGATCGTGTCCGATGCCTTCACGGCAACAGCAACCGCAAAGCTCGGTCTGCGCGCTGTAGATGGTGTTACCACCCAAGACGATGCTGATTACTTCCATGCCGCATTGGTTGTGAACGCCGTTGGTCGCTACCGCGCAGACAACACAGCAGTTGCACCGCTTGTGCTGGCCCGCGACATGTACGTCGTCATGGATTGGGATGTTGCCAGCAATGCTGCTGTCGGCATCTTGGACGTGTTCGTTTACGGCGTGGACACCGGCGCACCTTAAGCCGAGCAGTTGGCCTATTGGCAGGGCCTACGGGCTCTGCCTTTTTTCAATAAAACGAGGCATAAGCAATGGACCGCACAAAACTGGCACGCGCCGCACACGAAATCAACCGGGCGTATTGCGCTGCATTGGGCGACATTTTTGTGCCCTCATGGGAAGACGCCGAGCAGGCGCAACGCGACAGCATTCTGGCTGGTGTTGATATGCACCTGGCCAACCCGAATGCCACCCCAGAGGCTTCGCATGCCGCATGGCTGGACGCGAAGGAGGCCGAAGGTTGGAAATATGGCGCGATCAAGAACGCCGAAACCAAAGAACACCCCTGTTTCCTGCCTTACGCCGAACTGCCACCCGAGCAGCGCGCGAAAGATTACCTATTTCGCGCCGTGGTCCACACCCTCAATGGTGAACCAGACACTTCAGTCAATGCTTCTACCGCTCCCGTGGTGATCGACAGCGCTTTCGTCTCGGTCAAGTACATCGGCAAGCGCGAAACCTACATTGACGGAGCCTACAACAGCGGTACGCAGTTCGAGCGCGGGGTTTCCCGGCCCATTCCTGCTGCGCTGGCCGCCAAGTTGCTGCGCCATCCAGACGTCTACGTGCCTGGCGATGCCATCCCCCTGCCATCCGTGGCACCGGATGCTCCGAAGCAGGACAATACTGAAGACGACAACCAAGACATACGCGATGCCATTGCGACCATGGACAAGGACGCGCTGATCACCTACGCAAAAACCCACTTCAACCACACACTGGGCAAAAACAACAGCGTGGAGACTTTGCGAAGCAAGGTAACCGGCCTGTTTGACCAGTTCGGCACCAAGTAGAGGCTGCCGTGACCCTTGAAGAGCTGATCGCCGCACACCGCCGCGACACAGATGATCTGCAGCCAGATTACCTGTCGAGCGACGCGGACATCACGTATTGGCTCAACGAGGGCGAGCAGGAAGCCGCGCTTCGGGCGCGCCTAATCCACGACACCAGCACACCAGCGGTCTGCACTATTGCGGTGACAGCGCCAGCCAGAGTGTTCAAACTGCACCCGGCCATCACCGAGATCACCCGGGCCACGTTCACACCAACCGGTAGCACTTGCGAGCAAGTTCTGGACCTGGTGGACGCCGTGGAGATGGACCGCCGCTGCAGCAACTGGCGAACCCGCACCGAGTTGCCGCGAGAGGCTATCCACCTGGATACCACGCTGCGCCTTGGCAGCATCCCGTGCACGGATGGGACGATCACATTGGAAGCCTACCGGCTGCCACTCAAGAACATCGAGGATTCAGCAACCGAAGCACCGGAGATTGCCGCTGCGCACCACCGGCATTTGTTGAAGTGGACAGAGCACCGTTGCTACTCCCGGCCAGATGCCGAGATTCATGACCCCAGGCGGAGCGATGCCGCTCTGATTGAGTTTACCCGCGTGTTTGGCATCCGACCAGATGCGGACCTTCGCAAGGCAACGCAGGCGAATCGCCAGCAACATAACCAGGCGGTGTGGTGATGGCAATCCCAGTCTTCAAGGTCAAACTGACCATCCTAAAAGGCTCCACGTTCTCACAACTGGTGACGTGGAGTACTGGCGCAGGCTAAGGTATGGGTGATATGAGGCAGCGCATCCTGAACCTGTTTATCGGAATTAAACGCAAGCACTGCAAACTCGCGTATGAGTACGCGACGGGTAAGCGCAATTTTCCGGATGACATGCGCGGCTAAGGTTTGTCGATACCGGGGTGCGGCGGCATTATCGCCGCCATGCTTCCTGCAGAACTGCCCACCATTAGCCGCTTTCGTGGTCTGAACACTGTTTCAGACCCGCTGCGCGTTGGCTTGGGCTGGCTGACACGGGCCGATAACACCAACATCACCGACACCGGTGCGCTTGAGGTCCGAAAGGGCTACGCGCTGGATCAGGCTGGACTGTTTACCAGTGCCTACGCCACGGATGACCTGTTGCGCATGTACTTGGTGAAGGCCGGGGTCATCACAGACTACGACGGAACCGCGCTGCACACGCTGACGTCTTTGGCCCCGATGTACTGGGCCGAGGTCAACAATCAAGTCTTTTTCAACAACGGTACAGACTCCGGCATCATTTCGCCTGATGGCAAGGCATCCGGCTGGATATGGAGCGTTCCACCAAGCCCAACGCTGGCCGCTGTGACTGGCAACCTGCCAGCAGGACAGTACCAGGTTTGCATCACCTACACATTGGTCGATGGCCGGGAGACTGGCCCCAGTGACCCCGTGCAGATCGAGATCACCGAAGGTGAAGCCTTACAGGTCTCCGGCATCAGCCAAGTCGATGGCCTGCAAACCAATCTGTACATTGCGCCGGCCAATAGCTCCGTCTACCAGTTCGCCGAGTCCCCATTTGGCACGGCCACGGTCTGGAATACGTCACCTGACTATTTGGGTATGGACCTACTGACAGATGGCATGGAGCCATTGCCCGTGGGTTGCGACGTCATCCAGATATGGAGCGGCCGGGCCTATGCCGCCCAATACTTCGCCAGCCAAGACCAAACCGTAGTGTGGTTCTCGCAGCCGTTGGGCTTTCACCTGTTTGACACGGCCAATGATTTCTTCATTGTTCCCGGAAAAGTCACCATGCTGGCGCCCACCGAAGCCGCCTTAATTGTCGGAACCAACAAGCAAATCCACAGCTACACGCCAGAAGCGTTGACCCGTCTCGCCAGTTACGGCGCACTACCAGGCCAGCACTGGTCCCGTGATGAGGACGGCACTGTCGTGTTTTGGACGGCCCGTGGCGTTTGCCGCGCGCTGCCTTTCGCAAATCTTACTGAGCGCCAAGTGAGTGTGGCTCCAGGTGTTCGCGCTGGCGGAGCAATCGTAAGACATGGCGGTCAAAAACGCTATGTCGTGTCTATCCAGCAAGGCGGCGTTGCCTTCAACTCGTGCATCTAACTTAGGAAACATCATGACTATCCGTCTCAGTACAGCCCTGCGTAACAACATCGTCGGACCAATCGGCTTAGCCGCTAGTTTCGCGGGCGGTGTGATCGATATTTACTCCGGTTCGCAGCCTGCCACTGCCGATGCCGCAACAACCGGAACTCTACTTGGCCGGGTTTCCGTTGCATCGGCCACCTACGTGGAGGAAACTCCGGCCTCTGCCACTCTGACCTTGACTGGCGCATCAGGCTCGGTCAACACTGTGAACATCGGAACATTCAACATCATCCCTTTAGGAGGCGTTGCGTTCATCACTGACCTGAACACCACAGCCCAGGCGCTATCGGACGCCATTAACCGAAACGGCATTTACCGGGCAACAGCTTCCGGTGCGGTGGTCACCGTCGTGGCGCCCCCAGGAACTGGAACGGCCCACAATGGCTTGGCGCTGGCCGCTACCGTCACGACCATGGCCGCGACTTCCAGCGGCAACATCACGGGCGGTGTGGCCGCAACCGCTGGTCTGGTCTGGGGCACCCCCTCAGCCGGAACGGTATCTAAAACTGGCACGCTCAGCTTCAACGGCATTGCAGCGGGCACTGCTGGATATTTCCGCATGAAGGCCAGCGCGGTGGATAGTAATTTCGCATCCACGATATTGGTTCGCCTGGATGGATCTATCGCGGTGAGCGGCGCGGACATGAACTTGTCAAATATCGCCATCGCCATTAACGCCCCCAGCACCATCGACACGCTGACTGTCACCATGCCAGCGCAGTAATGTGGTATGGAGCACAAGCTCATACTAGGGGGCGAGTTGTGGCTTCCGTTCGCACGCAGTCGCATAAAGGCGCTGCGGGCGACGGGGCTTCCGTATGCCGCGCAATCCTTCACCATGGGCGACGGTTCTCTTGTGAGGGTGCGCATAGAGCCTGGCATTGAGTACATCAGCATTGATGGTGGCGACGGTGGCGTCATTTACATGGATAGCGGGGTCGCCGACCTGAGAAGCACCAACAGTGCAAACCTTCTGCGTTTCAGCCCTGGCATCTTCTACGACTCCCAAAATACGAAGTCTTACAAAGCACAATTCGCCACGGTAACGCCAGACGGGGAATTCAGGCTGAACAAAAGCTCTGGGAAATCAGGGCAGATGGCCGGTGATCTCCACGGCCTGACTGGTTATGTGCAAGTAGATCCGCAGCCTCCGCGCTCATATGCGCCCTTGGTGACGAAGAACGACGATGGCACCACTACGACATCCACAACGGATGAGTCACTGGCAGGTAAGAAAATCAGCGTTGGCACCTTCCCGGCCTCATGCTTCACCGGCAGGATGCGCAAGTACGTGCAAGCGATGTACAGCGAACCCCTGTATGACCCGCAGGCGACCGGAGAAGATGCGAGCAAGGCTTACGGTGGAGTAAGTTCGATTGACGGCACTGTTCCAAGGCTGCTCATAACGTATGCCAAAGAGACGCCGAAACCCAGCAGAGAAGCGCTGGAAGTGAATGTCAGCACTGGTATCGTTAAGACAACCGACGGCGCGCACTGGCTTGTCAACGTAGCCAGCGACAAGCTATATATCCTCCCCCTCAAAGCATCCAGCGCGGCGAGTAGATTGCGCAGGTATATCGCAGACAAATCCAACACGCTGAGTGACAGCGACAAGGACAAGCTGGAGAGCTACATCCTGGCATCAAGCCGACCGGTCGCGAGCAAGATTGTCGTCGTCCCGCTCGGTGGCGCATACCCATCATTCTCTATGGGCTACGGATGGCATTGGAACTGGTCGGGTAACACTGCGGTGATCGTGGCGCATGAAGATTACAGTCCAGGAACAGTAACATCTGGCGGCGGTCCTGACACGAACGTGGAATCCACTATGTTCAGCATGTCGTTGACCCCGCGCTATGAAGACGGCGGCGTAAAAGGCTGGGACGTCGGCATCGAGAGCAAAGAAGGGAGTGTCCGCTGGGGCTTATCGCGCCGGACGGGGGGCATAGCCTACCCGGTCATATGGAACAACGCGCTCGGAGTGCCCCCGATGGCTGGAAAGCTGAACGCCTTAAACGCTGGATTTCTCAACGCGGATGCGCCGATATACGCATATTTCGCGAAGGATGAACTGGTTATATGCCGCATCAAGACGAGCTACAACAACGCAGGGATGACGCAGTATTCAGGGACGCCAAACTTCAGTTACATAGGGGAAGGCGCTAGTTTCACTGAGGGTGACAGGCCGGGTTTTCGGCAGCGCGTTAAGAACTCCAGCTATTGGGACGTGTCATTCAGCGTAGGGGGTGACACGTACACAGGTGGAAAGGCCGGGTATATAGGCACCGGCGCGCGAGAGGAAACGAAGAACGTGGCCCGTACAAGTGGACCCCCTGATGCGTGGACCAGTCCTTTCGTGGCGAACGGAGGACTTGATGTGAATGTGGGTTACCCGTCTTCGTATGACCACATCGTTATCCCCCACGATCCGACTCCTGGATCTGGAGGCGACTTTACCGCAGTAGTTGCGACCCTATTCAAACTTTCGATGGATTTCGAAACGTCGGAAGTTTCGACCGGCTATCTCGGAAAGTTCGACATCATCGTGCCGTTCAATGACGCTGAATCCATCATTGTCTCCAACTCCGTCATCTTACGTGAGACCCGGAGCGGGCGAACGCTGAGTAAGTGCCGCTCTGAGGGCGGGCCGAACCCCCATGGGTACTGGACGTCATACTGGATCCCCATCCCAACAGGCCCCACTGCCGGAGATCTTGCATCGTGGCCGCACGACGACTACCTGACGATGGTGTTTGGGAGTGCGCGGGGGAATATAACGGACTCTACTGTCTCAGTGGCGAATGAAATAGTGGACAGCGTAATCGACGACCGCCAAAAAATCTACACGCGGGCAGGTGCTTACGATGCGTCGCTGGACATTGGCTTCCTCACTGAATATCAGACCCCAGCACTCGATACGGCCACGCCGATCACGACCGTGATAGCGGGGGTTGCATTTGATGCCCCGGTGATCTTTTCTCCGCACTTGATCGGAAGTCCGCTTGGTGTTGTAGATGACACGCCAGACATCATCGCCCCGACCATCCTAGGCTGGGCATAAAGGAAAAATCATGGCTATTGCACGCTACTGGCGACTCAACATAACAGCTACCGGAGGACAAACGCCCATCGTGGATTCGATGCAGCTCCGCAATTCTGCGGCAGGCCCAAATCTGGCTATCCCTGGCAACGGAACGGCATCGGCATCTTCAGTGAGAGCTGCTTCGCCTGAGAACGTGGCAGCGAATGCGTTCGACGCAACAACTGCATACTGGCAGAGCGAAACATTAGGGACCGGATGGCTGCAGTGGGATTTTGGAGAGGGTATCGATGTCAACCACTTGAGGTTGGTTAACTTCAGCGGCACAACGACATACAACATTTCCGCAGGGTCACTCGACTATTCGAATGATCTGGTCTCATGGACCAAACTTATAACGCTAGTCGCGATGAACGGGGGGGCGGGCGCGACAAACGACAAATTACCCGACCCGCGAGGCGTTGCGAACCTGGCGATCCCGCTGCTGTCCGTATCGGTGTTCCCAGGCGGCTCTCTCAACATCCCCCTCCCGTCCTTTACCTCCAGTGTATTCGGTGGCAGCAAAACTACAGCGCAGCTACCTGCGCCCACCCTGCTTGCGGCGGGTCACAACAGTTATGGGGAGGACGCTGCGATCCTGTCGCTACCATCGCTGGGGGTGACTGCGCTAGGCGGCGCGAATCTGCACGTATCGCTGCCTGGCTTTACAGCCGTCGCCACAAGCACAGTGGCTGGGCTGGCTTCTGCCGACATAGCACTTCCGGCCCTGTCTGCATCTGTTGGTGGAACCGTCGCAGGGCTTGGTGCGCTGGCTATAAACCTTCCGGGGTTCACCTCAGCCAGCTACTCAGGCGCGCTGTGCAGCATCACTATCGGCGCCATCACGACGCAGGCCACCGGGGCGACTGGGGGTGTTGGCAGAGCGCAGATTACGCTGCCTCTGTTCGAGGCAACGGCCATGGGCACGCAGCAGAACTACGGCGAACTGAACATCACGCTGCCCATGTTTGGGGTCGATACCGGGGCACGCGCCCAGTTGACGCTGCCAGCATTCACACTGACGGCCATCGGGACTGCTGTGGTGACGGCAACCTATGAAGCCTACGCACTAAACCTGAACCACAACGACCCAGCGGCCGTGGACGAGATGACGCGGTACACGAACTTCCCGTTCACCCACATCGTTCGATACAAGAATAGTTATTACGGCGTGGCCGCTGGAGGACTTTATTTGCTGGAAGGCACCACCGACCATGCAGATCCAGAACCGACAGCTATCCCGTGGGCCTTCAAGACGGCGACAACCGACTTCAAGAGTCCATTCATCAAGACCGTGGTGTCAACTTACTTCGCCGGTCGCATGGGACCCGATGCCGCCATTGACCTGTATGTGGGCGAAGACGGAGCCAAGACCTACAGCTACCAGACGCCGCGCACCAGCACAGCAAAGAACTTCCGCCAGAAGTTTGGCCGTGGCAACGACGCCCGCTACTACGCACTGGGCGCATCGGGCGATGGTGAATTGGCGCTGGATGAAATCCAGTTCAACACACTCAATCACACCAGGAGAATATAAATGGCCTCACCTGACGAAATCATTGGAGACGCGCGCACCTACGCGTCCGGACTGGTTGGCATAGCCGAGTCATCCCTGAACGACGCCATTTCGGCGGTGGAGTGGGCCCGCGAACCCCAGGTGAACATCGTTTATGCCCACCTGCCAGCGCCACCACCTGCCACGGCCGCGCTGGTTGCGCCTACGCTAGCAGGCATCACCCTTGATCTACCAGCGCAACCATCATCCGCGCTGGTGTTTCAGGACATTTCTGCCATAGAGGCCGGGGCCGCGCCCACGCTGACGGCATCCGCACCTACCGTGGAGCTGCCAAACAAGCCATCCGGCGTTGCGGAATTCACGGCGCTGCTACCCAGCATTAACCTGTCGGCTAAGTTCCCGCAGGCTCCAGACCTAATCATGCCGGACGCCCCTACGCTGGTGGACCGTGCCGAGCCCATCGCACCGACCACCATCATCCCGACATTTACCGGCGTGCTGCCAACCGATATACCGGGCGCACCAACTGACTTGGAAGGGACATTCAACGCGGCGTACCACACGGCAGCGCCTGAGTTCATTGCTATGGTGAACGGCCATGTGGATGCACAATTAGCAAAGCTGAACCCACAATACCATGCCCAAATGGCGCGGATTGAGACGCAGCTGGCCGCCTACATGGATGGCGGGACTGGGCTGAACCCTGCTGTGGAAAACGCCATTTATGAGCGGGCTCGGAGCAAGAACAACGCTGAATCTCGCCGCGTGCGTGACCAGGCATGGGGCGATGCGGCTGCCCGGGGGTTCACCCTGCCAACTGGTGCCCTGATGGCCGCGAGCCAACAAGCCCGCCAAGCCGCTGCCGACAACAACGCCGCTGCCGCCCGTGAAATCGTGGTGATGCAGGCCGAGTACGAGCAGAAGAACTTGCAGTTCGCCGTGACAACATCCGTTGGTCTGCGCATGGCCATGGTCAATGCCACGCTGAGCTACATGCAGAACTTGGGCACCCTGAACGGCCAGGCGCTGGATTATGCAAAGAGCATTCTGGGTGCCGTGGTGGAGATGTACAACACCCAAGTGAAGGTCTACATGACCCGGCTTGAGGGTTACAAGACCGAAGCTGCGGTGTTTGAAACCCTGATGCGTGGCGCACTGGCGGGTGTAGAAGTCTATAAAGCCGAGGTGGACGCCCTGCGCGCCTTGACACAGGTGGACCAGGCCAAGATTGACGTGTACCGGGCCCGCATCGATGTGCTGACGGCCGCGTCCAATATGTACAAGACCCAGGTGGACGCCGTGGTGAGCAAGGCCAGTCTTGAAAAGCTGAAAATCGACGTCTTCCAGGCCCAAGTACAAGCCTTCCAAGCCCAGGTGCAGGCCAAAAACTCGGAATGGCAAGGCTACAGCGCGGCCATTGGTGGCGAAGAGGCAAAGTCGAGGGTTTTCAACTCACAAGTGCAGGCATACGGTGCACAGGTGCAGGGTTACAAGGCGACCATCGACGCCAAAGCTGAGGTTGTACGAGCCCAGGCCACGACCAACGACGCCCGCGCCAGGCAGTTCACGACCACCATGTCTGGTTATCAGACCATCGTGCAGGCCAAGGGCGAAGTGGCGCGCACCCAACTTGAGAACCAGCGCCAGGAAATCATCGCATTCCAAGCCGAATCGCAGGCCGCAATTGCCAATGCCCAGGTAGCGCTGGAGTATTACAAGGCCACCGGCAATGTGTCGGTAGAAAACGCCCGCTTGATCTTGCAAAGCAGCATTGCGGACGTGAACGCCAAATCCGAGTGGCTGAAGTCGCTGGCTACGTTGCACAGTGCCAATGCCACGATACATGGCAATCTGGCTGGTGCAGCTATGGCGGGAATGAACACGCTGGCGGCCAATACGGAGACCACTTCCAACTAACCTCGCTAAGGTTTGCCACGTCTGGGTGTGAAACCCAGAATGCCCTAACTTCTCAGAGGACCGGGCATGAATACAACAATCCGTGGCGGTGCGCTGCGCCAGCTTTACGATAGCAAAACAGGCAACAGCCCCGTCCCCGGCTTCGCGGGAGGCGGCCTGATTGACAAGATCAAGTCTGTAGTCGGCATCAGTACTGCGCCGAAGCCAGCGCCTGCCCCGGCGCCGAAGCCAGCGCCTGCCCCGGAGCCGAAAAACGCACCCGCGCCAGTCCTAAACATCCGTAAGTATGCCGAGAACAATGCGCTGGACAAGCGTATGAACGCGGCGGGGCTAAAGGACGGCGGGGTCATCAAGGGCCCAGGTGGAGCCTTGCGCAAGATGGCCGAATCCAACAGCCAAAAGAGTGAGCACGGCGGCAAGTTGAAGGGCCCAGGAACTGCCACTTCAGACAGCATTCCTGCCACCGTAGTTGATACCGGAGAGCCTATCAAAGTTGCCAACGGTGAGCGAATCGTGAGCGCCAAGCAAGACAAGGCGTTGGAGCGCGAGGCAAAAGCTCAAGGGCACGACAGTTTTGATAGCAAATTGGAGGCCATGACAGGGCAAAAGGTTGGACCAACCATGCAATACGGCGGGGCTATCCGCAAGATGGCCACTGGCGCTGGCCCAGAAGAATTACGCAAACGCCTGCTGACCCAGATCCCGACGGGGGGAACTGGCGATGGTCCCACTGCCCAACCTGACCCATCACAGTCCGCCAGCGGTAGCGAGCTGGGCCGCAATGTGACAAACACGCTATCCGCACTGCCCGGCGCTGCCCCTGTTGCTGCCGGTGCTCTGCGTCTGGCCGCCGCCGTACCCGCGTTGAACACTGCCGCATCAGGTGTTGCCAGCGTGGCTGGACGCGCTGCGACCCTGGCAAAACCCGCCTTGCCGTTCGCGCCCCCGGCTGCACTCTTTGCCGCATCAGGAGGACAGGCAACGGAGCAAGCGCCAGCCGCGATCGCCAGCACACCAGCGCCGGTTGCCGCACCCGCTCCAGCACCGGAAAGGCCCGCCAATATCGCAGCAGCTCCCACGGAAGCCAGTGGGGCCCTGCCGAAGCCTGCCAACCAAGTCACCCGCGTGGGCAATTCCTACAGCGGTGGTCCCGGCATCACCGGAGACATTTCGCTGGTCGACGGCAACGGGGCGCCGATCCGCAGCGGTGGTGCCATCAGCCCGCAAAACAACCAAGCCGCCGATAACTTGGCGCGCCGGTATGGGCAGACCGAGGGTTTCGGTACAGCCACCAGTGGCGGTGGAACCGTGTCAACCGTACCCGGCATG
>Ga0209476_10001560_pt1 | contig 15391 bp, 20 predicted proteins | sample KloWWTrecipitate_FD_187179 | JGI IMG/M metagenome (GOLD analysis project Ga0209476, IMG submission 187179) | Active sludge microbial communities from Klosterneuburg, Austria, studying microevolution and ecology of nitrifiers - Klosterneuburg... | ecosystem: Engineered > WWTP > Aerobic digester... | reverse complement strand
GACATGCCGCCGAGCAATTGCACATCAAAATGGCGCATCTTCATGACGCGTTTGGAGCCCTCGCGCACCACGGCAAATGCCTCGGCGATCAGGTCGTCCAACGCGGTTCCCGCCGCAATGCGGTCCTTGAACTCCTGCGTCTTGGCACGCAAGGCGTCGTCGCTCAAGGCCTCGAGTTCAGCCTCCATGGCGTTGATGCGCTTGACCGTGCTGCGGTATTGCTTGAGAAGGCGGTCATTGCGACTACCGAAAATTTTGGTCAGGAAGTTGGTTGCCATGAATGCCCGTCCCGCCGGATGACCTGATGCGGCCAGCCGGAAGGCGCAATCCTTTTATCAAACAGAATATGGAAGTGGGGTCTCACCCGCCGAACTGACGCACATGCGGGCGTTACCCGTAAAGAATCCGATGCAGGATTTTACCTTTGCGGGGTACGTGCCCTGGTTGCGCGCGCAGACGCCCCTTTTGCTACTGCACGGACAGGTCGTTCGGTGTTCGCAGCCAGTTGCTGCGCAGCCAGGTTGCCGCCGGCGGCAAGGAACTTCTGCGGGTCCTGTGGAACCCCCTGCACCAGCACTTCGAAGTGCAGATGTGCACCGGTCGATCGCCCCGTGGTGCCCACGGCCGCGATTTTCTGTCCGCGCCGCACGATATCACCCTTCTTGACAAACACCGCCGAGGCATGGGCATAACGGGTCACGAGGTCATTGCCATGGTCGATTTCGACCATGTTGCCGTAGGCAGGGTGGTACTCCTGCACCACCACCACGCCACCGGCTGCAGCCAGGATGGGTGTACCGGCATCTGCCTGGAAGTCGAGTCCTGTATGTAGCGCCGAGCGCCCGGTAATTGGATCGATTCGCCAGCCAAAATCCGATCCAAGGTTGCCGTCGAATACCGGCTTCTGCGTCGGAATCATCATATTGCGCATCTTCTGGTCAAACAGCCGCGACTCCAGCACCGTCAGCAGGTCCGTACGCTGGGACGTCAATCGATCGAGGTCGGCCAGCGTAGCCTGCAATTCATCCATCGACAATGGCCGCCCGGTGACCAGCGCACCGCCCCGCCCGGGCTTGGCCTTGATTTCAGCGGCATTGATGCCTGCCAATCCGGACACCCGCTCGCCCAGCGACTCGAGTTGCGTCAGCTTGGCCTGCATTTCACCGAGTTGCCGTGCCAGCACGTCGAGGTTCTCGCGCATGAACTTGTCGCGTTGCTCGAACTCATCCTGCACGACCAGCCGCACCAGCGAGCCGACGATGGGCCAGCGTTCACGCGCGCCCTTGAGAAAAACCCAGTGGTAAAGACCGGCCGCCACCACCATCAGTACAAGCGACAGCACCAGCGCCGAGAGCACCAGGCGGCTTCCGGACAGGTGAATCGCACGACTCCTGGCCAGCCATGCGTCCGTGATAATCAAGTGCATTCAAACCCCCGTCTATCATTTGGCCATGGATCGCCGCGCACATTCCGTCACATTGCAGCAAGCAACCGAAGCCTCGCCGACGCTGGCACGGCTGGCGGAACTCGGCCGCGACTCGGTGGCGCGGCTTCAATCCATTGCGCCCCTGATCCCCGCCCCGCTTCGGCCAGCCGTCAAGGCCGGCCCGATCGAAGGCGACACTTGGTGTCTGCTGCTCGACAACAATGCCACCGCAGCCAAAATGCGGCAACTGCTGCCATCGCTGCAAGCGCATCTGCGCGTCAAGGGCTGGGACGTCACGTCCATCCGTTTGAAGGTGCAAGAATCCCGAACACGCCGGGCATGACCGGTCAGTGTCCAAATGGTGCCGATTGTCGGAATCGAACTGACGACCTACCGCTTACAAGGCGGTTGCTCTACCAACTGAGCTAAATCGGCACGGGGGAATTTTACAAGATGCTCCGGGTCGCTCTGAACTGGCGTCCCGGCGCCGGTTCATTTGATGCGGGTCAGCTTCGGCCGTTTGCCAGAACCCGGGGCTTTGGGCACCGCTTTGGCAGCATCGGCCGGCGGTGGCGCAGCGGTCGAATCGACCAGTCGCACGTCGCTGTCGGCGGTCCGCGGAGCCTCCCTGGCACGCGCATCATCCGCTGCTTCAGGACCAGGCACATTCGGTGCCTGAGCCGCAGTCCGGGGGAACGCCATGCCCTGGCCGTTCTCCCGCGCATAGATTGCGATCACGCGATCCACCGGAATCATGATTTCACGCGGTTTGCCAGCGAAACGCGCACTGAACACAATCAGGTCATTGCCCAGCTTGAGTGAACTGGTCGCATCGAAACTGATATTCAGAACGATTTCACCGTCTTTGACATACTCGCGCGGAACCTGCACGGTATCGTCGACCTGGACCGCCACATAAGGCGTCAAGCCGTTGTCCGTGCACCATTCGTACAACGCCCGGATCAGGTAAGGGCGGGTCGAACTCGAGTTTTGTGCGTCAATCATCGGCAATCGCGGTGTACGTCTTACTTGCGCATCACCTTTTCAGATGGTGTCAATGCCTCAATATACGCCGGTCGCGAAAAAATGCGCTCCGCGTATTTCAACAGCGGTGCCGCGTTCTTGCTCAGATCGATGCCGTAGAAATCCAGCCGCCACAACAAGGGAGCGATGGCGACGTCCAGCATCGAGAAGCCCTCGCCCAGCATGTACTTGTTCTTCAGGAAAATCGGCGCGAGTTGGGTCAGGCGATCGCGGATGTGCGAGCGTGCTTTTTCAAGCAGCTTTTCGTTGCTCTTGGCCGCCCGGGATTCCAGCGTCGAGACATGCACGAAAAGTTCCTTCTCGAAATTGAGCAGAAACAGGCGCACGCGGGCGCGGTCAACCGGATCGCCAGGCATCAACTGTGGATGCGGAAAACGCTCGTCAATGTACTCATTGATGATGTTCGACTCATACAGGATCAGATCGCGCTCGACCAGGATAGGCACCTGGCCATAGGGATTCATCACATTGATGTCTTCCGGCTTGTTGTAGAGATCGACATCGCGGATCTCGAAGTCCATGCCTTTCTCGAACAGCACGAAGCGGCAGCGGTGGGAAAAAGGGCAGGTGGTTCCTGAATACAACACCATCATGGCGGGAGCTCCTCAAAATCAAAAACAGTCACAGCGCCGATTGACCCTGGAAACAGGTCGGCGTCGAAACTAAAAAGAGTGGGATGCCTATTTGCAAACCCACTCTGAAAACGCAAGCCCCTCGGATCGCAAGGGGCCTGGACGGCTCAAGCCCTACTTGATTTCTTTCCAGTACGAGGCATTCAAGCGCCAGGTGAACACGGTCAACACCGCAAGAAACAGCAGTACACCAACACCGACACGCTTGCGCGTGTTTTGCGACGGCTCGCCCATCCATTGCAGATAGCTGACCAGATCACCCACGGCATTGTCGTACTCCAGCGTGGACATGCTGCCCGGCGTTACCTGCTGCCAGTTCTTGAACACATGCACCTCATGGCCATGCTCTTCCTTGGTCTCGTAAACCGGAATCCGGCTGCCCTGCAGCTGCCACAGCACATGCGGCATGCCGACGTTCGGAAACGCCAGGTTGTTCCAGCCGGTCGGCTTGGTGGCGTCCGGGTAATAGGTGCGCAGATAGGTGTACAGGTAATCCGCGCCACTGCCCTGGCCGGCGGCGGCACGTGAGCGTGCGATCACGGTCAGGTCTGGCGGATTGGCGCCGAACCACTGCTTGGCCTCCTTCGGATCGATGGCCGCAACCATGTTGTCGCCAACCTTTTCCGTCGTGAACAGCAGGTTGTCCTTGATCTGCTCGACCGTGAGACCGATGTCGGTCAGGCGGTTGTACCGCATGAATGCTGCCGAGTGGCAGTTCAGACAGTAATTGACGAACAACTTGGCGCCGTTTTGCAGCGCTACCAGGTCGTTGGTCTTGTTGGGCGCCTTGTCCCAGGGGATACCGCCCTCGGCCGCGTGAACGCCCGCGAGCAAACCCAGCGATGCGACGATCGCGCAGGCAGCCTTGCTGATGAGTCCAGTTGTTTTCATTCTGCTTGTCTCCTGCTCAATGGGCCGCAAACGTCACACGTGCAGGCACAGGTTTGGGTTCGCCCACGGTACTCCACCACGGCATCAGCAGGAAAAATCCGAAATAGAACAGGGTACCGACCTGCGACACACGCTCGCCAATGGGAGAGGGCGGCTGCACGCCAAGATAGGCCAGCACAATGAAGTTGATCACGAAGATGCCGTAAAGGTATTTGTGCCAGTCGGGCCGGTAACGGATCGACTTGACGGGGCTGTGGTCAAGCCAGGGCAGGAAGAACAGGATGATGACCGCACCGCCCATCACCACCACACCCCAGAACTTGGCGTCGATGTTCCACATCATCAGAACAACCGCCAGGGCTGCAATCAGGATCGCAGGCTTCAGGAAGGACGGCATCTTCACCTTGAGCACCAGCAACAGGGAACCACCGACCACACATGCGATCAGCGCGTACATCATCTCGCTGGTGATGGCACGCAGCATCGAGTAATACGGCGTGAAGTACCACACCGGTGCAATGTGCAATGGCGTCTTGAACGGATCGGCCGGAATGAAGTTGTTGTACTCCAGGAAATAACCACCGAACTCGGGGGCGAAGAACACGATGGCACTGAACACCATCAGGAACATGCTGACAGCGAAGATGTCGTGCACGGTGTAGTACGGGTGGAACGGAATGCCGTCGACCGGATGCCCGTCCTTGCCCTTGTTGGCCTTGATCTCGATACCGTCCGGGTTGTTGGAGCCGACCTCGTGCAACGCAATGATGTGGGCCGCCACCAGACCGAGCAGTACCAGGGGTACCGCGATCACGTGAAAGCTGAAGAAGCGGTTCAAGGTGGCGTCACCGACCACGTAGTCACCACGAATCAGCAACGCCAGATCCGGGCCGACAAACGGAATGGCCGCAAACAGATTCACGATCACCTGGGCGCCCCAGTAGCTCATCTGGCCCCACGGCAGCAGATAACCCATGAATGCCTCGGCCATCAAACACAGGAAGATAGCGCAGCCGAACACCCAGATCAGTTCACGCGGCTTGCGGTAGCTGCCATAAATCAATCCGCGAAACATGTGCAGATAGATCACGACAAAAAATGCCGACGCCCCGGTGGAGTGCATGTAACGGATCAGCCAGCCCCACGGCACATCACGCATGATGTACTCGACCGAGCCGAAGGCCAGCGCAGCATCGGGCTTGTAATGCATCACCAGAAAAATGCCGGTGACGATCTGGATCACCAGCACCAGCATCGCAAGCGAGCCGAAGATGTACCAGAAGTTGAAGTTCTTGGGCGCGTAATACTCACCCATGTGCTCGTTGTAGAGCTTGGAGAGCGGAAAACGGTTGTCGACCCAATTGAGCAGCTTGGCCGAAGCCGGCGCATTGGGGGATATCTCTTTCATTTCAGCCACGTTGTGCTCCGATGCGGGATGTCTTCATGGGGTCAGGCCTTCTTGTCTTCACCGATCAGCACCCGGCTGTCCGACAGATACATGTGCGGCGGAACAACCAGATTGTCCGGCGCCGGCTTGTTCTTGAAGACCCGCCCTGCCAGATCGAATGTCGAACCGTGGCAAGGGCAGAAGAAGCCACCCTTCCAGTCGTCAGGCAGCGATGGTTGCGGGCCGGTTTGAAAACGATCAGAGGGCGAGCATCCCAAGTGGGTGCATATGCCAACCACCACCAGGAATTCAGGCTTGATCGACCGCGTCTCGTTGCGCGCATATTCGGGGGTGAACTCATCGGGCTTGCGCTCGGACTTCGGATCGGCAAGCTCCGGGTCAAGGCCAGGCAATGCGGCCAGTTCTTCCTTCGTGCGGCGCATGATCCAGACCGGTTTGCCACGCCATTCAACAGTCATTTTTTCACCGGGCTTGAGCGATGAAATGTCGGCTTCAACGGCAGCGCCTGCGGCCTTGGCCCGCTCCGAAGGCTGGAAACTGCTCACAAACGGGACGGCGGTGAAGGCGCCGCCGACAGCACCCGCACAACCGGAGGCGATGAGCCACGTCCGTTTGCTGGTGTCGACTGGGGTGTCACTCATGGGAATCCTCAATGAAAACATCGCTCTTGGGTCAGCGCGGGATTGTAGCTGACCGACTCACCGGTTCCGGCGCCTGCGCCTGCGCGAGGACCATCAGGTGCAGTGCGTGTGGCCGCAGCTGATGTCGCATGCTTTACATTCGCCCGTTCAATCCCGTACCTACAATCGTCTGCCAGGCCATAACCAAATACGGAGTCCCCAATGAGCATGATGTCGGAATTCAAGGAATTTGCCCTCAAGGGCAACGTGATGGACCTCGCGGTCGGTGTCATCATCGGTGCTGCGTTCGGAAAAATCGTGGACTCCATGGTGGCGGATCTGATCATGCCACTGGTGGGCGCAGTTGTCGGCAACCTGGACTTTTCGAGCATGTATGTGGTGCTGGGCAGCATCCCTGCGGGAGTAGGCACCAGCCTGGCCGAAATGAAAAAGGCGGGTGTGCCCGTATTTGCTTATGGCAACTTCATCACCATCGCCGTCAATTTCATCATCCTGGCATTCATCATCTTCATGATGGTCAAGCAGATGAACCGGCTCAAGCGCGAAGTGCCTCCCGCTCCCGTGGCTCCGGTGGCTACGCCTGAAGACATTCTGCTGCTGCGCCAGATCCGCGACAGCCTCAAGAAGTAGTCCTGGCGGCCACTGGCGCGCACAGTTGCCGCGCCATCCGGATGGCCTCGATCAGGCTGGCAGCATCGGCAGTACCGGTGCCTGCAATATCGAACGCCGTGCCGTGATCCGGGCTGGTGCGCACCAGCGGCAGACCCAACGTGACGTTGACGCCCTTGTCGACTCCCAGATATTTGACCGGGATCAGTCCCTGGTCGTGGTACATCGCCACCACCACATCGAATTCCCGCACCAACCCTGGCAGCGCCCGGGCCCGCATGAATACCGTATCGGGGGCATAAGGCCCGTGCACGTCCAGACCCTGGGCGCTGGCCTGTGCCATGGCCGGAGCAATGGTGTCGATTTCCTCGCGGCCGAACAGGCCGCCTTCGCCAGCGTGGGGATTGAGCCCGGCCACTGCAATACGGGGCACCCGTCCGAGCACGGGAATCAATGCCGCGTGGGTAATTTGCAGCGTTTCCAGCACATTGGCAAACGTGACAGCTTCGATGGCGTCGCGCAAGGCCATATGGATGCTGACCAGCACCGTTCGCAGCTCGTCGTTGGCCAGCATCATGCGCACCGGCAGTTCACGCAAGGAAACACCGCGGTTTTCTGCCGCCCTTGCCTGCAGCATTTCCGTATGCCCGGGGTAGCCGTTGTGCGGGGCGCCTGCTGCAGCCAGCGCCTCCTTGTGCAGTGGTGCCGTGACGATGGCCGAGACATCTCCGTGCAAGGCCGCATCAGCCGCCCACAGCACACTCTCGGCGGCCGAGGTGCCAGCCTGGGCACTGACCACTCCGACTGCCACCAGCGGCCCGGCTCGGACCACTTGCAGCACCGGGATGCAGCCGGTTGGTACCGACAACGCGTCGGACGCTTGCGTGATTTCGGCCACCGGCAACTGAACATCACCAGGCCCGGTTATCCATGCGGCCGCGCGGCGCAGGCTGGCGACATCTCCCGCCACAAAACATCCTTCGGTGATGCCGGGGGCATCGCGAAATGCCTTGGCAATGATTTCCGGCCCGATTCCGGCCGGGTCTCCCATCGTGATGGCAATTGGCAAGTGCATGAAAGTCTCAGGCTGGATTGTCGATGTCGATGAACTCATGTTCCAGCGACAATTGCGCGGCCACATGGCCGGCCACCGCTGGCGCGCCATACCGCTCGCTGGCATGGTGACCACAGGCAAAATAACCCACACCACATTCGCGCGCATAGTGCGCCTGAGGCTCCGATATTTCACCGGTGATGAAGGCATCTGCGCCAGCTGCAATGGCTGACTCGAAATAGGCCTGTGCGCCGCCGGTACACCATGCAATGCGCCGGATCGGCCGGTCGCGGTTTTCGACGACGGTCACGCACCGTCCCAGCGATGTCTCGATTCGCCTGGCCAATGCCGCCGCATTGTCGAAACCTTTGCCATCTGCAGTGGCCCCGATGAAGCCGAGGTCCTGATCACCAAAACGCCCCGCTGCGGTCAAACCCAGGCGCAAACCGAGTTGTGCGTTGTTGCCCCATTGCGGATGCGCGTCCAGTGGCAGGTGATAAGCAAACAGGTTGATATCGTGCTGCAGCAGCAGGGCCAGCCGCTTCTTCATCCAGCCAGTCACCCGCCCGTCCTGTCCGCGCCAGAAAAGGCCATGGTGCACAAAAACCGTGTCGGCGCCGCGCTCGATGGCAGCCGCTATCAGCGCCAGGCTGGCGGTCACTCCGGAGACGATCTTGCGCACATCCAGCCGGCCTTCCACTTGCAAACCATTGGGCCCGTAGTCGCGGAATTTTTCGGGCTGCAGCAGCGTGTCAAGGGTCTGCGCCAGCAGGATTCGGTCGGTCATGGCCTGGATCTTGTCGTCAATGGTCGGGTTGCAGGCGCCGGGACGACGTCCCGGGTCTGCCGCAGGACATTGTCGGCCAATACACCGCGGCGACCGTTGGGCAGCAACTGCAAGCTCCCCCCGCTCAGTGACGGACCCTGACCCTGTGTCAAGCGCCGCCCGACGATGGCCCTGCATCGGCATGGTCATCAAAATCCAGCACCTGAAGGTCGCAATCGCAGCCACTGCCTGCGGCAATGGCCCGCCGGGCGATCACGGCCAGCAACGGCGCAATGGCCGGGGCCAGAATCCGGATCGACAGCGGCAAGACAGCACGCAGAACCTGCGCCGGCTGAACGATGGCGCCACAGCGGTAACGGGCCTGTACCGGGTCCCAATGCAGCGCATCGCAGGCGCCGCGGCGCTTGAGCGACAAGACCATGCCCACCGGACAAGGTTCGGCCAGGCAACACACCCCGCATCCATTACACGGTGCGCCCCAACCGGGCTTCGCTGGCGCCAGGGCTTCAATGGAGATCGTCTTGCGGTCGATGGACATGTGCCGGTTCGGAAAGTCGCGATGGTACGCCTGCGCTGCGGTCAAACGATGGATGCCGACCTGCCAGGCGCAGTGACCCGGCAAGCTGCTGCGGTGCAGGTCGACGCCTACAATTTGCACATGAAGCGTTTATGGCTTGTGTTCTCCCAGACTGCGACCGTGTTGCTCGCGGCGTACTTCGTGGTCGCCACGCTCAAGCCGCAGTGGCTTGGCAATTGGCCCTCTCAAGGGGCGGCCATCACCTTGATCGAGGCACCTGCCAGCGCGGGCGCCAGCATACCTGCGGGCAGTTTCCGGCTTGCGGCCCAGAAGGCGTCGTCGGCCGTGGTCAGCATCAACACCAGCAAGGCTGCCAACCGCGATCCGCGCAGCAGCGATCCGTGGTTCCGATTCTTCTTCGGCGACCAGGACCAGGAGCCACGCGCCGGGCTGGGCAGCGGGGTGATCGTCAGCCCGACCGGCTACATCCTCACCAACAACCATGTGGTCGAAGGCGCAGACGAGATCGAGGTGATGCTCAACGACAGCCGCAAGGCCATAGCCAAGGTCATTGGGACCGATCCGGAGACCGACCTGGCCGTGCTGAAGATCGATCTGGACAAGCTGCCGGTGGTCGTGATCGGCAATTCGGATACGGTACAGGTTGGCGACCAGGTGCTGGCCATCGGCAATCCGTTTGGTGTCGGTCAGACTGTGACCAGCGGCATCATCAGTGCACTGGGCCGCAACCAGCTGGGCATCAACACCTTTGAGAACTTCATTCAGACCGATGCTGCCATCAATCCGGGCAATTCCGGCGGTGCGCTGGTCGACACGCAGGGGAACCTGCTGGGCATCAATACTGCCATCTATTCACGCTCTGGCGGCAGCATGGGCATCGGTTTTGCAATTCCAATGTCGACCGCCAGGCAGGTGATGGAAGGCCTTGTCAAGGACGGCCAGGTGACGCGGGGCTGGATCGGCGTGGAACCCAATGACCTGTCGCCGGAACTGGCCGAGACCTTCGGCGTCAAGGCCCGTCAGGGTGTCATCATCACCGGCGTGTTGCAGAACGGCCCTGCCGCCCAGGCTGGTCTGCGGCCAGGGGATGTGATCACGTCGGTGGCAGGCAGCGAAGTCCACAATGTGGCGGAGTTGCTGACCCGGGTGGCAGGCCTGAAACCTGGCGTGGCGTCGCGCTTCTCGCTGCAGCGCCAGGACGCCCGCCTTGAAATCGATGTGGTTCCCGGGCTCAGGCCCAAGCCGCGCCGTCCGTCCTGACCCAGGCCCGGCCGGGCAAGGCGCCAGAGAGCAAGGCTTGGCCTAGGCGCTGTCCTTGTCTTTCTCTTTGGCCTCTTCGCCGTCTTCCTCGGGCTTCTTGACGAACATCTTCGCGGCAAATATGCCGGCTTCGTACAACAGACACATCGGCACTGCCAGGGCCAATTGGGAAATCACGTCCGGCGGGGTCAGCACGGCAGCAACCACGAACGACAGAACGATGAAATAGCCACGGAACTGCTTGAGCTTGTCGATGCTCACCAGGTTCATGCGCACCAGCAACACGACCACGATCGGCACCTGGAATGCCACACCAAACGCCAGATACAGACCCAGGATGGCCTCGACATACGACGCGATATCCGGCGTGGCGGCCACACTGGCCGGGGTCACGGCCTGGATGAATGCGAACATCTTGTCGAGCACGAACAGCTGGACAAACGCGATACCACCGTATGCCAGGACACTGCCGAAGAAAATCAGCGGTACCGCGAGACGTTTCTCGTGCCCGTACAGGCCCGGCGCCACGAAAGCCCAGGCCTGGTACATCAGCCACGGCAGGCACAACAAAACGCCGGCCATCATCAACACCTTGAGCGGCACAAAGAAGGGGGAGAAGACACCGACGGCAATGAGCTTGGCGCCCGGTGGCATGTGCGCCTGGATCGGCGCTGCGATCAGGTCGATCAGACCGCTGGGCGAGGGCCAGATGGCCAGCAACACCATGCAGACCACCAGGCCGGCAATGCTGTACATCAAACGGTCGCGCAACTCCATCAGGTGTTGCACGAACGGCTGCTCGGTACCGGCGAGTTCGTCTTCTTTGTTGCTGGTGTCAGTCATCGTGTCATGTGTGCCACAGGCCGGCCGGAACAAAGTTTCCGGGGCACGGGATGGTACCCGTTCGTTCTATCAGTCGAATTTCTGCGGTCGGTATCGCGCAACCCTGGCCGCTCCGGACAACGCACGTGTGCGGGTTCCGGTACGCGCCTTGTACCAGTTGGGCATGGCTGCGCGCTTGACGCGCCAACGCTTGTTCGGATGGCGGTAAGCCGGGTAACTGGCGGCAACCTCGAAGCTGGTACCGGTCTGCGAGTTGTCATTCATGCCGGTGGCGTCGGCCCAGGATTTCTCGATCTCGCTGGCATTGGACTGGATCGTGTTTTCCATGTCCTTGGCCGCATCTGTCATCGTGTCCTTCATCTTGCGGAGCTCGTCGAGCTCGATCGATCGGCTGACTTCGGCTTTCACATCAGACACATACCGCTGTGCCTTGCCGAGCAAGGTGCCTACGGTACGCGCCACACGCGGCAATTTCTCGGGGCCGATGACGATCAGCGCTACCACGCCGATCAGCGCCATCTTCGAAACGCCAAGGTCAATCACTGAACTGCGACCCGACGATCAGGACTTTTGCTTGGCTTCGACATCAATGGTCGACTTGTCGGCCGACTTGGCCGAGTTGGAGACCTGTGCAGCAGGACCTGTGGCGGCATCGTCCGTCGATGTCGAACCATCCTTCATGCCATCCTTGAAACCCTTGACGGCACCTCCCAGATCGCTGCCCATGTTCTTGAGCTTTTTGGTGCCAAACACCATGACGACGATCAGCAGAACGATCAGCCAATGCCAAATTGAAAACGAACCCATAGTTGACTCCTAAACGGTTATGCGGATTCTAGACCGTAGCACCCACGTGTTTCCCAAAGACCTTGGTTATCAGCCTCTGAGCCACGGGCGCGGTCCACCCATGACATGCAGATGCAGGTGTCCGATTTCCTGGCCACCCTCGGCACCGGTATTGCTGACAACGCGGAATCCACCTTCCGGATACGGGTTGCAGCCTTCCTGAAGGGCCAGCTTCGGCGCCAGCGTCATCATGTGTCCCATCAACGTGGCATGCTCCTGCTCCAGGTGTGCCATAGACAGTATGTGGTCTTTGGGCACGATCAAGAAGTGGACCGGCGCCCATGGGTGAATGTCATGGAAAGCATAGACGTGTTCGTCTTCATGCACCTTCTTGGAAGGGATCTTCCCCTGGATGATCTTGCAGAACAGGCAATCCGGATCGTGTGTCATCGACGTCGCTACTCCTCAAACTGTCAGGCACCAACGGCCCTGCTGGCATTCATCGCCACCATGCCCTTGACAATCCGGTACAGGAACCAGATCGACACCAGCATCCAAGCCAGGTAACCCGGCAGCAGGAACAACAGAAACAGCGGCGAAGTGAGCAGGTACAGCAAACCGGCCAGCACCACAGAGTGGATCCGCCAGGAAAAATGGCTGGACTGCCACGTGCCCTCGGCCTCCGGTTTCTTGACCAGATCGATCACCAGCGCCACCACCAGCAGCAAGGCCCCGGCCTGGGCACCGGGGATGATGGCGCCAACGGCAACGATCAGGTGCAGCACGTAGCTGAGCCAGCCGACGGACCTCAGGGCCTGGGCCTGCTCGTCGCCGCGGGGGGTGATGTCGGTGATATCGGTCATGGTGATCCTTTCCTCAGAGCGCGGAACATTCAGGTTGCCTCGCGCGTGATTGCCTTGCGCAAGGCCTTTTCCTCGATTCCGCTGGTACCCTCGCGCCGCGCAAGCTCAGCGGCAACATCCGAGGGTCGCAGACCGTAGTGGGCCAGTGCCACCAGGCAATGGAACCACAGATCGGCGACCTCGCCCACCAGCCTGGCGCGACTCTCGTCGACACCGGTACCACTGGCCTGCGCGGCGTCCAGGTCCTTGCCAGCCATCACCACCTCGGTGGCCTCTTCGCCAACCTTCTTCAGAAAAGCATCCGGACCCCGCTGCAACAGGCGCGCAACGTAGCTGGCGTTCGGGTCACCACCCTGTGCCGGCAGGCGGCTTTCGATCGTCGTGGCCAGTCGGTCCAGCACCTGGCCGGTTGACGCGGGAATGTCGGAGGTCTGTAGGTCCATGCTTGGTTACTTGTAGATCGATTTCGGGTCTTTCAAGACCGGATCGGCAATTTCCCACTGCCCCTGCTCGGCGCCACCGACCAGGCGCCGATAAAAGCAGCTGTGGCGGCCGGTGTGGCAGGCGATGCCGGGGTCGTGGCCAGTCTGTGTCACCTTGAGCAGGACCACGTCCTGGTCACAATCGACCCGGATATCGTGCACCAGCTGGACATGGCCCGACTCCTCGCCCTTGGGCCACAAGCGCTTGCGGGATCGGCTGAAATACACGGCACGACCCGTGGCTGCCGTGCGCGCCAACGCTTCGCGGTCCATCCAGGCAAACATCAGTACGTCGCCGCTTGTCTGTTCCTGCGCGATCACGGGCACCAGACCCAGCGCGTCCCACTTGATTTGATCGAGCCATGACATGGCGGTATTGTCGACGATCGGCATGCTGCCCTGCCCCGCGGCTGGGCCAATCCCCGCGCGCAACAATGTCAGGCTTCAGATGCGAACGGCGATGCCGCGTGCGCGCATATGCTGCTTGGCCTGCCCCACGCTGAATTCACCGTAGTGAAAGATGCTGGCGGCCAGCACGGCGTCGGCCCCGCCAAATTGAATACCATCGGCGAGATGGTCCAGGTCACCGACGCCGCCCGACGCAATGACCGGAATATCGATTGCATGGCTGACGGCACGTGTGAGTTCCAGATCGAAACCGGACTTGGTGCCGTCGCGGTCCATGCTGGTGAGCAGAATCTCGCCGGCACCGCGTTGTGCCATCTCCGTAGCCCAGGCGACGGCGTCACGGCCGGTATTGGTTCTCCCGCCGTGGCTGTAGACGTCCCAGCCCGGACCGGCCCGGGTGCCGTCATGCGCCACGCGCTGCTCCTGTTCGTCGGTACGGCGCTTGGCGTCGATCGCCACGACGATGCATTGCGAACCATACTTGGCGGAAACGTCATCGATCAATTGCGCATTGGCGATGGCTGCCGAGTTGAAACTGGTCTTGTCTGCGCCGGCATTGAGCAGCCGTCGAACATCTTCGACCGACCGCACGCCGCCGCCGACGGTCAGCGGGATGAACACCTGGCTGGCGACGGCCTCGATGATGTGCAGGATCAGGTCGCGGCCGTCACTGGTAGCAGTGATGTCAAGGAACGTGAGCTCATCGGCACCCTGCTCGTTGTACCGGGCAGCGATCTCGACCGGATCACCGGCGTCGCGCAAGGACACGAAGTTGACACCCTTGACGACCCTCCCGCCGGTCACGTCCAGACACGGAATGATGCGCTTGGCCAGCATGCGGCGCAGTTCGCCTCAGCCGTTGAGTTCGTCGGCGCGCGCCTGCGCGGCGGTGAAATCCAGGTCGCCGCTGTAGATGGCACGACCACAGATGACAGCTTCGACACCTTCGCTCTCGACATCGCACAAGGCCTCGATATCGGCCATGTTGCTCAAGCCACCAGATGCAATGACGGGGATCGACAGCGCTTGCGCCAGTTTGACCGTCGCATCGATATTGATGCCGGACAACATGCCATCACGGCCGATGTCGGTGTAGATGATGGACTCGACGCCGTAGTCCTCGAATTTCTTGCCCAGGTCGATCACGTCGTGGCGCGTGAGTTTGCTCCAGCCATCGGTGGCGATCTTGCCATCCTTGGCATCGAGTCCAACGATGATGTGGCCACCGAATGCCGTGCAGGCATCTTGCAGAAACCCGGGATTCTTGACCGCCGCCGTGCCGATGATGACGTAGCGCAGGCCCGCATCGAGATAGCGCTCGACCGTATCCAGATCGCGAATGCCGCCGCCAAGCTGGACGTCGATCTCGCTGCCCACTTCCTTGAGGATGCGGCGGATCGCGACCTCGTTCTTCGGATGGCCGGCGAATGCGCCATTGAGATCGACCAGGTGCAGGCGCCGCGCGCCCTTGGTGACCCAGCTACGGGCCATCTCCGCGGGATCTTCGCCAAAGGTGGTGGACTGGCCCATGTCGCCCTGCTTGAGGCGAACACAGTGACCGTCTTTCAAATCAATCGCAGGGATGAGCAGCATGGAGGATGCGAGGGATGGGAATCAGGGCTTCCAGCGTAGGAAGTTGCGGTAAAGCGCGAGGCCTTGGTCAGAACTCTTCTCGGGATGAAATTGGGTGGCGAAAATATTATCGCGTGCAACCGCTGC